>ERZ724509.608-NODE-608-length-14871-cov-10.824582_pt1 | contig 14871 bp, 13 predicted proteins | sample MGYA00376042_ERZ724509 | MGnify/ENA primary metagenome ERZ724509 (study PRJEB28724, sample SAMN07190887) | wastewater metagenome | isolation source: effluent of sewage treatment plant in Hong Hong | place: USA: Christiansburg, Virginia | collected 2016-03-01 ...
TTTGTACCTTTTAAACCTTGTAGGTAAGCCTGTGGACGTCCTGCTCCTGCGTTCCACATTGAAGCAATTTCTCCTACATTGTGACCTTTATCTTTCCATTCCTTGATTTGTTTGTAAGCAACCTCGTTTTGTTGTTGTGGAGTAGCTTTTTCCCATTCAGCATTAACACCGTATTTTCTTGCAGTATTATCCCAGGTAGACTTTAAAAATTGGTATGCACCAAAAGACCCGTCTTTACTACGTGCTTTAAAATTACCTCCGCTTTCAACTTGTCGAATTGCTTTAGTAAGTGCCATTGCTTGTGGGTCTAATTGATCATTCATATTTTTTATTTATTAAAAGTCGTAAAGTCCTCCTCCACCACTACCACTGTTTCCTCCTCCTGAGTAACTTGTAGTAACGAAGTCAGAATTAAGTCCGAACTGATTAGCCATTGCAACAGCTCTTTGATTTTCTGCTAGTACAGATGCTTGAGAGTTCTTTAGATATTCTTTCGCTATATCTGAAGCCTCTTTAAGAGTAGCATCCGTAACTCCAGCTCCACCTTGAGCAATATTATTAACCTTTCCTTCAAGTCTTTGTAGGAGTGACTGTCCTGCAGATGTTCTATCGTACTCACTTTCACGTACTACTGATGTTGGGTCGAGTATCTTGTTGAACGAAGTAATAATAGCCTGTGTTTGTAGACTTCTATTTTTCTTGTCTTTACTGTTTACAATAGCATTGTAACCACTTGAAATCATGTTAGCTTGTCGTGACATTTCTCTTGCGTTCTCAGTTCTTTTCTGTGTATCTTTAGCAATAGATTGTGTAGCTTGGAACTGTTGGTATGGTGTTAATCCTCCACTACCTGAGCCTGAAGATACTGCTTTACGGTTAGCATCTTCATTCTGATAATCAGTAAACGAACCAGTATAACCATTCTGTTTAGCATATTCGTATTCTTGTACTGATGCAGATTTACTTGTTGAAGTAAGCGATTCTTTTTCAAAAGCTTTTTGCATTGCTTTAAATGTATTTTTAATCTGCTGTAGTGGTACACCTGCATTCTTAGCAATTAACTCGAGTTTAGCTGGTGATATTTCATCAACAGTTAATCCAGAATTAATCATACTAGTAGCAATATCTTGTGCGATAGCTTCTTTTTGTGTACCTGCACTCTTGATGTTTTCAAGATAACCTGCAAGACCTGATTCTTTAGCTGCTTTCTTTTGTTCGTAATATCTATTACCTAATTCACGTGCTGAATTTTCAATTTGTGCTAGTGACTGTAATTTCTGTGCTTGGATACCTGCTTCCACGTCGTTATTGTATGACTGTGTTCTATCTTGTGCTGCATTACCAAAAGAACTATTAACAGCTCCTGCATTAAAGTTTTCTGCGCGTTGTTGACCAAGTCTACTCTGACCCTGAATACCAGCTACGCGTAATTTATCTGCATATACTTGATTAGTTGCATCTATTTCACCTTGAAATTGACGTAATGTATCACGCATTATATTTTCGTAATTAGTATCTTGCTGTGATTGTTGGTCGTTATAGTCTTGTGTACGTCGTAATGCTTCTTCTTCTGCAATTTGTTGAGGAGTTTTGTTGTAATTAAAATCTTCATTACCAATAGTAGCTGCACCTGTTGGTGTTGCTAAACTTCCTGAACCTGCACCTGTTGCTCCTCCACCTGTAGATATTCCTGAATACGATGTACCAGAACGTGAACCAGTATTTGATATAGTATTTCTTGCACTACTACCACCCCATGAACCTCCACCATTTGTTGAATTACCTGATGGCATTGGGCCAATAAATGCAGGAGATATGTTTTGTGATTGGATTGCAGGTGACATGTTCTGTGATCTATTAGAACCCTGCCTAGGCCCTATAAAAGCTGGAGACATGTTTGGTGATTTAATAGCTGGAGACATGTTTTGACCAGAACCAGACATAACACCAGTATTTTTGCTTACTGTAGGTGTAATTGTTGGTGTTCCAAATTTAGATACTGGTTTTTGTACACTACCTATTGATGATACTCCACTTTTTATAGTAGAACCAATATTACCTAATGTATTACCTAGATTAGATGAACCAAATGTAGGAATTGATGGTTTGTTGATTTGTATTACAGGTTTAGAACCTGCAGGTACAGTAAAAGCAGACCGCAATGCGTTCCCTACTTTTGTTCCACCTGATTTTTTCTTGAAGATTGCCATATATTTATTAGTTAATTAGATTACGACCTTTAAGGTTTTGTTACTGGTACCATATACAACCCAGTAAACATTGTTGTTGATTCTTGAAATACACGAACATGATATACAAGATACATACGTGTAGTATCAATATTAACTAATCCAGTATAATATTGAGAACCACCTGAACCTAATGAGTTTGTACCAAGACAATATGAATTCCATATGTTTGTTGCTGCTGATATTGTTGTTCCGTCTCTTGCAGTAAATTTATATGCATCTACGTTTGCACTTGTATCATTAACCGCATATTGATTTGAACCATCAAACATGTATGTATAGTATTGACCTCTTGCTGGTGCTGCAACTGTTACAGTACCAGTGTCTGTAAATACGGTACCTGATATTGAACATTTATGGAAAGTTGCTCCTGCATTTTCTTGAATATATATAAAAGTTCCATCTGTAAACAGATTTATATATGAACCAGTTGCTCCAATAGATATACCAGTCATTGCTGTTTTACCAGTAAGATCTGCTTTTGCATATCGATAAATGGTTGATGTTGCTCCTGTATCTTGTGCAACATATAGGTAATCTCCTACAATAACCATTCCTGCACCTCCACTTGAAAACCCAAGTGTTGATTCTGTATGTGTACATTTATATGCACCTGTAATTGAATCTCGTGCAAATCTTTTTAGATAGTCATTTGATGCATTAATCCCTACATAGAAAGCAGAACCATCTTTTTCAGACGTAAATGATGTAAGCTCTTGTGCTGTTGTATCCGCTGATATTGGAACCATTTGATGAAATGCTGGTGCTGGCATTTTTGAAGTATCAAAGAAAGCTAGTGGAATTGCACCTGCTGTATCAGTTTTAATACCTTGTGAGTTATTACCCTCCATTGTTGAGAAGTATAAATCAATAGTAGAAACTGCAACCCAACCATCTGTTGTGTTTTTGTATTTTACAGAACCATTTGAATAACCTCCTGCTGTATTAGTACCAATATTAGGGTGATTTGAACTATCTGATGTAGAAGTCTCAACAACAATCCAATAAAGTGAACCTGCTACAAGACTTGCATATTCTGATGAAAACAATACTTCAATTTCTCCAATAGATTGTACCAACCACTGTGTATTAGTAAATGTTTTAGTAGCTAATGCAGATCCACTTGGTGAACCAGAACTATCAGCTTGAATAGATACTGTTACAGTACCTGTAAATGTACCACTATCTGCACTTTTATATAAGTTTACTCCACGTATTTTTGTTTTTGTTGGAATAAAAGATTGAGCTGTTTTATTCTTTTTAGTTGTTGTATTTGCTTCACCTAATTCAACCGATGAGTTTTGTGTTGTCTGAGTCTGATCAGTAGTTGCTGATGAGACATTATCTTGTGTTATATATTTATTTGTTGAACTTGGTACTCCTTGTGAACCTACTAAAGCATCTTTTTCTTTTTGTGTAGGCAAGGTTTTTCCAACTGAATCAAATAAAAGAATTGTTGTAGATAAAGCCCAACCAACAAATACTGAATAAGTACCTGCTGTTGTAGTAATTGCACCTGCTGTGTTTGAAGCATAGTATTTAGAACCTGCTGTAAGCCCTGTAAATCCAGACATAGGTCCAGAGATACCAATCTGAACAGTTCCGTTAGCTAATACTGTTGCTTGAGCTACACCCATTTGTAATTGGTCAAAAGTTGCAGTTAAATCTGCATCTACTTTCCACCATTTAGCATCTGCTTCTTTAAAGTAAACAATATCATTTGCTGTAAGGTTTTCACCTGCTGTCTGATTAGCAATTACTTGTTTGTCAAAAGTTACTGTTCCACCATTAACAACACCTAATACATAGGTGACTGTCGCTAATTGATTCCCAGTGAGTGATGATGGCGCTGCATCGTAACCTAATGGTGCTAGTGCGTTTAATGTTGTTGTACCACTAACTAAATCATTAATGAATTTTAAATGACCATGATTAGTAAGAGATACTGAAACACCAATACGGTGTTTTCGTACTGCTCCAGTAGTTTCTACACCTTGTCGTGAAAGTGATTTAATGTTTGTAAGTGCTGTTCCATCTAAATCACATGAAATATGTTCTTTAGATGAATTTGAACCATCAAGAGTGAAGAAATAACGCCCAGAAGGTAACGCATTTCCATCATCGTCTGTTGCTGATGCAAGTGTTGCTGATGTACCACCAACTGCAATATCTGTAGATAAAGCGGTAGTAAAATCTGCAATAATTTTTCCGAGCAAAGTTGCCATAGTGTTTGTTATATCCCCAAGTTAATAGTAATTATATCATTTTTTTGTTGTGTCTGCAAATTAGAACTCTGGATTTGCGTTATCAACTGTAGTACCTGCTAAGTTTACATTTTGTTTTTGTCTAAATCGTGTAGGAATCTTATTTTCATATGTATCAATTCCTGTATCAATGTGTGTATCTATGTCTACATAACCTATTCCAAGTGCAACATATTTAATAGCTCTATTTCTAAACTTTGGCATTTTCTTTAGTCTAATTTCTAAGAAGTATGGGTAGATGTCTACTAAATTATCTCCACCAACTTGTGCTTCACCTACCATACTAGAACCTATTGCTTGTGGTGTAGTAATATCTACATAACTTCCTGAACCTAATACTGTACCTACTAATTGAAAACCACTGTCGTCATAGTCTACATATACTGCATAACTTTGTTCTGGTTGTATGCGTCCTTTTAATCGTATTTTACGGTATTTTTTAAGGTCATTTGAACCCCATGTTTCACGTTTACCAATCCAATAGTTAGATAGAGGATAAGTATCATCATCATAACCATCAAATAATTGATAGACACTTTGTGTAAGTGATGAACCCATGTATAGATTACCATCATTTTTAGCAAAAGTTCTTGCTGTATATCCTGTTATATCTACTGTTTGATTTATCATATCACAAAGTAATATTGTATCGTTATATGTAGCATTTAATGTCTTACAAGCTACTACAACATATCTGTCATATGTATCTAAAGAACAATCATTAAAGTTATAGTTAGCAAATTTAAAGTGTTGGAATAGTGAAAACGGCTCTACCGCATCTCCTGTTGTGTTCTTTTGTAGAATAGTAAACTCTGGTTTCTCTGGTCGTGAATAGTTTATAAATACAATACCTTTATCTGTTGATATACATGCTCTCCATGATGGTAATCCAATTTCTTTTCGGTATACATTGTTAGTTAATACTAAGTCTGTTGTATCTATTGAAAACAAATAAGTAGACTGTGACTTCATTGAGTAATATCCACCTGTACCAATAAGTACATTAAGAATTGGGTCTCCTCCCTCATCTTGTGGAATACGGAATCCTTCACCTGCAAGTCTTACTGCTGAATATCTAAAGTCTGTTACACCGCCATTGTTAGTATTTTGATGAACATATGTTGCACGTACTTGTGTTGCTGCTGCTGGTGCTACTGGGAAAGTAAGCGAATATGCTCCAGTAGTATAGTTAATTGTTCCAGTTGGTCCATTTGTACCACCTGATGCAATGAATGCACCTAGATTATTATCTTGAGCAGTCACTCCTGATGGGTTTGTGTTAATAGCAATGTCGTAACAAGTAGATTTTGGATTACCTGCTCGGAAAGCAAGTGTTCCAGTAAATGTTGTAGTAGTCCCATCTCCAGTTGCTAATATTTCATTGGTAACTAACGTATCGTTTGTTGTTATATCTATTTTAGAACCTCGAATCGCTGTTTTATCATTAGCCAAGTCCCACATTATCATTCTACCTTTATCTATAAAAGCCTTACCTTTGAAGTTAATCGATGCGTCATACATTGATGTAAAACTACCAGGGTTTGCTGTATGTATTTTATATATACCATCTTCTCCAATAGCGTAAGTAAACGTTCCTGCTAGTGATGCGTAGTTTGTAAAAGAGTAATCTGCTGTACTTGTTAGGCCTGTAACTACATCCGTCCAAGTAGTACCATTTAAATATTGAATCTTTGTACCTACTTTACGGAAATGTACCTTTGTTCCATCTGCTTTATATCCAAATATTTCTCCTGTGACTGAACCTGCGACACCTGATGCACCAACAATAACCTTACCATTGATAAGTTTTAATCGTCCGTCTGTTGTGTACCAGTTATTAGAATCTGATGCTGCCTCTGTAGGGATAGCTTCTGCATCTAAGAGATTATGTACACCCTTTGAAAATAATGCAATCTCTTTTTCCATATTAGTCGTTTATTAATCGGCTATTCCATAGAGCCATATCTGCTAAGTATTGATTGTAGAGTGTTAAGTTTTCTGGTGCGTAACTTTTAGCTTTTGGAGACAATTGTATAATTTCATTTTCTGCTGCCATTCCATAAATAAGAACTTCTTGGAATCGTGTAGGAATAACTGGTGTACTTGCTCCAGTAAGTGTTGCTGGTACTTTAATGTAATCCATGTAGTAAGTAGTAGATGTAGGTGTTCCTGTAAATACAATCTTACTATTAGCTAAATCTAAATAGCAATATCCAGTGTCTCCTAAGTATTTATATCTGTCTGCATAATTTACTATCTTATATGGTGATTTTGCTGTTCCAACATAAACAACTTTTGGATTAGAATTGATCTGTGTTGAGATAGTATTATTAGTCCATGAATCATTCTCATAGAAATATCCAAAGTCTGATGGAACTGTAATATAATACCCATCTACTCCAGAACCTGACATAGTACCTGTTGCTGAAGTCTTTAAGAATTCCCAAGGTCGGTCATTACAAACACGCTGATAAATACGATTCATGACTAATAACTCTTCTGATGTAGAGAGTTCTGTTACGTCATTAACCTGTAATTCAAATATTGTAATTAATTCAGTTGCTGTAGCCATGAGATTATTTATTATTGGTTAATATGCACAATCCAAACCCTGTAAAGGGTCTGAATGTGAATACTAAAGTATTACGCTACCAAGATTTTAACTTGTAGGAATTTTTTAGCACCATCTGCGAAAGTTTTGATACCAGCTAGGTATGAACTGAAGATGTTGTTTCCACGTCGGTCTGAAGTCTGTCGTACATCAACTTCTTTCATGTCCTGTACAACCAAGTCAATAGCTCCTTTCTTTCCAAAGTATGCTAACAAAGTGTTAGTTGCCCATGAGAAGTTAGCTGCTGTTTCTGCCAAATCTAGTCGTCCTAGTCCAACTGAATTAATAGTCATAACAGTTGCTGAAGTAGCTACCGCTGTGATATGAGACAAGATTTCTAGGTCTGCAACTGCAGTGATAGCAACACCCTGTGCAGTAGTAACTGTAGGTGCGTTGATAAGAGCAGTAAGGTTAGTAATTGATGCAGCAGCGTTAGCTCCGATCAATACGTTTCCTGGTGTAGCTCCAAGAGTTGTTTTCATTGTGAATACTACCCCGTGAACTGTAACTGTATCTGCGTCTGAGAAAGTACCTGTTGAAACCAAAGTTGCTGTAGCAGGTAGGTTTTCTGAAATGTACATTTGTGCTGATCCTACATCTCCAACATAACCATTCTTGAATGTTGCTCCTGCAATATCAATGTTTTTAGAAATGATGAATTGTGAAATATCAGAAGCTGCGTATGAATCTACAACCAAAGCCATGTTAGTCATAACTTCTTGGTTATTTTTTCGGCGTAGTTTAGCTCCTAAACGAGTTGTCATTTGTGGAACTGTAGTTGAAGACAATGTGATTGCTGTTCCTGATGATGATCCAGTTGTAAGGTCTCCGTTATCAAATGAGAATGAAGCGTTTACGATTTCTCCGAATACTCGTCCATCAAGGTCAATAGCCAATTTGCGAGCAATTTCTTTTCCAGCAAACTGCATAGCTTTAAGTGGTCCTGTTTGTGTAACTTCTCCATCAGATAGATAGAAAGCTGCTTCTTTTTCAAGGTTAATTGTCAAAGATTCTGCTGTATCTGTGATTGAGTCGATAGTTGAAGCTGAACCACGTGTTACTGAACGTACTTGTACTCCAGAGATGTCCATAGCTACTCGTGTAACTGAACCTCCGTAAGTTAGCATAGGTTCAAGTCGCATATTAGCGATGTCTTTTGCTACTAATGTTTTTTGAAAAATTTCTTGGTAAGAATTATCAAAAGCTACTTTATAATCTGTTAATGCCAAATTAGTTTCCTTCCAACACCATTTTATTAAATAATGGTGCAAGTTTCACCTCATCTACTCTTTTACGAGGATGATGAGTGTGGCATAGGGTTATGCCATTGTTAAGCTGATAACGAAGTTCTGGGTTTTCGACCCAATTAAGAATGTGGTGTGCTTCAAGTCTTCCAGAGCAATTAGAATCGTGTAATCTACATTTCCAGTGGTCTCTATCCTTTACAGATTTTGACCACTGTCTGTATTTACCATCAAGATGTTTCTTCTCGTCTTTAACTAAAGAATCTCTATCTGTTTTCCAATTCCAGTGTTTGCTTCCTTTATGTGATTCTGATAATTTCTTTCGAGTTTCATCAGATACATATTGACCTTTATGCGAGTCACTCAATTTCTTTAATGATTCAGGTGATAATTTCTTTCCAAACCTCGGGTGATTTTCCTTATTAGAAAAACGCTGTAATGCAGATAACCGCATTTTTTCCCTTGATTCAGTTGTCATTTTTTCTCCTTTTTTCATAACATTCGTCCCCATTCATAGAAATTAGAAACCTTTTCTTAGCATTTGTTCATTGTACTGGGCTTTCTTTTTAGGGTCAGCCATTACTTCATTGAAATAATTTATATCTTTCTCTGCTTTTGCTATATCCAAAGGTTCTGGGTCTTTTCCACCCCCTGGTTGAGTTGTCTCTATAGTACGCTTACCAGTCAAAGCATTACCATATGTCTCTTCAAGTAATTGAGAAACTGTTTTATTCTTATTCTGTGGTAAAGTTGCAAGAGTTTTAATTACATCAGGATTAGCGATAGCCTGAAATTCAGGTCCACGTTCTAATGCTGTATTGTATTGCTTACTAAAAGCATCATTAAATTTATCTGCTTTTTCTTTAGCACTTTCTTTAGAGGCATACTTTGCATCTAAATCATTTTCAATAGTTGATTTCAATTCATTCATGAATTCTCTATCAATATTGTATTTATCAGCGATAGCATCTACGCCAGTTACTTGCTCATATTGAGTAGCTTCCTGATATTGCATAGATTCTCTTAGTGCTTTTAGTTCTTTTTCAGCAGCGATAAGTGCTTTTTTTTGAGCTACGAACGCATACTCTGGAACTGTTTTTTCTGAAGCGTGTTCTTCACTTTCTTCATTATAAATTTCTTCACTAAGTTCACCAATTGTTTGTTGAGTTTCCTCTACGGTTTCTTCCGCTTGGTCAATTACCTCTGACTCTGGAGCATTGTTTTGGATTTCATCCATAATTTTAACATTTTTACAAAGTTGCTCTTTGGAGTTTTTTACTGTCGCTCAAACAGAAAAGATTTAGTGTCCCCCGACACCCCATTAATAAGTATTATAGCACAAATGCACACATTTACATAATGTAGTGCGTGCTAATATCTACAACCGAATGGGGGTTAGTCGTAAATATCAGCAAGCACCACACTATGTTGGTACTATTCTGCTTTTTTCAATTCTTCTTCCAATAAACCTTCGTAATATTTCTTATTACTTTCGGCACCTGACAATACTTGAACCATATCTATACTTGTTTTTATTTTAGCGCCAATAGAGATAAATTCCTGCTGGGTTAATTTGTTATGCTTACTAGCAATCTCACCAATTCCATCAAGAATATCTTTTACTAAACTTTTAACCAGTATCTTGCCTCCTTTACTATCGTTCAATGCAGATAATGATGATTGAATATCTAAGTCGTCTTTAATTAATTCTACGTCAATATTCTTTTCCATATTATTCTTTATTAGTTTCTACTAATACTACTTCTTCGTCTATAATATCAGCACTTTTAATATCATCTAATTCTGGAATCTGTTTTATAATCTCTGCTTTCTCTTTGTCGTACTCTACTAATTGTTCGTCAATTTCTTTTATCTTATTACCGTGTATCTTTGACTTCTCTTTAGATTCTTTATACATCCAAGCCGTAAGTAACTCCTCATCAGTAAGTTTTTTAACAAATTTATGAAAGTGTTCGATGTTGTCCACGATAGCATTTTCATGTTCTACCATTCCTGCATGTTCTTTTCGTGCCTTAGTTAGTACATTAATATGATTATCAATATCATTCATTGAGAATTCTACTACATCACCACGCTTTTCAATAACTCTATCACGTGCTGTTGGTAACTCAATATCTTCTACTTTCTCTATATTAAATTCGATTGGTTTAAATTTGTATTCCATAACTTTTTATAGTTGTGGGGACACTTCCCCATTAGTGTTTATAATATCTTCTGTCTTATTCTCATCCATTACCATAGGACTTTGTTGCCCAGGAGCTCCTTGTGATTGTTCCATTCCTTGTTGTCCTTGTGTAATCATTTCCATCTGCTGTTTGAATAGAATATCATTAGCTTGTCGTACAGTATTTTGCATGATTATCTCATCAAGACTCAGTACATAGTTAGCAAGTAACTCAAATTGGTCTGGTGTAATATCTTCCATGTTATCTTTCATGTAATCTACAAATCGTTGTTTATATGCAGTGTTAGCTGCTTGATTTGGAGCAATCTTTTCACCATCTAGCAGTGCTTCAATATCTCGTTCTGCTTCTGACATAAGTTCTGCTGAACCATAGTCTGATGTATCAAGTAATTGTTTGATTGTATCTTCTTCAAATCCTGCGATTGATGCCTGAAGTTCGTATGCTTTTTGTGGATTTTGAATAGGGTTTGCAGCTTGTGCATTTAAGAAAGCAATCTTTGTTCTCTTTTCTGTTTCTGATAGTGCTGTCTCTGCATTTGATGATTCAACCATAGTTCCAAACTCATCATCTTTACGGAATATATCTCGGCGTGATACTTCTACAATCTCTACTCCATCTGGTCCAAGAATATCTACTGCTACTTTTTTAATTAGATGTTCACGTACTCCATGTTCATATAGTTTAGCAAATCGTTTATAACCAAATGAATATGATTTATTAAGGAATCCAAATCGATCTGCTGCGTTAGCTTGATTACCTTCATAGATACCCACTTTGTCTTCATCTGATACTCCTTTAGCTCCTGCTGTAACGCCTGAAGTTTTCTCTTGAATACCATCTAAGATATTATAAACTTCAATAGGTGTATTAATACTTGGAACAGTTAATTGTTGTACAGCTCTATTCAAGTCTATGTCTTTATTTACTTTAATATAACCATCTCTACGATATTTAAGTTCTGCAAGATTGGGTACCGCCATCACATTTACTAGCTTCTGTGGCTTGTTTACTTGTTCTGCGTTGTCTAACATTTGATTGATAGATATAGCTTGTGCCATAAATATTTCACGAACGTAATCACAGTATGACGGTGTCCAAAATTCTGTTAGGTCTGGAAACGCTGCCCAAGTCCAGAATGGAAACATGTTAGACTCAAATAGTTCCTTTAACGGTTCTACTCGAATTGCTGTACCTCCTGATTCTGTCATTAACAAATAGTATCGTGTACCCTCAAAAGTTGTGTACCATTCCCAAAACTTATATTTGTCTGGATTAGCTATTTCTTTCTGTTGTGTCCAAACATTAGTGTCCCAAGTACGGTTTTGTTTATTAACATCCTCTTGGTTCATTTCTGTTATATTCCCAGAACCTTCAATTAGTCGTGTTGTTTCTGTTCGCAAATAAATACCATCTTTAACACCTTTCTTTAAATCTGTTTTAGTTTTTACTACTCCATAACGTCCCATGTAAAACGCTTTCTCAATATCAATTCCACCTGCTGACGGATCAATAAGATAATCATATACATCTACATTCTCTAAGTTAGCTTTATATCCGTTGATTGAATCTGCTGTGTAAGAATAGATTGCACGTCCATAAATCAAAGCTTGTTTCTTACCTGTAATATCTTTAATGTCCCAATCATCTTTATCTTGATCTATTGTTCGTAATGCGTTGAGTAATTTGACACGTTTTAATTGTGCTTCTTTTCGTTTAACAAACTTAAATACTAGAGGATTATCAATCTTAGATAAAAGAGTATGAACAAAGGAAGACATTTGCCCTAAATCAACATTTGCCCTAGCTGTCTCTGTATTTAGTTTTCGTGAATAATAAAGGTCTTCGTTAGTTCTCCAGTTTTTTGTCTTACCTTGTTTGTAAGTACGTGCAAAATCAAGTTCTTGTAGAGCTTGAGCGATAATTCTTTGCCTTGTTTCAAAATTAATTGCCATTGTTGAGTCCCCACTCAAGTATTATTCTATTAATGTTGGTATTATACCATACTTTGTAAATAAATCACAAGCCTATTGACGGATATAAAGGTTTTTCTTCCTCAAATATATTGTTTACATCAATATCGAATGGTTTATAAGCTATCTGTTCTGCATATTGGAATGAATCTAGTACGTCATCATGCATACCACGAGGGAAAACTCTCATCTCTTCTTCCAAAGAACTACAGTCACCTACAAAGAATACCGATTTGCTTTCCATAAGTGGTATTAAACCTCTAATTCTTGTTTCCTTTTTAATTCCTCCATGTTTTAATGCCGTGATAGACATAAACTTGTTGCGCTTTCTCATTTCTTCTTCAAGGAATGGTTTTACAGCAAGTAGGTAGACAGTTTCTTCTACTCCAAGTACCTCTGGTTTGTAAGTATCCCACAAGTAAAACATATGTTCTATAAGCTCCATTGGATTAATCTTTAGTTTATATGCTGTTACATATCGCTTACCCTCGCTTGATACTCTATTAATCGTAACTCCTGTAAAGTCTGCAGATTCTTTCTGTGATACCGCAGTATCTATTGCAATAAAGGTTAATATATTCAAGTGTCGGTAATCATCTTCCTTTGCATACTGAAACCATTCTTTCTTAAATTCTGCCAATGTCTCGTCTACTGGTTGGTTCATCATTTCATAACTGAAAACATAAGAGCCTAATTGTCGTTGTTTATCTTCAATAGATACTTTTCCTGTTTCTTGTGCTTCAATGTCTGTCATAGCATATTTTGATGACCACGCTGGATGTCCGTCTATTACTACAGGAATATTTCTTACCCTTATTCCGTGATCTGTTTTAGCTCGATTAAAGATATTCTGAATGTTTCCATATTCTGTGATGTAGTTTCCGAGGTACAGCATAAATCCATCAGGCGACATACCTGCCATTGCTTCACTGATATGATCAGCTACTTGTTTTGTATATGCCTGACTATCTTTAGTCTTGTTAGTTTCTATATCATCAAGGATTAAGCAGTCTGGTCGTTGGTTTAGGTGAAGTCGTCCACGTACTGATTCCTGTGTACTGTGTGCTTCAACACGAACACCGTTCTCACAAACGAAGTTATTAATACGGTTTTGTTTAATATCATTGATACCTCTTGTTTTACTGAAAAGAACCCCAAAATCTGCTTGGAGTCGTTTGTTGTTAGTCATCTCATAAGCTACGTCAAACAAGATACGTTCTGCATTTTCTTTATCGAATGAATCTAAGTTAATGTACTTTCTTTTCTTTGTAGCAATAAGCCATACAACGAATAGTTTAGCTATTGAAGTCTTACCTGATTCACGAAAAGCAATCCATGCTACCTCACGTATTTTATTATCAACCAAGTCATGGCAATCATTAAAAAATTCATAGTGATATGGTGCAATAGAGTATTTAAAGTAATCACTGAAATAGTATACAGCAAAAAGCCCAAATGATTGAGTAGCTAGGAATACTCTTTCTTCCTTTGTTCCATCTATCATCTTCTGCAAGGCTTCTTTTGTCATACTATTTTAATAGATTTAATAATGCTTCCTTTTGCTCATCTGTTAATCCATCATTTACTGTAACATCAGCATCAAGATTAATAGTTTGTTCTGCCTTTCCGTCTACTCTATCAAGTACCATGTCAACAGCTTTTAAATCACCATCTTTAGCTTTAGCAACTAGTGCTTGTATAATAAGAATATCATCACTTGTTCCTGTATCTGTAGCTACTTTTGTTATAGCTTCTTTAATTAATGTTGAGAAGTGTCTTGCTCCTTTAGGCTTACCAGCAGGATTACCTGATTGTCCTGGTTTCCATAAATGATCTGGTTTCTGTTTTACTTCTGTAATTTCACTCATATAGTAGTATTATACTAAAAAACCAAGCAGTTAGCAAGGTTTCTTTTTGGGTTTCTTATTCTCTTTTCGTTTATCTTTTACTTTAGCCATATTACTCAATAAAAGATGAACAGGAGTTAGCAATATCCATAACACCATCTGGTAGTACACCAGTTGCATCATATTTAACTGCTAATGCTTGTACACCTTCTAATCCTAATTTAGTTTCTAGTTGTGTATAAGTACAGTTACAGAATGATTTTAATCCTGGGTCTGAATCTATGCAACCAGCGACAAACTCTTCTTTAAATAACTGTGATGTTTTAAATTGTTTTTCTTTTTCACTAGGTTTTGTTACTATCCAAACGATTATTGTAATTGCTATTAATATAGCCAGTATTTTAAGTATTTTTGTTTTCATATTATTTTAATTGATTAACGCACCTGATAATACATAAAGTACCTGATACTGCTCAGTT
>ERZ724509.610-NODE-610-length-14855-cov-4.303716_pt1 | contig 14855 bp, 18 predicted proteins | sample MGYA00376042_ERZ724509 | MGnify/ENA primary metagenome ERZ724509 (study PRJEB28724, sample SAMN07190887) | wastewater metagenome | isolation source: effluent of sewage treatment plant in Hong Hong | place: USA: Christiansburg, Virginia | collected 2016-03-01 ...
ACGATCAATTTCGCGAAGGCACAGATGCATACAATGGCGGTTTCGAATATGCCATCTCCTGGGGGCCAGCCACAGGGGTAGCCACCTCTACAGCACGGGCATTTGCCGGGGTAAGAAACTCTCCATCTGCACCTACAGATGTAGACCCAAGCACTCTTACTGAAATTGCGGGCATGGGCTACGATGCTACAGATGCCAATATACAAGTGATGTACAATGATGCCTCAGGCACATGTACCAAGGTAGATCTTGGGTCCGGGTTTCCGGTACCCACAGCTGATAGGACGGATTACTATACCTTTTATCTTTCCATAGCCAGCAATGGGGGAACCTATTACTGGAAGGTGGTAGATGAATCGGATGGTACCACCGCAACGGGTTCATTCAACACCAATAAGCCGGTGAACTCATCGTACTTGAGGCCATTCGCCTACACAAGTGCAGGAGGCACATCATCAGTAATTGGAATTGGAATTTTTGGAATCTGGTTTCAGATTCCTTAATCTAGATTTTTAACCATATCAATACAAACCATAAAAAAATTTATCTTTTTATCCATGCTCATTCTAGCCCTCGCCTCATGCGAAGGCACCTGCGAACTCATAGAAGCGCAATATCAGCAGCTGCTCATAGAGCAATGCCAGGAACGTCCCACCGGAATTGTGGGAAAAAACGTGGGAGATCATTATCAGAAATCGGAAAAAGTCTGGTGGTATCGCTTCGACATACCAGGATCTTCCGTCGACAATTGTGATCTCAAATTCCTTGAAGGTGTCCGTATGATTGAAGTGCCAGAGGTGCAATTGGTGAGATGGAATCATCACGATGTGGGCAATGCACTGTACATAGTGTATGGCAAAGTAGCGATCGGCCAAGACTCTTCAAGGTATTTATGTAAACAGGAACGAGAAACCTATGAAGGCATTGTCAACACGGATGGGATCTGTAACGGGGGCAATGTGCCCGGGCAAGAGATCTTCTACGTAAGATTTTCCCAATGCAAAGACTGGGCAGAGATAGGCGACAGCCTTGGCCTTAAGGCCATTTATTAAATGTCTTAATCATAAAGAATAGGGTTTGGTGATTTTTGTGTCATCAAACCCTATTGTATTAATGGATGTATCAATCATTGGCATGGGAGCCACAGGCACATCAGGAGCGCATTACTTCCGCACCGGACCAACACAGCGAAAGCTGAAGGTGGACAAGGAAGCGCGCACAATCACTGACATTGTGGCCATTGAGCTCGGTGACATCAAAGACTACCGGCCATGGACCATCAATGAGGAATTCCTTCAAGATCTCACTTCACTTGCTACCAAACAAAAAGAGGGAGTGATGAGCAATTTTGGCCATAACTGGAACAACCTTGGTAAAAGACTTGGCCGCGCTACCAATTGGCGAATTGAAGGCAACCAGGTGAAGTATGACCTCAAGATTTTTGAGACCGCAGATAAGTCTCCCGGACTTGAAAAAATGGGGGAATACGTCATGGATATGGCCATTGAAGATGACAAGGCGTTGATGAGCTCCATCACCTTTGGAATCAATTTCTTTTACCAACTTGACCAATCCGGCAAAAAGCTAAAAGTGTGGTACTATGATGAAAAATCTGGCTGGGTCAGCCACAATCCTGACCTCGGAAAAGTGTTCCCCAAAATAGGCGAGCTCAACTCAGTAGATATAGTCGATGAGGGAGCTGCCACAAATTCTCTATTTTCAAGCGATGAAGAGATGATTGTACTTATGAACATCATCAACCGTGAGGGATTCATTGACAAGCTGGAAGCAAACTACCAGCACATGCCAATCCTTGCGAACTTCTTTGCACAAAAAAACAAGCCCGGCTTACTGGCACAGATAAAGGACTTATTCAGTCCAAACCCATCTGTAGAGGATAGCCCGGAATTCCTTAACCTCCAAAACAATCTGCATAAGATGTCACAGGAAAAAGACCAGCTGACTCAATCAAACGAGCAGCTTACTGCTGAAAACGCAGAACTCAAAAAAGCCAATGAGGAGCTTACCACCAAGGTGACCGGACTGGAAACCAAGATGGATGAATTCTCAAAGGATCTGGAAGCATTGAAAAATTCACCGGCAGCTGAAAGCACCCAAGGTAACGAGGGTAACGAAGAGCATGCCGATGACTCTCAGCTCAGGAGCTACCAGAAAAATCCACTGTATCTGCAAGCCCGCAAAAACGCAGGCCTGTAATTTTCAAACCACAAAATTCGCATAACAAATGAGTGCACTTAATATGGCTACGGCCGCATCATTCCAGGATTACATCCGTGATTTTGCTCCGCAGCTTTTGTCAAAGGCGTATGTAGGTTTTACCTCCGCCCAACTCTTTATACCCCATGAAGGTGTCAAAGGCCAACTGATCCTCACTGAGCTCACCGTGGCAGATCTTGCCCGCAGGTATAGCTCCACTTTCGCACCAATTGCCAATGCAATTGATTTTGACCCAAGGACCTTGCTTGTCAAAAAAGCAAAGGTAGACTTGGCTATCGTGCCTGCAGACTTTGAAAGTGCATACCTAGGTATGTTCAGACAAAAAGGCCAGAACTTCAAGGACCTTCCTTTTGAAGCATTCATCATGGATAAGATTATGGCCAAGCTCCAATCAGAGCAAGAAGCCGCAGTCTGGAAGGGAGCAGCAGCAGGATCACCTGCATCTACAGACAAGCTCATCGCATTGTTTGACGGTATCAGAGAGATCATCAAAGATGAGATCACTGCCACCAACCTCACACCGGTAGCCACAGGAGCATTGACAGCTACAAACTGTGTATCTGCAGTGGAAACCACTCACGCAGCATTGGGTGATGCATATCACGATGTGACAGTGGATATCTTCATGAATTCCAAAGACAAAATCAAATTTGTACAGGATTACAGGGAGAGATATGGCAAGTACTACCAGGCAGCTGATGGTACTGTGACTCTGGAAACCGGTAACGCAGTATTCCACTTCTCTGCACACGTGCCCACCAACTGTATCCTGATCACTCCTAAGGAGAATATCCACTATGGCTATGACGGACCTATGGATGACTCAATGTTCAACTTCATTGATGCTCCAAGGACCATCCAGATGTGGATGGACTTCTACATGGGTGTGAACTTCGGTATCGTGAGCAACGATATCATCGCGGTGAACAACCAGTGGACTGTGTAATCAAATTGTAAACCAAAGGGTGGGGCCTCTACTGGCTCTGCCCTTTCTTAAACTTTCATAAAGAAAATGGGAAAGAACAACCAAGATCCAGCAACAGATGATGTAAAAGATCTGCAACTGGAGCAATTTAAAGAGCTGGTAGCAGCACAGGATGAAGTGATTGAGACCCTCAAAGAGAGTGTCAACGAACTTCAAACCAAATTGGAGGAAGTCACCGGCAATCTGAAAGACCTCAACACCAAGGTAGACAATGCTCCTGTGGCATCTACTGATGGTAAGCCGAAAAAACGCGTACTGAAAGACCCAGGAGAGGTCACCATCGCAGGAGCAAAGTATACATTTCTCGATCTCGCTTTCCGCATCCAGACCGACAAAGGCCTGGAAACAATCATAGCAGAAGATGCCGCCAAAGACAAACAATTGCTGGCATGGCTGCTTGAAAACCATCCTTCAGTATTCAAGAAGGCCTAATTTTTTAACCCTCAAAACTTAGCAATACAATGGGAGCAAATACCCTTGCAAATATTGAACAGGAATGCGGTGGATCAATCGCACGTGGCTTAAAGCCATTCCTGCACATTGCCCGTAGAGATGAGGTCACTTCCATTCCTGCTGCTACCAACATGGTAGTAAGCACCAACATGGTTATGGCCACAACCCCTGCAGGCACCTTCAAAAAGTTTGCCGTATCCACTGTCATCACCAAGAATTCATTCAAGGTTGAGCAGGTGGGTGATGCAGACAGTATCAACTACAAGATCACCGCCACGTACAAGATTGCAGGGGTAACACCCGCCAAAATGCAGATCTTGAGTGGGGTGCCTGGCTGTGAGTTTATTCTTATCTGCCCTGATAAGAATGGCAACAAATGGCTGGTAGGTGACGTAGACGATGGAGCCACCGTGACATGGGTAGCCGACATCGGAGGCGAAGAGAATGCGTACACTCTTACTGTAGAGTGGAACACAAGCCATCCTCCTTACAATTACACTGGCACAATCACCGCTGCGTAATCATGGCTACCACACGTAAGTACATCGGACCGAATAGTGCAATCTGGCACGGACCGCGCAGAATGGACCTCCGAGAATGGAAACCGGAGGATGTCGAAAGAAACTTGCAGATCTGGCCAGACTTGGCCCATCACTTTGAACCGGGTGAACCGGAAAAGAAAGCACCGGAAAAGCCGGGCAAAGATTCATAATCTAGGGGGCTCCGGCCCCCTTTTCATTTTATACTATGTCCACAAAAGAAGAGATCATAAATACAGTGATGCAGGAGTGGGTTGTCAAGTTTATTGAGTACCTCCAACAAAAGGCTGACAAAGTAGGCAAGGCTACAGGCCAAGGATCTGCATCATTTGATTACAGCATCCGCAAGACTGCCACAGGCACGCTGCCTGCTGTCACGGTAATGTTTAAGGATTACATGCGATTCCTTGACATGAAAAACGTGCACCGTGGCGGTGACCTTCCGGTAGATGAGATTGAAGACTGGGTAAAATCCAAAGGCCTTGCTGCATTTAAGAAAGGAAAGTACAACAAACCCAGCAACCTACCGGAAAAAGCCCAGATCAACAGGATTGCATGGGCTATTGCCAGGCATCCTAAAAAGATGAAGCGACAACCCTGGTACAACAAAACCAAGGGAAATCAGGTATATGCGCTGTACTTTAAGCTCCTTGATGCCTTACTCCCTGTGATGCTCAATGAGGTCAAATCAGAGCTGGCCAAGTCTTAAACCCACACACATTTTTTCACCCATTTTAGCAAAAAAAAGAGATGGCAATCCGCAAAGACGAAGCGCAACTCCTTATCACCATAGATGCCAAAGAGAGTGCAGAGTACCAGAAGATGCTACTTGGCACCAAGGATGGCATCAAAGACCTCAAGAAGCTTGAGCAGGGCACGGAGGACTACAACAAAAAACTCAATGAAGTAGTAGCATCCAGCAAGAAACTGGCAGCAGCTGACTTTACGAAACTTAACGGCAAGCAGATTGCCGACCGTAAAAAACAACTGGAAGACCTGCGCAGAATCTTGCCACAGGTCACCTTTGCCGAGGCAGGATTTGAAGCAGAGCTCAAGAGCCTGAATGGTGCGCTGGCTGATAACTCCAAACGCACCCGGGCAGTGGTAGAAGCCACCAAATCAGCACAGTCTGGCTTTGGCGGCTTTGCCGGTTTTCTCAAATCCATGACTCCTGCCCTCATTGCCTTCTTTGCCATAGATCGCATCAGAGAATGGTTCAATGGCATGATCAATGGAGCGGTGCAACTGGATGGCGTGCGTGTAAGATTTGAAACCGTATTTGGTGAAGCTGCCGACCTTGTACAAGGCTACGCAGAAACCACAGGCATAGCCCTTGGCTTAAGTGAGCAGCAGTTTAGAAAAGTAGCCGCGGCTACAGGTGACTTGCTGGTGCCTCTCAGATTTAGCCGTACAGAAGCGGCCACCATGAGCAACGAGGTCATCAAGCTATCAGCAGCTCTGGCCGCATGGGAGGGCGGTACCCGTAGCACTGAAGAGATAAGCCAGATACTTAATAAGGCAATACTTGGTGAGCGTGAGCAGCTCAAAGAGCTGGGCGTAGCTATACAGGAGGCGGACGTAAAACAGAGGCTTGCCGCTAAAGGCCAGGATAAATATACAGGAGATGCACTAAAGCAAGCCAAAGCCCTGGCCACTCTTGAGCTGATCACAGAAAGCTCTGCAGATGCTACCACTGCCTATGCCCAACGACAAGACAGTGCCGGCCAAGTGCTGGCACGTACCAATGCCAAGCTGCAGACAGCCAAAGACAAATTTATCGAAGCCATTGCGCCTGCAGTACAGCTGGGTCTTGTGCTTGCTGAAAAGGTGGCCGTTGGGGCCATAGCCGTAGTGAATGGAGTGAGGGCCATCCCTCAGTTTATCCGTGAAAATGACGTGGCCATCAAGGGCCTTATTGCCGGGCTTCTGATCTTCAATGGCCAGATGATCCTGGCCAGTGCCAACAGCCTCAGGCTGGCAGCTGTAGAAAAAGGCCGGGCCATAGTAACGGGAGCAGTCACCCTTGCCCAGCAAGCACTCAACTATGCCATGACAGCCAATCCCATCGGATTGGTGATCAAAGCTGTGGGTCTACTGGTGGCAGGCTTTGCCATTCTCTATAATAAAAGCGAAACGGTAAGGGCCGGTATTGCCGGGCTGGGAGCCGTAGCCAATGAGATCTTTACCATTGTGAAGGAAGCTGTAGGGTCTTTTATTGATGGCTTCCAGCAGCTCAAGGATGGCAATTTTGCCGATGCCTTCAAAAGCTTTAACGAGGGCTTGAAAAAATCAAACCCGATATCACTGGCATTCACACAAGGTAAGAGGCTGGCCGAGGCATTTAAGAAAGGCTATAATGATAAATTAACGTCTGAGGATGGCGCAGACGGAGCTGCTATTGTGGCCAGTGCAAATACGCTATCCTCAGGGGCTTCACCATCAGGTGGTGTAACCATTGACCCGTCATCACCAAAGGCAGGCAAGGATAAAAAGCTAAAATCATCTGTGGGCAGTCAACTATTTGAAGCTTACTTTAAATTGTATGACCCCAAGGTGCTGCGCAAGTTCCTTGAAAATCGACTGGAAGAGATACGCATTGCAGGTGAAAAAGAGCTGGCCTTCCGTGAGCAGCTCTTTGAACAAGGCCTGTATAGTGAAGAGGAGTACAACCAGGAAGTACTCAGGCAAAAGGCTGTCAATGCCCAAAAGGAACTGGATCTGCTTAAGAGCCTAAATCTGGGCCAAAGTGCAGAAGCCATCAAGCTACAGACTGAGATACTTAAGCTGCAAAAAGATTTGGCCAACCAACGTGCCAATGAACTCACCAAAGAGAGCGCAGTAGAGCTGAGTGAGCTTGAGCGCAAGTTCCTTCAAAAGCTGATCACTGAGGAGGAGTACAACAGGCTCAGCACAGAAGCCCAGCTCAGCCAACTTGATACCAAGCTGGCCCTACTTGAAGCAGAAGGCCTGGCAGAGACCGAAGCCTATCGCAAAATCAAGGATACCAAGCTGGCACTACAGGTAGAGAAAGAAAAGCAGGAGATTGAGAATACAAGAAGGACAGAGGAGATGAAGCGCGCCCTCCAGGAAGAGGGCATCAGCACCGCCAAAGACCTATTCTCTACAGCTGCTGATCTGCTTGGCCAGGATGAGAAGGCACGTAAAAAACATGCGAGTGCCATCAAGGCTTTTGAGATCAGCAATGTACTGGTGAACTCTTACTCAGAGATTGCCGGTATATTCAAAAGCACCGCAGGCTGGGGACCTACAGGATGGGTGATAGCTGCCATCCGTGCAGCACTGGTAGGAGCCAGAGCCATTGGTGCTATCAGCAAGATCAGCTCACAGAAGTTTGCTAAGGGTGATCTACTCTCTGGTGACATCTTCTCAGGGCCAAGTCATGACAATGGTGGGGTCAAGTTTGCCCTTGGTGGCAATGTACATGAAGCCGAAGGCGGTGAGGCCATCATCAATAAGCGTAGTACCGCTGCATTCAAGCCGGTACTGTCTGCCATCAACAGCTATAAAGGCTGGGGTAAAAAATTTGCAGCCGGTGATCTCCTGCCCAATACCTCACCCACTGGCATTGCAGGGGTAAGCCTCTCCTCTACCCCGGGTGCAGATCCGCGCGTGGGCAATCTCACGGCTGCTATTGAGAATCTGGTAGCAGCATTGCCAAAAGCATTGGGCAATATCAGGGCCAATGTGGTGTATAGCGATATCACCAAGGCAGCTAACACCGTGAGTGAAATTCAGCGATTATCAACTTATTAATTTATACCATGAAAAAAATTGATTTTACAGAAGCTCAAATCGATATCATTGCCTCGGGTCCCAGAGAGGAAGGCGGCAAGGTAGACAAGGTTATCCAATGGATGGCAAAGGCCGAGGAGCCATTGTTTCAGGGCAAAGATGAAGTACCTCCCATCAAAATCTACCAGGTAGGCAGGATCTTCAAACTGGCCAAGCTGTTGCTGGAATTGATCATCATCATCTGGCCTTATCTCAAGCAGATTATCAAACTTTTTAAAAAGTAATCATGAAAGATATTGAACTGGGCTAAAGGTGTCGAATTCGGCACTTTTTGAAAAATCTTAAAAATATTGTGAAAAATATTACCAGATTTCAAAAATGCCATTACCTTTGCAATGACGAAACAAGATAAGGATGAAATTATTCATTAATCGGATTATAAGTTCTAGGAGGCGTACAGGTGAAAGTCCTGCAAATCAGTGCGCGCAGCGCCCTTGTTTCGTCGCGACCTCCTTTATTTTATTTTCCGGCAATAATGATCATCATGGCAAGCAAATCTTCCGCCAAAAATTCCAAACCGCTTACTGACCCCGAGGATATTGACCTCCTCTCCCTACTCATCAACATCACAGAAGCCTCCAAAATCCTCTTTGGCAGTCATGAACTCTATGAGCTGGTAGATGAACTCACTGAGTGCATAGACATCTACAACTGGCCTGCCAAAGACTGGTACCAACTGCTGGAAAATCCACACCAGGTAAAGAAATCCTACTATACAGTCAATCAGATTATCAAATTTCTCGTTAGATTTGAGCCACTACACCAGGAGCTCATGGGCGTTGCCCAAGCCATGGCCATGGCCAAAAAGGCAAAAGAGGAGGGAGGAGACGTAAACTTAAAAGTAGCATCATGAACACAAACAGCAGATACATTGCCATCCGCTTCCTTGGCGGAGATCGCAGCAAAAAGCTGCAACCCATCCTCAACGAGAAGGGCACCCTCAAAATTATGGGTTATAAAGAGCAGCGAGACCTAGACCCCGCAGCAGATACCCTCATGATCATAGACATTGATCTACACTTGATCAGTCTGGTGGATATTCCACAAAATAAACGTAGAAAAAAAGTAGCGTGATGAACAACAAACAAACAATTGAAGTAACATTTCCGGCAGCTATACCCCCGGAAAGCTTTAAATACATGATCGAAGGAGGCCTTGAAAAAGGCTCAAAATACAACTGTGAAGTTGAGCACACTGGCATAGAAAAAGATGGCGAAAATTTATACACCATCACTACAAGTGACGGGCCAGAAGCTTTTTATTACATCGGCATGATGACTGCAATGATTATAGAAATCTTTGAAAAAGAAAGGTAGTGATGGGAAAGAAAACTTCAAATGAAACGAAAACCGCCAATGACGCAAAACACTTGTTACCTGCTGTGCCTTCTCACGAAGTTGTAATGGCGGAGATTTACAAGTGGGCTGATGAAATTAGATTACCGTCTGGCTATGATGCAGATTTGGATAACCTTTATAAAAGATTGTCTGTTTTATGGAATAGCAGGTAACGTTTTGCGGCTACCCGTCCGACGTAAACCACGCACCGCATTTGAGCGTTTCCACCGTTGGCGGGTGAGCCGATGTTAGGTGCTGATGGCGGGGTAGCGAATTAAACAACAATAAACAAAAAACTGTATATATACATGAAAACAAGAAATAAGAAATTACTCAAAGAGGCGTTGGCCTCATCAACAGACGCAAGGTTTCTCGATTACTTTTTAGACACACTGTCACTAAGCGAGAAGATTAATTTGTTAATCAATATCGTTATTAAATCAAAACGAGCTTGCCTGCTATATTCATGCATTCACATGGGAATGAGCTTCTCAAGTGCTTATGGATATGCATTCAAAAAAGAGATGTCGGAAGTTGTTAGAAAGCTTATAAGTCAGAGTTGGGATTTGTCCGACGGTAAACTGTAGCTGTCCGCCATTAGCACCTAACTCAGTTATATGCGCAATGGAATCATATTCCGCAATAGCAGGAATATTTGTGCAATCCCAATTTCCATGTTCCCGACAACAATGCCGTGAACATGTACCTCCTTTTTAAAGTACAGAAGATAATAACTTACGCACAATATCTACCACCTCCTTGGCAGAGTGCTTACCAGTATCAATCATCAGATCACAGTCAGCCTGGTGCAGATTGGCATCAATGGCGTAGAATGCTCTGTCTATACTGGTATTCCACTCTGCCGGGAGCGGAGGTAGATCATATCCCTGGCGCATGCGGGCCTCATGTCTTTTTTTTGCCTTATTCAGCGGGCAGGTGAGCTTTATTGTAAAAATGGGCCCGCTCCATTTGGTGAGTATCAGAGGGTAGTATTGTGAAGTGCCAGAGCTCTCCATGATCACATGGCCCTTACCCTGGTGTTTTAGCACATCATCCATCAGCTTTTCATAGCTGGTATTTTCTCCCGTTATTGTCATGCCGCGGTTAAACTTCCTGCGGATATCATCTATGTCTATCCTTTTGGCTTGAAATTCCTTTTTCAATGCCATGCCCAGCGCAGTCTTGCCTGAGGCTATATTTCCAATAATATTGATTAACATGGTTTTTGCCTGTAAAGTAGTCTTATCCTGCCCTCAATTAACAGGACTATTTTGGCACCATGCAAAGTAAGGGGACACTTCCTATTGATGTGGTGCTGTACCGGATTAAACAGTCTGGTGGAGTGCCTTTTCGCATTACATTCTGTAAGATGGATGGTTCTGGGCAGCTCAAAACAGTCAATCGGGCTCTTTATGGTAAAAAATCCAATGCAGATGGGGTGGTGGCAGAAAAGCCACATGCTCCCAAATCTACCAAATCAGCAGAAGATAAGTACCGGCTTGGTGCAAAGCTGCCATTGGTAGATCTTGATTCAGGCAATGCCCCATGTACACCTTACATCAGCCACATTCTTTTTTTTGACGGTTACATAGTAAAACACTGATGAGCAAATACCAATTTTCCCACATTGACAATAATACCACTGTAGTCTTTGCTGCCAATCCCAGGCAAGACGTGGGCAACACCATAAGCCTACCTGCAGCCATACTGACCGGGGCTAAATATAAGCAGTGGGGCAGTAAAAACGACCTGCCTAATTACCGTGATGCCTTGCTTATGGATAATAACATTATGGGCGAACTAATGGCCACCAAGCGTGATATCTTGCTGGGCAATGGCTTCCAGGCATACCGGGAGGTCTATGTGGAGGGTAAAAAAGAAATCCAGCTCGAGGCTATGCCTGCGGATATTCAGGAATGGCTTGACAAAAGCGATTTTTGGAATAAATATCTGGATCCGGCCGCAATGCAATGGTACAAGCACGGCAACGTATTTCCTGAGTTCATAATGACCAAGGATGGGAACGTAGCAAGCATAGAAACCAAGGATTGCAAGTATATCCGCGCCATCGAGAAAGTAAAAGGGGTGATCCCAGGGTACATTTACTCAATCTACTGGGGTGCCGCGGCCAAGGCAGAGAAAAAAAATGAGTATTTCACTATCCAGGCTTTTACCGGCCTTGACCAAAATAGCAAGCCCAAACAAACCAAATTTATCTACCACCTGTGGGATAATGTGTTTCACGATGGCTACTATGCTCACCCTGCCTATTGGGGCGGAATGGAGTGGATTCGCACCAGTAATCTGATACCCAAGTTTCACCAGGCCAATCTTGACAATGGGTACAGCATCCGTTTTGTTATTAAATATCCGGAGGGCTATTTTTTAGACAAATACGAATTTGATGCAGCCACAGACAGCAACGATCAAACCAAAATTCAAGAGTACCTGGACAAAGAGCGCAATGCCAAGCAAGACTTTGTCAACAAAGTAAATGCCCTCCTTGCCGGTGCCGAAAATGCAGGCCGCGCCCTCTATCTTGAGGATACCTTCAATGAAGTGCTCAAAGAGTACAAAGGCGTGACCATTGAGCCCATTAAATTTGAAATGCAGGATGAGGCTTTGATCAAACTGTTTGAGAAGTCAAACCAGGCCAACATCTCTGCCCAAGGCATCCACCCTACACTTGCCAACATCGAAACCGCGGGTAAACTTTCCAGCGGATCTGAAATGAGAAATGCCTATCTGTTTTACATCCTATCCAAAACTCCAAGGCCCAGGAGAATGCTTTTAAAGCCCCTTGATCTGGTGTTCAAAATCCATGGCTGGGATAAAAAGTACGCAGGCCTGAAAATTGGGTTTGAAGACTTCAAAATCACTAAGCTGGATGACAACAAATCTGGCACTGAACCGGTAAATAAGAGTAATGATGGAAATGTCCAGTGATGACTACAAAGCAAAGCTGGATTATATAAAATCTCTTGATCCAGACAATCCTCACATCCGGGCTCTTGAAAAAGGACCCGGATTTTTCAACTTTAAGCTTATCCAGAAGTGCCTGGATAAGCTGCCGGTACCTGAAAGCATCTACCACCGACCTGATGAGCCTTTAAAGGAAAAAGACCCCATCACGGCACGTATGGATATCCAGCTTCGCAATCAAATCGTGCAAAAAAGTAAGCTGAGCAATGCTCTGCACCTGTGCAGTACCAATGATGAGCGTGCAAGGGTAAGTAAATCAATTTTGGAGGTAGATGAGAAAATTATCACACTTTTAAAGCAAAAAGAGGCCTATCTGCAAGGCAAAACTTTGCCAAAAGTGGAATCCGATAAATACCCGGTACCTGATAACATTGTGGATCTACTAGCCAAGCGCAATTCACTCAGATCTTGCATCAGCCGTGCCAAAAAGGACTTACAGACCATGCTGCGCACTGGTGAAGACCCTCAGAAGATCCGTGATAAAGAAGATTACCTCCATCACTCCAAAATTCACTTAAGTTATGTCGAAAGCGCTGTCGCAGCTCAGAGTATTCACTGAAAGGGACTTCAAGGAGGCCAATAGGGTAGAGCGCATCTTCATCTGGATGATGGAGCCTGAAAAATTTACTCTCAATCATTATGATCAAACTTATTTTGATCGATTGAAAACCATTTTCACCATCATGTGTGAAAATTTGGAGCAAAAGGTGCAAATGACCTTGATCCAGAATATTTACACAGAGCTGGCTCCTTACCAGCTCTACGGACTCATGAATGATGCAGAAGCCCTGTTTGGCAAGGTCCGCAAGGTCAATAAAGACTTCCAGCGCGGTCTACAGCGTGAAAGGCTCAAATCTTACATAGAGTGGCTGAGCCCCAAGGAGATTGACCCTAAAAAAGAGCCAGACAATAGCAAACCATTCAAACCGGTACCAGATGATGCTGCAAAACTGCTGCTCAAAGCTGAGGAACTACTCATGAAATTGGATAGACTTGATGCTGAGGAAAATGATGAGACTTTTGACTGGGATAGCTTGAAAATACCAAAAGCAGACTTCACCAGTGATCCAAAATACCTCCATGCAGAAGATGCCGTAATAGATGATGATGGAGAGTAGAAAAATATGGCTCAATCCAAAGCAATTATCATTCCTTGGTGCAAAACAAAAAGATCGCACTTGGATAGGTGGCCGTGGTACGGGTAAATCAGTTTGTATTGGCGGATCCAGCCGTCAAAAGATGGCAGATTTGCCCAGGGCCAAAGGTTTTTTCTCATCCAGTACCTACAATCAGATTTTGACCAAAACCCTCCCTCCAATAGAGGATTTTTGGCAGTCTTGCGGCCTTTTTGAATATAAAGGACCAAGAGAACCCGGTCACTACGTGATAGGTAAAAAACCGCCTATCCAATGGCAAACCCCATTCTCAAAACCTCGAAAATTTGAAAATGTAATCACTTTTTTCAACGGATTCACTATAGAAATGCTCTCCATGGACCGCCCGGATCTGGCCCGGGGTGGCTCTTATGATTTTGGAGAGATAGATGAATCTTTGATTGTACCCAAGGAGCACATTGATAAAATTCTGATTCCATCACTCAGGGGCAACACACACCGCTTTTCACATTGGAGCCACCAACAGCTGAGCAAATACACCTCAATGCCCTGGAATAGCAAGGGGCAATATTTACTCGAGTACGAGGACAAGGCCAAACTTTACCCAAAAGACTACTACTACCAGGAGTCTACCGCCTGGGACAATGTAGCCATCCTCACAGAAGCTGGTATCCGGAGGATGGAACAAGAGATGGATCACCTTACCTTTTTGGTAGAGGTGCTCAATCACCGCATCACCAGGGGTAGCCACCCATTCTATAACAAGTTTGATGATAAAGTACACACCTACCGGCCTAGATATATCTATGGTGAGGGTGAGCGGGGCATTGTGGTAATAGGTAATGCAGACCGCAAGAAAGACCGCCTGATTGACACCTCATGGGATTTCTCTGGATGGTTCAAGTGCTGCACTGTATGGCAGGAGGATAACCGTACTGAGAACATGATAGACCGGTTCTATAAGAACCAGGACGGCAATGTCACCCAGGTGGTAGATGATCTATGCATAGCCTATGCAGACCAGGGTCTCAAGCATGTACGCATCTGGGGTGAGCCCAGAGGCCATGACCTGCAGGCCACTGGTGGTACTATCTATGACCAAATCAAATCACGTTTCCAATCTAATGGATGGAAGTGTGAGATCATGGCCACAGCCAAGAGGGCAGACTACCATGAGCTGCGCTATGAGTTCATCAATGAGATCTTTGAGGAGACCAATGCACGCCTGCCCAGGGTGCGTATCAATGAGGATACATGCAAGGAAGTGATCATCAGCTTAAACAATGCAGAGATAGATCACCAATTCAAAAAAGTAAAGAAGGATGAAAAGAATAGATCCTTCAATCAGGCACACGCCACCCACTTCACTGATACAGTAGATTACTACCTGTGG
>ERZ724509.611-NODE-611-length-14837-cov-12.394602_pt1 | contig 14837 bp, 7 predicted proteins | sample MGYA00376042_ERZ724509 | MGnify/ENA primary metagenome ERZ724509 (study PRJEB28724, sample SAMN07190887) | wastewater metagenome | isolation source: effluent of sewage treatment plant in Hong Hong | place: USA: Christiansburg, Virginia | collected 2016-03-01 ...
ATACAAAAGACGGTGTAGGGCAATTGGGAAGATTTATGATTGCTCGAGATGTAGAAGATTTTGTTGTACGCGAAGGATGACAAGTGCATGGAAATATTCTCATCGAAACACTCGCTGCGATACCGACGAACACACCGAAGTGAATCTATGATGCTTATGAGCGGATTTTCTTCAAAGAAACAGCTAACATTATCAAATACTACCAAGATCCGATTCTTTTTCTGAAAAATCTTCATCTTGATGCTGTTATTGCATCACTTGCCACGTACATAGGAGAGATGACAAAATCTCTGAAGAAGAGCAGTAATGATAAAAAGAAACTTCTTCTTTTGCATCTTCCACCGATTGAAATGGTACTTTTGGCAGTGATATTCGATCAGGCGGGAGTGAAGAATGCAGTACTCAATTTCAATCGTGCTCCCGTTGTGAATGGTATTTCCAAGACATTTGAGGCGCATCTTTTGCTTGCATCTGCACGAGCGAACCCTCGTCTTATGGCAGCTCTTGCGCCACTTGTAAAGATGTTACCGTCAGATATTGCACGTTATGATTGTATCCTTGATGAGAATGACACGGCACCTGATTATGATATCGCAACGATTGACTCGTATATTGCACAGGCAATAGGATTCAAGGAACATCAGGTGATACTCAGGAGTGAAGAATATCCTGATGCCTCATTTCTCCTGGGGCAAGGCATACAGGAGCTCTGTATCCTCGATATCGATGAGAGATCAGGTTTTGATACATTCTATGGTTGAACATTGATCAAAGAATGAATCGACGTTCATCGAGAGACGATTCCTTACCTGGGTGTCAGAGATATTGGTGATTATGAAGATTATGTTCTCACAAAGAACAAAGAATACCTCGCGAATCGTGTCCAGCAAAGAGAGCTCTCGATCGCGGGGGGTGGCATGAACAAATACGAGTCATCATCGGGAACTAAAGTAAAGAATAGTTTATCGACGATCCCAAGTGAATGAAAGAGTGATAATCAAATATCAAAAGGACAAGCATGAGTTGCTATGGGGACGCTTGCTATGCTCATGATATTTCTCTTTATTATCGATATGAGAAATGGTGCGCCAATATTTGCTGACAAGTCAAAATACAAGACTGGAAGTGGAGCTTCATCATCGAGCCCATGGTCATCTGGAGGTCGTTGGACTTCTGGATCGAGTTCAAGTTCATCAAGTTACTCTTCGAGCTCAAGTAGTAGCTCGAAGAGTGTAAGTTCTTTTGGCGGAGGCTGATTTTCTAAGTGAGGAGGGTAATATGCAAATAACACCACATATCTCACCACAACGTGAAATGGATACTCAATATGTCACAGAAAAAGTAGAAGCTCTGTATGGAAATCTCAATCTCCCAAAAGACTACTTTGACTATGTGGATAATGAGGTATTTGTGAGTCTATCATCTGAGGAAGATGAGAATCTTCGAACTCTGGTGAGTCGTGTCGATGCGATCATGCGACAGGCATATATCTATGCCTATGAAGAGCGATATATTCGACTCGATGAGTATCGCCCTTGGCTTGATCGTTTTCGTCAGGAATATCCCTATGATGAGCATTTCATAGCTCGCTATGATGCAGTATTTGATCAGAATGGTGTGATCAAATTTGTTGAGAATAATGCAAATACTCCCGGGATGCAATTAGAGTCGATGTATTTTAGTGAATGGCTCACTCCGACTGGATATACGAGTCATGCAAATCGTATTCGATCGAGTATGCTTGATTTTTGGAGGCGACAGAGAGATGAACGATGACTCAAAAATATTGCTATTCTCACAGCCTATACATTCGAAGAAGAGGATCATCTTGTGTGTCGTACCTATGCGGAAATACTATCAGAAATCTTTGAGTCATCATCTTTGGTAGTAGGAGATATCTATGATATGCACATTGTTGATGGACAAATTTTTGTTCGTGGAATCCCCGTTGATGCCATTCTTTCTTATTTTCCACTCGAATTCTTTTTGACGGATTATGAGTTTGCTGATGATTTCTTTCAGGTAGTGTTCGATGGATGATGTTTTCTCGCAAATCCTATTGAATCAATCATTCTCCAGGATAAGTGACTCTTTGCAACGATTTATGAACATAAATCGAAATTTTCTGAGGAAGACCAGCTCATCATTGAGCAGCATATTCCCTATACACAGCGCAAGATGCCTGATTCGAGTGATGGATGGATTGCAAAATGGCGATTTGGGAGATACGGTCGTGAGATATACAAAGCTCATTTTGAATGAGAAATCGTCGAAGAGTCTCATTATATTTATCAACAGTATTTTGAGCCGCAGAGTATCAATGATAAGAATGATTTCCTCGTATTTTCTATCTATACGACGATGCGAGAGGTGCTTGGATATATCGTGCGTCGGCAATTTCGGCACACGACGGATGACAGAGATAATGTGGTAACGATGGTGTATACGGATAATACAAAAAGCTTTATTTGATAATGATTTCTATGGAAATATTTATTTTAATAGCAATGGGTCTCATTTTTGGAGCGCATAATGTAATTACCAAGCACTTCAAAGGAACTCATCGTACAATGATTATTGCCTGATTGATTGTCGGGTTTCTATCCCTCATATTTGGGATGGGTTGAATGATCGCTTTCTTTGTTTTTTGTTTTGCATTCTATACGATGATGTGCGCATTTCGCCGAACCAAGAATTCTAATAATATCCCAGCCCTCCCAGTGTTTCTTACTGCGATCACCTTGTTCATATATATGTTTCTTGCAACGGTATTTAACAGCATAGCTACATTTTTTCTTGCGAGTGTTTGTTTTTGTTATTGGTGAGTGCAGTGTATCAAAGCAAGAAAAATACCATCATAACAACTGTTTTCTATGTCATCGTATAAGACGTATATATTCTCTATAATTGCAATTCTTCTCGGTATGTGATGATTATTGTTTGGTGGTAGTTTAATGATTTTTTCCGCATTTTTCTTCTTTTGTATTCCATTTTTGGGATATGCACCGTCATTATTTATATGTCTTATAATATTTTTTATCTGGTCTTTGATTCCTGTAATATTCTTTTATTGATTTCTGATATACGCATTCATTTATTGAATCCGTTTCAAAAAAAATTCTTTTAAAAGGTAACTTTTTTAAATATGTCTCAATACTTCCTCACGATCAATGGCAAAGAGCTTTGACCATATGATGCGACTCTCTCTTCTGATGTATCCTATCAATGAGATATTCGTCCATTTGTCTATGACCGAGCAACGATCAATCTTCGATCCGATCAGGGATCATTTGCTCTGGGGGCTTCGTTTGGAGTCAATATGCTCGGCGCAAAGACGCAAAAAATTGATGTTATTAATGAACAAACTGGTGATTTTTTCACACTTTTTGCGGATAATATTTACTCGACTACACCACAAGAAGGGAGTCTTGTAGTCATTGCGCGCATTGGCGATGAAATTCGTGCCTACGAAAAAGGGATCAAGAATGATATTCATCTTGAGATCGATGGAGACAAGACAGATATGACACCACTCGGTGCATATGAGATGTATGTTCGATACGATGATGATTACTACTATCCCTACATCCTGAACTCATCATATCAGAACACCAAGAAGGTAGAGAAATTCTTTGATTACTATGGCTATCGATCCTACGAAGATAGTGAGGGGGGCAAGCATTTTATACTCTTTATCGAGGATATTCGCTCGACAGAATCGAAACCGTACTGGTATTTTACTGACAATTTTGTTCAGATTTCTGAGAATATTGTCCTCTCAGAAGAAGAATATGTTGAGACATGGGAGATCACAGCCTCAGGTGATATTACCTTTGTTGTGACCAGTGGTGCGAACTATTATGTTGATCGATCAACCGGTAAATACTACCAAGGAACTCTCGCAGCGAGACCAGTATCCAGCTTCAGTTATACTCGGGTATTTGAAGACACTGATAGCGAATATGTGATCGCGAAGAATGAAAAATGAACATTTATCATCGACTCAACGATCAATAATCTCTCCCCAGAAAAAGAAAAAACACTTCGATACTTTCAGGATTTTTACTGGTGTCTCTCTCCAAGTGAATCAAATGAGAACGCTCCACGATTTCTTATGCTTACTTTTGATGATCAGATCATCCTCACAGATGAATCTGGCACGACTATTGCTGGCACGGATCTCACACCAGAGAAGCTTATTGCATCAGCAACGATTAGTGAGGATATATTGCAAGTTTCCTTCGAAGATGGAGAGACTCGCAGCTACTTTGTCGGCGTCTAGCTATGCAAAATCAATCACCAAAATATACACTGATATCCCCATGGTTTGATGGGATATTTTTTTGGTCAGCATTTCCGATTGTGCTCATAGTGACTGGCGTCTTTGAGCTCTTTGCACCTGAGATGATTCATCCTGGATACTATCCTCTCTGGTTCTTTTTATTGGTTCTCTTGGTGGATGTTTCTCACGTATGGTGAAGCCTCTTTCGAGTACTTGCCGCACCTACATTGAGTCGCGGATATCGGACTCTCATTGCAGCGATACCAATCATTTCATTTGTTGTGCTGTTGATATTGGCATATAGTTCACAATGAGAAGGATTCTTTCTCCTTTTTCAGGTGCTTGCTCTCATTGCTGCGTATCATTTTATCAAGCAGCAAATTGGCATCACTCTTCTCTATGCCAAAAGAGATCATATCCCACAGAAGATGGATCATACATGGTTACGAAGACTCGATAAAATGGCTCTATGGATAGCAACAGGAATACCGCTTGCATACTGGATATCACGCTCGAGTGATATTGATTTGGAGTGGTTTGTGGATGGCGAATTTGATTTTCTCTCTCCTTTCTTCGCACGATTCGACCTATTTTCACTCGTTGCGATCCTCCTGAGTTTGATCTATATTCTCTCGCAGATGTACTTTATAAAGGGAGAATGATATCGCCCGAATCCACTCAAATATCTCTATATCCTCATGACGGCTTTTATCTGGTGATGGGGGATTATCGTGTATGAGAGTTTTGTGATTTTTGGTTGTGGAGTCATGCTGCTGCATGGGATTGCCTATCACGGATTAGTGATATCGAGCGTCACAAGAAGAAAATCTGACTGGTCAAAAATATCGCGAATACTGCTCGGAATTTGAGTTTTTCTCTTGGTCATGGCACTTGCATACATTGAAGAATTTAGCTGGGATCAATTTGTCTGGCGAGAACACGCAGTCGTATTTGGTAATGTGTTCTACTCTATCTCTACGAAGAATATATTGCCGATCATTGTTGCATGACTTGCGAGTATTCAGCTAACTCACTACATTCTTGACCGCTATATTTGGCGCAAGGAATTTGGTGAGGTGATTGAGAGGTAGATTTTTTATCATTAGTTTGCTTATTGTTTTATGACAACCAGAAATATTTCCGATTTAGCACCACTATTTTGATTTTTGAGATTGAAAGGATATCTTCTTTTTTTGTGTCTATGATGGTGATTTATTTTCTGAGCTTGCTCGTTTGGATATATTACATTAGATGATTGATTGATCGATACACTCACTGTAATCTCCTTCGGTTATTTGATGATCGGGAACATTGCTTACTTAGTTATCAAGGATGAACATTCGAGTTAAGGAATTTTAAAATTCAGAACTTCGATAATACTATGAGTATTTTTTTTAAGAGTAATGGTTACAGTATTTATTTTTATTAGTATGTCGATTGGCTCATTCATTATGAGCGCGATCTATGATGGAAGCTATCTCGTTTTCTTTTTGAGTTTCTCTTTTTTTGTTGCCGTTCTCTTTAGTTGGATAGGTCTGAATACTTTCTTAAGAAAAAGTTATGACAATTCAATCAAAGATATCTTATCTCTTTGATGTAAACTTGATTCGATAAGCGAGCTTTTGGCACTTGAAGAACAGAGTATCGAAGAAATTCTTATTCTGTCAGAAATGATCCATGAAAAAATACTCTTTTTGGTACGATTCCGATATTTTCTTGTTCCTCTCTCGAATAAGCAAACAAAATTCTATGTGTCAAAATTAGTTTGAGATCTTTTTCAAAAAACAAATCATATTATGTGAGTTTTACAAATGCATTTAGTATCTCAGATGAATGATCATCAGCTTCGTATTATTACCGCAAGAGATCAACTGAATGAGATGGAATGAACACTTGAAAATACAACTGTACTTCAAAAAAAACGTCTTGACTTGTGCATATTACGGTTTCAAAATCTTCGCAATACATTGATGAGATAGTGAGTGAAGTATTTTGGCATCTTTTGACTTTTCCCCTTCTCTCAATACAATATCCGCGTCTTTTTGGGATTGCCTTGTCATCAGGGCAATTTTCTCTATAATCCCGAAGCAAAAATTTTATAATCTACAACTGTATGGCGATCTCCAAAGATCTCAAGGATATCCGAAATTTCGGTATCTGTGCACATATCGATGCTGGTAAGACTACTACATCGGAGCGTATTTTGTTCTACTCTGGAAAATCTCATAAAATCGGTGAAGTTCACGATGGTGAGGCAACTATGGACTGGATGGAGCAGGAGCGAGAGCGTGGTATTACTATCACATCTGCTGCAACAACGACTGAATGGAAGGGAATTCAGCTCAATCTTATTGATACTCCAGGTCACGTTGACTTTACGATCGAGGTAGAACGTTCTATGCGTGTTCTCGATGGTGCAGTTGCGGTATTTGATGGTTCTCAAGGTGTTGAGCCTCAGTCTGAGACAGTTTGGAAGCAAGCTGACAAGTATGATGTTCCTCGTATTGCTTTTGCAAACAAGATGGACAAGACAGGTGCATCATTCAATATGACTTATGACTCTATTATCAAGCGTCTTGCTGGAAATAAGGTTGTTCGTATTCAGATGCCAATCGGTGAAGAGTCAGAATTCACTGGTATTATCGATCTCGTTGCTATGAAGGCATACGAGTTCGAAGGAAAAATGGGAGAGAAAGTTGTGGAGATTGCTATCCCTGCACATCTTCAAGCAGAAGCAGATAAGCTCCATGCAGAGCTCGTAGAGCGTGCAGCTGAGCAAGATGAGGAGCTTATGAATAAGTTCTTTGATGCTGGCACTCTCGAAGTTGCTGATATCAAGAAGGGTCTCCGTAAGGGAACTATTACAAGCGCACTCTATCCACTTATGTGTGGTTCATCGCTTATGAATAAGGGTGTACAACTTGTTCTCGATGCTATTATTGATTACCTTCCATCTCCAATGGATGTGAATAATGGTACTATCACCGGAATTGATCCTGATGATGAAGAAAAGGCAATCACACTCAAACAAGATTCAAAGGAACCTCTTGCAGCTATTGCCTTCAAGGTGATGACTGATCCATTTGTAGGTCGTATTACTTTTGTTCGCGTGTATTCTGGTACTCTCAAATCTGGTTCATACGTATACAATTCTGTATCAGGACAGAAGGAGCGTATCGGTCGTCTTCTCCAAATGCATTCAAATCAACGCCAAGAGATCGAAGAAATTCCAGCTGGTAATATTGGTGCTGTTATCGGTCTCAAGGATACAAAGACAGGTGATACTCTCTGTGATGAGAATGCACACGTTGTACTTGAGCGAATGGTATTTCCAGAGCCAGTTATCTCTATCTCTGTAGAGCCAAAGACTAAAGCAGATCAAGAAAAGATGGGTATGGCTCTCAACAAGCTTGCCGAAGAAGATCCTTCATTCCGTGTGACATCTAATGCTGAGACAGGCCAGACGATCATTTCAGGTATGGGTGAGCTTCATCTTGAGATCCTCGTTGATCGTATGAAACGTGAATTTAAGGTAGAGGCAAATACTGGTGCTCCTCAGGTTGCATATCGTGAGACATTTACACAGTCGGTGATTGATCAAGAAACAAAACATCAAAAGCAAACTGGTGGTCGTGGACAATATGGTCATGTCGTGATGACATTCGAGACTATTACTCCTGAAATGCGCCAAGCAGATCCAGAAGGACTCAAGGAAGAGAATGTATTCATCAATAAGATTGTGGGTGGTGTGGTTCCTCGTGAATACATCCCAGGTATTGAAAAAGGTCTCAAGGCTGCATACTCTCGTGGTGTGATCGCCGGGTACCCAATCGTTGATATCAAGGCAACTCTTACATTCGGTAGCTACCATGATGTTGACTCGAATGAGCTTTCATTTAAGCTCGCTGCATCAAAATGTTTCCGTGAAGCATCAAAGAAGGCAAAGCCAGTACTCCTCGAACCAGTAATGCTCGTAGAGGTGAATACTCCAGAAGAGTATATGGGTGAAGTTCTCGGTGGACTCAACTCCAAGCGCGGTCAAATCATCGAGATGACAGAGCGCGGTCTCGCGAAGATTATCCGAGCACACGTGCCTCTCTCTGAGATGTTCGGATATGCAACAGACCTCCGATCTTCATCTCAAGGTCGAGCAACCTACGTTATGGAATTTGCTCATTATGCACAAGTTCCAAATGCTATTACGGAGAAGATCCGAGCAGAACGTGGTGTGAAATTCGAAGAAGATGATGAATAGTAGTACAAATATAAAAAGCCAGTAAATTTGCTGGCTTTTTATATTTGTTAGCTGTTGTTTTGCTGTTTATTCAATATAATAATGCCTCGATTTATATCATTAAATCTCAAAATTTGAGATTTAATGATATTCCTTTAATAGATAACTCATGTCTGATAATAACTTTCTTGTAAGAGAAATCTCAAAATATTTTAGAGATTTTCTGGAAACTGATTTTCATAAGAAACGTACCCCAAAAAGACAGGTACGTTTTCAAAATGACGAAAACCTGTTATTGGGTGTCTCGCTTAATAAATTTCCAAATGCAAGAAGCGATGCACTTAGTCTTTTGAAATCAAAATTTACAGAATGACTCATAAAAATTAAAAGGAAACAGTATGCAACAATAGTCCCCAAGAATTTATTTGAACTTATTGAAGAAAAGATTGATCAAATTAGTCCTGACCTTATTGAAGTATTAACCAACGAGATCCTTTTAAAAATCAAGGATAATAAGAAAATATTTTCTGAGGAATATGATAGATTTTTAGAGGAGTCATACTTTGATATTCAATCAATTTTTCAAACGAATATACTCGAGCCACTCTTTATAACTCTTGAGAAACCGTTAAATAATCTTGGAAGTGGTGATGAGAATTCAAAAGAGCTAATGAAGATGGAGATTGGAGATCAACTTAGGAAACGTGCTGAAGATCAATTAGCTGAGTCAATTCGGAAGTATTTTGCAGAAATTGAAGTAGACTTGCTTAAGGAAATTCAAGAGCTTTGTAATCTTTCTGATATACAAAGTCTTCTTAAGTCTTTTTTCTGATCATACAATTTAGATGATTTCTTTGATGAAGTATGAGAAATATACAATAATAGTAAGATTTTTGAGAAAACAGAACTCTATTTTTATTTCTATGATATATCTTTTCAGAAGACAAAATATCCTCTTTTCTTCACACCAATAACCTTAGTAAGAAAAGATTCAGAGTGGAGTATTGCTTTTGATTCACCTGTATATATTAATCGAAATGCTGTAGATTGGATATTACAAGAATACAATGCAATTACGGGCAAGAAATGAAATATAAAGTCTATTGAAGATCGCATTATATATATCAATAATATTGATAATCATATTGATTACTTCAATAATATTTTAAGTGAATTATCTCATTATTTTGAGACTGATAATGTAATTTCATTGGATAATCTTTCAGAAGAAAAAGCAGTATCTAGACTAGTCTCGTTATCAAATAATTGTTATTTTACTCTCTTTGATAAATCAGATGAATCAATTGTTAATGATTATGAGGAAATTCTTACACTCGCCCCAGACTCTCAGTTAACTCAAGTTTTCGAAAAGCTAATAGATGGGTTTATTAATAAGAATCCTGTAAATATTTCTTCGGAAGTGAATGAAGAATGGGATAATACTGATATTGTTGATCGACTCGTATATCAGGCACCTGTACCGCTTAATGAAGAACAACGAAAGGCACTAATAGCACTCAATAACCCAGATTGTTCTTATCTGGTTATTAAGGGTCCTCCTGGTACAGGTAAGTCTCATACAATCACAGCAATAGTATGTGATTATATACTCAATTGAAAATCAGTATTAATGGTTTCTGATAAAGAAGAGGCTCTTGATGTTGTAGAGTCTAAGATTGCAGATACTCTAAACTCTATAAGAATTAATGATACTTTTCAGAATCCAATTTTTCGTATCTGAAAAAATGGGAATAGATTTAATCAAATTGTCTCAGGTGGAGCTCTTAGAGACATTAAACAACATCATCAAGTTTTTAAACAAAAAATTAATCAGCTGAATGCTAATCGTGAGGAAATAGAAAAAGCAATGAGAAATGATATCGAAAAAGATGTTTATTTTCAGTCTCAAGTTTCAAAAGAAGAGCTTGAGTTTATGTTTCAGCTTGAAGATGAGTTTCCTCAAATGGTCGAAACAGTAAGCCCTGAAGAAGTATTTGATTTTGAATGAGGCATAGAAGCGTATCTATCCTTTATAAATTGCATATTTCGGCTTCGGGAAAATCTTTCTGATATAAATATTGAAATAGCTTCAGATCTCACTGTACTAAATTGACACATCGAATTTTTTGAGACAAAGATACGAATTCTTGAATCAGCTCAAGCTTTATTGTCAGATATTGATTCGAACCTATTGGAGATTGAGTGAAATGATCTAAGTACTATTAAGGACGCATCTGAAGAGATTAAAAAAATAGTAAGTATCCAGTTTTCATCAAACGAATTTATCCTGAAGGGGTTACTTCCAGATAGAGATCTATCGGAACTTACAATAGATGATTTAAAAATACTTTCTCTCGTATATGCTGAGTTTAATGAATCAAAACAGGATATTTTAGACTATGGAATAAATATTTCTGATGAAGAATTAGGCTATTTTTGAAAAAATATTACAGTTGATCAGCTTAATTACATTGGAGATTACATTGAGAAAATTGAAAGCATACGGAAGCCAATAGTTGGATTCTTGTTCTCAAAAGACGACCTGAGAGCGGCAAATCAAAATTTTAGAAGAAAATTTCCACATCTTTCAGAAAACCCACATAAAGATATTTTTCTAATCAAAAAGCTATACGACTATTTTGATTTTATAACTGATAAAAAAGAGTCATTTCCAATATTGTTGGAAAAGCGATTGTTACTATGAGCTTTTATTAATAAGGATATTGGTAATGAGAGGAATAATTTTGGAGTAAGTGATTTAATATCAGACTTTATAGAGAAGAATGAATTAGGACGTTATAGTGTATTTCAAATTGAAAATTGGATTGATTTAATGATCTTAAAAGAAGTCTTCGAGAAGAATTATGAAAATGAGATCTTAGAATTTGCTGAAGTCGATCCTAAGATTCAAGAAAATAAGAAGATGTTAGACGATGTTAATAGGATTATCGTAAACCTAAAAGACATTGAAATAGTCGAGAACTACTTCTTTAATATTCCTGACGATAATGTATATTGGCTTATATTTCATGATTTCTTCTCACTCTGAAAGGAAAAATTTATTGAGTATGCAACTTACTTAAAAATTTATCAGAAGTACCAAAAGGTAATGCAAGCAAGATTATCGTGTTTCTTGCCCCAAAAGAAACAAATTGAGGTGATTATGACTGCTAATATGGCATCGGTAATGGATGAGAGAATTATTAATTTCTCTGAGAAAAATGCAAATGATGTTCAGACTCTGAAAAATATCATTAAAGATAAAAAGAAATTTCCACGAGAATTATTTAGTGAACTCAAGAATGCTTTTCCTTGTATAATAGCAAATATTCGAACATACTCAGATTTTATTCCTCTTGAATTTGAAATGTTTGATTTGGTCATTATTGACGAAGCCTCTCAGGTTTCTATCGCTCAAGCGTTACCAGCACTATTTAGAGCAAAGAAAGTTATAGTACTTTGAGATGAGAAACAATTTAGTAATGTTAAGACATCTCAGGCAAGCTCAGAAACGAATACTCAGTATGTAAAAAATCTTGAGTCACAATTTAGTCAAAAAAATAGATCCGATATTAGTCTTGAACGACTAAGAAAATTTAATATTAAGAGCTCAATTCTCGACTTCATAGGATCAATGAAGAACTATGAGGTTGAGCTCAGAAAACACTTTCGATGATATAGAGAGTTGATTTCTTTTTCAAATAAGCATTTCTATTGATGAGGATTACAAGTGATGAAGATTCGTGGAAAGCCAATATCTGAAGTAATAGAATTTACCATTTTAGATGAAGAAACTCTGCAAACATCAAACATTAAAAATGTTAACATTTCAGAGGCTGAGTTTATAGTTTCTCAAATAAAGAGACTTATTGATGAGGGATCAACTCAGACAGTTTGAATTATTACACCGCACACTGAACAACAACGCTATATACAGAAGCTAATATTCAATCTCCCGAATAAGGAATCTATTCTTGAATCCTTTAAGCTTAAGGTTTGGACTTTTGATACTTGCCAATGAGAGGAGCGGGACATTATTATCTACTCAATGGTAGCAACAAAAGAATCGGATAAGTTAGGGTATATATTTATAAAGGATTTGAACGCTTCAGTGATTGAGGAAGATAAGATTAAAGCTCAAAGACTAAATGTTGGATTTTCTCGTGCGAAAGAAAAAATGTGGTTTATTCTGAGTAAACAAGTTGAAGATTTCAATGATGGATCAATCAAAATAGCGCTTCAACATTATCAAAACTTATTATCAGAAAGAGAGATTTGAGAAGTTGATAAAAATTCTCCAATGGAATCGAATGTGCTGAATTGGATACTCGATTCAGAATTCTATAATCTAAATAAAGATAGTTTGGAATTGATACCTCAGTTCAATATAGGACAGTACCTAAAAGACTTAAATCCTTATTATAATCATCCAAAGTATAAGGTTGATTTCCTTTTACTATTTAAGAATGAGGGTAGGAGCGTTCGAATTATTATTGAATATGATGGCTTTAAGGAGCATTTTACAAATCTCTCAGAAGCAAATGCTTCCACTTTTGAATTTTACCAAAAGGATGATGATATTTATAGGCAAAAGGTACTTGAGTCATATGGTTACATTTTTCTTCGATTGAATAAGTTTAATCTTGGATATAAAGGGAATGAATCAGAAACTATTTCTGAACGAATCAAAGAGATCATCGATCGAGAAACACGTTCTAAATCGGAAAATATAGGAATCATTGAATCAACTATAAATGATGTTGAAAGCTTTAAGAATGGTAAAAAGAAAATCTGTCCAAAGTGTTGAGAATTGAAGGATATAGAAGATTTTCAGGATAGTAACTTGCTTTCTTGATCTTGAAAATATTGTATGTCGTGTAAGACGACAACCTCAAGCCCCTCACACAGGAGCAGTCATCAGAGTGCTACTAAGAAATCAACTCAAACAGATAAAGAAAAAGAGGATCTTATTAAAAATGCTATTTCCAATAGGACTAATATTCAGATCTACTATAAGTGATTCTGGAGAAATGTAACTCCTCGTAAATTGGCACAGTTAGCATATATGGGATACAGTTATTATTGATTGGTCGCAAAAGATTGATGATCTGAGAAAAATTTTAATTTTGAGAAAATCAAGGAGGTGAAGCTTTAATTTATAAATAAGCTTGAGATATCTCAGAAATCGACTCAAATAAATACCCACCTGTAGTGGGTATTTATTTGTTTGCAATCTTTCAAAATCCGCTACTATACGAGAGTTTAGCTACTCATTTTTTACTATGAGTTTTTCCTCTCTTGCGACTCCTCTTTTCCTCTTCATCGTTGCTTATCTTGCTGTCGATCTTCTCATCGGCCTCTATGTTGCACGTCGTGTGAAGACTTCTACGGATTTTATCCTTGCAGGGAGGAGCCTCTCACTTCCGGTCGTTATCGCGACTGCTTTTGCGACTTGGTTCGGCTCTGAGACGATTATTGCAACGGCTGCTGAGATGCTCAATCATGGGTTTCTCGGAGTGATCACCGATCCTTTTGGTACAGCACTGTGCCTTATCCTTATTGGAGTCTTCTTTGCGAAGAAACTCTATTCACTCCATCATCTCACGATCGGTGACTATTATCGAGAACGGTATGGGAGATTTGTAGAGATTATCTGTTCACTCATTATCGCACTTTCGTATTTTGGGTGGGTTGCAGCACAATTTATAGCACTTGGAATCATATTCCAAACAGTGACATGAGGAGCGATTCCGCAGATGTACGGTATGTTCATCGGTGTGCTCGTTGTCCTCATCTATACGTATCGAGGCGGTATGATCTCGGTAGCGATCACAGATTTCATCGAGATGTTGGTGATCTTCGTCGGTCTCATTGCAATTTTTTGGTATCTTCAGGATAAGGCTGGTGGATTTGCCCATGTCTTGAGTATGACTCCAGTGGATCATTTTCGATTGATTCCTGCCGATTTCACAGCAAAAGATTATCTCGCCTACATTGCAGCGTGGATCACGATTGGGCTTGGATCGATACCACAACAAGATGTCTATCAGCGTATCATGTCTGCAAAGAACGCGAATACAGCTCGTTGGGGATCGATCATCGCGTGACTCTTATATCTCTCATTTGCGATGATCCCACTTGGTCTTGCTCTCATTGCTCGGGTACTTGAACCAAGTTTCATTGGTATGGACGATGCTGAGGGAGTGATTCCATCACTGGTTCTCAATCATGCTCCGCTCTTTCTCCAGATTATCTTCTTCGGTGCTCTTCTCTCAGCGATTATGAGTACAGCTTCGGGTGCACTCCTCGCTCCTGCGACGA
>ERZ724509.613-NODE-613-length-14828-cov-4.174372_pt1 | contig 14828 bp, 19 predicted proteins | sample MGYA00376042_ERZ724509 | MGnify/ENA primary metagenome ERZ724509 (study PRJEB28724, sample SAMN07190887) | wastewater metagenome | isolation source: effluent of sewage treatment plant in Hong Hong | place: USA: Christiansburg, Virginia | collected 2016-03-01 ...
AGCTCACAGCCGTGGACCATGCGTTGCAGGCGAGCACGGACAGTGTTGATGTTCTCGAAGAACTCAGCAGCCGTCTCGGCAGGGTCGATATTGAATTCGAGTGCCATGCCATCGACTTGAACCGCACCACGGTCAACCTTGAAAGGCTGATACTTGGTGCCTTGGATCATGCCGTGACCAGACACAAACTGCTTGCTGTTCGGGTTCCGGACAAACAATTCCGGATCAGCGCCAACCAGAACCTTCATTAGTGAACACTCCTGTTTTGATCTTCAATGAACCAATCAGTAACCCATTCGTCATCACCACACTGTTCACAAAGGAACTGGCGCTTGTTGATGAAGCGAACCTTGTCGTCTCCGTCATGGACGGCCTTGAAGTTGACAATCGAATCACAGTTGGCACACGTTTCTTTTGTCGTATGCTTGAACTGCGTCTCGTTCATCGACTCATTTTGGTAGCAAAGGAGGATCGGAATATTGCGTTCGTCCTTGCGTCCCTTGTTGTGGGTACGAGTAGCAGGAGACGCCCACCACTCCTTAGACGCAGCAGCCGTCGTCCCACCAAAAGGGAGGTCGTCTTTCACTTCCTCCTTGCCAGCATCCGATTTATTTTCGCTTGCCGGCGTTGTTGTTTCTTTGAAAGGGGCCGCCCCACGACCGAAGGTGTACCCATAGGCCCCTGAAGACGGATACCCTTCGTACTGTGGGCGGACAGGTTCCTTCTTTCCGGCCAGATTGTTACACTGAGGCTCTTCAAAGACGCCGCCGAATTTGTCGGGAACGTCGAAGATGTAATGAACATCAGGCCTAAACGCAATCATCTTGCCGTAGTCAACACCACGACGCATGAGCGCAGCATGAAGCATTGCAGCCTCAGAAGCCCAATAAATCGTCTGACCGGACTCAGAAAACGTGTAATACAGCTCACGTTGGTCGTTCCGGAGGAAGTTCATCGTGTGATCTTCCTTGTTGTACCACACGAGAGCCCAAGCGCCGTGCAGAGCGGGAATAGTCATCTCCGGACCAAGATCGTTGATCATGTTGAAGATGCCTTCCGAGTCCGTGTCGAACTTGGAACCGTCGATGATGGCCGAGCGATCCGAGTGCGGGATCGTCCCGTTGTGAGCGCCGATGATCTTCTCAAACTCGAACGGGTGCGCATTGGCTGCATTGATCTTGCCAACGGTCGCATACCGATTGTGTCCGATGAAGACTTGATTGCCCATCGAAACAACACGGTCATACATCTTGTGTTCCATCAGCTCGTAGGCAGGACCCACACGCTTCAGAAGATTGACCTTGTTGTTACGCTCAATGGCCGCAATGCCGGTCGAATGCGGACCACGTACTGTGTCGAAGTAGAGTAGATCACCAAAGGCATCGACGTCCTTGCGGTTCATCGATCCGGCCATGCCAACATGTCCACACATGCCTAAATCCTTGTTAGACGGTTGAAGGGAATGATCTGTGGACCTTGGGACAGGTCAGCCTTGATGAAGGCGATACCACCAAAGGTCGCGATGATAGTTGCATACCGCAAACCAGCATCAATGAAACTTACACGGTCACCCGTGACAAATTGATCAGGCGGCATTGTTCTTCCTAAGCTCCATGATGTGCAGTTGGTTGAAGAAGTACGTCTTGAGTGCCGGGCCCGCATCGTGATGCTCGGGGTGAGGCTGGAAACACAGAACATTCTGACTGTCGTAGGCGACAACTTCAGGATCGATGATGTCACCATCAAGGAACATGACGTTATTGATACCACCGGGCTTACCGGCCCGAGACCAATCTCGACCTTGGGCGACTTTATGCTGAGCTTGGTTTGCAACAGCAATGAGGCGCGCACCCTTGCCCACACGCATCATCTGGTGGTGCGTAGACGTGGCAAAGAGACGATTGCCAGTCATACGGTCGACAATGGTGTGACCTTGACGGTGACCGTCTACGTCCTGCCAGAGCGAACCACCACACATGACGTTGAGGAATTGGGCACCACGACAGATGCCAACCTTGATGGCATTCTTAGGGGCAAGGACCCAAGCCTCAAGGTCCAGCTTGTCGCGGCTGGGGTCGATGAACGTCTTCGACAACTGAATTTCATTGTACAGTTGAGGGTCAACGTCCGCACCACCAGTAAAGACGACAATGTCGGCCTTGCTGATGTCCTTGGTGCCACGATAGACGGTCGAGCCCGGCTTGTTCTTACCGTACTCGGCGAACAGTCGGACATAGTCAGCAGCGTACCCGCCGACGATGTAGACCAGCTTAGGCTGCTTGGAACCAGTCCCCACTGACGATGCGGGTATTTTGGTTTCGGATGTTGTGGTTGTATTCATAGGTGTATGCCTTCGTCCCTTCAATGTCGATTTCTCTGCGAATATACAGAGAGCCAGCAGGATCATCTTCCCGATAACCTTCATAGCTATCAAGTGCCCTCATAAGACGAGGCTCAGTGACCTTGTACAGATCACCAACAACCTCAGAACCATCTTCAAACTTCAGGCCAGGGAACCCACCGAGATGATAGATTGCCGCGCCAGTCAGCTTGCACGTCTTCACAAACTCAGCATGTTGCTCCATGCCGAAGTTGCGATTTGCCCCTTGGCCACGCCGAAGCGTGCCGTAGACAAAGATATGAGATACCTCAACCAAATGCTCGTCCTTTTTCTTTGATGATTGGCTTATGATCCATGCACAGGAACCCGTACAGGTAGTTGTTGTGGTCGTGTGCATAGTTGGTGTAGGTGGACAACAGAACGAACCCACAGGCCTCAAGGATGGGCTTGTAGCGGGGGTTCTGGTCCGGGTTCAGGACAGCAAGGATGATCCCGGTTGTGCCTGAACGATACGGATTGAGCGCAGCCGAGATTGCCCTGATGGCCTCGGCAGGCTTGTACCGTCCACTGAAGTTGAACCCGTACATGTTGTACGTCCCACAACCAAGGTTCGAGCCACCAAGAGCCAGGCCAAGGTCGTTCAGAGTCAGAACCTTCTCAGGCTTGTTCGGATCGTCCGACTTCCACCAAACATCGTTGATGTACTCTTGACCGGGCTTGGACCAGACACCGGTTCTCCTGTCGTACACCCAATCTTCACCCATTGGTCGGGCCATGTCTGTATAAACACAGTCAAGAGCCACATAGTTGTCCCGAGTACCAATGTAGAAGTAGTAGTCCGGAACGTACCAACCGTTCAGGTCTTCACGGTACACACCGTAACCCGGATACGGGCGTCTGACTGTACCAGGCTCGACGTACGTGTTACGAGCATTGTCGTACACCCAGTCCGCCCGGACGTACTCGCTTGTCCAAGGGGACCGATAGCCAATCGAACCGTCGGACAGAGTTTTTCTTGGGACTTGATACATTAGAATGCCCTCGGCTTCTCCGTGACCTTGTCGTTCAACGGACGCTTGTGAATGTACAGGTAGTGGTACAGCGGATAGGACGGACCACTGTTCGAGGCAGACACACCGACTTGAACCCAGCCAGCTTCCTCAAGGACCTTGCCGGACCCATGCGTGTACTGATTGTGGTTCAGAACACCGATGTACGACGGAAGGACGAAACGATTGTGTGTCGCCTTCAGGCGTTCAGCATTCACGTAGCTGCCCCGGAAGAAGACGACCTGCGCACCACAGCAGCCCGGATACCTGTAGAACGGATAGACCGACGGAGGCGAGGGCGGCTTGGGTGCAGCAGGTGCAGGCCTAGCCGGTGCAGTCAGACTGAATCGACTGGCATTGCACCAGTAGCCATTGACCAACAGCCGACCAGGTCGAACACCAGTAACACGATGTTGAACACCCGGCCGCAGATAGGTCCCACGAGCGTCAATGCAGAAGACCGTGTCACCGACGACGATCTCACGTTGAACGACAAGCTCGAAGTCACCGGCGTTGTAGTGGCCGTGATTGAGGCCTTTCTCAGTCAGATAGATATACCTCCCAAAACCGGCCAGTTGAAGAACTGTGAATTCCTCGCCGAATTGAGCCAGTGCGCGGTTACCAGAGTACACTCGCGTCGTGCAGCGAATGCGATCACCAACATTAAAGGTCATGATAGATCCCCTTAAAAGGCCCGTTGACGTTCAACAGGCGTGAAGACAGGATGCGGATGCCGATGCCACATGTACGTGTACAGAACGCCGCCACCGTTGGCTCGGCTCGTCGTCACGAACTCGAAGTCGCACTCGGCCAGGGCCTGCTGCGCAGCTTCGGTGTGCTGATGTTCGTTGAGGATGATGAAGGCAACGTTCTGGACCGTGTAGTCCTCGTCGTCATCGTTCTCGATCACGTCCTCAAGGCTGGCCTTGTAGCACACCTGATTGTGCATGTAGATCAGGCTCGCACCACAACAACCCTCGAACGGATGGGCCGTATAGGGCCTACGAGCGCGGATCGGCTCAGGGGCAGGCGGCGGAGGGGCGGGTACAGGTTCAATGACCGGAACCTCAAGCGCACGGAACCGACGACTTGCGTAGTTTGTCCTATCGTTCTCAAGGTATACAGCCATACCTTGAGGGCTGACCCAAAAGATTGTGTACTCTCGACCAACTGTCAGACGAGTGCCAGCACTATCCAGACAGACAACTCGTTCACCAACTGCAAACGGCATTTCAGATGTCCCTATTTGGGGGTGCATCCAAGGGATAGGATACACCAGATTTCAGAAAAGTCAAGTGAAGAATTGATCCACGACTTGCATAGTTCAGTGTCCTTAGTTCGTGAGGGTTGAGTTGGATGAATGGTGGCCCGTCGTCGAGCCTTGACCGGATCAGGCCGGACCCGTCAGGATTCAGCCGGACGAGCATTTACGCAGCCGCCAGTTCAGCCGCAGCCTCGAACGCCTCGCCGTAGCTCAGGCGCTTGTCCGAAAGGCGGAGGATGCGTCGGTCCACGGGATGATAGATTGCCGGGCGGAACGTGCCATTCTCGGCGGGCTCAACCCCAATGATGGGGCCAACGGCAGCGCGGCGGATTTGATTCTGAGTCTTCATGACGTTTTCCTTTACGAATCATGGCACCAATGCCAAAGAAACCAATAAGCATACTCAGCCAGGTGGCCGGTTCAGGTACAGCAGACACGGATACACCTGGTTGAGACATAGGCAGATCAGACAAAATAGGGATATGCCTACGCCTCTTTGTAAAGTCTGGATTGGTCATCACAGTCGTCATCACATACCCGCTTGGCCGAGCCACAGCAGGGATAACAACAGGATTATAGACAACGATTGTTATGTATGTCGGTTCGACACAATCGTTTTTGTTTGGCCGACTTGTCCTAATCCTGAGGACCTGAACAGGTGGCTTAGGGCGCTCAATGTGACTGTAATGAGCAAAGTGATGTGGCATACAGTCCACGACTACAGCCCCCTCCATTGATACGAAGGGACACACAGGTAACATCGAATCGGGGTATGGCTCGGCCCGTGTGTCTCTCAATAGCAATGTGAGCCTTTTAAGGTCATGCTCAGGACCCGGAACTCAGACGGTTGACAAGTTAGTTCACATTACACCTCCGGGTGTCTGTCGACTGACATTAGTCCAAGTGGGCGAACAGTGCCTCAATCACAAGATCGAACATGGCCCACTCATGTTGACGTTGAGCCTCGATCTTATGGAGGTTCTGGAAAACCAGGGCGTGCATCAGGAGAACCCCCACATGGTACAGCAGGCCAAGGCCAATGTGGATCGCACCGGCGATCGGTCGCCCGAATATGAACCAACCATGAGCGCCGCAAAAGCTGATCACGACGATCCAAACCCACATCTGCATAACAGCTTGAAGGTGCATAGACCCATCTCCACGATGATAGATTGTTGGGGTGAGCAGTTTCGAGACATGCTCAGGTCTGCACGGGTTCAGTCCCGGTATCCCATGCGCCAGGTCCACACGTATTGAGACACTAGAGTAGGGTGGCACTCATCTAGTGAATAGACGTGTTACTACTAAAGGCCACGCCCAGGCCTAAAGGCTATTCAATGTGAGCCTTTGCACATGTCACCTAGTCCCCATAGGGAGCATGACCCCCGTAACTAGGCCCCGAAGGTGGCAGGATCACGTTTCTTTGCCCGCCTGTCAGCGAATTTCGACCGCACAGATGATCAATCCACGATTGTACCGCTGTCAATTGTACCTTAGGCGACGATCCGCGCCCGATCCGGGTCCGCCGCAGCGGGCTTCACCTTCACGGGCTTAGTCGCCGCGCCTTCCATGATCGTCATGGCCGCAGCCGCCGACGAATTGGCCGCAGCCTCGTCAGCCGCCTTCATGCGGGCCACGTAGGCCTTCATGACGACAATGTTCTCGCCCTCGGCGATCAGCACGTTGTCCTTGGAGAGCTTCTTCTCCATCTGGGCGATCATGGTGCGCAGAGCAGCCAGCGTGAGCGGCTTGGCCTCAGGCTCCGACTTGTTCCAATACGGGTTCGCATCGGCCGCCGAAATGTCGAAGGGCGTGTACTTCTTCGCGTCCGTCTTCAGCAGACCGACCTTGTCGTCACCGTTCCAGCGGATCGGCGAGTACTTCTCCGCCCACGTCTTCAGCGCCGCCGGTCGATTGCTGGCGTGCAGGCCCTTCATCAGCCGGTCCAGCTTGCGCGGATCAGCGTGCTTCTCGGCGTGCATCAGGCATTGAACAGCGGCCTTATGGACGTCGGGTCCAAGCGCCTGCGAACGGGTGATGACGCTCTCAACAAGCGTGTCGATGGCCTCACCGGCCAGGAGCTTCAGCACAACTTTCTTGGTAGCCATAGTCATAACCTCTCTTGGTTCCACTACTATGCGTAGCCCTAACGGAATGTTAGGACAAAACCAAGGCGGGTTGATTATAGATGTGCTTGCGCCAGGCGCGTGCCTTGGCTTTGCGCTAACATTTCGTTAGCTTCCTTTATCCCCGTTCGGCCTATCTAGGTGTGCTTGTCAGACACACTTCTAGTGGCGTCTGCGAGTAGGGGAAAGGGTACTAGACCCGCGATCTAAGCCCGCTCGCATAGGGGGACAACGCAAAGGGCGAACCTTTCAACGTCTGGATTTACACTAGCCTAGCGTGTGCCCGAAGCGTTCCCAAGCTTGCGCGAGGGTCGGCAAAAGGCGACTAGGCTAGTCACCATGCGAATTCATGCTCAAGCGCATACGCGCCCGCACTATCGCGACACATGACGCCCAGCCCGGCTTGACCCGTTGGCGTGCGACTATTGCCTATTTGATGCAATAGCATCTATGGAAGGGGCGCGTCAATGCCCCTTCGGAACATGCTACTTATAGACCCAACGTCCGCCTTCGCGGACTTGATCGCGGACCTTCCGTTGTGGATCGCGGAAGCCCATTGTGTGCGACCCTTTCAATAGCGCATCATGATGCGTTGACGATGTCGATATCTCCATGACCGACAATACACCAGACTTGGAGCGCACAACTTGGCGGACACATTCGCGCGGACTGTTCAGGTTGCGCTTGATCAAGTTTCGCTTGTCAATGCGCTCCCGCTTTCCAAGGCGAGCCATAAGGCTTTCCCCTTTTGATGACCCGATGCGAGAGCCGCGACCGGGGAAGGCGTCACCGCCGACAATCCAAACCTAGCAGAAGTCGGACCGGGGTTTATATTAAAGTTTGCATACCTACTATGCATGAATGAATGACCCATCCGCGATGGGAAGGAGAACAGGCGCGCGCGTTATCAGGGTGATAGATGTCTGTCAATGACACAAGATTGTGATTGGATTTATAGGTGTAATCAATGCAATGCGCGCGGGGGTGGGTGGTGTTATGTTATAACGTAGCGCACCTGTAACGGTTACAAGGGGATGGACATCCAAAGGTGTAACGGTAACGTGTCACACAATACCCGCTTGTTTCATAATTACTGGACCTGGTGGTGCTTTCTGTAACGTGTTACATGATGGGGTGGCACCGGGGGGTGGGGGTTGCCTCTCTATTGCATATCACACCTAAAGATTTTCTCGGAGAAATTCAAGGGTCGTCAGGTCCCTCCTCATGAACATGGGGATGTTGCCCCCAATCGGCCTATACCATACCTTTAGCACTTGACAAGAGCTTCTAAATATGTTATAATGAGAACATTAGTTGAGTTGTTCCCATATAGGGGCTCATGTTGTTTTTGGAAAGATCAACAGTTCATCTATGTAAAGACATAATTTACCGTCGTTAGACGGATATACGGTTCTAACATCTCTTCGAGTCTAGCATCCGTATGTACTGGAAAGGATTAACCCATCAAACTTAATTTGTCTAATCTTTTGTCTGGCTATCGTTCAACTGAAAAGCTAAACGAAAACTTTGACGCCATTAAGGTTGCCTTTGAGAATACTCTGAGTCGTGATGGAACCACTCCTAACGATATGTCTGCTGACTTGGACATTGGCTCTTTCCGTATTGTCAACCTAGCAACCCCGATTGACCCCACTGACGGAGCCAATAAGGCTTACGTCGACTCTGTGTCTACCAATGGCCTTCAGGGGCCACAAGGTGAGCCTGGGGTTGAGGGACCTCAAGGACCTGAAGGGGACCCTGGGCCGACCGGTGCTGCCGGGGCTGCGGGTGCCGCTGCGACAATCGAAGTTGGTGCGGTGACCACAGGTGCGGCTGGTACGGACGTGATCATTGTGAACAGTGGTACGTCGTCTGCTGCGGTCTTTGACATCACAATCCCCCGAGGGAACACTGGTGCAGCCGGTGCAGGCTCAGGGGACATGGTTGGTGCAAACAACCTAAGCGACATTGTTAGTCAGGCAACTAGTCGGACCAATCTGGGCCTCGGTACTGCGGCCACTCATGCGCATGGGGACTACGCTCTGGCGACCCATACACATGTCATGGCGGACATCACAGACATCAGTACGTATGCCAAGACGCTCCTGGACGACACAACTTCAACTGCTGCACGTACGACGCTTGGCCTTGGCTCCCTTGCTGTTTTGTCAACAATCAACGCAAGCCACATCAGTAACCCCCAAGACGTCAAGGTTCTCGAATCTCTGATCATTGCGGTTAGTGACGAGACGACTGCGATCACGACTGGCACAGCGAAGGTAACCTTCCGGATGCCCTATGCGTTTACGCTGAGTTCGGTTAGGGCCAGCCTGACGACTGCGTCCAGTTCTGGTACGCCGACTGTTGACATCAACGAATCTGGCTCTTCTATTTTGTCGACCAAACTAACGATTGACGCTTCTGAAAAGACAAGCACGACTGCGGCTACGTCCTATGTTTTGTCTGACACGTCTCTTGCTGACGACGCTGAGATGACGATCGACATTGACGTTGCTGGGACCGGGGCCAAGGGCCTTAAGGTCTATTTGATTGGAAGTCGTACTTGACGTTTCTAATTGATCCGTCCAAGTTTGTTGTGGCCGGTTCTGGTGTGACCTTAGTTGGATACACAGCAGACGCCAACCCGGCTGCACCTAGTACGTCTATGGCTTTTCCGCCCGGTACGGCAGTTGGTGACGTTGCAATCTATGCCTATGTGACAACGAACTCTACAATCCCGTCTGGCTGGTCTGGAGGTTCAGCCTCTATGCAGTCGTCTGGTTATTCGTTGTCTTATGCGTCTAAAGTAATTGGAGCCCCAGACCTAGCCGACGGATACGTTGCAGGCCTCTACGGGACTGGTAAATTCCTTTTAGCTGTCTATCGTGGAGTAACCGCAGCTACGGCCAAGACGTACGGTGTGTGCCCATTTGATGAAGACACAGGGATTGGCATTGGTGTCAACCAGTACAGCCTTTCATTCACGAAGGGTGGCTCAGCCAAGAAAGAAGTAGGCATCTGGCTCAATGCTATTGCCTCGTACTCTTTGTCTTCGCATCCTTGGACCAACCAATATATGACAACGGCCTGGGGTCTTCATGATGCTGATCCCGGTGACTACACAAGTGGATCAACTATAACGACGACCTGGGGTGCCCCGGGCGACATATATTCAGCCTGGATGATTTGGGAACTTAGTTAATGTCAAAGATCACTGAACTCTACCGAATTGCCTCAGGTTATTTGTCTGCGGCTAAGTGGAACACAAATGCAACCCGTATTGAAACGGCGCTAGCAAACACCATCAGTCGAGACGGCTCAACCCCGAACGACATGGAAACCAATCTCGATCTCGGAATGCACCGAGTCATTAACGTTGGTGCACCTGTAGACTCGAACGATGCTGTCCGACTCCAGGACATTGTTGACCTTGCGGCTGGTGACTTCACCATTGCAGCGGGCTGGGACGACATTGCAGACAAGCCAGCCGAGTTCCCGCCCGAGGACCACGTACACCCATCCACCGACATTACAGACTTTGCTGAGGCGGTTCAAGACGTAGTTGGTGCAGCCGTTGTGGCTGGCTCAAACGTCACCGTTAGTTACAGCGACATCACTGGTCAAACGACTATTAGTACGTCTGGCTCTACTGCGGGTGACTGGAACACGCTTCTCAACAAGCCGTCGACCTTTGCGCCTAGTGCTCACACTCAGGCCTTTAGTACGTTAACGGACGGCCAAGAAGCTGTTGAAGACCTCATCGGTTCGTCGATCACTGCTGGTACCAACATCACTGTTACCTATAACGACGGTACCGGTAAGACGACTATCGACTCGACTGCCTCTGGTTCTGGCACCACTAACTACGTTAATTTTGTCGACACGTTCGGCGGTAACCCGGACGGTGCAACGTCTAACGACACAGCCTTCACAAATGCTGAAGCGTCGGCCTACAATGACATTTGGCTGCCTCAAGGCAATTACTGGACCACTAAGTCCAATAGCTTCTTCAACAAGAACTATGTTGGTCCCGGCAAGATTCTTATCTCGTCCGGCACGTCGGTTCTTCCGGGCAAGCGTCAGTTGGCGTCAGCCCCGAGCTTTGGTGCGATCAGCACTGAGTACGGTGAGTCGGGCGACACGAAGTTCACCAACCTGCGGTACGAGTATATTCGATCTGGCACGCGTGAATCAATCAATGACAATCATTACTTCCAGGCTGGTGCCTGTGGTACGTTTGTCCGCTTCTTCAATCTGTCGGGCTCGTCGGGCACCAATGCTCACCTGACTGCTGCGGCAAATGCGGGTGCCACCACAGCGACCCTGAATAGTACAGACGGTCTGTCAATCGGCAATACGATCGGCTTCCAGCTAACTGACAATGCGACACCCGGTGACGTTGTAACGATCAGCAATATCGTCGGTAACGTTATCACCTTTACACCTGCTCTTGCTAATACGTACCCCTATGCTGGTTCGGACTATGAAGTTCCGACTTATGTGTCTGGATACGCTACGGCGTCTCAGGTCTCTAAGGGTCGTCGGACCAATAACGCCCACTACATGTTCACAGTCGACACTACGGCTGCTGGTGACACGTACGGGATCATTGGTCGTATCTCCAACTCCTATGTCCTTAAGGCCGGTCAAACGGACTTCTTTGACGGCGCTACGGTTGCCTTCATTGGTGGGGACATGGACTTCACGTCGGACGGACAATATGGTACACCCTGGGAATTCGCCGTTAGTGACAATGGACACGACTGCGCAGTCATCAATGTCTCAACATATAATCGAACCAATGATACGGGCGCTCGTCGAGTCACTTGGATTCACGACCTACCCAAGTCTGAGGGGACAAAGGCAATCGATGTCTTCTATGCACCTGCCGGGCTTGCCAGGGTCGGTCTGGACCTAACTCTAGCCAACTTTACTGCGGACGGTGAACGAGCCATCCAGCTCAAGTCTGGTCAACGTATCTACTACGATGCTTCGGCCACAGGAGCCTCAGGGACGCGTGCTAGGGGCTTCTGGGGCAACGTACAGGGTGACACCTACCAGAGCCACGGAACGGACGGCAGTGGCGAGTATTTCGACACCTATGTCGGCGGTACTCGGACTCTTCGTCAACGTCCGGCGTCTCTGAACACCTCCCTTCAGGTTAATGTCTCTAACAACGTTTCAACCACTGGTCACATTGGCATCGCTGCAAACAAGGCCCTCTACCTCGACGGCATTGGTTCTGGCACCTACATGGCCTTTGATGGCGCAACAATTTATCTCTTTAAGAATGGAGTCCAAGTAGCCACATGGTAACTGCTGATCAAATTCTGACCGACCATCTTATCAAAGAACTCGGTGAGCTTAAGTTTTATAACCTTCGGCTTGAGGCCACCCTGGCCGTAGCCAACCAACGGATTCGCGAACTTGAAACCCCCGTACAAAAGCCCGAGTAACACCTGGTACACGGCGGCTCTCTTCTGGGAGCCCGCCATGATGCGTCCGACTGAACAGCGAGTTATTGATCCTGTTTTTTGTCTGTACGACGACAAGCCGGGCCTGATCAACGCACGTAAGTCATTTGTCCATCTTGGTGACCCAACTGGTTACAAATGGGCGATGACGTACCTCGGTGATTGGGCCCACTGGAAGCAGCTTGAGAAGTGCAAGTGGTTCAAGGAAGCCCTCGATGTTTGGCGTGAAGAGCTGAAGATCAAGGTCCAGTCTGAGGCCATCGACATTATCAAGGCTGTCTCCGAAAGTGACGACAAGCAGGCGCTTGTGGCTGCACGCTATCTGGCCGAGTACGGTTGGGACAAGAAGGGTCCCGGTCGTGGTCGTCCGTCCAAGGCTGAAGTCCAAGGTGAACTCAAGAAGGCGGCGGAAGCTGCTACAGATGAAGATGCTGACCTGAAGAGGATCGGCCTAGTAAAGTAGGATAACATGTCCCAACAAGATTATGATGCAATCCGGTGTGCTCTGACTGAGCTTGGTGTCGCAATGGTCTTTGGAGTAGAAGTATGGACATTAGAACAAAGAGAAATTTACGAGGCCGCTACGGCAGCCCTAACCAAGTATAGGATGGAAGATGGCAACCGAAGCTAGGCAACGAGCCCAGGCAAAGTACAACTCAAAGCCTGAACAAAAGAAGCGCCGAGCTATGCGCAATAGGGCTCGACGCAATATGATCAAGGCCGGTAAGGCTCACAAGGGCGACGGTAAGGACGTTGGTCACGCCGACGGTAATCCTTACAACACACCTAAAAGAGGGACCTCGAACCTTCGCATGGAAACAAAGAAGGCTAATCGGAGTTATCGACGCACCAAGGGTGCTCACAAGAAGAATCCTCGTGACTAAGACAAAAACGGAACTCATCCGGGAAGCTGCTGAAGCCGACCTTGAAACGTTTATCACTCTTATTGCACCCAAGCAAGTCTTGGGGCAGGTCCACAAGGACATATGCCGTTGGTGGACTAGACAGGACCGTAAGACCCACCAACTGCTTCTGATGCCCCGAGACCACGGCAAGAGTCGTCTCATTGCCTTTCGGGTTGCATGGTACATCACACGACACCCTGACTGTCGTATCCTCTATATCTCGGCCACGTCTAACCTTGCTGAGAAGCAACTTAAGTTCATCAAAGACATTCTGACGTCTTCTATTTACCGTCGGTATTGGCCTGAGATGTGCCACGAAGACGAAGGCAAGCGAGAGAAGTGGACCAACAGTGAGTTTAGCGTCGATCATCCGAAGCGCAAAGAAGAAGGTATCCGGGACCCTACGGTTTTTACAGGAGGCCTTACTACTAGTCTCACTGGTCTGCACTGTGACGTTGCTGTACTTGACGATGTGGTTATTTTCGAGAACGCCTATACGGAAGAGGGTCGAGCCAAAGTAAGGAGCCAATACGCTCTTTTGTCGTCCATTGAAGGCGCAGACGCCGAAGAGTGGACTTGTGGTACTCGATATGATCCTCGCGATCTGTACAGTGAACTCCGAGAGATGAAGGAAGAAGTCTTCGATGATGACGGCGAAATCATTGATGAGGAGCCGATATACGAAGTTTTCGAAAGGCAAGTCGAAGATGCTGGTGACGGTACAGGTGAATTTCTGTGGCCCAGATCACAGCGGTCTGACGGAAAGTGGTTTGGTTTCGATCGTAAGGTCCTTGCAAAAAAGCGTGGACAGTATCTTGACCGGACACAGTTTCGAGCTCAGTATTACAACGACCCCAACGATCCCGGTGAGTTGAAGGTTGGACGTGATAAGTTCCAGTACTATGACAAAAAGCACTTGAACTATGACGGCAATGCTTGGTATTATCGTGATCGTAAGCTGAACGTATTTGCTTCTGCTGACTTTGCTTATACTACTAACAAGCGTAGTGACTACTCAGCCATCGCTGTTATTGGCATTGATTACGAGCATAACATCTACGTCCTAGAGATCGATCGGTTTAAGACTGGTCGTATTAGTGAAATCTACGAGCATGTCCTTGGGCTCCACATCAAGTGGGACTTCAAGCGCATCGGCTGTGAAATCACCAGTGGTCAGAAGATGATCGTGCAAGAGCTCAAAGACATGTACATCAGGCCAAACGGTCTTATGTTGTCAGTCGTTGAGCAGAAGCACAACAAGCACGAAGGAACCAAGGACGAGCGTATTGATGCAATCCTAGAGGCCCGCTATGACAACATGTCTATGTGGCACTACAAGGGCGGCAACTGTGAAATCCTTGAAGACGAGCTGGTCCAACAAAGGCCAGCCCATGACGACTGTAAAGATGCTCTAGCTGCGGCTGTAGAGATCGCTGTACCACCTACGGGCAATCAAGCGCGTGACCGTAATCGTGGATCTAATATTTTAACCCATAAGAGGTTCGGTGGGGTGGCCTTTGCCTAGTAAACCGTATAAATATATAGATGGCTATACTGAACGATTAAATCCTAAGAGACGTTTGAAATTACTCTTAGGTGGTGCAAAACATAGAGCACTAGTTAAAAATCTTGAGTTTGATATTGATTATGATTATATTCAAGAACTCTG
>ERZ724509.614-NODE-614-length-14816-cov-37.950545_pt1 | contig 14816 bp, 27 predicted proteins | sample MGYA00376042_ERZ724509 | MGnify/ENA primary metagenome ERZ724509 (study PRJEB28724, sample SAMN07190887) | wastewater metagenome | isolation source: effluent of sewage treatment plant in Hong Hong | place: USA: Christiansburg, Virginia | collected 2016-03-01 ...
TCTGGTAACTGGAAGTGTCTCAGTTACAACCGCGCTAGTGGCGCAACCGTGGCAACAGGTAGCACTAGATTGGATCAGCTTGGCGCGGCTACAGCGACGAACACTATTGCCAACGGTATCTATGCCCAAACGTGGGGCTGGACATTCGCCACGGCAACAAATGGCTTGTACCTGACGGGAAATTCCAACGTAGCAGCAGGACACATCTTTACCTGCGAAAACACGCTAGGAACGCCCGGATCAATCATCCGAGCCTTGAGCCTTACAGGTACTAACCTCAGCATCGGTCAGAACGGATTTACGCTCTCTGGTGGCACGCAGACAGGCGGTAACTCTCCGACTGCGTGCTATGTGCAAGCCGGAAGCGCATTAGCAGCATCTGCAATCGCTGGAGGTACGATAAACATTAGCGGTGGAGATGGTGGAACATCAGGCGGCACAGGTGGAAATGTAGCGATTAGCGGCGGCGGCGGGACAACAAAGGGTTACGCATCAATCAATTCCGGTGGTGGAACTGCACAACTGATTGTTCAGGATTCGGGTTCTATTTTTGGCGGCACTACCAAGTTCGTCAAAAACACGAAATATGTTTTCGTAGGGACTACAAACGGTTCCCCAACGATCACAGCAGGCGGCGGTACAGGTGGAACGATTCGCGGCTCAGATCACGTTTTCGAAGTGACGTTTGGCACAGGTTCCCCAACTAATGTAACCGTTACGTTTGCAAACGCTTGGGCATCGACACCTATAGCTATCGCAAGCGGTACGCAGTCAGGTCAGGTTATCCACACATCAGCCGGTACAGGAACGATTGTGATTTCCTCGTCCACTGCGTTCTCTAGCGGAACCAAGATTTCAGTCATTCTTCACGGAGTTCAATAATGGGCCTACTAGACGGAATGTTTGACAGCGAAGGCGGCAGGCTCGGACTCGGACTGCTAGCGGCTGGCTCGGCTCGTAGCGATGGTGCAGGCGCAGGACAGCGGCTAATGGAGGCCGTTGGAAGCGTTGATGCCTGGAAAAAGGCTAAAGAAATGCAGCGCCAGCAACTGGCAGCACATCAACAGGCTATGCAGATGCAGGCTATGCAGATGCAAGCGGCACAAGCTCAGATGGCGCAGCAACAGAAGATTCGTGAAGGCATGGGCCAATTCTTCAAACCCGGACAACAGGCGCTATCACCATTGGCTGGCGATGCGTCTACGGGTATTCTGCCAAGCGCAGGACGCGCAGCAGTTGCACCTAGTTTCGATGCTGGTGGTGCTGCTCAGTTTCTAGCGCAAAACGGTGAGTACGACAAGGCATTTCCTATGCTGCAATCGCTACAACCAAAAGAAACGAAACTCGGAAAAGGGGAAGCTGTTTTTATTGGTGGCAAAAAGGCGTTTGATAACCCAGACATTCCAGACCTACCAACGGCAGTGCGTGAATTCCAGTTTGCGCAAAACAATCCGGCGTTTACTCCTTGGATGCTGCAAGGCAAGAAGGCTGGCGCAAACAACACTACGGTGAGCATAGCTGGCCCTGAAAACAAGTTCAATCAAGACATTGGAGCAGGTTTAGCCAAAGACGCATTGTCAATTGTTGACGTTGCAAGGAGCGCACCAGGGACGATCTCTACAGCGCAATCCATCCGTAAGGCTTTGTCTAATGGAGCCATAACAGGCACGGCGGCAGATGTTCGCTTGGGTGTGCAGAAAGCTCTAGAAACTGTTGGGCTGGTTGGAGAAGGCCAAGCCGCATCAACACAGGAGCTGATGGCAGGACTGAGCAAGATGACTTTAGGCGGCATAAAAACGTCTGGACTTGGCGGCGGTGCAGGGTTTACCGACAAAGACAAGATTTTTCTTGAATCAGCAATCAGCGGAACCATTGCAGATACGCCTGAAAACTTGCGAAGAGTCGCTGACTTGAGCGAAAAGATTGCAAGAGCTAACCACCAGAAGGGCAACCAAGTATTAGGCCGCTGGCAGAAAAACCCGGCGTTGGCGGGATTTGCACAAGACATAAGCATAGATGCCATTCCGCAAGAACAACCGGCAAGCACAAATAAGTCGAATTTAGTTAATGACTTGCCAAAAACTGCGCCTATTGGATCGCGTGCGCGTGATACAGCAACAGGCCAGATCATGCGTTTTGATGGTATGAAATGGGAGGCTGAATAATGCCATACGAACTATTGGACGACTCAAGCCAGGGGCGATACGAGATGCTCCCGGCCTCTGTTAAGGCTGGTAAGGAGTTGAACAGCATACCCCGCCAACTCGGATTGACTGCGCGTTACGGGATTGAGGGTTTGGCTAACACGGCGCAGTTAGTGACAGAGCCATTGCGCTACCTAACCGACAAACTTACACCGGACAGAACCGGAACACTCAGCGGGTTAGTTACAGGAGAAAAGACGCCTCCTAAGTCAACCCCGCTTGGAGTACAGGCAACCAAGTTAGCGGACTTTATCGGATTGCCATCCCCGCAGGGATCAAATGAACGTGTAGTTGCAGATGCAACAAGGCTTGTAGCTGGTGCTGGTGGTATGGCTGGCGTTACTGGAAAGATTGGGAAAACTGCTTCTGATCTACTGCAATTTGTCGGCAAAGATGCTGCACCAGTATTGCAAGGTGGTACCCAAAAGTTTGCGCAGTTTCTTGGCGCTAACCCTACGCAGCAATTAACAAGCGCAGCGGGTGCGGGGCTTGCTGGCGGGGCTTCGCGTGAGGCTGGCGGTAATGAGCTTCAGCAAGGGGCTTCAGCCTTGGTTGGTGGTGTCATTGGAGGCAAGGCTACAGACATTGCATCGGGTACTGCAAGCATCGCCAAGAAGCTGCTCAACAGGAACATGACGCCACAGGAGCTAGACGTTCAAATATCTAGTGTATTGCGTCAATCAGGCGTTGACTACAGCCAAGTTCCTGAACGTATACGGCAATCGCTGCGTCAAGATCTTGCATCTTCGCTGGAAGCCAATAGAGAGCTAGACCCCGTGGCAGTTTCTCGGTTGCTGGACTTCAGATCGGCAGGCGTGACACCTACACGCGGGATGGTTTCGCAGAATCCTGTTCAGATCACCAAAGAAATGAACCTTGCGAAGATTGGTGCTAACTCCAGCGACGAAGGCTTGCAGGGTTTGGCACAGGTTCAGAACCAGAATAATGCAAAGCTGATAAGCAACCTGAACGATTTGGGAGCAAATCGCGGGAATACGCTTGCGGCTGGCGAACATGTTGCATCTTCTGTTCTCGGTACACAGGCTAGTTTGCGCGGTGCAGAACAAGCGGCATGGGATGCGGCTAAGGGTTCGCCTGGTTACAAACAGCAGATTTCTTCGAAAGTCATCAGCGACATTAACGGCGCTTTGGGTGATGAAGGAATGATGCCATTCATGAACCCGACTATCAGCCGGTACATGGAAGCATTCCAGACCGGTCAACCGTTCACACCGCAGGCATATAGAAACCTGCAATCCATGCTATCCCGCGAAACCATGAAAGGCGGTAACGAGGGCGCTGCGGCGTCCTTGGCGGCTCGGATTCTGCGTGATTCTGAACTAGCGCCAGCGGGGTTTGTTGGTGGTGGATTGCCAGTTACACAAGGCACTGCATCAGCAATGCGAAATGTTGACGCTGCGTCGACAGAGGCTATTGACTTGGTGAACCAAGCAAGGGGAGCAACCCGGCAGGCATACGCCTATGAGGATTCAAACCCTCTCGTTCGCAGTGTGTTGTCGGGTGGCGCCACAAGTGATCCACAACGGATAGCACAGCGGTTTGTCATCGGTGGCACAGCTAACGAGGCGGCAGACTTGGTACAACAGCTTGGACCGAATGGACTTGCACCGATAAAGGACGCAATCCTTACGCACCTAAAAAGCAAAGCACTCAGCAAAGCCGCAGACGAAACCGGGAAGTTTAGTCAAAGCGCATTTAACCGTGCATTGCAGGATATTGGAGAGCGCAAGCTGTCCATGCTGTTTACCCCGGATGAAATAACAGCACTGCGCACAAATGCGCGGGTTGCGTCACTGATGCAAAACCAACCCGTAGGATCTGCTGTCAATAACAGCAATTCCGGCGCTTTGCTACTTGGTAGAGGTTTGGACTTCCTGCGGAATATCCCGCTAGTAGGCCCAAATGTTGCACCAGCAATTGACAACATACGCATCAGCATGGGGACACGCGCTGCAAAGAACGTGCTTCCGGGTTTGCTTGCGCAACAAGAAAAACAACCTATTGGACAGGCTTTGATGCTGCCTGGAATGGCGTTTGGCGGGCTACTTGCCGCGCCGTAGGTAGTCCCATATGGCTAAAACGCATATAGCGCCTACCCATCCAATGAATATCGGATCAATGTGCATCCCCGCATTCTAGTCACCCACCACCACAAAGGCAAATCATGCTAACCCTTGAACAAACCAAGCAATTCACCGAAGCAGCATTTGTGCTGATCGCCACTGAACCCGGCCTACTCCCCCAAGAATTTCGCGCCAAAGTGCACGAGCTGGTGGGCGGCGATGACTGGCGCGACTCGGACGGCATCGTGTTGCAAGACGTAGTTTTGCTGGCGTATTACAAAGCCTACGCACAGTCTACGCAAGACGCCAAAGACGCCATTGAAGCTAAGTCGCTTGCTGAGTGGAAAGCTCGGATGGATGCACCAGTGCAGGCCGCTCCGGTCTACGCCACTACGGTGACGCCAGTAGCCCCTAAGACCTACGCAGAGCACATCGACGCGATCCGCACGCTGTATGACGGTACTGACCCTGAGAATCGCGCCTTCGATCTTGCAGCAGCTTGCGCGTATGCCCTTGCAAACGGCATCACAGCAGATCAAGTAGCAGGCGCAACAGGACGCCACCACAGCGATTGCAGTGCTGTGATGTATCCCGCGAAGTAATACCAGCAGTCTTGAAAGAGCTTGACCAATGAACGACAACGACCACACATCCGTTGCAATGCCAATCATCAAGATTATTTCCGCATGGCTTGCAGCGGTGGGGCTTCAATCATGGGGCGATTTTGCGTCGTTCTTAGCTGCTCTATACACCGCGCTTCTGATTGCTGAATGGGTGCGTAACAGGTTCTTTCGGAATAAATCCCAATGAACCTATCGCCACACTTCACGCTTGACGAGTTCTGCACCAGCCAAACGGCTGCACGGCTCGGTATCAGCAATGATCCACCGCTAGAAGTAGTTGCGAACTTGAAGCGCACTGCGCAGGGACTAGAGCGCGTCAGGGCCGTGCTGAACAACAACGCCATACACATCAACAGCGGCTATCGCAGTTTGAAGGTAAATGCAGCAGTTGGCTCTAAAGCTACATCGCAGCACGTTACCGGGGAAGCGGCTGACTTTATCTGCCCGACATGGGGGACGCCTGACAAGATCATGCGGGCGATTGTTGACAGCGCGATTGACTACGATCAAATTTTGCTTGAGTTTGACGCTTGGGTGCATATCAGCTTTTCTGACAAGAACCGCAGGCAGGCGCTAGTTATTGACCACTCGGGGACACATGCTTATGAATGAATTTCTAATGGGTATTGCACCAACGCTGGCTAGCGCGATTCTAGGCCCATTGGGTGGCGTAGCAGTCGCTGGACTTGGCAAAATCTTTGGCATAGACGGTGCAACGACTGCACAAGTCTCCAAAGTGTTCCAAGATGGAAAACTAACACCGGAGCAACTGAGCGCAATCAAAGAACTGGAAATGAAGTATCAGGCCGACGAGAAAGAGCGCGGTTTCCGTTATGCCGAACTCGAGTTCAAGAACACATCAGATGCACGCGACATGCAGAAGGTGACGAAAAGCTACTTCCCTGCAACGCTGTCAACCTTCATTACAGCGGGATTCTTCGGCATCCTGATTACCATGCTAGTGTTTGATTACAAGCCTACTGAACCGCTTCTGGTGATGCTCGGGGCGCTCGGGGCTGCATTTGGTGGCGTGGTTAACTTCTGGCTTGGGTCAAGTGCTGGAAGCCAGCACAAAGATGCTTTGATTGCAGCGAAGTAGTTAGAACTGATCTAGCACGTCCTTAGCCGTAAGGTGCGTGTATCGCTTCAGCGTTGCCCACGATAGATGCCCGCTAATCTCTGCAACGTGCTCAATTCTCAACCCTAGCGAAAACAGGCGGCTTATTCCTTCGTGCCTCAAGTCGTGCAGGTGTAGCCCTTCAATCCCGCACATCGTCGCAGCGCGTGACATGGCAGAACTGACAGACGCGGGCTTGTATGGAAGAATTAACGCTCCTTTGCGCGGTAATGCATCAATGATTGACTGTGCCAGCGGTGGAACTGGCACTATCTCTGTGCGCGGCTTCGTTGGGTTCTTCGTGTCAACCAGCTTTAGCGTGTGCGCTACCGGATCGTAGTTCTCCCATCGTGCAGTAAGCATTTCCGTTCGTCGCCTTGGAAGTGCCACCAGTAGCCGCATGATCGTACCTAGCGGTATCTCTGGCTCCATCAATCCGGCGTGGTAGTTTGCTATCTTGTCGATTTCCTCGTCACTCACGCGCCTAGTGCGCTCCGTGCTGACAGACGCAACGCCTAGTTGCTTCAAGTGGTTGATTGCAGCAGCGACAACCCGCACATCAGATTGCACGCCATGTGCAACCGGGCCAGACCGAAACAGCGCAGACAGCGCCATAAGGTGAAGCAGTACCGTTGCCGGTGATCTAGCTTTTCCCTCCGGGTACTTTCCTTGCCTGAAATTAGCGGCCCATTCAATCAGATCAGACGATGTAACCTTAGCAGCAGACTTGGTAATAAACTTGGCATTTCTCAGGTTTTTGTAACGCCCAAATATCGCAATCGTAGGCTTTCCGAGCTTCGTCAGGTAGCGTTCATGCTTCGTCATCAAGTCGCCAACGCTTACAGAATCCTGCTTTCTGGCGGCATAGCCTTCCTTGGCTATCTTGTCCTCAAGATTCAATCCCCACCGCATAGCCTTCTTGTAGTCATCAAATGTTGCGCTCTCTTGGTGGACAATGACGCCATCATGTTTCACTCTGACTTGCGCTTGAAACTTACCGTTTCTGGTTCTGATTGTTGGCATGCGGTGTGACAGGTTGGTTTGTCACACTTATTGTCACACTTCCAACTTATCGAAACGCCACAAAAGCACCATTCAATGTACAAAAGAACAGTAGGTAAAAACGCTAAGTTGTTGATTTACTTGAAATGTGCAAGTAACGACAATTAACGACATGGGTAGTCGTCAAATTATAGGTTTAGCAGATTGCGAGTGAATGCAGCCTACGTGACTGCACTTTTGTCACACCTGCATCTGCTTGTGAAGTTTAGCTGCTGCTTCAATCTGGCTATTTACATAGCTTTGTAAAGACTCTTCGGTGACGAACAGCGGGCCGCGTCCGGTGTCTGCCAATCTGAACGCAGGAACGGGCAAAGCACATAGCGCAGCTTTGCGTTTTGCGATTGCTGGAGACAGTCCGAAGTATTCCCCGGCTACGTCTTCCAGTCGAAGTAATTTACTCATGCTCTAGCCTCCTTATAAACCATCCCGTTGTACTTCCATCCAAACCCGCTATCAGTCTGCACATGTTTGACCGGCTCAATATGCATCGCTGGATAAAGCACGCGCAAACCGGCTTCGGTTATCTTGTACTCGTACCACCAAGATTTATCGGGGCGAGATTTCTGCGTACCGATAACCCTGCGCTGAATAAAACCAGACTTCAGCAGCGATTAAATGCTCTTGTTGATACCGTTGACCAACTTACAACGTTCTGATGCAATGGTCGTTACGCGAATCCAGTCTGTACAGTGCGCTAGGTTCGCTAGTGTTTCTGGATAGATTTTCACTTCGGTACTCCTGCGTATGCACCCTTCCTGAGCGCGACGTTTGATACTGTGCGTGCGTGGCAGTTCAGATGCCTAGCCACAGCGACTTTCGTAATTCCCAGTGCAAGCATGGCGTCTATGCGTGGTACGTCTTCAGGCGGTACGGCGCGGGGCGGCACGGGTGGGGTTGGGGTGTGCTTCATGGCTTCAACTCCGTCCGTTTAACGACCATGCACTTTCCATCCTTGTATTCAGCTTCCATAGTGGTGCATTGATGCTCACGGCCAAACATAAAGCCAAAGCCAAAACACACTACAGCTATCACGCTGTAGAAGACAGCGCCGAGTAGGAAATTGTCATTGCTCATGACTTCGCTCCCGGTGCTGCGTAGAGTGGCACGGTGTACTTGCCCTCGTGCCTTGTGTGTTCGTCAGGGCAGATCGTGTCGTAAACACCATCATGAATAAGCCAGCCATACGCCACCGGCTTCTGATCGCGCAACTGTGCAAGCTCGGCCTTGAGTTGCGCGTTCTCGGCTTCCAGCTTCTCGATAGCGTCTGCGGCATCACCTAAAAGCAGTCGATCACCCAGAGTAACGGCTATGCTTTTTGCATACACAAGTTTGGCTATCAAGTCTTTCATGCTTCCCTCACTTCGCAAACAGGTTCGTAGGTAAGCTCGAAAATGTCAGGCTTGCATGGATACAGCTCGCCTTTGACGCCCTGAATGATCCAGTCGCCTTCGTCGCAGCGGTGCGTACCTTCAAGCGTTTCAATCAGGCAATAGCACTCGCTGTCGGGTGGTGCGAACTTGCCGGTTCCAAACACTCTCACGGTGCCCTGTGACACACGGTCTTGGAACCATTCAGGCCACATGAAACGGCGTGTGTATTGCACTGCGCTGATTTCGACGGGGCGTTTTGTAAATCTTGCTTCTTTGTTCATGCTTGCTCCTTCATAGCGGCGTCAATGATTTCACGCGCAACACCGGCTCTAGCCGCTGCGTATGCACGAACTTCCATAAATGTTTCCATGTAGGTTTCAATTGGCGGCATTCCGTAGGATTTGCGTCCTGAGAGCGATGCCACTGTTTCAAGTGATTGAGCCGCATCTGCTAGGCCACACTCCACCTCCGCGAGCCGGGTGCGCAATTCATCTGCCATTTGCCCGAGCGTGTTGATGGTCGTTACCACATCGGGGTGTTGCATAGCCTGTGCTGTTGTGATGGGTGGTTTCATTTCACTGGTCTTTCATTCTTGAGCCCAACAGCGTCGAACAAGTCGCACGCTGCAAGCTGGGTGTGGTAGCGGCCTTTGGCTGCGTGTAGTCTGGTGATTAGGGTGCGCAGTGCGTCCAAGTCTGCGAGCAGTGCCAGCACAACGTCAGGGCTGGCGGCGTGATAGAAGGCGTTTAATGATTTTGTGCTTCCATCTACAAGCGGCTTTGTCTGTAGTGCCAGCCTGCGCAGTTCTTCGTGTTTAGTCATTTGCGGGCCTCCAGCATTGCGTCTGCTTGTTGATACGCCCATTCAGCACGTTGTACAAAAGTAAAACCATCAGCGCCTTTAGGATTCGTCGCAGCAGCTTGCATCACCTTTGCTGCAAAGTAGTCGCGCAGGGTCATTCCTGTTTCATTCAGCGGTATACCGCCCATCGAATAACCTTCGCTTGGAAACGCTGGCCCGCCTGTGTCTTTGTCAGTCATGGTGTTGGTCCTTCAATCTTTGGTCTGTCATTGCTGTAGGCGGAATACTCGCCATCGCCCCACTCGTTCAAGTCGTCCACGCATTCGGGGTGCATCTTGTTGGTGAACCAACTATCGTCAACAGACTTCCATGTGAAGTACGTGTCGCCGGAATTGATTGCTTCACCGCAGTAGGTGCATTGGTGCGGCACTCTGGCTACGACTGTTTTGGATGGTGTGCAGAACATCACTTCACCCCCAGCGCTTCGAGTTGCGCGATTGCAGCTTTTGCCACTGCGCACATTTCTGGAATTACACGTTCAACTCCGTCCCATTCGTTGCTCTCGGTTCCTTCCATCGATGCAATCTCTTTCAAAGCCTCCAGCGCCGCCGTGAGCGCGGCTTGCCACTTCCTGCGCTCTGCTGCGACGGCCTTCTCAACGTAGTCCTTTAGCAGAGGGCTCTCGGTTTGCGTGGCGGGTGGTGCGGTGTATGGCTGGTCTTTGTTGCCGCAGTTATTACAGTGCCACATAACCTCGCCACTATCGCTGTGGCAGTATTGGCAGGTAATCGGCGCTGTTGCGGCTTCTTTTCTGATAGCGGGGTCTTTCGCCATCGTCACAGCCATGCCGAGCAACTGATTCACGATGACACATGGAGGAACATCCATACGGAAGTCCATCGAGTAAGCAGCTACAGCGTCAAGCACCGCTTCCTTCCACTCGTTCACCGGTTCCGATGCGGCCTGTGGCTTCGTGAATAAAAACTCACCCTCAGGATGGCGAGTCATCCAATCACTACCGCTACCGTTGTCGATGTATTTCCAGCCGTAGCCGTCAAAGTCGTACCGCATAGCCTCTGGCTCTGTCTGCGTGTCACCGGAAGGAGGCCAAGGTGCAGCTTGCAGCACAGATGTGTCTGCCTGTGGTTGCAGTGCTGCGCGGAGGGATGTGATCGCAGACTTGGCTTGATCACCAAATACCGGATCACCATACACTACCCCTAGCATGGCATTCAGCGCCTGCTCCACCACTGCGCGGGGGATTAGCGTGTCGGGGTGTGTCATGTTGGTTCTCCTTCGCGGTGTTTACCGCTCACATTAAGATAGCACTTTAGCCATATTGCGCGAGGGCTAGAGGCTGGTTTTGTTGGTAGAGGTGCCACGTTATATTGCAGGTTTTGCGGTATACATTGCGTTATGCCGCAACAACAAGGCCCGGCGTCTCGTACTGTGCCTTTAGGCGTTGCAACGCAGCAAGGTCGGCAACGCGCTGACGCTCGGCCTGTTCTGCTCGGCAGACATCACGCTCAGCGCGTTGCTTGTATGCCCGCTGCTGGTGGGCAATCACGCCTTGCTGTGCATCTTCTCTGGTGGCAAAGATGTTTTTACCGTACTCCCATACAGTTCCGCCTCCAACGCCCGTTTCGACACACATGTATTCTTCTTTGTAGCAAACGTCATGCTCAAAGAATCGGCTTGTCGGCAGCGTCTCAATCACGCGAATCTGCCCCACGGTTAGCTGCTGGATGGTCGGATCAAGCCCACCATGCACGCCAAAAGCCACGCCGCCTAGTTTCAGTTTTGTTGTAAAAGTTCCCATTCGGTACTCCTAAAGTTTCTGCATAACAGGTCAATCGACCCGACTGCGCGGGTCATTTCCGGCGTTAGAAAACATCCCGGCGCACGGCGGCAATCATTTGTGCCTTGCCGTCTGCAATGGTCACTTTCCCGATGCAGTGAGAAAGCCGCCCGGTCAGGCCGCTCGCCATCGGCATGGTCAGCATGACAACCCGCCCAAGCAAGTCGGCCAGCGTCACATTAAATCCGTCACCAAGGTCCACCGTCGCCGATTCGCAAACTTCTTGCGAAAGCTCAAAGTATTGGTCTTCGTCGCTCTGGATGTGCTCCGGGTAAAGCAGCGCCAGAAGCTCGTGCATTTCAAGATCGTCAAGTGGTTGTGTTTTCATATTCGTTCCAATTTTCTAACTCTGCGCTCAAGCGGGACCGCTGCGCGGCCCCTTAGCTTCGGCGTTATCTGGCAGTGGTGGCGCTGGCAGTGGCATCCAGTGCGTTGCACCTTGCTTCCAAGTTCGATCTTTTTGCCCCGAATGGCACTGACCAAACCCGCCGATAGCAGAGCCTGTTTCCGCACTGCGCCAAGGAAAATCAGGCGCTTTATCTCCGCGCCACACTGCCACCGAAATAAATGGAGTGTTGTTGCCGTGCCAAAAAAGTAAAACCTTTGAACCATCGGTCGGCGCTGTCTCAATCGGTTGCCATTCCATCACTTCTCTCCTGTTGTTCCAGCCCGATAACCGGGCAATCAACCGGACAAGCCGGTTATTTCTGCGTTAGTCATCAAACGCTACCCCCTTAAAAATCCACCAGATAGCAGTGCTGAATACTGCCCACAGTGCAAGGATCACTAGACCGACGACACCAGATAGGATGCTCGGATTCGCAGAGGGTAGCCAGATAGGACGAGCTTTTGTTAGCATTGGAATCCCTTTGATTTGCGCTGCGTGGAGTTCAGCGTGTTGGGTGGTGTGTAGGTCATGGTTTACTTTCTGCGTCGATCTTCCTAGACAGCGCTGATATATCTGCCAGCAGTTCGCTGATGCCGTCCACATCCCATGCATTACCAGCCTGCTCGATTGAGTTAAGCAACGGAACAATCCTGTCTCGCAGCTTCTTTGCAGCTTCTGTGCGTGCGCGGCGCAGAACTGTAAGACGGCCTATATGGGCCATCTTTGCATCGTCTGATGTGTCTGGCATTGACATGGCTAGAACGGGATCGGGTCGGAGTCGTTTGCAAAATCCCGCTCGTTAAGCATGAACGGCTCTTTCTTTGCCTGTTGCGCTGGTTCCTTACGCCCACCCATCAATGCAACGTCGTTGACGCGCACATCCATGCTGGTGCGCTTGTTTCCGTCTTTGTCGGTGTACTCGCGCTGAGTGACATTACCAATCACCGTTACCTGCTGGCCTTTCGTCAGGTACTGCGCAAGAGACTCGGCACGTTTGCCAAACAGAGCGCAGTTCCACCAGATAGAAGGCTTGTCTTTGCCCTGCGAATCTGCAACGCTGAACGATGCGACTGCATCACCGTTTGGCAGAAAGCGTTGTTCGCAGTCCTTACCCAAGTTGCCGCTGATTGAAATGCTGTTCATGCTTCTTCCTTTGTTGATAGTTCAGATTTACGTTTATCTTTTGCGCTGATTAGTGCTTCGTGGTGGACGGTATCCAGCATCTGCATTGCGTGGGTGAAGTTCGTTTTCAGCAGATCGAGGCTGCTGCTGTTAGCAATCCCTTTCAGGATCGCTGCAACGTCTGGAGCCTTGCGGCTGGCTGCGTTGCCATCGTCATCCTCTGGAGCGATTCCACAGGCTGTAATCAGGCTGTAGCGGCGGGCGTAGGTCAATGCGCTTCCGTAGCCTTGCGGGTCTTGCTTAGAAGCTGGAACGTGCAGCTTCCCGCAGCGCATAGATTCACCGGACTCATGCAAGAACAGCGTCTCCACCGTCACGCCAGTTTCATCAAGCGATGTTTCTTGAATCAGCGCAATCCCGTTTGCAAGCAATGCGTCTTCCACTGCTTCAAGGCACGCACCAAGGTCGGCATACTTGCTGCGAAAAGCGGGGTTTGTCTTGTCCTTCAGCGCAGGGCCGAAAGCGCGTTTAGCTGCAATGAATGCGGCGGCGATTGTTTTCATGCTCATTTCATTTTCCTTCTGAGTTTTTCTTCACGCCTACGCAGAGCGCGATTCATGGTTACGTCCTCGTTCTTAATAACTGGCAAATTCGCTTCAAATTGCTTAATCGCCTCTCTTGTTTGAAGTACATGCTTGTAATGCGCTTGTCTAACCTTTGTCATACGGCCACCGTGTGGTTCATCAATTCGTCCACGCTGATCTGCGCAAGCTGGCACAGCAGCACAACATCCTGCGTTGCGATGTTGTATTGGCATCCAATACGGTGAAGTGCATCCAGCGCCATCTGATGGGCCGCTGCTGCTTCGTCCTGGCTCTCTGCTGTGTCGAATGGAGCGTCTACGGTGCCGTCGATGTAGTTCATCAGTAAATCCCCCGTGTTGTGCGCCATGCTTCACGCAGCGCGTTTTTTATCGTGTAGCCCTTTGCTCGGCGCATGAAATAGATGTTGAAGAAAACTGTCATACCCACCTCACGAAAATGAACCATGCAAAAGCGATTGCGGTAAACAGGCAGGCTTTCAAAACAACTCGGTCTTGCCAATCCATCGGTCTGTCTGTTGTGTAGTCGTCGCGCTTCATAGACATTCCTCAATGTGAGCTTCAACGTCATCAGCCCACGAATCGCTGTACTTCTTTGCAAGCGCTTCCCGGTACTTCGCAACCAGCGGGCAGGTAGATGCCTCCAGCACTTCCATCAGCGCTTCCAGCGGGCCTTTGTCGGTGCCGTAATCGCTGACAACCTCTGCCAGAGGATAGGCCGCGATGACTGGGTAATCAGTGCCGCGCATCCTGATAAACGGCACGCACAGACGTTTGTGGCTGGTTGTCAGCAGCGTCTTGGTGATCGTTTCCATAATCTCGTCATGGACACGATGCGGCTTGTCTGTGCCGTAGAAGCCTGCAAGCTCTTTGTCAGTGGGCGCACGGTCCCAGGCTGTTGTCGGTTCACGCATGTTCATTTCGCTCTCCTTGTTAATGTGAAAGCACACTCATGGAATGCGCTTTCATATCTGCCCTGTTGCCAAGGCAGGATGCGGTTAGGCTAGGTTCAGTGCGCCTTCTTCTACTGCTGCTTCGTGCAATTGCTGCTTAAGTGCGTAGCCCATAAGCGGCCAAAGTTTTTGTTTGGCGTTTTCGCGGGCAATCTTCCTGCCAAGATCCGCATCAAAGTTTTCAGGGCTGGCGCAAGCTGACTCTCCAGTAACCGTGAATCCGTTTTTGAGAACCAAAACACAGAAGGTCAGTAAACGCAAACACTCGTATGAGTCTCCGCTTTCATTTCCAATGCTGTGTGCAAGTTCATGTTCATTGCCATTTGCAGCAGTGAAGAAATGCTCGCTAGCGATGTTTGTCTCAATGTCGTTAGGCGTTACTCGCGGCGCTGTGAGGCCCTTAGATTTGATTTCCTGCTCGATTGCGTCGTCGTCAGTACGTGGCGATGTGATGTTTTGCATATTTACCTTTGGTTGTTGAAAAATTCAGCCCTACACGTAAGACTGAAGTTTTCCCACTGGTTTCTGTTCTTGGTCAGTGGTCTACCTTCATCCGGCTTCAGGTGGCGGCTACCTCCATCTTTGGGGGCATGCCCCGGTGATTGCTCCAGAACTTGTTTTGTTCTGGCATGG
>ERZ724509.615-NODE-615-length-14815-cov-4.693225_pt1 | contig 14815 bp, 38 predicted proteins | sample MGYA00376042_ERZ724509 | MGnify/ENA primary metagenome ERZ724509 (study PRJEB28724, sample SAMN07190887) | wastewater metagenome | isolation source: effluent of sewage treatment plant in Hong Hong | place: USA: Christiansburg, Virginia | collected 2016-03-01 ...
GCGCCTGGAAAAAGCGCAGGCAGTCATACACATACATGGGGTGGGGCCCCCTCGGGGGAGGGGGTGGTGGTGTGGCATGGCATGGCCTGCCCCCCCACCCCCCACCTGCCCGCCGGCCGGTGGGGGTGCACCAGCTCGCACGTGCACGCGTACACGCATCACACGCGAGGGGGGGCCGGGTGATAGCTAGAACTATCAGACTGCCAGGTGCTCGACGGACAGTGACGAGACGGTCACTCACTGGTGTGTGACTGTTGTGTGACGATATCCGGTAGTGCATTGACAGACTCGGGGGATGAGACGACTATCACCCCTAGCGAACACGGTGCGAACGTGACGGGCGTCATGCAGGCGGCCACGCGTACGACTGGCACCGTGAACGACTGTCACCCATACGGGGGACAGCACTCAACATAACTACCCATCCTTCCCGATGGGCACACTTGGAGGTGTGAGATGAGCGCATTCATGGTCAGTCACGAAACGATCGACGTCGTGCTGTCGTTCGCTCTGTACGGTGCCCCCGGCGACCACGGGCTCCGCTGGTACGGGGAGACGGACGACGGCACGATGGCGTTGCTCGGCCGGTTGGATTCGTCGAACGTCGACGAGGTCGGTTGCATGCTGCTGGCCGAGAACCGAGCGAGCGTGAATCACCGGTACTCCGAGGATGATCTTGCGCCGACGGATCTGCACCGCTTCACGCATCGTTCGTACGCTCCGACCGCGGTGGAAGTGCTCAAGGCGTGCGCGTGTATCGAATACCAGTCGTGCGAGCATCCGGGTTGGCGTGCCAGCTCGGCCCGTTTCTTCCTCGACGCCGTGCGCGACAAGGCGACCGCCCATCTCCCGGGGTACTCGGATGCACCGTGGGATTGGTCGGAGCGTGACATGTCGCAGCGTCGGGCCGTGCGGGTTCGTCGCCTGATCTAGTCGGACCCCCCCTAGTCGTGTATCGCTGGTCTTGCGATGCGGCGTGCCGTTCGATCGGGCTAGGGGACTACGTGCGCAAGGTGCGCACGTACACACTGGAGGTGTGAGCAATGGCAATGACCGATGAGCAGTTCATCCGTTCGGCGACACGCTGGACGTTCGAGGATGCGGAGCAGTCCCTCCACATGGGCATCATCTCGCCCGAGCAGTTCGAGGGGTATGCGCACGCGTGGCAGACGTCGTGCCATCGGTACTCCACGTTTGCGGAGTGCTACGCACAGTCGACGGACCCGGCGGTGTTGACCCTGTCGGCTCTCATCTGTTCGGCGGTGGCACGATGAACCGCCGCCGTATCCTCGCCCTCGCCGCGCTGGCACTCGTGGCCGCGGCCGGATGCGAGATGACTGCAGAGCCACCGGTCCCCGGTGAGAACCTGGTGACGATCACAGAGGGTTGGTCGTATCGGTTCGACGCTCTCCCCGGTGATCGTCTCGACGTCGTCATGATCCCCGAGGGGGACATGTTGGCGCGTTGCGATGACATGGGCGGCGCGTTGCGTGTCGACGTGTTCCGTTCGTTCGCAGTGTGCGAGGGGGTGGACTTCTGATGCGCTACGCACCCACACCTCTGGCACGTGTCGCTCCGTGCCCCCATTGCGGCCAGCTCCCCCGCTCGTGGGGCGAGATGGACATGCACCTTCGGTTCACCTGTCCGGTCATCCGTGCACCACGTCCAGAGGTGGCACCGTGAGCGTCGGAGTGTTCACCCCTGCCGGGACTGGCACCGACGTCCTCGACGCCGTGGTGACCAGGTGCGCCGGCGAACCGCTGCGGATCGACAACGTCGGCGACGGTGGTGAGACTGACCACCTCCACGCCGGGCACGTGTCGGCCCGTGACGTCCGTCGGCTGCGTGCTGCGGGGCTCGTGTCGAACCGCGCGGGACTGTACGCTGACCAGCTCGCCGAGGTGGCAGGGTGGACTGGCACCGTCGACGAATTCGTGACGTGGTACTGCGATTCGTGCATCACAGGGCTCGGCATGCGCGCCGAGGCACGCACCGGGACCGCATGGCACGAGCGCGAACGGCCCGACGAGGACGAGCCCGTGTCGACTGGCACCGTCGGGGCATTGCCGTTCCCGATCCTCGAATACCTCATGCGGTTGGTGCACGCACCGAAAGCCGACTACGCCGGGGCGTACGCCTACCACGTGGTGCACGGGCATCCGTGCCCGGCGGATCCTGGCACCGAATGGGCGGACAAGGCGCGCCGCAAGGTCGACGCCCTGCACCGTCGGGCGGTGACGCCATGACGAACACATACCGTGTCATCGTCCGCTGGACGGCCGACGGGGCACCGTTCGAGCATCGTGGGATCTACGGGGCCGACACGTTCGACGATGCCGTGGAGTTGGCACGGGCCGGCGCGGGGTATCCGTGTCGGCCCGGGTTTGAGGGGTGTCGACTTGGTCGCACCGAACGTCGAGGGGTCCTGTCGTGACCGGCACCGTCGTCCATCTGTTGGTCAAGACGAGCCATCGGACGTTCACGATGGTCGTGAGCGTCCCTGTCGGGGAGCGACTGTCGATCCTGGCAGTCGCCGATGGGGACACGTCTGCGACGGTGATGCCACTCGCCGATGTCGTGGTCGGCCCCGACGCGATCGACGTCGAGGTGCGCGAATGACCTGCACCGTCCTGCCTCTGCCCGCGTGGACCGCGTGGGCCGTCTACCTGGCGCTCGTCGCCTACCTTGCCGCACCCATCTGGCGCGGCCATCATCGCAACCGGAGGAACAGACCATGACCACGACCAGCACCGACAGCCGCGGGGGCACCCCGCCACACCGGCACACCCTGCCCGAAGGTGAATGCGTCACATGTGACGAGCACCGTGGGCGCATGTGCCCGTCACACGACGCGTCGCCGCGCTGCCAGTCCGGCCGACGGCCACACTGCACCTGCGACACGTGTTGGTGATCGCCATGACCACCGAACCGAACGACCCGCACCGGGCGCAACCTGACGAAATAACACTGCCCGAAGGGTCGGTGTGATGTGGCTCTATCTTCCATCCACCTCTGCTCCGGCTACGGAGGGTTCGAGCTCGCCCTCCGATCCGTGGCACGGGTACGAACCGTGGCTCACGTTGAGCGGGACGCCTACGCAGCGGCCGTCCTCGTGGAACGGATGGGCCAGGCGCGCCTGGATCACGCTCCTGTCTGGGATGACCTCACCACCTTCGACGGCAAGCCGTGGCGTGGCCGAGTGGATCTCATCACTGCCGGCTTCCCCTGCCAGCCGTTCAGCTCGGCTGGACAGCAGCGAGGGATTGACGATGACCGCTGGCTCTGGCCGGCCATCGCATCCATCGTCGCTGACGTGGGACCCGAGTTCGTCCTGTTGGAGAACGTCCCCCAGCTTGTTCGACTCGGGCTCCCCCATGTCCTCCACGACCTTGCCGACCTCGGGTTCGATGCGGAATGGGGTCTGCTCAGCGCGGCAGCCGTTGGAGCACCTCACCGACGCGAGCGCATCTGGATCGTGGCCCACGCCGAAGGCAACAGACGTGCACGGCAACGGGATGCGGTCGGGCGAGAGGGGAGCGGAGCCACTGCTCAAGGGAGCGGTGCGGATGTGGGGCACGCCAGTAGCTCGGGACGAGCAGCGGTCGGTAGAGGCTGCGCTTGCGAAGAAGTCGTCATTCGGCCGTACCGAGATCACGTCGCTGAACACGCAGGTGAAGATGTGGCCAACGCCCCGAGCGTCGATGAACGAGAACCGCACTGGCAAGCCTGCCCCATCGCACGGGCAGGGTCATGGCGAGACGCTCGCCGGGACGGCGAAAGTGTGGCCGACACCGAAGGCGACGGACGCGAGCAGGGCGACACCTGGCGACCTGAGGCGCAACACACCTGGCCGCCAGGCCGTGACGACCTCGACGGATGGCAGCGGTGGATCGCCCACGGTGGACCTGAACCCGTTCTTCGTCGCGACGTTGATGGGCCTCCCGATGGACTGGCTGACGCTCTCCACCTCGGCGGTAACGGCCTTGTGCCGCAGGCAGCTGCACACGCCATCCGACAGTTACTTGAGCGCGGCGGGTGGGAGCTGAGATGAGTCCTTTCTTGCACGATCAGGCACCCATCGGCCCGCGCTGCTGCCTGGCGCGGGCCTGCTGCTCGCGCTGCGCCAACACCGACACCCACCAAGTGGGGGAATGATGACCACCGCACTCGCCAAACAGCACGCCGCGATCGTCTCACTCGGCGACGAACAGGTCCGCCAGACCACCCTCGCATGGCTCATCGGCCAACGCTCCGACCACACCCGCCGCGCCTACACACGGGCGCTCGCCATGTGGATCGCATGGTGCCGCAAACACGACCTCGACCCCGTCAACCCGTCCCGCGCCGAAGTGCAAGTGTGGGTCGCCGACATGGCCGCCAGCTACGCCGCGAAGTCGGTGCAGCTCTACCACACCGGGGTCCGCTCGTGGCACAACGAACTCGCCGCCGCGGGGGCACGCCCCTCGATCGACGTGCACCACAAGATCAGCCGGCCGAGGGCACGACGCCGTGTCACGCCACGCCTGCTCCCCGACGCCGAGGTGCGCGCACTCGTGCACGCCGCGAAAGAGGTGACCGAACCTGCCGAGGTCGCGATCCTGATGATGGCGACGATGGGGATGCGCGCCGGCGAGGTGTGCTCCGTGAAGGGGTCGATGATCGAGTCGTCACCGTACGGTCCGATGCTGCGGTTCACCGGCAAGGGCAACGAGGTGGCGCTCGTGCCTGTCCCCCGGGTCGTGATCGAGGCAGCGGAGCGGACCGGATGGCCGGGCGACAACCTCGACGGGCTCACCTACGACGCCGCGTACAAGCGGCTCGGGCATTGGACGTCACGGGCAGCGAAACGTGCCGAGGTGGCAGGGTTCCATCCGCATCTGCTGCGCCACTGGTACGTGTCGCGTGCGTTGGAGGAAGGGGTCGACCCGATGATCGTGCAGGCATCGGCCCGGCACGCATCGTTCGACACGACGATGGGCTACGCGCGCAACGTCGACACGTTGCGCAAGCACGCCACGTTCACCGTTGCCGACGTGTTCGAGCGCACCCTCGCGCCTGATTGGGAACCGGCACCGCCCGTGTCACAGCACAAGCCTGCCCCGAGAAGAGGGCGGCGCAAGCTGCGGGTGCGGGTCGTGGAGAAGGTGAAGGTCGTGAAACAGGTGAAGGTGGTCGAGAAGATCGTGCGGGTCGAGGTGCCCGTACCCGTACGGGTGGAGGTGCCCGTGCCTGTGCCCGTCACCCCAGCGTCCCCGGAACCGCAGCCCGAACCTCCCACGTGTGCACCTCCCACATTCCGTCGCACCGGACCACCACTGCGTCCACTCTGGCGGGCGTCGGGACACTGACCCGACCGGAGCAGCCGTACGCTGCGCACGGCACCCACCTCCAGCCGCCCCGCCCACCATCAGGTAGGCGGGGCGGCGGCGCGCTACGCCTGCGTGCCACGGAGCGACCACGAGTAGGCGATCGCCGCGGCGTGCAGTTCACGCCACACCGACATGTCGACCACGAACCCGAGCAGGTCGGCACGTTCACGGGCACGGCGTTGGCGGGCCTCGATGCGCTTCTCGTAGCGGCGCACATCGGCCGGATGGGGGGTGCACACGGCACGCGGTGCGGTCACGTCGAACACGGGCAGCGTGGCGGTGTCGGTGATCGGGCGGGTCAGGTCGAGCGCTCGGTATTCGCCGAGCGTGCGGGGCGTCCACGTGTGCACGCCTGCGCGTGGGCGGGGCCGGTACTGGGAGGCGAGAGCGTCGGCCTCGGCGACGGTGAGCAGGTCGTCACTCATCGCCGGGGTACGGCGGCAGCGTCCATGCTGCGGCGCGTTGGCGTGCGTCGGTGAACCTGCCGCGCAGCTCAGCCAGGGCGGCGGCCACCTCGACGGTCAGCGGGTCAGCCTCGCATTCGTGGAAGTAAGTGGTGGTCACGTCTCGTCCCCTGGGGGCCACTCGTCGGCACGTACGCCGTGCGCCGTGGCACACTCGACGCAACGCCAGAAGATGTGCGGCCGGTCCTCGGGCATGAACGGCTCCAGCTCGCCGCCGCATTCGCCACACCGCGAGACGGCGTCGCCGACGCTGTCGTCTGATTCAGCGGTGAACCACTCACAGGCAGGGCAAATGCCGCCGTGAAAGTCGACGTTGAGCGGGTTGTGGTCGTGGCGGTACGGGTTCGCTCTGCCCTGGTCCTCGTGGAAGATCACTGCGCCTCCACCGCCTGCCAGCACGCCGGGCATGGAGCCTGAACGATGGACGGGCCAGACACGCCACCGCCCATCGACCAGCCGGGCAGGTCGGCGTCCTTGCCGAATCGAGTGAGTCCGCAGAGCGTCGGGCCGCTGGTAGGCACGGCAACGAGGTGGTTCACCTGACGCCGAGCGCCCTTCGCCCACAGGTCTTGCCGTCCGTCGTGGACGTTGCAGGTCTGGTAGCCCTTCGGCGGACGAGGGATGTCCGCACCTGGAGTGATCTCGCGAGGATCTGGTGCGTCGGTCAGCACCTCCCTAATCGCTCGCATCTCAGGCATCGCTTGGACGGCGTCGGCGATCGGATCAAACACCGAGGCGATGAACTTCGCCTGCGGCACAGCCTCGTAGGCCGCCTGGCGGATGGCGTCGCCAAACGGCACAATCTCGCGAGCAGGCTCCGTGGGCTGGGGTTCGTCATGGAAGGAACTGGCGGCGGTCACAGGGTCCGCTCCTCGTACTCGGGTGAGCCGTAGCGGCCCCTGCTGACGTGCTGGCCGCTGTACCGCTCGGGGCGTGCTGCCAAGTCCCATTCCATGATGAAGCGGCACCATTCGTCCGACCACCAGGGCTGGGGCAGGCCGAGGGCTGAGCACAGGTTGGGTAGGTAGTCGTTTACGTCGCCCATGTGGTCGGCCACCGAAATCCCGCTGAGGTATTCCTTGAACCGGTCCGTGTCAGGTGCAGCAATCTCGCGAGTATCTGGTGTGTCGGTCATCTCCACCCCTTCGGTCGTTGCCGGTCCGGCTTGCGCTTCACCGGCGGATACTTCTTCGGGTCCGCGTCCATGTACGCCTTGCCCCGAGCGAGCAGCCGCGACAGTTCTTCGGCCTGGTCAATCTTCTTGCCGGTCATCGTCCACCTCCACGTATCGGTCATCGTCGAACGGCGACCAGTTCGGGTCGCCGCAGTCCTCGCAACAGCACGGCAGCGGGGCACGGCACTCGGGCACGCTCACGCCGCCCGCCGTCTCGCCTCGGCGCGCAGACGGCGCAGCCGGTACACGGTCACGCCAGCCGCACGTGCGTCGGCGATCTCCTGCTCGTACTGCGCAGCACGCAGCCGCTTGAGCCGAGCCTGGTCACGCTCGGCGTGCTCGCGCTTGAAGTCCCGCACGAACGTCATCCGCCCCACCTCGAACCCCAGTAGGCGAGCAGCGCAGCGTCAGCGCGCCCGTCGTCCTTCACCCGGGCGAACAGGTCAGCCGCGCCCGGGAACAGGCGGGACGCCATCTCTCGGTGCGCACCCTTGTCGCGGGTGACGCCGAGGTCTTTCGTCCACGCCTGCGGGGTGACGTACCGGACGGGCCGCTCCAACGCGGCGAGCACCCCCTCGATCACGCCTGCGCCACGCCCGAAGTTGAACGCCGACGTGGCACCCGACCCCTGCACGCCTTGCACGTCCTCGACGATCACGAGGTCGACCGGTCCGGTGCGGACGATGAGGTCCACGATGCCGTGCGCTGACGGGCGACGCTTGCCGCGCACCTCGATCGTGGGCATGTCGACCACGCCGACGGTGTTGGCGATCACTAGCGCGAACGCTCCGTTGATCCCGGGATCAATGCCGAGGATGCGGGGGATCACGACTTCACCATCATCATGCCGATGCACCGCCGGCAGGTCGCCAGGCCAGGCTTGGTGGTCACGTTCACCCACGCGATCGACGTACCGCACAGGGTGCGATGGGGGAGCGCGCCCGATAGGTGACGGTGCGTCTCCGAACGCCAGAGCACAGGCTGGTTCTGGTTCATTCGTCCACCGCCCGACGCTTGCGCTGTTTCGGGGCACGATGGGTCTGCCGACGCTTCGCCGCCTTGAACCGTGCGGCAGTCGCCCGCCGCTTCTGATTCGCCCGACGACGGGAGTCGCTGCGTGCGGTCACGTGCGCGCCCGACGTGCAGCGAACCGGACCGACAGGCCCGCCACCACCAGACCGGCAGCGATGACCGCCGCGTCCAGCGTGGCACCCGTCGACGGCAACGCCGTCGAGGATGCGCCTGCGTTGGCGCCGGTCACGACGGCGGTGCCGACACACGGAGTGACCGACCACAGCGTGGTGCCACCCGCAGTGCACGGGTCGTAGTCGAGGCAGACCGCGGTCGCCGTGTAGTCCGACGGCCACGTGCCCGCAGGGCAGACGATCGGTTCGCCGATGACGACGGTGGCCGGGGGGATGGTGGTCATGGTGTTCTCCAGGTGGTTCATGTCGGGTCCTCCGATGCACGACTGACGGTCAGCTCGTGGATGTAGCAGGCGCTCGCGATGAGGTTCGCCAGTTCGCCGTCGAACGGGATGGCCGCGCCGATCAGCAGCCCGCCGACCTGTTCGCCGTCACGGGTGAGGGTGAAGTAGGAATGTTCGCTCGTGCGCGAGTGGCGCACGGCCGCGTACTTGCCGGTCATCCGGACACCACGTGCTTGATGACCAGATGCCCGGCGACGATGGCGATGAGCAGCGCGGCGGGGGACATCTCCCACAAGGGTGTCCCCATCCAGTTCAGGAACTCATCCATTGGGCAGGTTCTCCAGGTGGTCGATGAGGCGGGCGGCCTCGGTCTTGGTCAGGTCGTTGCTGCTCTCGACGTCGCGCCCGACGACGGACACAGCGAGGGCGAGGCGCGCGTTGCGCTCCACGTAGCCGTGCTCGTTGAACAGGGCCATGAGCTTCTTGAGCTGCGGGGCAGAGATGGCGTTCGGGTCGACGGCTTCATCGGCGGGGGCCTGTTGGCGTGGCGCACGCTGCGGCTGCTGCTGCTTGGCGGGGGCCGACGCTGCCTTGCCGTCGTCGTCCTCCGTCGCCAGGCCGAGCACAGCCATCAGCGAATACCGCTTCTGGTACGTCGTTGCCGAGCCGACACCCTGCGCCCCGTTGCCGCCGGTGGGCATGGATGCCTCGCACTCCATCCACTCGCCCGATTCGTGGAAGATCCGGGTGACGACGGTGACGCTGCCACCAGTGCCGCCGTACGGGAACTGGACGAACCCGAGCTTGTGCTTGGCGAGCACGGGCTGCACCACTTCCAGCACGGACGACAGGTCGGCGTAGAACCGGATGGCTGTGCCGACCTGGCCGCGCGTCGCCTTCGGTACGCCGGGCATTTCTGCCTGTGCGGCCACGAGCGCGGCACACAGGGCCGAGATGGATTCGGATTGGCGGATCACTCGCCCACCTCCAGCCGGATGCGGATGTCGTTGACGAACTGCGGGATCGCCTTGCGGACTGCGTCGAACGCGTCCGCCTCCATCTGGTCGGCGATCTGCGCGTACGTCATCTCGTCGTTGATGGACGAGATGAACGGCACGAACATGTTGGACACGATCGCGTCGGCGTGGACGGTGCGGGACGCCATCACAGCCTCACCACCCGGAAGTCGCCGTCCGACATGAGCTGGACGGCATGGGTGGCGGGGCAGGGCTCGTTGAAGTAGCTGCCACGGATGCCTGACGCCAGATGAGGCGCGATGAACAGGAACATCGAGCCCACCACGGTCGGCGCGGGTGGGGCGTAGCGCGTGGTGAAGTCGTCCAGCGTCGTCGCCACCTTGCGCCCCTCGTACCAGTACGTGAGGCAGTCGTCGTAGACGTTGGCGATGCGGGCCACTTCGACGCTTGTGAGGCGACGCCAGTGCTCGCCGGACTTGGGGGTGCGGCCGGTGTTGACCGGCTGCTCGAACGGGTCGTCCATTAGAACTCACCTTCCTCATCGAGGCGCACGTAGAACGTGGTCGCCTTCTTGCCGAGATGCACGCCCGGCACGCGCTCGCCCGTCTCCGGGTCCACCAGATACGCCGGGTCGCCCGGCTCCGGAGTGTGCGTCGGCATCAACTCGCCCGCCTCGACCGCACGCTCGATCAGCCGGAGCGCCGGCTTCCAGGTCGGCTCGATCAGGTGCGGGGCGTGGACGTGAGCCCAGTCGATGAACTGGTCCTTGGCGCTGAACCCGACGTCCGCCTTCGACGGGGTGCGTGAGCACAGCTTGCCGCCCGGCACGACGATCGTCTTGCGCGCCGGGTCGGAGGCGAGCACGGCCTCGTGGTACTGGACGAGCGGGCGACGGTGCCAGTCGACCTTGGCTTGCAACTTCTCGGCTTCCTGGCCGAGCCGTTCGGACAGCCGGTCGATCTCCTTCACGAACGCCTGCACCAGTTCGTGCTTGCGCTGCTCCCATTCGGCGATGCGTCGCAGATGCCAGGCGGCGGTGCGGGTCCATTCGGGGTCGTCGGCGAGGATCGGGGTGGGCTCGTCGTTGTAGGCGGCGGGGTGTTCGTCGTCGCCGTAGAGGTCGAAGTCGGTCACTCGCCCTCACCGCCCACGTAGCTGCCCCACAGCGTCCCGCGCTGGTTGGACAGGTTCCGCATGGTGAACTGCACCCCGGGGTAGGTCTGTCGGAGCGACACCACGCCCGACGACACGAAGTCATCCGACCAGACGCACCACCTGCCGGGGTTCGCCAGGCAGGCTGCGTACACGTCGGCGTACTTCTGGGGTCGAGGTGATCGGCGAGTTGGCGGTGCGTCGACGAATTGAATGTTGCTCACTGGTCCTCCAAGGGGTTGTCGGTGGTGGCCGAGGAGGGCGGATCAAGGTCCTCCCCGGCCCGCTCTACCTGCCGTCGCCCACGTCGGGCGGTGACGATGGGCAGGGTCAGGGAGCGATCAGGGTCGTAGCCGTCGAGACGGTCACGGAGTTCTTCGCGCCGGGTGTGCATCCACGCCGGCAGCAGGGAGGTGAGCACGTAGATGCTCACCAGGAACGCGACGACCAGCGCCGTCACGTGCGATCACGCAGCAGCGCCGCAGCCTTCCGGTCATCGTCGGCGGTCCAGCCGCGGTCAGCGTCGGCCCGGTCACGGCGGCGCTTCATCGCAGCCTCGAACCGGTGGACCTTGTCGCTGACCAGCCAGACGAACATGACGAAACCGAGCGCCACCACCACGTACATGACGGCGACGGCGAGGAACCACACGGCGCGGCTCACGAGTGCGGCCCGAGTTCGAGCAGGATCGCCGTGTCCGGGGGGAGCAGCACGACGCCCGGTTCCTGTTCGACGGTGATGCGGTACACGCCGTCGGTGCCGGACAGGGTCGTCATCCGGTAGCCGCCGATCACGGTGTAGCGGCGGTTGCCAACCACGAAGTCACGGCCGATCGCCGACGGGTGGATGAGTGCGGCGGGGGTGGTGTCGAGGTACGGGTCGCCGTCGATCATCACGATCTCCGACGACCACTCGGGGTTGAGTTCGAGCTGGCTCACGCTTCACCCGCCATCTCCATCACGGCGAGCAGACACGCCGACGACGAACGACCGACCGTCTCGTGGAGCTTCTGCCACGCACCCTCGGCCTCCACGCTGTAGAACCGCCACATCGGGGAGGCGGGCGGGCAGGCGGCGAGACGGCGTCGGGTTTCGAGCACCGCGCCTGCGGCCTCGGCCACGGCGGGCACGTCGACGATGCGGCCGCTCATGCCTTCACCGACTTGCGGGGGATGAGGTACTGGCCGGACTCGGTGCGAGCGACGTACGGGTAGACGCCCGCCTTGATGCGGTTGTGGATGGTCCAGCGAGAGACGCCAACGAGGGACGCCGCTTCGCCGACCGTCAGGTACTCCGACTGGGGCATGGCGCCATCTTGAAGCCTCTCTACAGTCGTGTCAAGCACCAATCGGGGATGTTGACAGATTCTTGACAGAGCGCCGCTGAGCGCGGAACACGGGCTCGCCAAGTAGCCGCGTCAGTTGCCGTGCTGGCAGCACCTCAACCCTGACCCCATCCTTGCCGCATGGCAGCGGGGCACGGACGATGAGCGCCGAGATGCGCCGGTCGGACCGGACGGCACCGCCGGCGGCCAGACCTTCGACGATCAGCGCGGCGACCGCCTGGTAGGCGTCGACCGCCCGGGCGTTGGCGCTGCTGCGAATCCACGGCTGCACGATCACGATGGCGTCATCGACGCAGTCCCGGTCGAGCGCCTTGGTGTACGCCCACTTGCGCCAGTCGAACGTGTCGGCGAGGTGGGCTTTGGCCCCGGACTGGTGGACGATCATGCTCCGATGGTAGGGGCTTGACAAGAGACTCGCGATGCATGACGATCGACGGATGAGCAACCAACCAGATCCTCGCGAGATTGCTGCTGTGGACAACTTGCCGACTGAGGTCGACACCACGGTCGACGCGGCGCTGGGCGATCTCGTTCGGTGCGCCTACCACGACCGCTGGCTGCGCGCGCGACTCCAGATCGTGGAGGACCACATTCGGGATCTGCGTTGCGAGAACGCGCAGCTGCGCGGGGACCTTGCCGCGGCCTACTGCCGCATGGATGACATGGAGGGATACAACGATGACTGACGAGAACCACGAACTGCCGGACATCCTCGGCGAGGACCTGGGCTACCTGCTCGGCTGGGTTGCGCTCGGCGAGACGCTAGGCGATGACGACGGCGAAGAAGCAGCCCGCGCGATGGGCGAAGCGATCGTCGGCTGCGAAGAGATGCAGGCGATCAAGGCCGCGCTGCGTCGCGCCTACTGGCAATACCCGGTCAACGTTCGGTCGACGATCATGCGTCGGGACGGACTACCCGACGTTGCCGTCGACTGGGTGCTGTCATGAGGGTCAGCGCAACCGGCAAGTGCCACACCTGCGGCAACGAATCGTGGGTCGATGAGTGCGCTGAGTGCTATAAGGCCCGCCAGTACGAGTGCTGGAAGGCCCGCCAGTACGAGCAGCGCACGTTCCTCGACCTCAAGGGAGCGCTGGAGCGGCTCTGCCGTGCACAAACACATCTCCCCGATCACTGGCGTTCCGACGCACAGCAAGCCATCAACATCGTGCAGGAGATCGGCTCGGCCGTCTGCCCTGGCTCCTGGTCAAAGTACGACCAGCCCGAATACCCGGATGTGACGTCGTGAGCGTGCTCGGAGCGGGGTTCTATGGCCCGACGGAGGGCGAGAAGAAGCGGAAGGCCGTCGCGGACGCAGCGCGGAAGATGGCCAAGGTCATCGAGGACCTGCCGAACACCTCCGACGAGGAGAAGGCGGAACTGAAGCGAGACCTTCGCAACATCGGCGTCAACGCCTTGTCGACGGCCGACCACGACTTCTGCGACGCCTGCGGCAAGTACACCGTCGTCACCGACGTGTGGATCGACCGCACCCCGATGACCCTATGCCAGCCGTGCGTGCTGGACGCACTCACCGCCGAAGGTGAACACCTCGGCCAGTACTGGGAGATCGAGACGTGAGCCTGTGGACAACGACCATGAGTAGCGCCACTTACTTCCACGAATGCGTCAGCCGCCGTCGTACCTGACCGTGTTGCGTGCGCGACGCTCAGCCTCGGCACGTCGGGCCTTCTCGGCGTCGAGGATGTCACGGTTCTGTTCCATCGACCCGAGGAACGGCGTCGACTGATCGCCTCGCATCCCGAGCAGACCGAACAACGACTGGATGCGCGGCGACCGGTCGATCACGTCGCCGCCCCGGTCCACGATGAACTCGCCCGACCCGTACCGCGGCGACGGGCCCAGGCCGATCCCGCCAACCTCACCCTCGGGTAGAGCGTTCAACAGCTCGCGGGTCTGCGGGATCTGGCGCAGCATCGTGTAGAGCCCGGCTGACGGATCGTTCGGGACCCCGAGGATCGACGTGAGCGGAACCGGCAGGTTGAGCCGCATCCCGCCCTCACGCCCGAGCGAGTCCAACCCGAGGCCGTCGTACGGGCGGGACAGTTGCTCCATGTTCCGGTTCGGGTCCCGGTTGAACAGCATGACCGACAGCGTCTTGAGCGCCGGGGACATCGACCGGGCTGCGCCAGCGGGGGACAGCAGCGAGCCGCCCGAGATGTCGTTGTACGGGTTGATGAAGTTGGTGGGGATCAGCGTGTCGCCGACCGGGATCGCGCCTTCCTGCCAGGGCAGCAGCTCGGTGTCGCCGATCACGTTCTCGTCGCCGTATGCCCCGAGCCGCAGCGTCCACATCGCCCGCGACGGATGGTCGATCGCGGTGCGCCAGGCGAGCATCGTGACATGCCGGTTCCAGGCGTAGAACGGGAAGATCGACGTGACCACGTTGCGCTCGAACGGAGTCATCTCGTCGAACGTGCCCATCACCTCGTTGGCGTCATCGACGGCGTCTTGGATCGCCTTCTGCACCTTCGGGTCGTCCCACTTGGCGTTCGTGGTCACGTCGTCGAGCGACAGCCCTTCGGCGTCGAGGAGCTTCTGCACCTTGGCGAGCACGTAGCCCTGCCGGTTCACCCGGTTGATCGCAGCGTTCAGCTTGAACAAACCGCGGCGCACATCACCCGCCCGTCGCCATGCCTTGCCGCCGAGCGTCGTCGGGGCGGCAGTCGGCGCGGTCGCGTTCATCATGTTGCGCTCGTCGATGTTGAGCGACGCATCCTGGTAGTCGGGGTTGTCGAAGATCGCCTCACGCCCGGCAGCATCGAGGTTCTTCGCGGCCTGCATCCCGTCGATCAGTTCCCACGGGGGGACGCCACCACCGGACCACGCCCTCTACGCCCCGCCCACCACGCCCCCCACCTGCCCCCGGCCCGCGCCCGCCAGCCCC
>ERZ724509.617-NODE-617-length-14785-cov-5.079837_pt1 | contig 14785 bp, 21 predicted proteins | sample MGYA00376042_ERZ724509 | MGnify/ENA primary metagenome ERZ724509 (study PRJEB28724, sample SAMN07190887) | wastewater metagenome | isolation source: effluent of sewage treatment plant in Hong Hong | place: USA: Christiansburg, Virginia | collected 2016-03-01 ...
ACGAGCAGCGCACGTTCCTCGACCTCAAGGGAGCGCTGGAGCGGCTCTGCCGTGCGCAGACGCACCTCCCCGATCACTGGCGTTCCGATGCCCAGCAGGCCATCAACATCGTGCAGGAGATCGGCTCGGCCGTCTGTCCTGACTCCTGGTCGAAGTACGACCAGCCGGAGTATCCGGAGTCGCTGTCGTGAGCGCCCGGGAGGACTACCCGCTGCTTGCCTGGATTGAGGGTTCAGCCCCTTGGCCGGAAGGCCGCAGCGCAGGCCAGGACCCCTCAATCGCAGAGTCCGTCACTGGCGTGCTCGACCACGTCGACGCGCTGCGCTCCGTCGTGGAGGCAGCGATCGTGTGGCGTCAGTGCGAGCGCGCCATGCATGGCAACACTTCCGAGGCGTCACGTCGGCATCACGAGGCCGTGTGGACCGCCAAGCGGCGACTCCATGACCGCCTTGACGAGCTGCTGGTCGAAGGCGCAGCGGGCAGGGGTGCGCCGTGACCACTCCGCAGGGCGAGAAGAAGCGGAAGGCCGTCGCCGACGCCGCACGCAAGATGGCCAAGGCGATCGAGGAACTGCCGAACACCTCCGACGAGGAGAAGGCGGAACTGAAGCGAGACCTTCGCAACATCGGCGTCAACGCCTTGTCGACGGCCGACCACGACTTCTGCGACGCCTGCGGCAAGTACACCGTCGTCACCGACGTGTGGATCGACCGCACCCCGATGACCCTATGCCAGCCGTGCGTGCTGGACGCACTCACCGCCGAAGGTGAACACCTCGGCCAGTACTGGGAGATCGAGACGTGAGCCTGTGGACAACGACCATGAGTAGCGCCACTTACTTCCACGACTCCAACCGCACTGTTCGTTGTGTTGCTTGCCGGATGGTGTTGACCGGCACGGTCGCCGAGGTTGCGGACCGCTACCGGAACCATCAGTGTGTCGAACGCTGGTATCCGATCGTTGATCTTCCGTCGCTCTACACCCATGTCGGGGTGAAGAAATGAACGAGTCTCGCGAGATCACTCCAGTCCACAAGCGCTGCTGGTGCTACCGCTACGGCCGATGCCTGACCGACTGCCCGACCGCCGACCTGCCGTTCCCTCGGTCCTCGGACGGTCGGATCGCTGGTGATGCCGAGTGGCACGACGCCTATCGGGCAGTGATGAGGGCGAAGTGATCTTCCACGAACGCGATCATGGGTCGGCCCTCGACGCCAGGCGTACAGTGGAGCCATGAGCGACATCATTCACTACACCGTGGTCGCCAACGACGGTTGGCTTTCCATTGCCCGCAAACTCGCCCCGACGGGTGCGACCTCGAAGCAGATCCAGAAGTTCGCGCAGGACACCGCCGTCGCCAACGGCGCCAGCCTGACGACGCCGCTGTACGTCGGCCGAGTCCTTCACGTCGATGAGGCCACCATCCCGGTCGTCGTCACGCCCCCGCCGCCACCGCCGCCAGTCGAGCCGCCGCCGACCAACGCCCCTCTGTGGTCCGATGAGTTCGCGACCCTGGAGATGTCGACCCCGAGCCAGGCGAAGACGTGGCTGCCCAACGAGTTCGACATCAACCACGGCTACGAGGACTTCGCCGGCCAGAACTGGAACGCGAACCCGAACCAGGCCCCCGGCTACAGCCCGTTCTCGATCGTGACGAGCGACGGCCGCACCCACCTGCGGATCACCTGCAAGCGCCGGCCGCCCGAGATGGACCAGGTCACCAGCGAAGACTGGGTGTCGGGCTACATGATCACGAACCCGGCACTGCGCACGTTCACCTACGGCTACTTCGAGGCGGAGCTGCGACTCCCCAATCTGGCCAAGGGTGCCTTCCCGTCGTTCTGGCTGTACGGCACCGACAGCCAGCGCGAGATCGACATCTTCGAGGTGTTCGGTGAGGCGTCGGGCAAGTTCTACGGCACCGTCCACGAGACGAACCAGGGACCATCCGCGACCGTGATGAGCTCCGACCGCGACCTGCGCGACTGGCACCGCATCGGCTTCGACTGGCAGCCCGGCTACCTGCGCTGGTTCTACGACGGCGTGCAGATCCACGAGTACACGGGTCCGCTGCTCACGAAGTTCAACCGGCCGATGAGCATCCGGCTCAACCACGCGATGGTCCCGCAGTCGTGGGGAACGTGGAACGCCCCGGACGCGTCGACGCCGTCGCCGATGTTCTACGACGTCAACTACGTCCGCTACTGGGCGACGAAGCCCTGACGATGCCGGCGGGGGTCATGCACTGGGTGTTCCTCGCCATCGCCGCAGCTCTGGCTGCCCGGATCGTGGTCGTCACGGTCCGGGCGGCCAGAGGCGGCAACCAGTTGAGCTCCGGCGGGGAGGCGCGCACCTGCCCGCCGGTCGATGACCAGACCAGATTCCTGAAGATCGTCGACGACATGCGCAGGAAAGAAGGGGATGCGACGTGATCGTCAAGCTGACCGAGAAGCAGTACGCGTCGTTCGGGAACTACGTGCCCGGCGACATCGCCCACCTGTTCACGCACGACACCTGGCCGTCGACCGACCAGACGATCGCGGTGCGCGCCCCGTACGTGGCGTGGGAGATCGCGCTCGAGGAGATCTCCGAACGCACATTCACTCGCAGCCACAAGGATCCGGGGGACCGGAAGCGGCTGAAGTCGTTGCTGATGCGGATCTCGAAGCCGATGAACATCGTGCTGATGCACCCGTCGTTCAAGGGGGTCAGCATGGTCGGGCACGAGACCTCGGTGTTCTGTGGGTGGCCGATCGAACCGGACCGCTACGGTCGGCGGTGGCTGCCATCGATCCGCAACGAACCGCCACAGGATCCGCCGCCGCCGTTCGAGGTGCTCGCCCCAGTCTGGTCGTCGGTGGATGGCATCTCGGTGACGACGTGGACGCCAGCGATGGCGGTCATGGCTCCGCCGCTGTGGATCTACGACCGGCGACTGAATGAGGCGCTCAGCCAGCGAACAGCGCTGCCAGCCCCCCGTCCAGCATCGCCATCTGCCGGTCCAAGGTGAGGTTCGGCATGTCGACGCCCGGGATGAACATCTCGGTGGCGCCGTGGCCGAGGAGCTCCATCGTCGCGTAGGCGGCAGTGTCGATCTGGTCGTCGTGGCGTGGCTTGCGGCCGTCGCCCATCATCCCGGCATGCTCGGTGATGAACGCCTGGACGTCCCAGTCGGTGGAGCCCTTCTCGGGCAGGAAGAAGTTGCCCTTGTGGACCTCGGCCGAGTATGGGGTGGCACGCGATTCCTTGTCGCCCTCGGCCTTCGCCGGTTCGACGACGTGGCCGATGAGCAGCCGCCGCATCGACTCAGTGACCGTCTTGCCCGAGCCGCCCTTCTCCTCCTCGAACATGACCTTCACGCCGAAGCCGTCGACCTTGGCGACCCGTTCGACCTCGTCGTAGACGCCGCCTGAGTTCTTCCTGAACCGGCGCACGTCGAGCACGTAGAACTGCCGGCTCTTCTTGCCGACGAGCGTGCCGACCGTCCAGTCGCCACCGCCGTCGGTTGCCGCGATGTCCCAGACCCGCACCGCCTTGTCCATGTCGGCGACGTTGATGTCGTTGGGGCTGTAGAACTTCCACTTCTCGCGAGGGAACATGCCGCCCTCGCGAGACGACGGGCGCTGCTGGTAGAGGCAGGACCACGTGAACACGTCCATGCTCGAACGGGCCTTCGTGAAGAAGTCGGCTGGATCTCGACCGGGGATGCGAGAGAACCGGCAGTCGAGCACCTCGCCCTCGAGTCGGCCGAGGATGTCCCGCCACTGCTGCTGCTCGCCTTCGGTGAGCTCGACGGCGTCGTGCGCAGGCGACTCGTAGTCGTCGGGTGGCATGGCGAACGCCGGGAACTCGAGCACCTCCCACTGCGGGCCGTCGTAGCCGGGCTCGGCCATGCGTGCCTGGAGGGCGCCGGACAGGTCGTCTTCGGCCCAGCGGGTGGCGATGATAATGACGGTGCCGCCCGGCTGCATGCGCCGGTTGATGGTGCCGTCCCATTCTGCGAGGTGCAGCTTCTTCGTGGCGACCGACGCCGCCTCCTGCGCGTTCTTGATGAGGTCATCGATGATGATGACGTGGCCGGGCTTGCCGGTGATGAGGCCGCCGATGCCGACCGAGAGCATGCCGCCACGGTGCCCGGCGATGCGCCAGTCGGTGGCGGTCTGGAAGTCCGGGTCGATCGAGGAGCCGAACAGTTCCCGCCCGTAGACGTTGTGGAGGGCGCGGACGTCCTTGCCTCGGGCGGTCGAGAACTCGTCGGAGTACGAGATGTACATGAGGTTCTTGTCGGGGAACATCCCGGTCACCCAGAACGGCAGCAGCATTCCGCACCAGCTCGACTTCCCGGTCTGCGGCGGGGCGTTGATGATGATGTACCGCTCGTGCGTGTCGTCCAAGATCGCGTCGACGACGCGCTGTTCCATGTACTGGATCCACGGGTAGAGCACCCATTCGTGGCCGAAGATCTGCTTGCCGTAGTGCTGTCCGATGGACGAGGGCAGGGCGATCTTGCGGAGGTGCTTCAGTTCGTCAGTCGTCGCCATCGTCGTCCACCAGTTCTGCGTCGATGATCTCGTCGAGCGTGCCGGCGTTGAGTGCCTGCATGGCGTCGACGCCGCGGTCGGCGAGCAGGGCGATGGCGGCCGCCTTCACGGACTCGATGCTGTTGATGGTGACGGTGGCGTCGGTGCGCACCTCGATACGCTTCACGTCGCGCCAACGGTCGGCGCGCCGGTTGAACAGGACCATGGTGATCGCTGCCATGTTCCCCTCCTGGGCCTTGCGCATCAGGGTGGCTTCGACGGCGTCGAGGCCGCGTTCGATGGCGGCGTTGACGAGGTCGGCGAACTCGGGGTCGTTCATCACCTCTTTGGTCTTCTTCGGCGACCAGCGGAGTTCGTGGCCGGCGAGAAGCGGGGGGCAGCCATTGGCGACGCGGTCGAGGAAGGTCTCCTTCTCCGCGATGTCCGCGAACATCTGGTCGTCAGTGGCGTCGCCGCTCATGCTTCGATCCACCGCCAGATGACGAGCGAGCCCGAGCACGCTGCGAGCCATACGAACACGGGCAGCGGGACGCTGGTGTAGGCGTCGGCGACGGCGGTCGCGCCGGCGGCCACCCACACGGAGAAGCAGAATGGGCAGACGGTCAGCTCGTACAGCTTCATGCGCATCACGCCTGGCTCGGATCGGAAGTGGCCGCGAGGTGCGGTCAGCCAGGAGTGGAGGCGGATGCGTGGCTCCTCGAGAAGCGAGTCGCTGAGGAAGAACCGGGTGACCCGGTACGTCACGAGCGACAGGACCACGATGGCGGTCAGCACGTCTGGCACCCGGCGAGCACCATGCGCACCTTGATCTTGGCGTCCAGCTTCGGCACGCGGGTTTCTCGGACCAGTTGGCGGGAGACGCCAGCGACCTCGACCTCGCCGTGGCCTTCGGTGAGGACGGCTTCGTCGAGGATGTCCATCTCCTCGAGTCGTCCCTTGGCCGGGTTATAGGTGGAGATCTTCGCGGTGTTGCCGAGGATGCTGATCTGGGCGCGGCGGGAGACTTCGCCGTCGTTGATGCCGCCGTGCCAGTGGGCGTGACCCTTGTAGCTGCTGTTCATGGGAACATATTAGGCGGCGGAGGCGGCCTCGTCGATGGCGCGCAGCTGGGGGACCCAGTGCTGCAGAGGAGTCCCCTCGGCTTCGGCCATCTCGATGATGAACTCGAAGTCGTCCTGCTTCGCCAGCCACGTCAGGTCGATGATCTTCATCGCCCACGTGCCGGCCAGCATCCGGGCCTGCACCGCATATCGCGCGCAGACGTACTGGACAGGGCACGAGTGGCAACTCATCAGGGCCAACTCGATCATGTCCTGGCCGCGCAGAGTGACCACCCGCTCGCCGTCGACGACGGTCACGCGCTGCTTCGGATCGAACTGCCATGGGGTCGGGGTGAGTTCGTCGTCGGCGTTCCACCCGCGGCATTTGCCTCGGGTGATCCACGTGCGGTCTTTGTCGTATGCAGCGGTGATGAGGACGCCGAGTTCCTCGATGTCACCGTCGCAGAGCTTCAGCCTCGTCAACTGGCGCGTATCATACCCATGTGGGAGATCCATCCGAAGGACCCGATGCGCGCCGCCGCAAGGTGTACATGCTGGCGAAGCGCCTGCGGCTGCCTCGCGAGGACCGCATCCAGCTGGCCGAGGTGCTGCTCTGGAAGGACGTCGCTTCATGGAAGGACCTGTCCGACGACGACATTCAGCGGCTACTCGATGCGTTCGAGGGCTACGCGCTGATCAGCCACCTGCGTACACAGCAAGAACAGCCGCGTCGCACAGCGCCGCCGTCGGCGCGTTCTCCAGGTTCGACGACTTGATGCTGCGAGCGTAGGCCGCGGCCTCTGCGAGCTGGTCGCGACGGAACAGCCGCTCCTGATCGGTGCCTCGAGCGACGATGTAGATCGAACGGCCGGCGTACGGGCCGGTGCTGTGCAACTCGGTGCAGCCCTGGAAGGTGTAGAGCGGGTAGAGCCCGGACCCGGAGGCTTGTGCCGTCTGGATCGCCTGACGTCCCCGTACCGATTGACCGCAGGCACATCCCATGGGCCGGATCCTACGGCTCGAGGACGGCGTTGGCGCGCACCTGGGCGGCCGAGCCGCGCAGTGAGCTGGAGAGCGCAGGGTCGAGCTGTTCGAGGCGGTCAGCCCCGAGGCGTGCCAGTTCGGCGAGGTCGTCCACCGCTGCGGCGGGGACCACGACCATGCGTCCATCGAGTGCGTTCATGCCGCCCATTCTGCCTGATCTGTTTGCGGTGCGCAAACGGAGATTCGAGGGGTGGTCGGGGAGCTGGGTGGGCAGCAGGAGCCTGACCGCCAGAAATCGCATCCTGGCGGTCAGGTCTCGGGCTTGCCGGAACACGTCAGTGGCGGCCTCGCGGCCCGCCTTGCCGCGACGTGCGCTCAGGCGGAGTCGGGCCGATGCCCTTGGTGGGGGCGATCTTGAAGCCGATGCCGCGAGGGCCGAAGGTGTAGACGTAGCCGATGTTGGCGGTGCTGAAGCTGATGATCGCGAACAGCAGGGTCTGCACGCTGAACACGGCTGTCCCATCTGCTGCCACGGCGGTCGTGAGGAAGCCGGTGATGGCGGCCAACACGGCAGTGACGAGCTGCTTCACGTTCGTCGACGCGGTCACCTTGGTGATGAGCGCGGTGGCAAGCGGGATCAGATAGCTGACGATCAGCGTCACGACGAACGCTGAGATGGTGATGGTGGTGGTCGGGGTCATGAGTGAGCCTCCTGTTGGATGTGGGAATCGGGCGGTGGGTCGAGTGGGATGCCGAGGTGTTCGGCGATGGTGTGCATCGCCTGCGCCTCCCAGGCTCGGTGCACGCGCAGCTCCTGCTCGACGTCGATCATGCGCTGCACGAGCGTCCTGGCGCCCGCCGGCTGATGGTTGACGGCGATGTTGATCTGGTCCAGCTTCGCCGAGATCGAGGGGAGCTGATTAGCGACGCGCTCCACCGCCTCCAGCTTCGTCTTGAACATCGGAGTGTCGACCGACACCGACTTTAAGCCGCGACGGTAGACGAGCAGGAGGACGGTGAGGGCGAAGATGACGAGGGTCGCGGCGAAGATGACCACGGCGACGTCGGCGAGTGTCGACTGAGAAAGCATGATGGGACGAACCTCCTCAGACGACCTGGCGGCCGGCGTAGTGGTTGATGTCCGCGCGGCGCATCCAGAACGGGGCGGCCAGCGTGTTGTAGTTCGGGTGGAGCTCGAACAGCCGGATGGAGCTCTTGTAGAACGCGTTGAAGTCGTCCTCGGAGCGGATGTGACTGATCGACACGCCGTTCCAGACGCCCCTCCAGGGGTTGGCATGGTCTTCGTCGATGCCGACGACGACGATCAGGTTGGGCATGGTTGGGTCCTCCGGATGTGGTGGGATGGTGGGAAGCAGCTTGAACAGCTCGGCCTGGAACACGTCCCAGGGGAAGTTCGGTCCGACGTCGGTGTGGTCGGTCTGCCCCCAGGCGTCGGAGACGTCCCCGTGATCGCAGTACCCACTGTCGCCCGCCAGCAACTGGCTGGGGTTCAGGCGCACGAGGGGGAACCCGTCAGCCAGGTGCTTCTCGTAGACGAACTTCGCGGCGCCGCGGATGTGGTTGAAGCTGATCTGGTCGAGCCAGGCATCGCGTGTCTGCGCTGCACGACCCGGCATGCAGACATGCCAGTGCGTCTTGTTCAGTGGCGGAGCGGCGTAGGGGCCGGAGCGTTCGTCGGCCATCTCGATCCACCCGCCGACACCGTCCGTCACCCCGTGGTAGCCGGACCCATACCGGCGGGGCGGGTTGGACCCGGGGATGACCCTGTCGCCAGGGGACCGCAGCATGGCGACGAGGGCGCCGGCTGCGTAGTCGCTCGATTCGGCGGTGTGCAACACGACGCCCGCCTTGCGGGTCGAGGACACGACCGAGTACCTGTCCGGATGGAGGAGCATGATCTAAGTGTGACAGACCGTTGCCGGATAGGGCGACCGGTGGCGGCTCAGGCAGCCCCGATGTCCTTGACCATCAGGTACGAGTTCGCGGAGAAGTCGACCGTGTTCGCCGACGTCTTCCCGCGAAGCTTGTACGTGAAGGACCCGGCCCCGGGCGCGTCGTCCCAGGTGAGGGAAAGGGTGCCGTAGGCGTCGATGCCGAGTGTCATCACCGCATCCTGCGGGGTCAGCGCGACGTCGGCGTTGTTGGTGATCGAGATGCTGACGAGGCCGGATGAGACGCGCTGGCGGGCAACCACGTAGGCGGTGATCTCGTAGCGACGGTTCGCGACGCCGGTGACGCCGAGGCTGGTGATCGTCGTGAATGAAGTGCCGACGCCGGCCGCGGACCCACCGAGCGATCGTCCCATGCGCCCGAGGAGGGGCACCCAGGTGGTGCCGTTGTAGTACAGGGTGCGGTCCGTGTCGGTCTCATAGATGACTCGACCCTCGTACAGCGACGAACCGGTCGGCCGGTTCGTCGACGACGCCACGAGGACGTTGCCGAAGTTGGAGAATGAGGCAGGGAGGCACGTCATCGGTGTCAGTCTCTCACGTGTCGGGGGCGGAGGTCATGCGGCCAGGTAGGACAGGTGCCCGGTCCAGGTGTCGCCGGTGGCCCAGGTCCACGGCAGGATGTGGCCGACCGAGGTGTTCGCGCCGATCGGTGCGGTCGCCGGATAGTAGAAGACGGCCGTGGTCGACGAGCCCAGGTGGGCGGCGCCGTTGCAGGAGTTGCCGGTGTTCGAGTCGGTCCCTCGCCACGTCCCGATGTGCCCGTACGTGGTGTTCGCCTCGACCGGGAGCGACAGGCTCCAGACCCCCGAACCAGCATTGAACGAGGCGCCGACCAAGAGGCTGAACCACAGGTTCACCATGTCGTCCTGGCGCACCCACGCCGCCGTGAGGGTGTTGCCGGGTGAGACGAGCCCCGGTGCGTAGCCGGACGGGTCCGACACTGATCCGGTGAGCGTCGGGGAGTAGCTGACCTTGGAGCTCGAAGGCGCGTAGCGTCGCAGCCCGGCCTCGCCGAGCTGCGAGTTGCGCAGGTTGTTCGCCAGCGCGTCGGTCGTGAACTTCGCCTTCACTCGAGGTACCTGTTCCCAGGGTAGGGCGGGGTCGGGTCCGCCCATCCGGCCGGCAGCGTCCCGTCCCATTCGGCGGTCGGGGTGAGGCTGGCGGTGATCCGCTCGGCCACGGCTCCCCCCTCGGCGATGCCAACCTCGACCTCGAGGCGCTCGAGGCGGGCGGCGATGATGGCGTCGCTCGAAACCGGTGTCGGCATCCACGCGTAGCGGTCGACGAACTGGTCGACGAGGATCTCCTCAGTCCACCAGTAGCGGTACTCGAGGGCGGTGCCGACGTAGGGGACGTCGAAGCCGCAGGTGTCCTCGTAGTCGATGTCGATGATCGCGCCCGGAACAAGGTTCGACAGGTCTTCTTCGAGTTGGCTGGCCCCGAAGTCCGGGGACAGAATCACCTGCTCGATCGTCACCTGGGGAGTTGCAACCTGCGCTGCGAGCACCTGGGTGTAGACGTCGAGCTGCGAGGTGTACACGCCGATCCAGCGGGGGTCGACCTCGGACGTGCGGTCGAAAGACTGTCCGACCTCGAGTGTGCAGCTGAGGTACTCGTTGGCGTACGGCGACTGGGCGGAGACCACCGGGAAGCCGGACTTGCCGGTGCCGAGCGTGCCACCGTAGGCGATCGTCGACTGGGCAAGGCAGTCGACCTCGATGCCGGGAAGGTCGATGGTGGTCTCCTCGTTCAGCGCCGGCCGAAGCCCGCTCCCCCCGAGGAGTGCGCGCACCGCCGTCTCGTCGACCCACAAGACATCACCGATCATCGTGAAGTAGATGGCGTCCTGCGAGACGAGCTGCGAGATCGCGTCGTAGATACGCTCGAGTCGGGCGACCAGCACCGACGAGTCGAGCTCCGACGATGCGAGAGACGTGAAGTCTGCGAGGGCTGGAACAGTGAAGGGGTATGGGTCGACGCCGATCGTGCCGAACGACGCGTCGACGAGCACGTTGCGGAACAGCTCGCCTGGGTCCTGCAGGCCGGTCCGGTCGAGGGCGACGAGCCGCTTGTAGGTGAGCACGAACCTGTCATGGGCGCGGATGGTGACTGACCCGTCGCCGCCGTTCGCGATCGACGGGCGCGACCAGCCGGTGATCGGCCCGTCCCACACGACCGAACCGTTGCGTTCGATCCGCAGCATCTGCGACCAGCCGCGCAGGCCACCGAACTGCGAACAGCACCCGAGCCCGCCGTCAGCCGCGGCGATCGTCACCCCGGCCGTCGACACCTCGTTGCGCACGCGAGACCATGTGATCCTCGACCACGGGACATGGAAGATCGTCTGCTGGGTGAGCGAGTCGACGATGATCGCCTCGTACTCCTCGGGGCAGCCGAGCACACCCATCAGCAGCACCCCCAGCGGGAGGCCGACTCGACCGTGACCGTCCATGACGAGACCGGGTCGGCGTCACCGCCGAAGCTGTTGTACAGCCCTGCGTAGACGGGCTCGACGTACACGCAGCCGGTGTTGCAAGCGACGAACGACCACCAGCGCTTCGTGGACCTGGCCTGCCGCGCCAGGAACCGGGTGCCGTCCTGCCAGGGCTCGCCGGACATCTGCTGCCGGTACTGCACCGTGCGGGCCGCCATGTCGATGACGATCTCCGCGCCGGCCGCTTCGAAGCCGGACAGGATGAGCTCGCCGACCCTGGGCGATTCGCACGGGTCGCAGGCCGGCGCCCCGCCGTATTGGGCGAGGCCGAAGATTCGTAGGTCGGGCAGCGACTTCGGGGCGCCGCTCGAGTCGGCTTCGAACGGCGAGGTGATCGTGATCTTCGGGGCGACGCTGCCGAAGTCGGGGACGTCGAGTGTCGCTGTCGCCTGCCGACTCGTCCCGGCCCACGCATTGCATGCCGCCGGAGTTGCTGAGGCGGCCAGCGTGACGCCGGAGATCAGCGAGGTCGCGGTCGTCCCGGCGGTGGGCGTCCCGTAGATGCACGGGTCGCCAGCGCCGAGGGTGAAGCTGACGCGCCGGATGTAGCAGCCGGCGTCGACCGCCGGCGCGGCTTCCCAGGTGGGCCCGTCGAGCAGTGCGACGCGCCGCATCCGACCCCACCCTTCCTCGAACTCGGAGGCGGTGTAGTGGGTGAGGATCGGGCACTTCTCGCGCAGGTACATGTCCTGGGAGCCGCAGGCGGTGCAGCAGTTGAGGAGCTGCTGCTCGAGCCACCGGAACAGGTAGTTGAGTCCGCGCTCACTGGTGCCGAGCAGCAGCACGTTGATCTTCATGGTGCGGTGGCGATGGGATTGCGGGCCGAAGTGAGCGCCGCCGCGGTGAGCACCGACTCCCACGGCAGAACGCACGTGATGAGCGCCGTCGAGGCCAGTCCACTCCTCGATGTAGAACCCGAGCGCGTCGGCGGCGTCGAGCGAGCCGTTGTCCCACGGGTTGGTCCCGCTGAACGTGATCGGCTGCCAGACCTGGGTCGCCGTACTGCCCCCTCCGCCGAGCGCCCACGACTCGGCGACGTTCGTGGTGCCGGTGAAGATGATCCCGAGGGCGTCGACGTAGTGGTCTTCGTTCGCCGCGCCAGTCGACAGCACGGTGGGGACGATGGCCGCGTAGCGAGCGGTGGACGGCGCGACGATCGAGTACGAGTGCTCGGTCCAGCCCGTGGTCGTGTCGGTCACCGACCCTGACCAGTCATCGGAGATGAAGGTGCCTGACGCGTCGTACCAGCGGACCTGCGACCGGCAGGTCCGGCCGGAGGCGCCGGCCCGGAACCGGGCGGTGATCGTGTAGTAGTACCCGGGGATGACACTGACGCCCGACAGCCCCTGCAGCGTGCGGGCACTCATCGTCCCACCTGCCGCCGAGCGCATCCGGAACGACGCGACGCCGTCGTAGGCGTAGGTCGTCTGGCGCGTGACGGCACAGTTCGAGTCGGCTTCGAAACCGGTGGTGTCCGTCTCGGCCGACGACTGGTTCGCTGTCAGCAGGTTGGTGACGCACACCGGTTCCCATGCGAGCGCTTCACAGCCTGCGTAGTCGAGCACGTTGGAGAACTGGCCACTGCCGCACATCGCCGCGGCTTCGAGGTTGTGCGCGAGGCGAGCGCCGTTAATGAGCTCGGCCGGGTTGCCGTCCGGGTCGGCGAGGTAGAGAAGCTGCTGATGGTAGGTCGTCATGGGAGCTCCGCCGCTGCCGCCTGAGAGTTCGCCACCGCGAGCGCGGCCGCTCGCGGGTCGCCGGTGGGAAGCTGGATGATGAAGTTCTGCACCGGCCGGAAGTATGTCGCGTCTTCCGGCTTCGGCGTGGGCGTTGCTGAGGCGGCCGTCGTGGTGAGGTCGTTGACCTTGTTGATGAAGTCGTCGATCGCCGCATCGGAGAGCCCCAGGGTTGCGACGAGGTCGAGCAACTGGTCCTGGTTGAAGCCGAGGTTGGTGGCGGTCGTCACGAGGTCGTCGATGTACATCTGCAGCTTCGCCGACACCTGATCGAGCGGCACGCCCTGGGCAATGATCGCTTCGCCGAACGCGGCGATGCTGTCGAGGCTGGACGTCAGAGCCGTGACGTTGGACGCGCCGAACACGGTGCTCACGTCGAGACTGAAGACGTCGGTGCCGAAGATCTCTCGTTCGGTGGCAGAGAGATCCTTCAGCTTCTTCGCGTTGACCTCGAAGATCTGCGACACGTTGGAGTCGAACGTGGAGAGGAACCCCTGCAGGCCCTGCGTGATGTTCGCTTGCGTGCCGGCGACATCGCCACCCTTGCCGCCAGGCACGGTGCGGTCACTGCCAGTCACGCCACCGAACAGCTGTGACGCGGCGCTCGATGTGGCGTTGCGGAGTGGATCGCCGAGCGTGCCGATCGAAGCGAGCGCAGCGGAGACGGCGTCGGAGACGACGGACGTCATGTCGGCCTCGGTGTCGGCAAGCCCGTCGACGATCGCCTGGCCGATGTCTCGACCGAACGAGTAGCCGCTGGACTTGAGCGCCCCGAAGCCATTGAGCGCCGCGAACGTCAGCTGGTTCGCCGCCTCGGACGCCATCGCGGAACCTTCGGCGATGCCGAGCGCGAGGCCCTCGGCCATGAACCCGCCGATCCTTCGCGTGACCTTGGACGGCGACTGGATTTCGGCGATCCCACGCATGGCGTTCGCTGCGCTGGTGACCGCACCTTCGGCCGACTTGCGGATGATCAGCTTCGTCAGGTCGATGCCCGCAGCGACGCCACGGCCGAGATCGCCACCGATGTCCTCGCCATACGAGCGGGCCAGCGCAGCGAGGCGTGCGGCGTCGGCCTTCAGGCCAGAGTCGGACAGTTCGGTGTCGACCACCAGTGGCTCGGTGAGTCCCGCTGCGAGCTGGTCGTAGATGTTGGCGGTGTTCAGGATCGGCAGGGCACTCGCGACGCCATCCTCGTACGCCTGCGTGATCGCTGCACGCACCGCAGGGTCTTCGACTGCATCCAGGGCGGCGCCGAGCACGCCGAGTGTCTGGGCCCGCAGGGTCCCCTCGTCGAAGATCGCCCCTTCGTTGATGCCTGCTTCGGTGACGCCCGACAGCTGCGACTTCAGGTCGTTGAGGGCGGTGTCGAGGGCCGCCTGATCAATGAGCCCGCCGCCAACCTTCAGGTCGGTGAACTGGCCGGCGACGGACAGAATGGCCGCATCGAACGAGGCAGCGAGACCCTCCGGGCTGCGGTTGCCGAAGATCGAGTCGATCGCAGCGGACACAGCGTCGGCCTTCACCTTGGCGTCGTCGAGCACGCCCTGCATGGCATCGGTGAAACGGGGCTGCACTTCGCCAGAGACGAGGTCGTTGAACTGTTCGATGCGCGGGTTGGTGACTCCGTACGCCCCGGCGAGCGCCTCGAGCCGCAATGCCTCGGCGTTCAGGCTCCGGTCTCGCGCGGCGTCGCCCGAGAACACCCGTGCGTTATTGGCCTTCTCGACCGCGCCGGCGAAGTCGCCGTACTCCTGAGTGAGCCGCTGGAGCACCTCGATCGTTCGGTCGCCGCCGAGGTCGGCCTGGAAGATCTTGGCGACGATCCCGCTGAGGTCTTCGGCGGCAAAGGCGTCGCGGACTTCGGCGAACGAGACGCCCGCCTCGTTCAGCGACCCGGCGATGTCGTCGAGGTTGGCCTTCAGCTTGTCGGTTGCGGCGACGCCGTCGAGAGCCTCGGCGAACGACAGCAGCCCGTCAGCACCAGCGCTGAGACCACTGACGAGGTCCCCCTTGAT
>ERZ724509.621-NODE-621-length-14710-cov-4.857318_pt1 | contig 14710 bp, 16 predicted proteins | sample MGYA00376042_ERZ724509 | MGnify/ENA primary metagenome ERZ724509 (study PRJEB28724, sample SAMN07190887) | wastewater metagenome | isolation source: effluent of sewage treatment plant in Hong Hong | place: USA: Christiansburg, Virginia | collected 2016-03-01 ...
TTCGCCTCGCATGGCATAGATGATAGCGAGCCACGAGAGACCAAAGCACCACTCCGCTTCTTCACTATACCCGTCTTCGTTGGCATTGTAGTAACGATCGAGCTTGTAGCGGATGACGCCGCGATCACGGGTGAGGTGGTACACCACATTTTTGATAATCGTATCGGTCTCAGCCTTGGTCGTCACCGCAAACGGATAGATGAGTGAGAGGAGGGCGAGGTCGGCAAACTTCGTTTGTGATTCACGTGGCAAGAGTTGGCGGAGTGCCTCTTCACCGTAGTGGATAGCGACCAAGGGGACCTTAAGCCACTCCACCTGACTCGCAAGCTTCAGCGCCGCCACGCCGGCGCCGATCGATGAGGCATGGACCTCCATATTCTCTTCCCAGATACCATTATCAGCATCGTGCCAATACTCAACCCGTACCAGGTAATCGACAATCATTTGGGATACTTCTTTTTCTTCGGTGGTAGTCGCTACCGCGTGCCCACGGAGTTCGAGATCACAAATGAGGTAGAGCACTTCAGCTACCGCATCATTCTGGCTATTCCCCCACTCTTCCCAATATTCTTCAAAGGTCTCCGGATGGAAACGGGCATGGATGTACTGCCAGGTCTCGTGTGGCTTGTTCGCAATCGCCCAGTTGATTTTGTCTTTGTGCTTCGCAAAAACCGAGAGGAGCGCCTTCGCGGTCTTGACGACCGTATCAATGTCACCGGTCTCGAGGAAGCCGAGCGTCATAAAGTAGTTGTCACGGAGCCACGCCTTATCGTACCCAGTTCCCACTGTATGAGCAGCGGCAGTAAATACGCCCGTTGGTTTCTGGAGGGATTTCAGAACCGCGATATGCGCGTGGATTTCTTTGTCAAAGTCGATACTCATATTTATTCACTGAGGTTTTGCCAGGCTTTTTCACCATGCTTAGCGACAGCAGATAGTGGCGGGAGGGCTGCCTCTACCTCACCAGCGGCGCGGGGATAGTAACTGCGGAGTTCGGCATAGAGTGCGACCATTCGTTCGTAGGCACTAAAGAGTTCGAGGAGTTTGACGACCGCCTGTTCCGCCCGGTAGTGATTTTGCGCCACGATATCTTGATGCAAAGCCTCTACTGCTTCGCGGTGCTGTTGGGCAAACGCGACCATACAATCTTCGGCACTGGTCAGTGCATACTCCTTTTCTTTTGAAACAAAACTGCGTTTCAGTTCCTGCGGGAGACGGGGTGAGAGCGCTTCCATCACCAAATCAAACGCTTCTTGACGCTGTGCTTCAACCAGCGACAAAGGTCGTTCACCCTTGCCTTCCCCACCTAATTCTTTACCTCGCTTCGGAGTCTTTTCCATGTACGTAGTATAGCGCACCCTTCCCAGCAAAAGAGATACTCATACACAAATGTAACAAATATTATTCGTACAGTTGGGCATGAGTTCCAATCGCCAATAGTCTTACTGTATCACTAGCATGATACTCAAAAATCACTCGTACATCAGCAGTAATGTTAAAACTATAACAACCCAATAAATCGCCAGCGAGTGCATGTACACGCAACAGAGGATGATTTTGATCAGTAGCAAACAAACCTATTCGCTCATAGAACCGAGCCTGAATCTTTTTAGGCTGTTTTGAAAAGTCCTTATCAAAACGTCGGCTACGCTCTATGTGCATGTTACAGTTTTTTTAAGTCCGCAATCAGGTCTTCGACATTGTCAAATTTCTTATAGTTACCTGCTTCATAATCACGTCGTGATTCTGTCAAAGCGTCGACTAGCCATTTGGTTGGGCGAAGCGGCTTGGTACTTAAAGTAAGCTCTTTTTCACGAACAAACTGCTTGAGCATGGAGTTAAGCACTGTCGTCAACGTGAGACCCATTTCATCCGCTACTTTTTTAGCCTCAGCTTTGAGTTTCTTGTCAGTCTTGATATTCAAAATTGTTGCGGTTTTTGTTGTCGTAGCCATATATACCATAATATACATTATGGTATATAGTGTCAATAAAGTTTGGCGCAGCCCATCACAGGCTGCGCCGGTCGCGTACGAATTGCTCCATACGCCAAAGTTCAAATTCCTCCTTCCAGGTTGGATTCAGTTTTGGTTGGTCTCCCTCGAGGTAGTACACACGAATCGGCTGGGTGGACCGGCCGGCCGTGAGTACTTTTGCCGCCAACTGCGGCGCACTCTCTATAAACGGTACAACTCCTGCAGACGTCTCAATCCGAAAGTGGGTAGCGGGCTTGAAAAAACGACCAACGTCTTCGGTTTGGACGAAGTATCGCTTCTTGGCCAAACACGCTCCCTCAAACATACATGCACGGTCCACAGTGTCGAACACACGATAGGTGGCACGGTAGTTCACGAGGTACCCAAAGAACCGTTCACTAATGAGCTGCCCTACCTCACGACGAAGTTCGATATCGGTCCGCGTCAACAGCCAATCACGAGTGAGACGCCCTGTATCGTAGAGGAACGAAAGGATTGTTCGTGCGATCAAGGACTCCTGGTAACGAGCTTCCGGCGCTGTGTACAAGTGCTGAAACATAAGCGCCCGGGCGTAGAGAAAGCGATACAGATGGTCTGAGTCAGTGATGACCACACCATCTTCGTCCACTTTCACACTTTGCCAAAGTCCAGTCAGATTTTCGGTTCTCGTTGACTCTGAAACAATCTGCCGCCGTGGACTCCGCCAATCCCAAGGGATGATGCGAGTATCACGGTTTCCTTCAAAGTTGATGGTGTCTCGCGAGATGTAGCCGAGCTTGTCGACCAAATCAAGTACCGAGCCAAGCGGCCCCTCATTTCTGATGGTGGCTGCGAGGAGTTGCCCGTCGATATCCTCCACCCTCAGGAAGCGAGCGACGGCTGGGTACCCCAAAACCTCGGGATACCCAATATCTTCGTCGAAGGCGGCGAAGTCTATCGACTTCGTCGTGTCGCCGCCGGCCGGAGTAAGCACGTCGTGGGTCAGGGCTGCGAGCACCATGGTTTTCGCATAACTGGGTCGTTCGGTGAAGAACGCCTGGTTGTTGTAGACGATGGTGGCAGCAAGCGCTGCCACATCAAGCGAATGTAGGAACCGCGTATGCATGAAGCGCGGCTGGAACGGTCGATCTTCTGGTGTCGTATCTGGGTCTTGGAGAAAGCCCAGTTGATGAACGTGGTTGAGGCGCCACAATCCAAAGGCATTGATTGCCCGATCGATGAAGCTGTCCTCGGCCACACTGTAGCCAAAGCCAGCATGCGTCAGCGACGGCGAGTTGAGAATGGACTCGTCAAGCACATCGCCGATCAAACTTTGACCGCTGAAGTGCTCGCGGGTCGGTGGGGTGTAGATGAAAAGACCGGGAAACACTTCTACCGGCCGTCCATCGAGTAGTGAGCGTATAGTCACCAGCATGGGAGACGTCCTTTGTGAGCTGTTTCGTTGCCGCTCATCATACAGGGATTACCCCAGCTGACAAGCTTCTAGTGTATAGACATATTTTCAACTCTTCAAAGCCCGTGATTGTGTTTGATGATAAAATATTTGTAACATATATGGCGCTAATTGATAGAACTGAGACCAATTTATCAGTGTTAAATAAACTTTCTGAGTCTATAGACAAAAAAGTTAACGAGTTAGAAACTTTGATTGAACACAAATCTCCAACCAGTGACCTGGATGGTGCAACCTATTTTCTAATTCATAATTCATTTGCTGCGCTTTGTGAATTGCGCAACAACTTAAAAGTCAAAAATTTGATTTCTTCTTCTCTTATAACAAGACACATATTTGAGCTGCATGCCGATTTTATGTTAATGATTTCTGACATTAAACTGATACCGCAACGTGCCCAAGCATATATAAGTTATGGAGAAATGAAGAACGACAAACTACTGAGTAGCAAATCTGAGCCTGAGAAAAAGCAATCTTATGATAAATGGCAGAAGTTCAGTGACGGCACAAACGAAATGCACTGGTCAGGATTATCAAGGACTGAAGTAATAAATAGAAGCTGGGGAAAGGAGTCCAAGATATACGGAATTCTTTCGTCTCACTCACATTCTGGCATATTAACTCAGGACTTAGTATTTTGGAATTATTCGGAAAGAGGGATTCCACTTACAGAGACAAGTACTGAGATTGCCCTAGCCTGCGTAACAGAAATGTTTGATAAAACAAAAGAACTTGGTCTATATGGAGTTATCGTTCCAAAGTAAACTATCGAGAAAAGACTTTATAACTTTCAAGTTTTTAAAAGCCCAAATTTGAGATGAATCACGCGAAGCACAAGAAAAAATAGCGATACGAACAAAAAGAAAAATCAAGCCTGAGCTTGATTTTTCTTTTTTGAGTAAGCGCAATTTGTATCGTGATACAAAGTGAGTCGCTCAAATTTTGGTGTTTGGAATTACCAGGCGAAGTGAGCAAATGCACGGTTGGCCTCAGCCATCTTGTGCACATCGTCTCGCTTCTTCACTGCTACACCTTCTTCCTTAGCAGCGAGGACGAGTTCGTTTGCGAGTGCCTTGTGCATTGGTATACCCTTGGCTCCACGAGCAGCACCGATGATCCATCGGAGAGCAAGCGCGAGACGTCGTTCAGGACGTACTTCACGAGGGACCTGGTAGTTTGCACCACCAACGCGACGTGAACGAACTTCCATGAGTGGGCCGGCGTTGCGAAGCGCAGTCTGGTAGACCTCAAGTGGGTCGCCACCGTCCTTGCGGTTCTTAATTTCTTCGAATGCTGCGTACACAATCTTGCGAGCCGTTTCCTTCTGGCCACGCAACATGATGTAGTTGATGAGGCGCTCTACGTCGGTTGAAGCAAACTGGACGTCTGGCTTCACGACTGGGCGCTTCTTGATTGGTCGTCGCATGATAATTTCTTAATTTGTAATTAAGAATGAGAGTATGGCAATCGCCTCCTTTCATTCTTCGCATATTCTGATTCCGTACCCCTAGAGGTTGAATCGCGGCCAATATCTGTAGCGAATATAGACTATTTGTAATTTGCTTCTCCAAGATACGTTATGTCTTGGTTTTTGCCTTAAACCTACAGCGATTTTCAAAATAAGATGAGAAGCGAGGCGAACCAGGAAATTGAAGTGAAATGTATGTGTAATACTTTGAACTTCAATTTGCCGCAGTTCAACAAAGCTTATCGCTTATTTTGGAGATTGCTATTTAGCTTTTGGCTTCTTCGCACCGTAGCGTGAACGTCCCATCGTGCGGTTCGCAACGCCAGTAGCGTCGTACTTACCACGAACGATTGTGTAGTTCACACCGATGTCCTTCACACGTCCACCACGCACGAGGACCACTGAGTGTTCCTGCAAGTTGTGCTTAATACCTGGGATGTACGCAGTAATTTCCATACCGTTTGAAAGACGAACACGAGCAATCTTTCGGATCGCAGAGTTCGGCTTACGCGGCGTCTTGGTCGTTACCTTGGTACATACACCACGCTTAAATGGTGAGTTGTACGAATTTGGCTTGTTGATGATTGAGTTGAACCCAACAGTCAAGGCACCAGTTTTCGAACGTGTGACCGGATCACGGCGCTTCTTCTTGGTTAATTGATTGATTGTTGCCATAAAGCCCGGGTAGGATACTACAGGTACCCTTATTTTGCAACCTGGCCCGCTTGCGGGCCACCCCTAGTAAGTAGCTGATAGAACTTGGTTATATTGATTGCAAATAAAGCTTCTAACGGACTGAAAATGAAAAAACGCCCGAAGGCGAAATGTAAGGGCGTGCCGGCAAAGGGCAAGGGCACTCGAGGAGCCTTTGCCGGCACTTTGGGGGGCGACGCTCCTCAAGTAACTGAACCTCTGTAAAGAGTATATGAAATAAATTCGTAATGCAACTAACTAATGAGTACTTTCGCAATACTAAACACAAAATGGTACAACGGGTCGCCAAGTACGACCACAAAGAGGAAAATCACCAAACCAAAGGCCAAAAAGACGTTTTGCTCCATAAAACGGCGGAAACCCTCGTACTGCATGCGGAGTGAAAAAGGCAATAAGCGAGGCAGAATCTTCGAACCATCAAGGGGCGGAATCGGTACGAGATTAAAGAAGGCCAAAAAGAGGTTCATGACCACCAGCTGGGCTGCGAGGTAAAGAAAAGTCTCACTGAGGCTCGTCCCTGCCCCCACCTGTACTACTACGGCAAAAATAAGCGCCAAAAGGATATTTACTGCTGGACCAGCAGCGGCCACAATCGCCTCCCCCCACTTTTGATTACGGAAATTATATGGATTATACGGTACGGGCTTGGCGGCGCCAAACAAGAATGGTGACCCAGACAAGATAAGGAATCCTGGCACAAGCACCGACATCACCGGATCGATATGGACCAAAGGATTGACCGACAGACGTCCCTCGAGACGAGCAGTCGGGTCTCCAAGCCAATTGGCAGCATAAGCATGCCCCACCTCGTGGAGGACAATCGAGACAACAAGGCCGATAATCAAAGCGATAGTCAGTGGTTCCATAACTCCCCTATCATACACTATTCAATATTTTTGGCGCTAGGGGGGCTCAACTCAGTTACTGTTCGAACACTCGACTACCACTGAGTATTGTAGCAAGAATTAAGCGGCGGCCAAAAGTGGCTCTAGCGATTTCTTATGCCGTTTTGTTTCTGTCGCTTCGTCTATTCCTGCATGTAGCACACGAGCATAATACTCTGGGTTTCGGCCTAGATGATTGTGGGTTTGATCGGGTAACACTACCACCTCAAGAGAAGTGGTCTCATCAGGCGGTATAGTGGACTGTACTTTTTCGAGATATTCTACTGAATCATCAGGGCTGAATAGTTTGTCTTCACCACCAAGTAATACCGTAACCGGGATATCTTTCTCAACCACCAGAGCGTAGATGGCTTCAGCCAACTCAGTAACGACGGTGTTGCCAATGATACGAATTATTTCTCTCCAGCCACGAATATTTTGTCGTTCGATATAGCCAGTAAAATAGTCAACCGCATTTTGATTCGGCTCACCTAATGCGGTGTTTTGTTTACCGTGCGCAATGATACCGGCGAAGAGTTTTAGTACGTTTGCAATAGCAGATTCATATTCATTAGTGGTACCAATTGGACAAACAAGAGAAACCGTCTCGACTTTATCTGGACGCTGTAACGCCGCCTGGAGTACTGCAGCGGCACTGGTTGAGTATCCATAAAGGTTGTATTTTTGCATTTCGGCTTGCTCGTTAGTTAAACCGAGAAGTTCTTCGTAGACACTCATACCATCCACAACTGAACTCGTATAGGCAGCATTTACCGCTGTCCGAGCCACTCGTTGTTCTCGATTATCATCGTAATACTGTATGGCTCCAGCTGTATTTGGCACGGCTGTATCAACCGCCACCACATCAGCCCCCAGTTGAGCCAGAGAAGCTACAGTGTTCGGCAAGCTCACATTGCCGGTGAGACAACCGGGCAAAATAAGGATTGGCGCCTTATCACTCTGGCTTCGTTTCCTCACCACATTAAACGATGATTCGCCAAAGTATTCAGACGTAAACTTGATTTCGTTGTTTTTGTATTCCTCTTTGAGACTGAGCTTCTCATGGTAGAGTTCACCGAGACGTGTAGCAATATCTGGACAGGTCAATTCACTAAGTCGGTCAAAATCGGGTTCACCGTTGGCCGATAACTCCGCTTGTGCGAAAATCAACGCAACCTCTTCTGTCTGTTTAATACCCCAGGCGCTGAGACAGTCACACAACTCAGTCACCAAACGACACTCGGTGACGTTTTCAAGAAAATCATCATATGACTCTCTCGTATGTTGTTCGTTTGGCTCTAAACGTAGCCAAAAGGTAGGCGTAGTATCGATGCGCTCAACTCGGTTTGGTACTATCTTTGGGTGATTGAAGCCTGCCTCTGGTGAATCAAACGACATACGGGTCAGTTATTGAATATAGGCCTAGTATACGATGCTACTTCCTGATGCTCAAACTTTTTCGTCTATATTCTATATAACTTGCAATATTAGCCATCCGTGGTAGGATAGCGGGACTAAAAAACATCGATATGGCAAAAGTTTGCGACATTACCGGAAAAAAGACCCAGATTGGCGGGAAGTACAGTAACCGTACTCGTGCTACGCAGTTTAACCCATCAGGGAAGACAAAGCGTGCGCCAAACCTCCAGAAGCGTCGAATTTTCGTTCCAGAGATTGAAAAGACAGTAACTATTACTGTTTCAACCAAGGGTCTCCGTACTATCGCTAAGAATGGTGCTTTTAAGACTCTCAAGGAAGCAAAGCTTATCTAAGCGCTTTATCCAAAAATCGCCAGCTACTTTGTTGGACTACGAAAAATGACCCTCGCTGGACAAACTCGTCCCACTTGGGTCATTTTTCTTGTCCGCCGTGCCACTGAATGATTTTGAGAAGAGCCTGTTGAGTATAGTGGTTATTGCCTTATCCAAACCCGAGCACCATCACTCTGAAAATGAATAGCGCCCTCAGTGGCAGTATTACTGATAGGAATATTCCGCGCAGTTACTCTATCTACCACTTCCACGTTGGGGTGGCCGTAGCGATTATCCCTGCCAGACGAGACCACTGCATATTGCGGCTTCACCGCTTCGAGGAATAACTCACCGGTTGAAGTCTTCGAGCCATGGTGTCCGAGCTTGAGCACTTCACTTTGGAGTGCCTCCCCATAGGTGACACTGAGATAATCTTCGATGCCTTCGGGAGCATCGCCAGTGAGCATAAAGTCACTTTCGCCATAGCTCACCTTCACCACAATTGAAGACGTATTACTCTCGAGCATTGATGGGTCACGCGCTGGAGATAGTACAGTGATGGTGGTAGAAGCTCCTAGCGTGTACACCTGCCCAGAGCGAGCAAAGTGGACGATATCGGTTTCGGCCGTGAGCGCCTTTTGGTAGGCACTTGCGGCAGTGGTCTCCCCCGTGTTTTCGGTGGTTAAGATACTTGCTACCTTATACCGTGCCAGGACATCAATGAGTCCACCAATATGATCTTTGTCTGGGTGAGTACCGATAACAAGATCAAGCGTGCGGTCTCCCCAGGAGAGTTCGCGCGAGAGTTCGCGCAGCACGGTGCCATCGGGGCCACCGTCGATAAACGCCTGCGCCCCATCTGGTGTCTCAATCAGGATGGCGTCCCCCTGCCCCACATCAAGAAAAGTAACCTCGAGGTATGACGACCGGGTCGCAAATAATCCAGCTGATTGCCCACCCATTTCATCAATGACCAAAGCAGCAAGAAGCAGTAGGAGCGCTCCGACACTCCCCCAGCGCGCTATAATGCGACGTTCCATACGGATAGTATACCCTGTGGTACAATGGCACTCTAAGCGCCTTAATCACCCATACATGCATTACACCCCCCTTTCATTTGAAATCGGAACACTCGACGGTATCTGTTCAGAGACCATTGAAGAACACATCGGCCTCTACAATGGCTATGTTAAGCATGTAAACCTCATTGCTGAAAAAATCGCCGCCTACAACCACGACCCTGAGAACAATAGCTACGCCATCAGTGAAATGCAGCGGCGTCTCGGGTTTGAGTTCGGTGGAATGCGTAACCACGAATACTACTTCACCCAGCTTGAAGGTGGTGCAAAGGCTCTCCCCGAGGGCAAGCTTCGAGAACTCATCGAACGCCAGTGGGGTAGTGTCGAATCGTGGAAAGCCCGGTTTGAAAAAATCGCGATGACTCGCGGTGTCGGCTGGGCGATGCTGTACCATGACCCACACACTGACCAACTCGTTGTGACGTGGGTGGATGAGCAGCACATCGGGCAGCTCGCTGACCTCGATATCGTTCTCGCGCTTGATATGTGGGAACACTCATACATGCGTGACTATGTCCCAAGTAAAAAGAAGGAATATATCGACGCTTTTTTCCGCAACCTCAACTGGGAAGTAGTAGCCAGTCGGGTGATTTAGAGTACTACCGAAAAAATATTGATGTTTCGGAGCGAGCAGCCGGCATATCGGCGACTCGTTTTGTTTTGTCTGCTGCTGCGAGCGTCTTGAGGTAGTCCCCTTCTTCTACTATCTCCCAATGTGCTAGTTCTTCCTGTTCTGATTTGGTCAACCGAGCATCAGGCTCTCCCCGCTTCGCTTGATACCTGTACCACCAATACCAGGCCATACCTAGAAGGAGATATGCCACGGGTAACAGATAGCCACTAAAGGCTGGTACCGTCACCGTGGCGATAGGTAGCTTCGCCGCAAAGGTAGCAATCCCGATGATATACAGGAGCGACAACTGCGCCAAAAGTGCCAAGGGCAGCGCGAGCATTGTCGAGATGAGTGCAACGAGACCAGCCAAGAAGGTTGCGAGCATCGCTACCGGTACCATCGGGAGTGTAAGCAGATTCACCGGTATGGCCACAAGTGACCACTCCCCAATGTGGTAGAGGATAAGGGGAAGAACCGCAATCTGGGTAGCGATAGTGGCAACCAAAAATGTCTTCGCTCCAAACCAGGTGGTGACTTTGGCAAAGAGCCGTTCAAACTGCGGTGCAATAAGTACCAATCCCAACGTCGCCATAAACGATAGTTGAAAGCCGATATCAAAAAGAAGAATGTACGGATTCATTACAATCATGAGTGTCCCCGCGAGTACCAAGACCCGCAAGATATCGTAAGGACGGGCAAGCAGTGCGGTAAGGAGAAACAAGAGCGCCATCGCGGTCGCCCGCATGACACTCGGCGAGTAGCCAACCAAAAGGGCAAAGACGATAATCGCTCCACCTGCAACCAACAGCCGCAATCGAAACGGCAGAAAGAATGCAGTGACCACGAGCACAAACGTCACCACGAGCATGATGTTATACCCCGAGAGCACCACCATATGCACGATCCCTGCTGCCCTGAAATCAGCCATGAGTTCTTCTCCAAGCGCTGCCTGTGCACCAAGGAGAAGACCAGCACCGAGTCCATACGCTGGGTCTGGGAGCACGAGCGCTAGCCGCTGTAAAAAATATTGCTTCACTTGGTAGAGTCGTGCGAGGAGTGATGATTCATCTCGCTCAATAATTGCTGGTGTCACAAAAGACATTGTATGGGTGATGCCACGGGCTTCGAGATAGCCTGGATAATCAAACTCACGACCGAGGTCAGTTACAAAACTCTCCGGTCGTTCGAGTTCGCCCGACACCTCAATGGTATCGCCATATCGAATGTCGCTGTACCGATCAACTCGGAGAAGCACCCGGGTGTCCTCGGTCGCGACCGTCAGCATCGTCATCCCCTCACGAACATCAGGCTCACGTATCACGCGGCCAGTTACTTTCGTCTCTCCAACTGCCACAGCGGCAATTCTTTTAACCATCGCATCCTTGGCACTATCCATCCGTACTACCCCGACAGTACAGGCGACCAAGCCAATACTCATGGCCAGCAGTAGCGTGAGTGACCAGCGCAGCGGCTTTTTTGTCGACTGGTAGGTCTTTGTCCGCCACCACAATACAAAAAGCCCTCCCGCCATGAGGAGAAGCAAAAAGACAGCGGAGTGACTTACATCGACAAACGAGCGGACAAGAACCCCGAGGACAAACCCGAGCGTAACGGTATAAAACAGCACTGTCTTCATATCTATAAGTGTAGCAGACAAGGAAACGCCCCAGCGTGGTTAGCTGAGGCGCCCGGCACAAGTGCCAAAGTAGTGGTACAAGACCACGGATCGGTGTTGTAGCCCAAGCTCGGAAACCAGGGTTTGCACTTCGCTCTGACCTCGTAGGTCTCGAAGCAACCTAGCTACCCAAGCATCACTGCTCGGGAATCCAACGATGTCAGACATCGTTACCAGATAACTGGCTCTCAGGCGTCATCTCCACCGAATCCAAAACGTCTTCTTGTGGAGGAGCTCGTCACCACCGTCCCCAAAGGACGAGAGGTCAACGATGGTGGTGTGCGAAGGAACAGAATGGGGCATCATAGCCTCATAGTTAAGGTTTCACTGCAGGGTGACGGCATGTCGAGCTCCCCTTGAGCGCATGCCTACTTTTACACTACGCTTCATCTACAGAATTTGCAAGCAACACATTGGGCAAACGAAAAGGCTGACCCTGGGGTCAGCCTGCTTCAGGGCGCGACGACGTCGCGCCCTGAAGGAAAATCATTTGGTCGGAGTGAGACTCCGCAGTCGCACATCGCGATACCGACCTGGCTCGTGCCAAATCCTCACGTACCACTTAGGCAACAGCTTGGCAGGTACCCTAGAGCCATGCCAGAGCGCCATCCCTTGGTGGACACAGCATTTTGCGAGGGCCTGCATTTCACGCCGACTGTCTTTCGGCGGGTGCAGCCGGGGTGACTTTCTGGCCATCAGCGCTTGCCGGCGTCACCGTCTTTCGTCACGTGCGATTCCTTCGGTCCCTTGTAACGTCCACGAGACATGTCGTTCTCCCTGTTTGCTGATGCACTCATTTGCACCAGATCGTCACTACGGTACACCGTTTTACCGCTTACCGTCAAGTGCTTCATGCACCAGACGATCGGCTTCTTTGTTCTGTTCACTCGAAATCTGCGTGAAGGCAATGTTCGGAAAACTCGCTACTCGCAAATTATGAATCACAACAAAGAGTGGAACAAGGCCTGGTTCATTAATCTGGTATTCACCATTAAGCTGCTTTTTCACGAGCTCACTATCAAGGCGAATCTCAATTGCCGTCGCTTTGGTGTCTTCACCGAGCACTTGCTTGAGGGTCTCCAGTCCCACCATCACTGCATGATATTCGGCATAGTTGTTGGTGCTATTCCCGATGGTTTGCCCAACTTCTTTGAGCACCGTGCCAGCCTCATCAGTGATATAGACACCAATAGCCGCTGGGCCTGGATTCCCCCGTGCGCCGCCATCGGTGTAACAGATGACTTTATTCATATACGTACTTTAGCATATATAGCAAAAGGGCGCCCGCTATGGCAGGCGCCCTTACATTTCATTCACGTACACGAGCTGTGACTCAATTTTTCTGCCGCCCGGCAAGCAGGCCCGATATGTATCGTCCGCAACTTGTTCAAGAAGCGTCCATAGACCATCACAAGCACTGAACGTGATCAAGCCGTAGCAATAGAGATGCCGGCCTCGTGTACCCACATCAATTCGATTCCCTGCAAATGTTGCGGGTCGAATATTTTTGATTCCGCGCATGAAGAACATCCTTATCGTTTGGTCCCCATGATACGGATAATTTATAAAATATCAATAATGCGCAGACGGGTGGAACGACGGCCCATAAAAAAAGATTCTTCTATATGAGCAACAAGAGTACACAACTGCCCATCTTTTGGCGCCGTCGTAAAATCTTCTGGGGTCGCAAAAAAAGAGATGGCTTCGAGTGATCCTCGTTTGGTCGGGAAAGTGAGCTTGAGATGTTCCTTGGTTTTACCAAAGAGGGCGACCGTATCCGGCGCGACACCAATAAACGCAAATATTGGCTTCGGGTTCCCGGCACCAAAGGGAGCAAGCTCTTTGAGTATCTGCCGCACCGGTCCCATGACCTCGTCGAGGGTTAAGACCGCATCAACCTGGAGCGGTGTTTCAACCACCGCCTCACTCCCCAGCCGGACAAACGCTTCATTAAGCGCCTCACCAAACGTATGGATATGTGCATCATGGACGGCAAATCCGCCTGACGCATGATGCCCGCCATACTCATGAAAGATATCAGGGACTGCTTCCATGAGGCGCACCACACTCACCCCACCACCCGAGCGGCACGAACCTTTGATCACATCATTACCATCACGCCCCCATAAAAACACCGGGCGCTTGTATTCTTCGGCGAGTTTGTTGGCGGTGAGTCCAACCAGGGCCGGACGCCAGAGGGGATTGCCCATCACCAAGACCGCTGGCATATCGGTCATTTCCTTGAGGCGACCATGCACCTCACGCGTCATCGTGGCGACCGCACCCTTGCGCTCGTTATTCAAGTGTTCAAGACGCTCGACGTACCCACCCGCCTCTCCTTCGTCTTTGGTTGTGAGGAGATGAAAGGCATGCTCAGGAGCATCCATCCGTGACGCCGCATTCACCCGTGGACCGATAGTGAAACCAATATCTTCCTCAGTGAGATACTGCTGGGGAACACGAGCTGCTTTGAGGAGTTGCTGCAACCCGGGTCGCCTGGACTTACGAAGCACCGTCAGTCCATAGTGAGCGAAGATACGGTTCTCACCAATGAGTGGCACCATGTCCGCAATCGTTGCCACCCCAACCATATCAAGCCACCATTTTTCCTGTCCCGCCAAGATAGCAAAATCACCGGTGTTAATGAGCGCCTGTACTAACTTGAATACCACCCCAGCCCCACAAAGATGTGGGAAGGGGTACTCGCCGAGCTTCGGATTTACTATCGCCACAGCTGCAGGTAATGTTTCACCTGGTTCGTGATGATCAGTCACAATCACATCCACCCCGAGTTCTGCAGCACGCGCAATCGCTGCGTCGTCGTTCGTGCCACAATCGATGGTAATAATTAATTTGGCACCAGCTTTGGCAATAGTCTCCACCGCACTCACACTAAGCCCAAACCCTTCGTAGTGGCGATGGGGGATGATATTGGAAAAATGCGGATACGCCGCTGCCACAAAAAAGTCATGGAGGACCACCGCCCCGGGGATACCATCACAGTCGTAGTCACTAAAGATAACAATTGGTTCCAGAGCCGCTATCGCTGCTTTAATCCGCGCTACCGCCACATCCATAGTATGCAACAGCTCTGGTGC
>ERZ724509.623-NODE-623-length-14692-cov-6.822300_pt1 | contig 14692 bp, 13 predicted proteins | sample MGYA00376042_ERZ724509 | MGnify/ENA primary metagenome ERZ724509 (study PRJEB28724, sample SAMN07190887) | wastewater metagenome | isolation source: effluent of sewage treatment plant in Hong Hong | place: USA: Christiansburg, Virginia | collected 2016-03-01 ...
ATCCCTTTAGTCATTACAACTGATATCTTCGTTTTAGCTGGTGTATTGAATACCTGGGATACCTGCTGTTGAGCACTCGCGCTATCTCCAATCGGACAAGGTTCAACTGCTCTTGCAATTGTGAGTTGATCACCGCTTATTCATGTGATAGATACAATTTCTCGCTTTACGACATTTTTTGAATCATCGAATTCCTCTATAACTCATCTCAATGGAGTTGTTGCTCATGTAAAGAGCCCTCATTTTCCTGTTGGCAAAATTATGGTAGTAGCACCAGATGTGAGAGTAAATTGCAGAGTAATCGAGACGTTATTTGCTCCATTGATTGCCATAAAAAAATCTGGATTATTTATCCAGATTAGAATATCTATGTCGCCTTATGCATTATGGAGTGAGGTCACTATTGATGCCTTCATAGAGGTCAAGTCTGATGGTTGCCTCATACTGACCATAGTCGATACGAGCAACATTGTACATATCAATACCATCAAAGTAGTTTCGAACCTGTATCAGATGTCCAGGAAGTATTGAGTAATAATCATAACTGTTCGTCACAATAATCCGAACACTCGCTCGTTGACTCTTATTTTTCGCAATCTTAGCATTGGCAAGATTCGTTGCAGTCGTGATGTTGGTAATATTTCTCTCATAGGTTTCATGAAGTCAGTATTGACTCACAGAACTACTATCCGTTGCAGTAACCTGATCTCATACTCCTACTCAATATCTCACAGTATGACTATTGATGATTTTCTCGATCGTGTACTCCAATTTCATATCTGCTATATGTTTTCCAAGAGTGAGCTTGTGAATGGTAGCGCTCGTTAGATCGAAGTACTCAAATACACTATCAGCACGGATGAAAAATGCAAAATCTGAGAATTTTCTGAATGTTGAGAGTGCTGTTTGACATGATACTCCACTGAATTCCTGCGTTACACTTGTGGTATTCGTACTGATATTTTTTGTGAGTCGTCCAGGATATGCTGCAAGATATACATCTACAACATCCCCTATGAGATCAGAGAGGTTTCCTGATTTTGTGAATTCATAGTTTCCTGCGCTTTTATAAAGTACATCCGAGAAGCTTGCATAATATCCAAGTGCACGTACCTCCTTTGTCTTTCAACCGCTTCGATCATAGTTGTGAGTAGATCGTGTTATTTCTCATGTGTAGAGCACACGCTCAGATCACATATGAATATCTGTAATCTTAATAATTTCTCACTCATTTGCCCTATCGAGATCAGAGATGGTAATGGTAAGTTCACCGAGTCACGCATTAATATTCGCACTCCAGCTCGGCATCGTGAGTATGATATCAGGTGATATGGTGCATATATACACCCCTGCAGATGTGTATGTTTTTACTTGCATACTATAGGTAGTTACGACGAGCGACTATATAGAGGGAATACGTTCCAGACCCAGTAACATCAACCGATATTGCCTGTGGTCATGGTGAGAAAATCGGGAATGTGCCAGTATAATCAATACTTCCACCGTTCATAGTTACATCCATATCCTCCGAGTCGATCTTGAGTGTTTGAGTTATTCCAACACTGACATCTATATAATCATTGCTCGTAATACGTGCCTGAGTGATACTTGATCCAATACCAGGCACCAAATAAATGATCGGAGATGTCTCAACGGATCCGGTAATATTCATGAGATGACTCGTATCTCCAGATATATCCTCAGCAATATAGATATCCGAGTTTCCATCGTAGAAGTAAGCATGGGCCTTGAATTTGATTTTTACCTTTGTGAAAGTGATCTGATAGTATTTCGAATCAATCGATATATCAACACAGGTAGCAACCACAGATCGAACCGTTCCATCTCTCATTGGTAGTGTCAATACTCACTCACTGAGTGCAAGCGATCTCTTGAGGCTATCGAGAGCAATAGCGAGATCAGATGCTGTGCTTGCACTCACGCTCAGATCTATATTGATATCTCTATCTCGAGTTTTTCGAGTCACACTTCGATAGTCATTCCCTAGAGGTATATTGTAAGTTATATGCTCAATCTTTGGTATATCTTCATGATCCGTTGCAATGAGTCGATAGTTGCCAGTAAATAACAAATCCCCAAATCCTATTGGGGTTGCGTCAAAGCTCGGTGGTGTACCATACGATCCGATAGGATAGGATGCGATTGGAAGAGTCATATATTAAAATCCATAAGAAGTAAGTTGTCTTTCTCGAGTTAGCATATCTTTTATCTTGTCCACCAGCCTGTTCTCATCTGCCTCATTGTGTACATGAACTTCTCCGATATTGATTGAGACAGTTTCTGATCCTCCCATATTATCATTGGATATGATATTTCCCGACAGAGATGGGGTGAAGAGTTCTGGCCCACGCTCTCAGACAAGATACGTTCGACCAGATGATACTGGACCACCATTTGCACGAGCACCTGCAATAGTTGGAAGTCATACTGCCATGTTCGTCTCCATACCTGCCTCACGCCTAAGCTGTATCACTTGTCTCAGTGATTGTGTTACTCATGCAAGCGATGCTGTCATTTCATCAGCTGTTTTCTTCGTATCAGAAGCTAGATATTGATTGTGCTTTGTGTAGAGATCTTTGAGTTGATCAAGATGCATCTTCTCCGCCTGTTGTTTCTTCATGAGCTGAGAATTCAGAGCATCCATCTCCTGCACCATAGCAAGTTGTTTATCGGAAATCTGTTGAGCAAGGATGATATTCTCATAGTCCTTGATCTCCATATATTTCCCCTTCTCTGTTTCGATTTGTGCACTGATAACACCATCAATAGTACTCGTCTTAATCTTGAGTTGATTCATAGAGTCTTGGTGTGCCTGAAGATCGAGGATCTTTCGTTTTTCCTCGAGAACTTCCATTTTCTTCGCATTCTCTGCGAGTGCTTTGGATCTTTCAGACTCGAGATCCGTCACAATACGTTGAGATTCAGACATCTCATTGTATTTCTTCGCCTGCTCGACTGCCTGAGATGTTGTATTGCTCGTTGCATACTGACGCTCTTTTTCAAGTGCAGTGATCAATGATTGTAGCTCAGAAACTTTCGCCTGATTCTCATTAAATTGCTCAGCATCTGAAGTAGTTTCCTTTTGGATTTTGAGGATTTCACTCTTTTTATCGATGATCTCTTTATCGATTTCAACAGCACGTTCAGCGAGCTTGCTATCTCGATCACTACCAAATTTGATGTTTATTTCGGAAGCTTCTTTCTTGGTATTTCGGATCTCATTGAGTACATCTGAGAGAGCTTTTACTCACTCTTTCTTGTAGTTCTGCCACTCTTGTGTTTTTTTCTTTATCTCTTCCTTGCTCTCTGCAACTGCCTTCTGCTCATCCTCTATGAGATTAATGATAGGTTTAAGGGTTTCCTCTGCTTTTTTCTGGAGCTCTTTGAATTCCTCGAGAGAGCTTTTTCATTTTGTTCATTTCCCACTACCAGCTCATCCGATACCTCCTGTTCACTTTCCGAGATTATTCATATTTCCAATCGCTTGTTGTATGCGACTATCAAGATCATTCGTTGCCTGTATCGCTCCAGAAGCTCAGGATTTATAAGTATTGACTGACTGAGTAATCCGACCAGTATACTCACTGAAATTAATACTCATTTCTCCGAAGGCTTTATCCCAGTCACCACTTATGTCTTCTGCCCCTTGTGAGTAAGTCGCTTTTAGGCCTTCCACTCACTGTTTGATCATAGCATCTGCAAATTTTACACTCGCTTGAATAGGAGCTTGGCCAATAAAAGAGAGGAACTTATTAAATGCCCCAATAGCTCAATTGATAATATTTTCAATGGTTTTTCCAACAATTCAAACCATGGTAATGACAGTTGAAACGGCTCATGATGATATTATTTTTATAATATTGATAAATGTTTTGAGTCCTGATCAAAGTAATTTTACAAGAGTATTAATAACGATTCCAACAGTTTGCACTCAGGCTGACATAACCATCACAAGCCATTGCCATGCACTTCCTTGTGATTGTACACTTTGATCTGTTCATTGCCCGAGACTGATGAGAACATCGTTGAATAATCCACCGAATGTGCCAAGCACCATTGCTACACTGCGAAAAGCATTGAGAAATTCGGTAAAAAATGCAGTCGTAAATGAAACGATGGCAGGTTTATGTTTCTCATAGAATGCATTTATCTTGGTGAGGAGATTCGTGACTTCTCGACCGATTCACTCTCCACTTTTCGTGAAGAGTGATTTCATATTATCCATTAGATTCGACCATTGACCGAACATCGTCTTGTTTTGCTTCTCCATCGATCCAGCAAATTTCTCATTGAGCCCAGTAAGAAGAGCATTTATACCGGTAGCGGAACTAATACCTGCATTTCCGATATCTCAGAGCTGTTTTTTCGTGATATTCAATTTCTGCTCGAGAATAGAAAACACTGGCAATCCTCGCTCTGCCATCTGCATGAGCTCCTCCGCTGATACTTTCCCTTTTGTTTGTATTTGTCCGAGAGCAAGCACTACACCATCAAGATCTGCCTGACTACGACCAAGTGCTGACATACTATCTCCAAGAACTTGTATAGTTGGAAGTGCATTTTTTGCCTCGAATCCCATACCGATGAGTTGTTGAACGAGTGGGGTAAGGTTTGCAGATTCAAACGGTGTCTTTGCTGAAAAAGCACTAATATCATTCATCATTTGTTTCGCTTTTTCTGCAGATCAAAGAAGCGTCTCAAATGACATCTGTGCTTGCTCAGCTGTTCATACAAGTTTGAGAAGTCATTTAGCTCACTCAAATCACGCAACTGCTCACAGAGCTCATAGAGCACTGGATTTTATATTCGAGAAAAAACTCGAAACCTGTGATCATGATGTTTTTACTGAGTTGCTCATTTTTTCGAGATCTGCTCAGAGTTTTTTTATTTCCTTACTCGCAAGATTGGTAGCTTCGAGCCTCACGGATACACCGAGTTCTTCTGCGCGCATAGAAAAAGAGGATAGATAATACCCTCCTATACTAGCTATGTCGCTTTACATGCCAGGTGGCATGAGATCTTCTCATCAGATCGCATACAATACTGCGAAAAACAAGATAGTAATTCAAATCAATATCCAAATATTCTTTGACATATATGTTTATATTATTTTCTGTATAGTATAGAAAATAATATTATTGGCAAATTTTACAGTCTATTTTTTGGCGATTTTCAATTTCTTCATATTATCAATAAAATTTATCAACTTTTCTATGTCCGATATAGAGAATAGCCCAGCATCAGAAGATGCTACCGTTAAGAAAGTTCCAGTAAAAAGAGTATCCAAATCACATGGTGTTCTCTCCGAAAAAAGCTTAAATGCAATGAAAGAAGCTCTCAAGAAATATGCGAAGATAACAGAGATGGCAAAATCTCGCAACATGAATGAGTCAGATACAAGTAATATTATCAATGATTTACTTGGCGAAGTACTCGGATATGACAAATTTTTCGATGTTACTACAGAATACAAAATTAAAGGTCAGTATGCTGATTATGGAGTAAAGATAGACGACAAACTCTCATTAATTATAGAAGTGAAAGCGATGTCCGTGAAGCTCAATGAGAACCATATATTTCAAGCTTCTAGCTATGCCTCTACCGAGGGTGTTGAATGGGTAATACTTACCAATCTTGAAGAGTGGCAGGTGTATCATCTCTCATTTGGATCTCGTATTGATCAGGAGTTAGTACTGTCATTCAATCTTTTGGAAGAAGCAAAATCAGTGAAACTCATTGAGAAACTTGCATATCTCCATAAGGAAGCTATCAAAAAATGATGTCTCTCTCGACTCTGGGGGCAAAAGGTAGCAACGAGTGGTAAAAACTTCAAGAAAGTCATCACGAGTCAAGCAGTCGTAAAAGTAATACAAAGAGAACTTGCAAAAGCAACCAATACCAAGATTGGTGAAAGTGATATATTAGAAATTCTGGAAGATCTCTTTAAGGATCAATAATAAAATCCCCCACAATCGAGGGGATTTTATTTTCTTTTTTGCTCAGAACGTTTCATCCTGAGGTATTCTATATCACGCTCTGCCATCATCAGAGAAAAGTGAAGCTCGGTTGTAACAAGGTCTTGCTCCTCGAGTTCAGATGGTGTGCAGTGATAGAGCTCTTTGATCAGGAGATATTCCTTGAGCTCTATCGGTGCTGGTCAACTTCATTCGAGAGCGCGCCTACATTCCTCGAGTAAGTTCGTTGACGGAGAGACTGGGGATGCTTTTCCCTTCCTCAAGAAAGGTATTGTATATATCAAGATCCATCTCTTGAACTTCCTCTACGCTTTTTTCTGAGACGATAGAGACGAGTGTATCGTTGTACTTTCCAATATTCGCAATCTTGAGTGATCCATTGCTGAGATCTGCGGTGCTCGCATCTCCGAAGAGTGCATCTTGGAGACGCTTCATATCCTTTCGCTTGAATGAGCGAGTCGTCTTGATTTCTGTATTTTCCATAGAGAATATTAATAAGTAGTAGCGCGAGTATTTTGGAGAGCCGAACTGATCGTATAAGCATCGGCTGCACTAAATTCAGCAACAAATCCGAATGTCTGAGTGACAATACCATTTGCATCATCACTTCGCTTCCAATCCTCGAGCGATACACGAGGCATTGTAAACTTGAGCTCAGCTTTCTTCGTAGCACCAATCAGATCTTTACCTGCAATAGTAATACTCATTGCTTGCTTGGTGGAATTTCGAACTGCATCCAAGAAAGTGAGATCTCGGAATATTGCCTCAAATTCTCCAGTAACGCTGAACTGTTGATTATGGAGTGTATCAACATCATCGCTACCGAGAGTAACAACATCTGTGACATTCTTCTCGATGGAAAGTCGTGCAGACTTCAGGGAAACTGCTGTTGCTCCAGTAAGTCATGCCAAATTGGAGGCAAACTTCACGACTACACCAACACCTGTAAAAAGATTCTCGTCGGTGAATGCTGGCGTAAGTGAAATTCCTGTCTCAATCTTTCGACCTTTCCATTTGGTTTTCACTCGCACATAATCCGCAGCCTTTGCTTCAAGTTCGAATGTATCAAGAACATTGTAAGTGGAACGCTCTCCGCCTACTGGGTTGGAATTACCTACTGTATAGGTCACTGGAGAGTTGTCATTCTTGCGAGTAAACACATGAGAATAAACACCAGTCTCAACAAGTGATGGTGCAGCTACCGTTCCAAATGCTGCCAAGAGAATATGACCGATTGAAAGCTCGCGAGCAATACCTTCTGTCTCGAGCTCTGTCATTTGTTTCACGGTGATAGATGAATAATTTTCATCGATCACACCATAGGAAGATCCATCACGGATCTTCTCAGGTACTGGTTGAAATGATACCTTCTCCATAGGGATATAGGTGTATGTAGCACCTGCAGTACCAGCAGTAGTCTCTTTTGCGAGACCAAAGGACGATCTTCGTCCAATATATTCATTAGCCATTGTTCTGAGAGTTAGATGCTAGAAATTTTGCTTGCACGATCTGGAGAGCTTCTTCCTCACTCTCGGCTTCCACGGAGCAGTCATATGTAGGGAAGAAGTAGGTCTTCTTCCCTGGTACGATGCTCTCTTCTTGCCTTTTTTCTTTTGACATAAAAAGAGGGTAAATGATTACCCTCTCACATTAGCTATGTCGCCTTATGCAAAATTCTGACAAATATCTCTGAGAAACTGTATTTTTTCGCAAAATGTAGCTATCGTACATTTCCCCCAATTGCTGAGCTTCTAGAAGCAAAAGCAACTGTGCATTTTTCTATACAAAGAAGAATGATTTATATCTCGTCAACTCTTTTTTAATCAACGACCGGAGCGAGTGCGCATCGACATCTCGGATGCAAAACTGGACCGTTGACGGCACGAAATGTAAACTCTACAGTCTCATTTCATGCGCGCAGATTATCTCCTAGCTCGAAGAAATTCTCTTTGAGTCCTATCTTCTTTCCATCCATAGCCTTGCAGAGTGGACATGTTCGATCTGATTCAGTCGTGATCCATTGTTTGCCTTCGACCACTCATGACTGATCCCAGCTCCTGAGCTGTGCATTGGTTGAGGCTTGAATGACCTCAGTTCGTGCAATCATATCTGCTCGTGAGCTCGATAACTCACCAAATATATCCTTGATTGAACTGGCAATGATATCACTACCAACTCATTGGTCTATACCTGAAGCAATAGCATCTCGAAGCTTCGTATTCGTTGTGACATCCACTGACTTTGACCAGACAGCAATCGTATCTCGTATCTCCTGAACTTCTGGATCCCCTACTTGAAACGATAGAGAGAGCCCGAGTTCTTCGAGAGCAGCATTCCCTTCTTGATCATAGAGTCCTATATAGAGATCGGCGAGGAGACCCAAGTAGAGAGTCTGATATTTCACGCTATCGAGTTGTGGTATATTCGATTTGAGAGCCTTACTCTTGAGCGATCCAAGTATGTCCTTCTCTTGTTCTTTGGATACCTTCTGCATGACTCATACAATACTCTCCACAAATTTCTCCAGGCGTTTATCTCGCTTCTTTGCGAGAGTATCATAGTAATCCTGTGTGCCTTTGAGATTGGATCGAAAAATACTCTTAATCTTCTCATTCTGCTCACTTTTGAGTGGTTCTACTCTCGTATCGAGTGATTTTTTGATATTTCCTTCTGATTTTGGAACGATAGAGACAGGTTCTGGTGATCATTTCACCATGTCACCACCTTTTACTGGATCATACCCACGTGCAGAGCGTGCTTCATTGAGTGTGATAATTCCTGAGTTGAAATCATTGCGAACCTCCTCAGAGTCAAACGGTACCACATTAATGAACTCGAACCGTTCAATTGCTCCAAAGAGACCGACAGAAAGTGCCTCTTGTATCTTTACAGCGATCGGATAGATAGCATTACGAGCAAGGAGAATATCGAACTTCCCAATATTCATATTTGCATTCGCTCCATCTCCGAGTCAGATGCATGCTTTTGGCACCTTGAATATGGAAAATATTTCATCTCGGGTGAATTTACGACCTTCGACGAAGTCCATATCCTTTTGGGTACTTCGGCTTGCATTCGACATCTTGAGTCCTCACTCGAGAATAGCAACCTTGTGAGAATTATTTACCCCTCCATGCTCTTGCTCCCATGAAGTCTTGATTCGATCATATTGCTCGTCACTAAGAGTTGCATCGGTCTCAAGTATGCTTCATGGATTCGCTCCATTCTCGAAAAACTTCCAATTCCATACTGATGATGCACGATCCATGTCGATAGCAACAGATCCTGCTTGTACATCAGACATTCCCTTGCATACAAATGGATATGCTTGCAGTGGAGAGAACTGATGAATAGCAATGATCTCTTCTGCTTTGAACTTCACTGTTTTTCCATTGAGATGATACTCATAGGATACAATATTAGCCTTATTCGAGTCGAACTTTGGAGTGATCAGATCCGGTCGAAGTACTTGGAGATCTCGTATTTTTCCTCCTATAGTAGCCTTCCAAATATAGCAAGACCCGGTGAGCTTGAGATACGATACACATGCTTCGATGAGATTGTAAGTGATAAGTGATGTATACTCACTATCGATAGTCTCTCATCGCTCATCCAAGAAGTGATAATCAAGGGAGGCGGAACGCTGTGCGATGACTGATATAGCAGTAAATACCCATCATTGGTACTCTCCGAGATAGTCTACACGATGACGTCCAAGATAGATCGGGGAAAATGTCCCACCAACCTTGGTTACTTCGTGGTATCGTTTCTCTTTTGAGAAGATTTTGAGAGATTTTTTGAGCGAATGTATGATTTGCATATTTTTATATTACAAGATGGAGAAGTTCACATCGAAGTGATATTCGTGCGTACATGATTGCACCATCATCAGAGATAATTTCTCAAAATTCAGCAGGACTCGGTTGAACAAAGTAGCATGCTCATCAAAGGGTATAATCCTCATCGAACATATCCATGACATCATCAGAGCATGATATCAGTGATGTGAGCGCCTGATCTCTCGTGAGTGCCGACATTTCCTGCATAATCACGATGTCAAATACATACACACGTTTGTTTTCTGTAGTAGTCAGGATACTTGATTCACTTGATGACGGTTCAAATGTAATGGCTGGGTATCCATCCACTCATAGCTTGTGGTACTTATAGACACATGCTATAGGCTTTCCAGATCACACGAGCGTAAGAAGTTTCGTATGTACCGCACTCCTGATATTGGATAGACTCATAATGAATTATTTATTGAGTAACATATACATCTCGTGTGAAATGATTTGTGGTATCTTTCATTTTTCCTGATCCAGAGCACGCTTGAGAAATGGATTTGCTTTGGTTCCTTTTTTTGCTATAGATCGAGCAACGACAAATGGTGGCACGGATATTCCTTTTCGTTCCACCCATTTTGCGAGAGAGGATCGTTCATCAAATGGTGGTAGTTTTCATCATGGTCGTCTTCAGAAATGTACGAATGGAGCATATTTACTTGTATTTACAAGTTGACCACTCAAATTATCAAATCTTACTCTCCAAGCATTCTTAAGAAATGATGTATCAGTCGGACTCTCCCGAATAGCTGCGCCCTGTATCTTGTATACCGATTTCTTTATCCCAGCATTGAGAGCACTTGCAATCTCGAGCGAACTGAACTTGGATATTGCCTCATTGAGGCCTTCAACTTTTATGATCATACATCGATACGAGTAAGGAGTACTTTGGTAGTTGATACGGATATACCTTGATTGAAGGCAACTCATTTCACTCGATAAGAGATACCTGCGATTGTGAGTTTGTCTGCCTCTTTGATATCTGCACCATACACCGTCGTGAATGAGAACTCTTTTCCGAATGCCTCGAGTCCTATTTGGTCTTTAGTAGGACTAAGCGTCCTCAAATACCCTTTATAGGTAGCAATGGTGGATCAAAAGCTTGATTTTCCACCCGTGTACGATTGACGAGAGACAGAAGCTTCGTCTCTCCACATTCGAAAACTATGCATATCGTCGGTAAGGGTTAAGCGATATAAAAATCTGCGACGATGAAGAGGTATTGTCTGCGTACTCTATCTCACTCGCACCATCTATTTTCTCTCGCTTTATCCCACCACTCTGATTGCTTTGATACGAGAGAGTAGCGAGTGATAATATTGCTTGTTTGATAGCCTGTGGAGCAGTTGCCTCAGTGTATCATGCTGTATAGCTCACTTTGAGTCGTCCATATCCTCTCGGAAAGAAGTCATCATGTACGATCATTCCTTTCTTTGTCTGGAGTGTATAGGTAGCGAGTGGATCCCATACACCACCGTTATTGATAGCAATCGATGCAATCAAAGTGACTGGATAATTTGGAAGAATGAACTTCTTTTCTCAATTCAGATCGAATGTCTCATCGGTATAGATTGTCTCTTCAATCTTATATCCGATGTATGCTTCCACCTGTGCTTGCGCACTCTCCAAAATCGCCTGAAGAAGCGAATCCTCAGACGATCCGGTGATATGGAGTAATGTCTTGAGCGAATCGATACTCACTAGCATAATTACTTGGTTTTAGGAGCTTTTGTTGCTTTGGTTTTTGCCTGGGCAATAATTTCTTCATTCCCATTCTCAGGAGTTACCTCAGGAGTTGGTTCTGGAGTTACTTCGCTTACTTCTTCCTGAACTTCTACTGCATCTGCTTCAGTAGCACTTTCATCAGTGACATCTTCAGATTCTACCTCAGGAGTTTCCGTAGTAACCTCTGCAGTTTCTTCTTTAGAAGTGATGACGGCAGATTCTACCTCGTCTCCCTCTTCGAATTTCTTGAGGATATGAGAGTTGGCTTCATAGACGCTCTCATCTACTTCGACGACAGCTCCGATTGGTGTAATAACTTTGATCATAATGGTGTATTAGTAAGTACCAGCATACCCCCGAAGGAGTATGATTGCTACCGACTAGCTTGCTGCAGTCTTTCCGACAACGAATGCGTCAGTGAATGCGATTTTACCAGCGATACGCTCATTAGCTTTGAGTGATTGAACATCTGTTTCAAATCCACCTGTTGCATACCCCATTTCAAAGGTAATCTCTTTACGATCTCCGAGGAGGTAGTATTGGAAGTTACCGAATGCGAGAACTGTTGCTCCAGCAGAGTTCGTATTTGGGAATGATCCAACAATCTCGATAGGATAACTGAAGAGTGTTTCTTCTTCTGCATCCAAGCGAATAGATTGCTTGATGAGAGGTCGTCCTTGAGTATCCGAGAGAGCCTCGATAGCTGAATACATTTCCTGAGACATTGCCCAAGCAATCTTGTTACGATTATTCTTGAGGTATTTCTTTGGAATTGCGTTTTTAATATCAACGAGATCCTTATAAGTCACATTCTCCATTTTCGTTCTACCTGTACCGAATGCTTTCGTTGGTACAGAGCTTGAAGTATGAAGAATACCAGGGAAGTTTGGTGATGTACCATTTCCATTGAGTGATTGATTATCCTCAAACTCTGCCATTGCTTCACCAATAAGGTCACGAACAAGATTGAAGATTTCCTCATCTGTTTGATTATCATCGATGAGCTCATTGGTTCCTGATACGAGCGCTGTAAGCTTGTTACAGATAAGTTGGATAGTTCCAAATGCAGGTTTGCTTCCTGTATAAGCAACTCCTTCTGCTGTCCAGTAGACAGTAACTCCAGAGATGAGCTTCGTAATATCCTTTTTGTCTGTAGACATTGGAATGATACGAGCATACTTACGGATAAACCCAACATTGTTTGCAACTTTGATAACTTCACGAGCAAACTCATTTGGAACCATGTATCCACCTTCTGAGTCAGTCGCCTCATTGAGGAATGCAGCCTTTTGCATTGCTCCAAAGTCCTTTTTGACGAGAGCCTTGAAGAACATTGATGTTTTTTGGTGGAGATCTTTTTTTGATGTTTCTTCACCGAACTTCTGAGCCTTGGATATATCCTCAAGTTGCTTTTGGATATCCTTATGTTTTGCTTCCATGTCATCTGTGAGAGATTTCATTTTCTCAGTAACGACAACATTGACTGCTTCTGGGAGAGTCTTCTCAACAGTTTCCTGGAGAGACTTCACGATTTCCTTTGGATCCATATTTTCTAAAAAGAAAAGAAATAATTATTACTTAACCTTGAATGATCGAAGAGCATCACTGATTGCCCTATTGGCGTTCTGTAGTGCTTCTTTTGCCTCAAAGTCCTTTGCTTCTTTCGCCTTGCCATCGGCGATAGTCTGAAGAAGAGACTTTATCTCGGAGATTTCGCTCTTGATATCCTCTATTGCTATCATCTCAGGACTCTGAGAGAGCATATCACCTTTGAGTCCAAGAGACTTCATGAGAGAGAGTGCTTCTGGATTTGCTGGGATAGTCACAAATGAAAGTTCAAGAAGTTCTGCGCTCGTAATGACACGAGGATCTTGAGCATCGAATGTGAGAGGGATAAGACCAACTGAGACGGCGCTGATAAATCCAGCATCGTAGAGATATTTCACTTCTCTTCCGAGCGGAGTATCTGCAAACTCTCCCTCAATAATGGTCTGTTCTCACTCAGTAGTGATCTTGTTTGCTCTACCAACAATCTTCTCTATGGACCAATTATGATCAGCGAGAATGACAGGGTTTTTGAGATAGTTGTCAGTCTTCCATCAATTCTGGAGTATAGACTCTCCATGACGATCTCTCGTTGATGTAGATGCAATGACTTTGAATGTTCCGATGCTTCCACTCTTTTTTTGATTTTCCTCAATTGATTTGAGTGATGCAGAGAGTTCATCCGTGAGTTTTTGATAGATCTTCATAGAAGAAGAATTAGTGCTATGAAATGTACAAAAGAAATCATAGCTATGTCGCCTTATGTACTTTCTACCTTCCGATAAAACGAATGGATGGTACTTTCTGTGTCTGCCCGAACTTGTAAGAGATGAAGTATCTCGTTGCATCGATGGCGTGGTTGTACATATCAATCGGTACATTGAGCACTTTCCCATCTTTGTCTTTCTTCCAAACGTAGTTTTGAAACTCTTTCTTGAGATTAATGGATCTCTTGGTCACACTAAAGCTAAACTGCTTCATCGTCTGTATACCAAAGAGCACTGAGTCAGGACCCTTGACCGCTCACTCGATGAGGAATCATCATCGGTGTATCTCTTCAATACTTTTCGGCTCTGATGAATCTGCGATGATCTGATCTTGATATCTCGCTCATGTGGATTTGAGATGATTGACGATGTCCTGGTTCGTCATATTGGTACGATACAGCTCTTCATCGAGTATTAGACCTCCATCGTACTGATAGATTGCAACGAGAGCAGTAGGATCATTCGTAAATCAAAAATCCAGGCCCCTCCCGAGGAATTTTGCGTCATCTGGTATACTATCAATATCAGTGTAGCTCTCAAATATCTGCCCCTCTACTCTTCGTCACCACTTTCCGAGAGCATATATCTCCCATAGTCTCTCATCTTGCTTTCTCAGACGATCCATAACTCCCTTGTATTCCTCTCAGACAAAACGGTTATCCAGATAGGTGGTATGGAGTAGCTCCACTTGATCCGTGGATCCATACTGCCAAAAATCGGTATTGAGCCAATGATCACTATCGATAGGGTTGAATGTACATGTGATTTGCATTTCTTTCTTTCCACGCAAGCGAAGATCGAGCTGATCAAAGTC
>ERZ724509.626-NODE-626-length-14663-cov-4.609529_pt1 | contig 14663 bp, 15 predicted proteins | sample MGYA00376042_ERZ724509 | MGnify/ENA primary metagenome ERZ724509 (study PRJEB28724, sample SAMN07190887) | wastewater metagenome | isolation source: effluent of sewage treatment plant in Hong Hong | place: USA: Christiansburg, Virginia | collected 2016-03-01 ...
ACCTGCGGTACATGCTGTCGTTCGGTGCGGTGGCGACGCAGAACTGCACGTTGATGCTGTACGACCGGCTCGCGGGCGTTAACCTCGCCGTGAACACGACGGGCACCAAGACGGTCAACTCTGGTGCCCTGACTCGCTACTCGGGTACTGATGCGATCCTCAACGAGGCGTGGCTGGAAGTGACGACCGCTGGTACTACCTCGGCTGGCGTCATGAACCTCAACTCCTACACCTCTGCTGATGGCAACACGGGCCTGTCGGGTAGTTCGGTGACGCACCCTTCCACGACGATGAACGTCCAGTCGATGGTGCAGTTGCCGCTGGCTGCGACGGACCAGGGCATTCGCTCGGTGGAAGCGGGACTCAACGTCGGCACGGCCCCGTCCGCGATGGTCGCCAACGTGCTGATCATCCGACCGCTGGCCCGCATCGGCCTGCTCGCTAACGTGTGGAACGAAGTGTCTCTCCTTGACGACGTGCTCGGCCTGCCGCGCATCTATGACAACGCCTGCCTGGGACTGGCGTTCCTGGCCTCGGGCACGACTGCCACGACTTTCTGGGGCAACATCACCTGCGCATACGGGTGATCCGCGATGCCGGGGTTCACTAGCCGCGACGACCTCATGGCCGAGATGCTCAGCAACGGCAAGGTCGACCAGTACGACTTCCACCGTACGTCTGCCGCGAACACTGACGCGTCAGGTCTTTGGACGACCCTTTGGAACGCTACGGGAGCCCCTAGCGCAGGAGCGAACCCTGCGGCCACTCCCGGCACTGTCTACGAGTCCGATCCGACCTCGCGCGTCACTGGAGCAATCGACTTCCCGGACCGCTCGACGGACCAGCGCTACTTGCTGTCCTTTGGGGCCTTCTCCACGATGAACTGCACCCTCATGCTCTATGACCGGCTCGCCGGTGTCGGTGGGATCTCGCTGGCTACCACAGGTGCCAAGACGGTCAACTCGGGTGCTCTGACTCGCTACTCGGGTACTGATGCGATCCTCAACGAGGCGTGGCTGGAGATCACGACTGCGACGACGGTCAGCGCCACGACTTTCAACCTCAACTCCTACACCTCTGCTGACGGCACCACGTCCCTCAATGGTGATTCGATCAGCGTTTCCTCGGGCACGGACGCGGGAACCATGTTCCAACTCCCGCTCAACGCTTTCGCGCAGGGCGTCCGCTCGGTCGAGGCTGGACTCAACGTCTCCGCAGCCGCTACGGCTGGAGCGGGAAACATCGTCATCATCCGACCCCTCGCCCGCATCGGCCTCTACGCCAACACCTTCAACGAGATCTCGTTCCTTGACGACGTTCTCTCACTCCCCCGCATCTACGACAACGCCTGCCTCTCGCTCGCTGTTCTCGCCACTGCCGCCACGTCGGTGACGGTCAGGGGCAACATCACCTGTGTCTACGGGTGATCTAGGTGGCTAAGAACCTATCTGGATACGGTCAGCGGCGCGGATACCAGTCAGCGGTCAAGTACTTCGACCGGTGGCCGTTCACTGACAGCCTCAAGCGCGGCTACACCACGCCGACCGGGCTCCTGCCGTACTCCGAGCCCCCGGTCCCGAGCCCGCGTCTGTCCGGGGGCACCCTGGTCGATGAGATCACGAACAACTCTGATGTCGTCCTCGTCATGCCACCGGTCCACTCGCTCGACGGCACCGTGGTCGTCCACTCGTCGCGCAACAGCAACGTCGGCACCGCAACGATCTCCGACACGTCTGGCGCGACATGGACCGTTCGCGACGGCCCGACCACAGCGAACTCCGCCTCCCGGCACTACGTGTGGTCGGCCCCGTGGACCGTGTCGATGGAGGCGGCGACGGTCACGATTGTCTGGTCGGGCGGGCAGAACTCAGGCGGTACCGCTGAGGTGTGGGAGGGCTACGACTGGGACGCGATCACCGTCTCCACCTCTGCGGGTGACGGCTCCGCGCCGTTCAACGAGACCGCCCCCGCGCACACGGCTGGTGGCACCGACTGGGCGGCTCTCGCGTTCGGCGGTGGTCGTGGTGTCAATGACGACTCGCAGCCGACGCTGGACACCGCCACGGTTCCCTCTGGATGGAGCAATCTCCAGGAGGCGCACTCTGCGCAGTCCACGGGCACCGCGCGCAACGCTTGGGCGTGGTCGGCCAGCAAGATCGTCACTGGTACGACGAGCATGTCCTCCGAGGTGTTCACCGACACCCTGGCGACGAATTCACGGTACGCCGCCACCGTGTCCCTGCTGCCTGCAAGCGGCGGACCTACCAACTACACCCAGAACCTCACCGCGAGCCTGTCCTTCACCGGGTCTGGCTTTACCCCGTTCTGCCACAACGGTGACTTTGAGACTGACACCGATGGCTGGCAGGGAGGCGGCATCGGCTGGGACACCTCCACGCTGTCCTCTGACGCTACCCAGTTCGTGACTGGGTCCAAGTCCCTGAAGTCGACCTTCCCCGCCTCCACCCTGGGTACCTCTGGTGCTCTGTACAACGCCAAGGTTCTGACCATCGGTCGTACTTACCGCTTCAGCGGGAGCGTGCGGGTCCCTACCGGGTCTCCTAACGTTGAGGCCATCGTCTACGGGATCACCAATCTCGGCGCTCCCATCACTACTAAGGACGCTTGGGTCGCTTTCTCTTACGACCACGTGGCCACGTCGACCAACCAGTACTTCGGCTTCCAGAACGACACCGCCTACTCTGCCGGTAACTCGTTCTTCCTCGACAGCGTGAAGATCGAGGACATCGGCTCTCAGTCCAAGAGGACGAGCAGGAGCCTGAGCGCCGTTGCTTCCTTCACGGGCACCTTCGCCAAGCGAACCTCTCGCGCGCTGGCTGGAGCACTGTCCTTCACTGGAGCGCTGGCATCTACGCGTCAGTTCCTGGTGGCTCTCACAGCAGCGCTCTCCTTCGTCGGGACTACCACCAAGAGGACCGGCAAGTCTCTCAGCGGCGGGGTCTCCTTCGCAGGGGCCATCACCAAGAGGGCGAGCAAGGCTCTCGCTGGGGTTCTGAGTTTCACCGGAGCACTCGCCAAGCGGACCACTCGCTCCCTGAGCGGGGTACTGACCTTCACTGGGTCTCACACGAAGAGGGCCGGGAAGAGCCTGGCTGGAGCAGTGAGTTTCACTGGCTCTGTTGCTAAGAGGACCTCGCGCGCCCTCGCTGGCGCTGTCTCCTTCACGGGGAGTCTCGCCAAGAGGACTCTGCGCTCCTTGAGTGCCGTTCTGGACTTTGTCGGCAGCCACGTTCCCACGTTCATCAGCGGCGGTCCGATCCTCAAGGCACTGACCGGTGCGCTCTCCTTCACCGGCACCCACGCCAAGCGGACGGGCAAGGCCAACACTGCCGCCGTTGGGTTCTCGGGGAACATCACCAAGCGGACCAGTCGACCCCTGTCTGGAACTCTGTCCTTTACTGGGAGCATGGCCAAGCGGCTCTCGCGCGCCTTGACCGCCACGCTCTCCTTCACAGGGAACGTCCTCAAGCGGACCTCCCGCAGCCTCTCCGCCGCCCTCTCCTTCACGGGGAGCATGTCCAAGCGGACCTTCAGGGCTCTGGCAGGGGCGCTGTCCTTCTCGGGCGCAGTGGCCACCGTCAAGTCCCTGAACGTCTTCCTGACCGCCTCGCTGTCCTTCGTGGGGTCTCAGACCAAGCGGACGGGCAAGTCCCTCTCCGGGGCGCTGACGTTCTCTGGCGGTCTCCTGAAGCGGACCTCGCGCGCTCTTACGGCTGCTCTGTCCTTCACCGGCTCCGTGCTCAAGCGGACCAGCCGCTCTCTGAGCGGTGCCGTGTCCTTCGCCGGGTCCATCTCTAAGAGGGCCAACAAGGCTCTGAGCGGGGCTCTGACCTTCACGGGCAGCATCCTCAAGAGGACCAGCAAGGCCCTGAGCGCCGTGCTGTCCTTCGCGGGCAGCCTCAACAGGGTCCTCAACGGCGGAGGGACGGCCTACGTCAAGGACCTCTTCGCCTCCCTGTCCTTCTCAGGGACGCTGAACAAGGCCTTCCCAGTGAGGTTCACCGCTGCCCTCTCCTTCACCGGATCTATGGCAAAGCGGACCTCTAGGGCGCTGGCTGCCACACTCACCTTCGCCGGGAGCATCGCCAAGCAGACGAGGAAGTCTCTCGCCGGGGCTGTCTCCTTCACCGGGTCCGTGGCTCGCAGGACGGCCAAGTCCTTGTCCGCCGTTCTCTCGTTTACCGGGAGCACGGTAAAGAGGACCGCACGCTCCCTGGCAGGAGCGGTCTCCTTCTCTGGTGCCGTCGCGGCCAGCAAGACCTTCCTGCGCTCCTTCACGGCCTCCTTGTCCTTCACGGGTACTCAGAGCAAGCGGACCAGCAAGGCGCTGGCAGGCTCGCTGTCGTTCGTAGGGACTGTGCGCAAGCGCCTGTCCCGCTCCCTGGCTGCCACGCTCTCCTTCTCGGGAGCGGTCGCCAAGCGCACCTCCCGCGCTCTCTCGGGAGCGGTCTCGTTCGCAGGGTCTTTGGCTTCCTCGCGGATCTTCTTGCGGGCCTTCACCGCCACGCTCTCCTTCGTGGGCACTACGACCAAGCGGACCAACAAGGCCCTGAGCGGTGTCGTCTCCTTCACCGGGACGGTGCTCAAGAGGACCCAGAGGGCTCTCTCTGCCGCTGTGTCCTTCGTGGGCCAGTTGGCGCGTGGACGGGCTGTCTACTTCACCGCCGCTCTCTCCTTCTCTGGGAGCCTGGCTAAGAGCGCCTTCCAGAGCGGCAAGGACATCTTCGGGAAGGTCTCCTCCTCCATCGGTCGGCTGGCTCGCAGTGCCGTGAGGGGACGCTCCACCACTACTGGGTCCAAGGGCTCGTCCGGGGTGAGCGGGACGAGTGGGGACGAGGGACGAACTGACGCCAAGAAGCGTGGGAGGTAGGGATGGTTACGATGAGTAAAAGGGCCTTGGAGGATTCGCGTGGCTGACATCATCATCCGTTCCGGCGACCGTCTTCCTACTCTTACGAGGACGATCACGGTCGATGACGTTCCTGTCGACCTGTCTGGATCGACCGTAAACTTTGTCGTGGACAACTCCACCGGCAATGTTATTGACGCTGCCTGCACTGTGTCCGAGGCACAGTACGGCGAGGTCTCGTACGCGTGGACGACTAACGACGCTCTCCTGCCTGCCGGTACCTACCAGGCTCGCTTCGTCATCACCTACGGCTCGGGGAAGATCCTCACCTCCCCGAACACCGGCTTCCTGACGATGTTGATCACCTCCCCGTCGTCTGCCGAGTTCACCTACTCGGGCGACCCTGACTTCAACCAGAAGGACAAGGTCAGGTTCTACCTCCAGGACACCGACGCTGCCGATCCTCTGCTGAGCGACCAGGAGATCAACCACCTCCTGAACAAGTGGATGCCGATCTGGGACTCCGAGGTCTTCATCGCCGCCATCGGCGCTGAGATCATCGCTGCCAGGTTCGCCAGGGAGATCTCCTACTCCGCTGATGGCGTCAGTGTCGGGGCCAACGAACTCCAGCAGAAGTACAACGACCTCGCTCTGTCCCTCAGGGACATGTACAAGAACGAGAACGCTGGCGGCGGTCCTGATGTCGGCGGCATCTTGTGGGAGGACACCTACGACCCCACTCTCGCCCCTCTCTCCTTCTGGCGGGGTATGCACGACAACGTTCGTGCTGGCCAGCAGGACTTCGGAGGCGGGGCTGTTCCTCCGCCCAACCCGTGGATTGAGGGGACGTACGGTCGATGAAGGGGCGCACGGTCTCCAACTACGCCCGCGCGTACGTGCGCGGGAGGGCCATGGCCCACATGACCTCCGAGGTCAGGATCTCTCGTCACCGTGACGGAGAGTTGGACACCGCTACCGGTCTGTACACCGCCGACACCGGGAAGAAGATCTACGAGGGCATCGCTCGCATCTGGGACTCCGGGACGGGTGCTGTCATCAACGCTGGCGAGGCGGACCTCGTCACCACCGTGACGTACTGCTCCGTCCCCTTCTCCGCCCCTATCCCTCGTATCGATGACCTCCTGGTGGTCACGCACTCTCCCAGCGACGGTGCTCTGCTCAACCGGGGCTTCAGGATCATCGCCATCGACGGTGGCGGGTTGGCCCGTGCTACGCGCCGCTTGCAGATCTCTGCTCTCTCGGAGAACCGCTCTTGGCGTCCCGAGGATGCGTGGGAGGAGTAATGCCTGCTGGTAGCGCAGACATCCGCGCTCTCGCGCAGCGTCTCTCCAACGCGTCCAACACGGGGATCGAGAAGGCTGCTGCTGACGTTGTCAGGGTCTATGCCGAGAAGGTTAAGACTCTGGCTCAGACCAAGGCACCCGTTAAGAACGGAACTCTCAAGTACTCCATCGTCGTTACTTACGTTAACGCTCTGAAGGCAGAGATCGGTCCCTCTGTCTTCTACGGTAAGTACCAGGAGTTCGGCACCGGTACTCGCGGCGAGTTTCCCACCGGGATGTACCAGATCAAGCCGAAGAGTGGTAAGTATCTGACGTTCAAGGTTAACGGCCAGTGGGTCCGCACCAAGGTTGTTAACCACCCTGGTATCCCTGCGCGACCGTTCATGCGTCCTGCACTCCAGGAAGCGCTGGGAGACTTCTCTGAGGAACTGGCCAAGGCTGGCGCTCTTCAGATCACGAAGGGACCTGGCGCATGATCGAGCGTCGCATCATCACGCAGGCTCTGCTTGCCGCTGCCGAGGGGTCGGGCAAGCCCATCGGGCTCTCTCAGTCCCCCACTACGGGTGGGTGGCAGGGCGAGCCCAACACTGACGGGACCAACTTCACCCCCTACTCGGTGATCACCCCCAACTCGTCGTCGGCCACCACTGGGTTCGCGGAGGGACCGATCTCCGAGTGGCAGGCCGACTGGCGGCTCAGTTACACCATCTCCTCGTTCGGGGTCATGCCCGAGCAGTGTGAGTGGATGGCTGACACCGTCCGGTTCCTTGTTGACGGTCTCACCAATACCTCAATCGATCCTGGTGTAAATACCTATCTGGTCCAGCAGGTGCGAGTTGACGCCCTTGGTGGACTGGTACGTGTAGACGCTACTGAGCCGCCCTACTGGGGTCAGAGCGACCAGATCACCATCTGGCTGTCCGAGGAGTGAGCATGGCGAGTAACGACCTGGTCCGCATCGTCTTCAAGACTGATGACGGCGGAGAACTTAACTCCGAGGTTCAGATGGAGAGCCTTTCTGTCTGGCTGGAGATCGGCTGGGAGTTGGCTCCCGACTTCCTGGCCGACGACGAGCCCGTTGAGGCCGCACCTACTTTTGACTACACCGACTGGGTCAAGGACACCAAGGGTGCCGAGACCAAGGTGGCAGACTCTGATAAGAACGTCGTTGAGAACGCTGACGAGGAGAACTGACGATGGCGCGCATCATCCCGAACAAGAACACCTGGGTGGGCTTCTCTACCACCGTCACCTCGGCCACCCCTGCGGCGCAGACGGTCACGGCAGCCACCGACATCGCGGCAGCGGTCAACCTGACTGGCTTCCTGATCTCGATCAACGCGTCCAGCCAGGGCAACGTCGTCCCGACGCCCTCGCTCGACACGCTCTTTGAGACCTCGATCATCGGTACGTCGCAGGCGACGTTCACCGCTGACTTCTACCGCGACTCCACTGCTGACACGGCGTGGACGACCCTCCCGCGTGGCACGGTCGGCTACTTCGTTGTGGCCCGCTTCGGCACCCTGGGTCTTGCTCCCATCGCGGGCAAGGTCGTGGAGATCTGGCCGGTCCAGGTCGTGTCGCGTACGTCGGCCTCGGTGTCCAACAACACCGTGCAGACGTTCACCGTGACCGGCTCTGTTCCGCAGGAGCCGAACGAGGCGTCGACCGTTCTGTAGTCCTCCTCAAACACGAGGGGTCGTTTACTTTGCTCGGCATTGCTGTTGTGCAATGCTGCCTGTAAACAACCCCTAATGAGGAGTGTGTATGGCCAAGGAAGAGGTCGAGGTCGTTCAGTCTCGCGAGGCTCAGCGGCAGCACGCAAAGCGTGCCACTCTCGATCAGTTGCTCGGCAAGAAGCGTGCTGAGCGCGAGGTCACGTTCCAGATGCCGGGTAGCGGCGAAGAGGTCTCCTTCTTGTTCCGTGCCATCGGGGCCAAGGAGTACGACCAGTTGGTCAGCAAGCACCCGCCGACCCCTGAGGGCCGGATCGAGGGCAGCACCTTCAACATCCACACCTTCGCCCCCGCTCTTCTTGCTCGGGTCGTTGTGGACCCTGACTTCTCCGCCACCGAGTGGGAGAAGGTCTGGAACTCTCCTGACTGGAACCGTGGAGAGGTGATGCAGTTCTTCAGCATCGCGGTGGAGTTGTGCTCTACCGGGATGAGCATCCCTTTCTCCGGGCGCGACTGAGGTACGACAACAAGTTCCAGGCAGAAATGCAGTTCTGCAACTCCCACGGCATCCCCCACTCCAAGTTCCTTGACTGGGACGAGGACGACCGCAACAAGGCCGTCGCCTTCCTCTACGAGGAGGGTTCCAAGTGTGGGATGTGCGGCACGGCAGACTGGGAGTGGGAGCAGGAGGACGAACTGGGCATCATGCGCCCGGTGCGTGCCTACGAGCCGACAGGACATTTCTGCATGGGCTGTTACCTCAAGTCGGTAGCCGGTGAAGAGACCGGCCAGGAGCCTGGCATGTCCGTGCGTCTCATCCCCGCGAACAGCATTGAGGCACACAGAAACCTGATCAACCAGGAGCGTGCCTGGATGAACAGGATGGAGGATGACGATGGCTAACGAAGACGCCAATGTTGTAATCAGTGCTGACGTAAGTCAGTACCAGCAGAGCGTCTCTCAGGCCACCGCTCAGACCAACCAGTTCGCCTCGTCGGTAGATGCCCTGGCCTCCAAGTTGGACGGCATCACCAAGCGGGCTGGTAAGAAGTTGGCCCTCTTCGGAGCGGCTGACCTTGCTGCTATGACGGGCATGGTCGCTATCGCGGCCAAGTACGACAAGCAGTTGAGTTCTCTCAACGCCAACCTCGCCACCACCACCAAGAACTCCAAGGCGTACGCGCTCTCGATCAACCAGATCGCGCGTGACATGCCGGTGGCTCGTGCTGAGGTGGCTGCTCTCGTCACTCAGTTGGAGAAGCAGGCACAGGCCTCTGCACAGTCTGCGGAGTCCATGGCTCGCTCCTTCATCAAGTTGGGGGCAGCCACCTCAGAGAACTCCTCCATGCTCGCGGCGAGCATGATCCAGTTGAACAAGCAGATGAACACCATGGCCTCTGGCTCTGGTGCCGTCGCTGGCTTCTCCAACTCCCTGGTGGCCGTCTCCAAGGCTGCCGGTGTCTCCTCGCAGGGCGTCCTTGACTTCGCCCAGAACCTGGCTCCCTTTGCCCGTACTGCTGGCATCGGTGAGAAGGCCCTGCTGGGTATCTCCTCTGCGTTCAACGCTGCTGGTGCTGACGGTTACGCCGCCGCTAACACCTTCAACTCGATGGTCAGTGACATCACACGTTCTATCCAGAACGGGTCTCCTGACATTACGAAGTACAGCAACCTCATCGGCGTCACTGTCAGTCAGTTCAAGGAGATGGACGCGACTGACAGGATCACTCGGATCTTTGAGACCATCGCCAAGCAGGGTCCCAACGCGATCAGGACCCTGGACATGCTCGGCCAGGACGGCATCAGGGCCTCCAAGGCGATCCAGGCAGTCACCCAGTCCGGTGACATGCGGGGCATGATCAACAAGGCCGTCGCCGGGTACGACAACAGCGACCCTCTCAACCAGAGCGCCAAGGCTGGCCAGAAGGGTCTTACTGACTCTCTCGACCAGACGCGCGAGAACATCATGCAGATGGGCCAGGCCATCGGGTCTGGTCTGGTCACACCTGCCACGCAGGCTCTGGATGTCTTCAACAAGATCCTGAGCACCACCAACGCCATTGCTGCGCCCATCCTGGCTATCGGAGGGGTGCTCTCTACCGTGCTGGGTGGTGCAGCCCTCGGCGGCGGGGCTATCGGCTCCACTCTGGGCACGTTCGGCCAGATCGCTATGGCTGGGTACGCCCTGCGTTCTAGGCCCGCACGGGCGCTCCTGGGCGGTCTCCAGGCCGGTTTCCAGTCCCGCAACGCCACTCCCCTGACTGGGCTGGCTGCCAACCAGGCACGTCTCTACGCGGCTGGGGAGATGCCTCGCTATGCATCTCCCTTCTACACGGGCGCTCGTGGGTTCGGTCAGGCCATCGCTGGTCCCATGCAGAGCGGCCCCAACTACCTCGGTCGCGCTCTGACTGCTCCTATCCGACTTGTGGGCTGGGGCGCTATGGCCTCTGCCAACTTCTACGACGACTCCCGCACCAACGGCGAGGACCGCCCTCGCGCGTGGCAGGCGCGTGCTCTCCAGAACACCGCTGTGCAGGGCGCTGACCGTTCTGAGCGGAACAGGATCAGGGCTCTCGGTAGGAGCCTGGACCAGCAGGTCGCTGCTGGGGCGATGACCGAGGCTGCTGCCAAGCGCCAGATGGAATCTGCCGTCAGGCTTGCACGCGCAAACGTCACTGCTGCTGCTACTACCGACCAGTTGACTGCCACTACCAGGCAGGCGATCGGTGCTATGGGCAAGGCTGCTGCGGCTAACGTCCGAGCGGGCGTCAGCAACCTCGGTGCTGTTGGTGGCATGGCTGCGCGTGGTCTTGGCGGGATGATCGGCGGGCCGATGGGTCTGCTGGCTGCTGGCTTCGGGGCCTACTCGGTTATCAACGGCGCAAACAACATGCGCAACGCTGCTGTCCCTGACGCGGCGATGAATCCCATCTCTGAGTACAACGCTGCTCTGGGGCTCTCGACTGACAAGTTGACCGATCTCAACCAGGCCATCGCTAAGACTGCCCGTTCGTACTCGACCGCTGACGCTGCCCTGAGCGACATGGCTGCTGCGGCGAAGATGGCCGCTTCTAGCACTTCTTACACCAGCAGCATTGCGAAGAATCTCTCTGGCAGTGACACCGGCCAGGGTCTGGCGTTCTTGCGTTCTATCGGCGGCCAGTTGACTGGCGACAACGCCGCTTCTGTCAACGCCGACCTTGTTCGCAAGTACGGCGCTGCTGGGGCTTCTCAGATCACCCAGCAGTACAAGGCCGGGAAGAACGTAACAAGTACTGACATCAACTACCTCCTGGGCGCTGCTCAGACTGCTGACAGCAAGAGCCTCTGGAGTGGGTTCTCCGACCTGACCAACGGTGGCATCAGCGACGAGTCGCAGTTGATGGCCGGGAACCTGGTAGGGAGCATCTCCTCAGCCTCTGCTGGCGCTGCCGCTCAGGACCAGTTCAAGGGACAGCAGGTCCAGGCCTCCCTGGTCGGAGGTGCTCTGACGAGCATCGTCCAGCAGCAGGGCAAGGGTCAGTTGTCCAACGTCGTAGCCACAAAGACGATCAGCGGTCTGGAGCAGAACTTCTTCGGCGGCGAGATCGGGTTCAACGGTCGTAACGACATGGGCGGGGGCTGGGCTGCCTCTGCCGCCGACTACACCGGCAAGGACATGGCCGACCTCACCGAGGCCGACATCCAGAAGTGGTTTGTCGAGAAGGCCATTCCTGACAACCCGACCCTTCAGAAGTGGTACGACCAGCAGAAGGCGCTGGGGCTCGACCCGTTCATGGCCATCTCCAAGGCCTACACGGTGTCGCGTCCCTCGTCCGACCCTGTCGTGCAGAGGATCAACGCCACCAAGTTGGGCGGGTTCGCCAAGGGCGACTCTGCTACCCAGTACGCCCTGAACGAGGGCTTCGGAAGCGGTGCTGCTCAGCAGGCCTCGGTCAACCAGTTGCTGGTCGCCGGTATGAAGGCCGGTGGTGGTGACTCGTCCAAGACGATCATGGCCTTCGACCAGTTGATCTCTTCCATCGACCTCTCCTCCGACCGTCTGTCTCAGTTGGGTCAGGCTGCCTGGGCTGCCTACACCGGCCTGAGGAACCTCCAGCGCGGCGGGATGTCCTCTGCTGGCGCTGCCTCGTCCGTCCTGATGGACACCACGACGCTCATCAACGCCCCCACCACCAACGCCAACGCCGAGGCTCAGGGTTCTGCCAAGAACGAGCGGGCACAGGCTCTGGCTGGGATTCAGGACTACTACAAGCAGTACGCCCAGGCTCTGTACCAGTACCAGACCCAGGTGACGCGCTCTAACGAGGACTTCTACAAGTCTCAGAGTCGTGCCCGGGAGTCCTTCGGTATGCAGATGATGTACGCCGAGCAGGACTACTACCGCCAGCGGGAGTGGAACGCAGCCGACTTCGGCAAGAACATGAAGCGTGCTGCTGAGGACGCGGCCAAGAGCATCTACAACCCGTGGGAGCGGGTCTACTCGCAGTTGACTGCCGGTGCTGGGGACGTTGCCCAGAACATGGAAGACCAGAACAAGATGATCCAGGACCAGGTCGGGAACCTGAGGAAGGCTCACGAGGCTGGTCTCTCGCAGCAGGTCATCGACCAGTTGGACCTGGCCAACCCTGCCAACGCTCAGCAGTTCCAGGCGATCCTTGACGACATCGCTCAGAATCCTCAGTACGTGGCACGACTCAACGCAGCGGCCAGCGCACGAGCGGCTGCCACTACAGCCCTCACACAGAACTCTGACAACCTCCAGTACCGCAGGGCTCTGGAGGACTTCTCCACCGCCCTCAGTCGCTCTGACGCGCTCTTCCAGCAGTCGCAGGAGCGGGCAAACACTCAGTTCGGTATCTCCATGGCCCAGATGGCAGAGGACCACGCTACGGCGATGGACCGTGCCAAGGAGGACATGAACAACTACGGCAGCACCATCGCCAACAACTTCGAAGAGGCAGAGAAGTACATCAACAAGGTCCAGAAGGACCTTGGTCTTGCCAACAAGTACACGACTGACATGGCCAAGTTGTTCGCAGAGAACCCCGCGCTGCGCAAGATGATCATGGACGGCACCTACGGGCTCACCGACACTGGCGATGGGACTCCCACTGGGCAGTCGAGCCAGAGTCCTCGTTTTGGTAAGCGCGACACCAAGGACAGCCCCGGCTACTCCGACTCCGGTCCCATGACCGGCTCCAGCACCCCCAGCCAGTACACGCAGAACTCCTCTACCAGTAACACTCGTAACGTCACTCAGACGACTGCAAACAGCAACAACAGGACGACCTACGTCTCGTACTCGACCAACTACACCGTCGACAAGCCGATCATCGCAGCCACTGACCCCAAGCAACTGGCTCGTGAACTCCTCGCTGCGTCTCGTCAGAGCGCTCTTACGCGCGGAGGGAAGCCTCTTCCCATCAACTGACCGTATTTGGGCATAAAAAAAGACCAAACACGAGGGACCCCTACCGAAGTAGGGGTCCCTCTGTGGTCACTGCTTGGAAGTTCTCTTGAGCCACTCAACAGTCAGGTTGATCATGTTGGCGGGTGTTGCTGTCCACCCGTTAGGACCACTGGGCTGACCGAGTTTGATGTAGCACTCGTCGCAGAGGAAAGTCATGGACTCTGTGTCGAGGGTTCCTTCCTCTGCTATCACGTACTCATCGTGAGACTGGTACGGCTCCTTGAAGATCGAGTAATCAATCTCCTCCGGAGTCCTCAGACACCAGCCGCACTTGAGCCTAGAACTCACGGGGAGTCTCCGGGAAGACGCCGATGAAGTAGTCACCGTCCTCATCGGTGATCCTGATGGTGTTGGTGTAGTTGCCGTAGTCGTCTATGACGGGCTCTGCTGGCACTCTCATCTTCAGCAACTTCCCCAGCACCTGACCGATCCTGAAGGCGTGGTTGGCGTCAAAGGGAGCACCTACGCGCTCAATTTCCACCGGGGATGACCCCTCTCAAGATCTCGTGCATCTCCTGCTGCTTGCGGTACCTACTGGCGGTGGTCTCTCCGGTCAAGATCCAGTCGGCGTAGATAGCAGCCGTCTCGATCACTTCGTTGGGCTTGAGGACCCTGGTGATTCCCCAGGAGTCGACCTGATGGAGGCTCTGGACGGCCTGCTCCAGAGCCACACCTCTTGCCCATGCCTTGTCAGCAGGGTCTTCTGTGAGGTAGGTCGAGATGTCCTCGCTCACATCCGCTCCCACTCCGTGGCGAACCACACCTCGACAGCGTCGAGGAGAGTGCCCTCGACCAGGTCTACCCAGGTGCGACGCTGGGCTCCGAGAACCCACACATCAGCGCTCTGCTTGACCACGACGCGCTTGTAGCCGCTGGCGTCCTGGTAGAGGATCACTGACGAGTTGGGGTAGTCGCTGTCCTTGCCCCAGGCGTCGATCTTCTCCTTCTTCTCCTTGAGGCTGGCGAGTGCCTCCTCTGCCGCCTTGATGCTGGACTCGATGGACACCTTCTTCTCCTTCTTGACGGGAGGGTAGGGGGCTTCGCGACCGTACCTGAGGTACTCCTCGCTGTAGCGGACCTCGCGACCGTTGCTGCACTCCAATGTGCAGATGCCGTCGCTGTAACGGATCGACTCGATGGAGTGACCGAATCGGTTGTTGACGTACTGCGCGCACTCTCCGGGGAACACCGTCCTGCCGCAGCGCTCGCAGCGGGAGTTTTCTCTGGCAGTGAAGACTCGGCTGGTGGTGATCAGCCCGCCGTAGGGGCCGTTCTCGTAGCACTCAGGCTGGTACGTCGCCATCGTCCTCCTCCTCTCTGGTGACGGCTTCCATGATCTT
>ERZ724509.630-NODE-630-length-14631-cov-5.127470_pt1 | contig 14631 bp, 17 predicted proteins | sample MGYA00376042_ERZ724509 | MGnify/ENA primary metagenome ERZ724509 (study PRJEB28724, sample SAMN07190887) | wastewater metagenome | isolation source: effluent of sewage treatment plant in Hong Hong | place: USA: Christiansburg, Virginia | collected 2016-03-01 ...
GGTATGTGCCGATGGGCCCACGTAGTGCGCCCTTGAGCCACGTGCCACCGGCGAAGGTTGCGCCGTCGTTCGACATGCTCAGGGCGTCGCCGGACCCTGAGATGACCATGGGTCCGGCGCCGCTGGTGGACACGTCGCCAAGGTTGCCCTCGGTGAGGGGCCACAACCCGGCGGGGTTGTCAGGCAGCGACTCTTCCACGATGGGGGAGCGCAGGGTGGAGAAAGAGGGTCCGAGCCATGCGGACTCGTCGGTGGCGGTGAGGGTGGTCTCCGCGAGGCCGAGGGCGGGGAAGGCGAGGTCGTTGGTGGCGATCCGGCCCGTGAAGCGGTAGGAGATCGGCGGTGGGCTGGTGGTGAACGCGGCAACGGTGGCGCCCTCGTCGACCATGAACGAGTCGGCCCACACGTACTGGCCGCCTGTGGTGGCGCCCGTGGAGCGGAGCACGAGGTACACGGCGGCGTATGTCGCGGTCCAGGTGATCGTGAGGTGCTCCCACGCCATCGTGGTGGTCGTGTTGACGTTGGGGGTCAGCCCGAACGGGTCGCCGAACCGGACTTGCGGCCCGCCCGAGGGGGTCCATGCCCGGCACTGCGCCGTGTACGTGCGGCCGATGACGAGCCCCTCGACGGCCAGCTGCGCGCCACACCCTGACGCGGCAGTGGGGAACGTGACCTTCATCGAACGGGCTCCGACGGGGCCTTCCGCGGCGATGGCGACCAGGGCGGGTGCGCCGAAGTAGCCGACACCCCAGTCGCCGGTGGTGCCGGCTACGAATGAGGCGTTCTCCGCGGACAGGAGGTTGCCGGCCACGCCGGGCGTGCGGTACGACACCCGGACCCGCTTGCGGAACAGGGACGGGGCCATGCCGGAGGTGTCGGAGTAGTCGCCATCACGGTTGTCCAGCGTGAAGGTGCACCGCCCCGGGGGGACGTCCTCGTGCCGGTCGCCACCCCCGCGGGTGATGCGCACCCCGGAGCCGCCCTTGACGAGCGCGGACACGTCGCGCCACGCCGGGGCCTCACTGGCAGGGTTGAGCGCCACCTCGACCCGCAGCGGCTTCGCGGCATCCCAGGGGAACTTCACCGGGTCACCACCTGCAGGGGGCGGCCGGTGACGGAGGTGTACTGCTGCAGGATGCGCTCGAACTGCGCACCTGCAGCGACCTGGTCGACGGGGCCGTTGATCTCGACGTTGACGTTCGTCACCGACACAGGCCCGCCGCCGCGCGCCGCGCTTGCGCGGGGCCCGAGGGTGCTGATCTGCTGGGCGATGCCGCCGTCGGCCATCGGCGTCAGCCAGTTGACCTCACCGCCGAGACGGCCAGCGATGTCCTCCGTGATGCCTCGCGAGCGAGCACGCTTGGACGGGTGCCCGGAGACGAACCCCTCCCACGGGCCCGCGCCCTCCTCGGCGACGAGGAGGCCGCCGCGTGCGGCCTGCGAGGGGATGATCTGCGGCTGCAGGTCGCGCAGGGAGGTGTCAAAGTGAAACCCGCCGTCGGCGTATGCCTTGACCAGGCCCATGCCGGACTTGACGTGCATGCCGCCGTCAGCGTCCTTGACGATGCCGCCGGCGGTGGAGCGGCCACCGGTGGGGCGGGTGCCGACGGTGACGTACCGGGTGGTGATCGTCACAGAGTTCCCGCGCAGACGGTTGATCTGCGACTGGAATGCGGCGACCTGAGCCTTCGCGGCCTCGGTGCGGGCCGTGACCGTCGTCGACACCGACTTCGGCGTCTTGAGGACTTGGTCTGCGTACTGGCGCGCCTCCGTCTTCGACATCCCGAACGACCGGCCGACCGCGTACAGCCGGTCGCGGGAGGTGTCAAGCGTGCCCTGCAGTTGCTTCTGGGACGCACCGTTGGCCTGCATGGCGCCGATCTGGTCCAGCGCGGCGCGGGCCACCCCGTCGAGGGCGGCTTGGTTCTTGCGGCCCTTCTCGGTGCCGATGTCGAGGGTCTTGCCGTTGTCCTTCAGGGCCCCGGACGCATCGTCGACGGCCTGCTCGAACTGGCGGGCCGCGTCACGGGCGTCGAGGATCGGGGAGTTGATCTGGTCAAGCTCCTCCGCCCACGTCGCGGTGCCGTCAGCGGCATCCCGGGCGGCCTTGGCTGAGGTGTAGGTGCTCTCGGCCAGGTCGTCCGCAGCCGAAGCGGTACCGCGAGCCGCATTGCCGGCGGCGGCCAGCGACTCGGTATACCCGGGCAGCTTCGACTTCAGGTCCTCGACTGAGACGCCACTCTCCTTGGCGGCGGCGGCGAACTGGGCGAAGAGCTTGTCCGCCTCCGCGGCGTTGCCGCCGGACACCAGCCCGGACAGGACCGCGTCGAGGTCACCGAGTCGGGCTGCGGCGTCATCCGTCGACGTCGTCATGTCCAGCATGCCGAGCGTGATCGTCCGCAGCGCACTGTCGCCCTTGCTCGTGAACGAGTCAAGGAAGCCAGGGTCGAACGTGGTGCGGAGCACGTCACCGAACGACGTCACGTCGTCCTGGATGAACCCCATGTCTGCGGCGTTGGCCTTGATGACCCCAGAGAACTCCTTCACGGCGTCCGCGGCGTTCACCAGGTCGGCTGTCAGGCCCTGGACGCCGACGCTGGTCGAGTCGTCCGTCAGGATGTTCGCGGCAGCACTGGCGACCGCGAGAGCGGCGAACGCCTTCCCAGCGACACCCGCGGCCCTTCCCGTCGCCTCGAGAGCTTTCCCGGCGCGGGGGGACTTGGTGGCGATGTTGTCCATCGACAGGCCAATCGCACTCAGTGAGCCCTTGAACTCCTGGTAGATGCTGACGCCCTTGGGCAGTGCCAGCACCAGCGACGCCAGCCCGGCACCGGCGAGGAGCGCCGGCCCCGGGATGCGACCCACGGTCTCGACAACGCCCTGCAGGCCCTGCACGAACGACCGCAGCCCACCGTTGGACGCCTCGCCCGTGCTGATGAGCAGGGTGTCGAACGCCCCGCCCAACCGCTCGAGGTCTCCCTTGAGGTTGTCCGTCAGTGCGGCAGCCTGCTCGGACGCGCCACCGAACCGGGTCACCTCGGCGTTCATCGCCCGGTAACCCTCAGCACCGGCCTCGGCGGCGATTGACGCCGCCCGGATCGCGTCGGACCCGAAGATCGTGGAGAACGCCGCAGCGCGCGCCTCCGTCGACATGTTCGCCGTCTGGGTCGACAGCTCACCCAAGACAACCTCAGCGCCGCGGAAGTTGCCCTGCGAGTCGTACGCGGAGATCCCGAGCCGGTCGAGCTCTGCGGCGGCCTCAGCGGTCGGGGCTGCGAGGCGCTGCATCATCGTCTTCAGCGACGTGCCAGCATCCGAGCCGGTCATGCCGGCCTTCGCGAATAGCGCGAGGAGGGTGGTGGTCTCGTCGATGTTCAACCCGGCCGCGTTGGCGGCGACACCAGCCTGCCCGAGGGCGGCAGACATGTCGCCCACGGTGCCCTGCGCGGCGTTGGCGGCGTTGGACAGCAAGTCAGCGACGTGCCCGGCCTTGCCACCCTCGAGACCAAACTGGTTCAGCGCAGACGCGGTCGACTCCGCGGCCTCCGCGACGCCGATCTGACCGGCAGCGGCGAGGTCGAGGGAGCCCTTGAGCGCGCCGCCCATAATGTCAGCGGTGGACACGCCAGCCTTGGCGAGTTCGTTGATGCCCTGCGCCGCCTCGGTCGCAGAGAACTGCGTGGCCGCACCGAACTCCATCGCGGTGTTCCGCAGCGCGGCGAGTTCCGAGCCGACCGCGCCAGAGTTCGCACCGACAGCGGACATGGCCGCGTCAAAATCCGCGAACTTCTTGACGGCCAGCCCGACCCCGGCCGCGATGGCAACCGATGCGACGGCGGTGGCGTTGCCGATCTTGTCCCAGTCGGCCTTGTGCTTCGTTGCCGACTCTGTCGCCGACTTCGCCAGCCCGACGGTGGCGGTCTGCATCTTGCCGATGCCGGCCATGTAGCCGGAGACGTTCGCGGTGAACGTGGTGACAACGCTGCGAGCCATCAGGCGCCTCCCTCGTGATGTCGTTGCGGGCGGTAGGTTAGATGAGGGTCTTGCCGCGGGGCACGAGCTCGGTGACCCAGTACGCGCCCTGTGAGTGCTCGGGTCCGTACGCCTGCGAGTAGCGGTCTTGTGACTTCGCCAGGGCGGTGCACGCGAAGCAGCGGAACGGGGCACCGGTCTCGTAGTGGGCGACGTGGTCGAGGTTCGCGCCGTCGTGGTCGGGGGACCACGCCTGCGCTCGGGGGTGGCCGCACCGGCACAGGTCGGCCTCGAACGCGGCGAGGGCTCGCAGGAGGAGCCGGTCAGCCTCGGTCATGCGGGTGCCCGGGTCGCGCTCCCCCCACCACACCAGTGGGGGGATGCCGCAACCGCGGGCGGCTTTCAGCTCTTCGGTGAGTTCGCGATCAGCGCCGAGGACGCTGACGAGAAAGGGACGTCGACGCCGCCCCCTGTGACGGCCTCGATCGCGGTCTTCATGAGGGTGCGGCCGAAGTACGCGCCCAGCGAGATGTGCAGGTCGCGGAAGTCTTCCCAGCCGAGCCCGGCCGGTTCGACGCACTGGCGGGCCATGACGCGGTAGTCGACCTCACCGATGCCGTCCGCGGTGGCGGTGGCGGTCGTCTGCGCCTTGACCTCCTCGAGCTCGCCGTTGCGCAGCCCGCGGAACCGGAATCGGACTGCGGAGGCGGTCATCTGGGCGCGGAGGTCTTCGATGCGGCGGGCGACGTCGAGGCCGGGCGTCGCTTCGGAGAGGCGCTGGTCGTCGAAGTCTGCGGACTGGATCTCAGCCAGCTCGTCCTTGAGTGCTTCGATCTCGCCCATGAGGTCGGCGCGGCCGTAGACGGTGCAGGAGCGGGTGACGGGGGAGGTGCCGCGAATCCATGCGCGCACGTCGAACGTGGCGGCGTCGTGGGTGTCGACGGGGGTCTCTGCTGGCTTGGTGAAGGCTTTGCCGGGCTGCTTGCTCATCGTGCCGCCTCCGCGTTCTGGAACCAGCCGGCGGCCAGGAGCATGGACTCGGTCGCCTCGTCGAACTTGATCTCGGCCAGGCCGTCGAACGCGACGTGCGCCAGGCCCATGGTGATCGTCGGGAACTGGCCACCGCGGTGGGTGATGGACATTCCGGCGCTGACCTTCTCGGTCATGTCGACGCCGTCGATGATGAGCGAGGGGGTGGCGGGGAACTCGTCGCGGTACTGCACACGAACGGGCTGGGGCTTGGGCATGGGGGTACTCCTCGGGCTGGTGGGCTGGGATGGGCTGGAGGTTGAGCGAGGGGTGGCGGCCTCCAGCCCGGCGACCGCCACCCCCGAACGGGGCCCGTCTCAGACGAGAGCGACGTCGCGCTGGACGACACCGTTGACGAACGGCTTCTGCTTCACACGGCCCTTCGTGTTCCGCTCCGGCGGCAGCTTGACCGGCGGGCCCATCTTCACGGGGAACACGTCGACCTTCTGACCGGCAGCGGCGGCGGTGTCAACACTCATCCCGTACCGGGCGACGATGAACACGGACGCGTTCTCCGGCAGGCCGGCGTAGAGCTTGTTCGACACCGACGCCGGGGTCTGCACGTCGTAGACGTACTCCAGCTCGCTGATGGACCAGGTCGTGACACCCTTGTCCTCGAGGATCTGCGCGAGGCAGAGCCGGTCGTCGCTGATCGTGGCGACCGCGGCGTCCGGGCTGAAGCCGTTGGTGAGGTAGCAGGTGGCGTCGATGGTCGTACCGGCGTTGATCTCGGCGACGGTCGGGGCGGCAGTGTTGGCGATCGTCGTGACGACCCACACCCGCAGGGATGCGTCGGCGACGAAGCCCGGGGGCACCGTGGTGGGCATGGTCTACTCCTGGGGGTTGGTGTTGCCGGGCGCGTCTGCGTCGGCGTCGGTGGGGTTCGTCTCGGCCTTGAGGTCGAGGACGGTCTTGGTCGGCACGATCTGGCCGAACTGGTCGCGGGCTGGCTTGGTGAGCACGGCAGAGCCGGCGTTGAGGGCGGCGACACGGGTGGTGGTGTACTCGGCGCCGGTGGTGGCGTCCTTGGCCCGCACGAGCTCGTACGGGTCGTCGGTGCCGAGGAGCTCGTCGACGGTGGGGGGCTCGACGGGCGCGGTGTCCTCGACGGGGGCGGGCGGGGTCTGCGCCTTGGCCATCAGAGGCCGACCGCCGCGACAGTCACCGACGTGACGCCCGAGTAGGTGACCGACACCAGCCCGGTGGACGGGTCGACGGCCTCCGGGGGGATGGGACCGATGGTGACGTCCGCGGACGCGGCGATCGACGTGGACGCCACGTCGGGCCGGTTCTCCCCGTAGCTGTTGGTGCCGGGGATGACGACGGTGACGGTGATGGCGGAGCCGCCACCGTTCTTCACGCGCAGACCGACGTGGTCGTGGGGGCGGGGGAATGTGTCGCCGCCGCCAGCTGCGGCGGTCAGCGTGACGGCGGTCCCCTTCAGGACCGCCTGCTGGATTGCCAGTAGTGCCATGACCCCTCCTGGGGTTCGGTGGGTGTTGATGAACCGCCCGAAGGGGTCAGGCGGGGAATGTGGTGACGGTGAACCCGTCAGTGCCGGAGAACACAGGCCGCTCGGGGTTGTCACGTTCGACGCGTACCGGAGTCGTGAATACGGACTCGGCGCGTGCGGTCCAGCCGGCCACAGCCAGCGACGCACCAGCCAGGGACGACACCCGCTCGGCGACCCAGCGTGCGGACGCCGGTGTCAGCCCGTGATAGCCGATGGTGACGTCCAGCTCGTGACGTTCACGGGCCTGCACCATGCGGTCTGTGTCACGCACCGGGGAGGCGACCGTCAGGATGACGTAGGGGAACGTGGGGGTCTCGGTTGACCCGTCAACGCGGCGCCCAGCCTCGGTGTCGTACACACGCGCACCGGCGGCGGACAGGAACGCGGCCAGCGCCTCGACGTGGGAGCGGATCACGGGATGTCCCCAAGGATCTTCTCGAAGAAGGGGATCGCCTTGTCGACGTTGCGCTTCAGGGCGAACAGGGGGTCCTTGATGACCGGGCCCGACTTGCTGTTGCCGTAGTAGAGGAACGCCATCGACCCGGCGCCACCCTCGACGGGGCCGATGATGGCGTTGACGCCGCCCGCCGTCTCCTTCGTCTCGTAGGAGATCGTGGACGACAGGAGCGACCCGGCCTGCCCGGCAGCCGCAGCCTCGGCGCGCATGTCCTTCTTCGTGTCGACCATCGTCTTCTGCACGATGGCGCGGAACTTCGGGAACACGGTCGCCTGCGCCTTGCCCAGGTCGAAAGCGAGGGCGCGCATCTGCGAGAAATCGGCGTCAGCGGACATCAGTTCGCCTCCTCGCAGCGGAGCCGGCGCGCAGTGGCGTGGCTCTTGCGGTGCAACCCGCGCACCACGTAGTCCACCTCGGCCAGGTCCGCGTCGAACGTGGCAGACGTGACCGTCACGACGTCACCCACCGCCACAGCCTCGGAGCCGGCGACGGGGAGGGAGATGATCGCCGCCTGCACGCTCAGGGCGTCGCCGCCCGCCTCAGCGGCCTTCTCGACTGCGTCGGGGAGCTGCACGCGGCACGGGCCGCTGTAGATCGTCCGCGGGGCCGCTGGGGTCACGGTCCCGTTGTTGTTGTCGACCACCGGGGCGCCAGAGCTGGCGCGGGTGACGGTACAGTCGTCGACCATCAGGGACTCGGCGGCACGACGGCCACGAGCGAGCGCACCAGCGGCCCTCACTGGCGCTCCTGCACCACGAACGCCGTAGCTCCGAACCTCTGACGCAGCCACGCGCTGGTGCGCTCAGGGATCTCGAGCACTGACACCTGAGCATCGGAGCCGGTCGCGTAGGACTCGCGGTAGTCGTCGATCGCCACGGACGCGAGACCAACGGACGGCGCATCCTGCAGCATCGAAGCGTGTGCGAGGTCGCACACGAGAGACACGATGTCGCCGGGAACCTCAGCGAGACCGAACGTCAGTTCGACGTCCACGTTCACCGGCTCCCAGGTGCGGCGCCAGCCACCAGACAGCCACAGCGATGAACCCTGACGCACATAGGTCGTCACGGCCTCGCCGTCGACCAGCACCGACTCGACAGACGTCACAGGGCCGGGAAGGTCCAGCCACTGCGAGCACGGCGGCGGCGCCGGGACGCTGATCTTCGCCGACGTCTGCGAGATGGGGCAACCGGCAGCATCCCGCACAGCCTCAGACGCCGCGTGCAGCGCCTCGTCTGCGCGAGTGCCGTCGGTAACCTCGACACCCCGAGTCTGGAGGTCCGCCGTGGTCGCAAGGGGGATAAGGGCCATGACGGACCTCCTTCCTCAGTGGGGCGGGTGGATCAGGCGAACAGGCCGCGGAGGACGCCGTGCGCGGCCTGGTTGCCGTACTCGAGGCCGATCTCGCCGTAGATCTGCGACTTGTCCGACGCGCCGGTCTTCGCCAGTTCCTCCTCGAACAGGACGCCCTTGCCGGGGATGTTCAGGAACACGGGAGCGACCTGCTCCAGCGACACGACCGCGATGGCGTCGGCGGGCAGTGCCCGGTCGATCGCCACGTTGAGCGTGCCGAAGTCGGTCACGATGGTGTTCAGCGCGACGCCACCCACGTTACGGGTGCCGCCCATCGGGTCGGCCTGTCCGTAGGCGGCGGCGTAGGCCGCGGACAGCCGGCGCTTCTGGCCGGACGGGACGAACAGGGTCGCGGTGCCCTGCTCGCTGATCCCACCGTTGTCGAACACCGACTGCAGGAGCTGGTTCACGTTGTCGACCGAGACCGTGTTGGCGACGTTGATCGCGTAGAACGAAACGGTGGCGGTGCCGACCGCGATCGCAGTCGCGCTCGTGTCCGAGGTGGGCACGATCTTGAAGGACACGGTCGTGCTGACCGACTTCACCCAGTAGACGCGCCCGGCGACGATGGTCGTCGAGGCACCCACGTCGGTGAACACGACCTGGTCACCGGCACTCAGGTCGTGCGTGGCGGTGATGGTGTCGGTCGCCGCCGAAGCCGACGCGGTCAGGGCGGACCCCGACTTGGTCTGCGCGGTCGAGGTGATGACCGACAGGAGGCCGCCCATGGCGCGGGCGGTGCTGTTGTTGGCCGGCTTCACCTTGACGCCGTTCCACATGCACCAGTTCACGTCACGCGCGATCTGCTTCAGCGACTGCATGACCTGCCACGAGTGCTCGTTGGCGACCGGGTTCGGTGCGCCGCCAGCGGAGTAGAACGGGGCCGAACCGGGGGTGGCGTACTGGCCCGTCGCCGCGAGCTTCGTGTAGGACGTCGAAACGGCCTCCTGGAAGATCTGCACGACGTTCTCGACGTTGCCACGCACGCGGGACTCCGCGGTCGGGGCGTCCCCACCCTCGAGACGGGGCCGGGAAGCCGCGTCGCGCAGGTCGTAGGTCTGCCACTCGAAGGCAGGGGAGTCCGTCTGCTTGCCGCCGCTCAGGCCACCGGAGGCGGACAGGAGCGGGGTGTCGGACGGGGTGAGGGCGATGAGCTCGCCGTGGTAGTTCGGCAGACCGAAGGTCGTGCCGACACCGGAGGTGGAACCGGACATGGGGTGTCCTCCTAGGACTTGTTGGCGAGCTGCGCGGCGCGCTGCTGCTTGAGTTGGATTGCGAGTAGGTGCTGGCCTGCCGCGGTCGCTGCCGCAATCTGGCCGTCGATGTCAGCGCCGGACTCCTTGCGAGCTCCGCCGTCTGCGCCACCCTGAAATCGCGTGCCTTGCGCCGCTGCTAGGGAGGGCTTGCGTGTGATGAGGTCAGTGAGCGCCGCCGCAAGTGCTTCGCGGTCGACCTCGCCGTCCGCGCCGACCTCAATCGCGGACAGGTCCATCAGTGAGGGGAGATCCGAAAGCATGTCTTCGTTGACACGCCCCTTGGCCTCGGCCTTGAGTTCGGCTCGCAGCACCCGGTCGTTGAACTTCTTGAGTGCGGCTGCCTCGGCCTCTCTCTCGGCCTTGTATTCGGCCTCGCGGCCCTCGATCTGCGCCCGTAGCGCGTCCCGCTCGGCTCGCGCCGCGTTCCGGTCGGCCTTCATGGCGTCAAGTGCCTTCTTGCCCGCATCGCCCAGCGCTTCCACGCCTTCGGTTGTGGGCTGAGCGGCGGCGTCCCCATCGGCAGTCGACTGGTCGACGGGGGCTTCCACTGACTCAGCCGGTGCGGTAAACGTCGGATTCAGGTCGGACATTGGTGCTCCCATTGCGGGTTGTCTCGCGGCCTTGCGCCGTGAGGGGACTAGAGGGCCATCCGGGCGACCTTGGACAGGTCGGCCACGATGTAGCCGTTCGCGGCGAGCAGCCTCACGGCTTCCTCGCGGCTCGAGGCGAACTTGTAAATCGCCTCAGGGGTGGGTCGCGGGCCTGTTCGCCGCACGACGTAGTTCTTGACGTAGCCGCGGCGCCCAGCGTTGGTCGCCGTCTCGCGTGCGACCTCGCCGCGCTGCTTGGCTAGTTCGCGCTTGACGTAGGAGTTCCACCCGCGGCGCGTCGTGCCCTCGGACGTGTAGAGCCCGTCAGCGGTGCGACCGCGCCGGGAGTTGATGACCTGATTCATGTCGGCGCCGTCGCCGATCGCTCGGCGCTGCACCTTCGTCAAGTCCTTGACGTCATCGGGGCCGATGTATACGCCGGGGTCGAAGGGGTCCGACTCGGCGTAGGGAATGTGGAAGCAGTCGCAACGGGGGTGCCGCTCGAAGCCCTGGTTGTAGCGGAACAACTTGCCCGCCAGGACCGCGCACCGCTGGCAGCAGGGCGGGTTGACGTGGCGAATCCAACCCGTCTTCGGCGTGGACGCGATGGCGACACTCGCCGCGCTGCGTGCCGTGTCCGCAATGGTCGTGTGAACGGCCATGTCGAGCCACTGGCCGCCGATCCGCAGCCGCTCGTCCAGTGAGTCGGCCTTGGCCTCTCGCGCCTTCACCACGGCCCCGTAGAGCAGCGTCTCGAGCTCGCGCCCATCCGCTGCGATACCGGCGAACCCTTCCGGGCGAACCGTGCCGACAGCCTCGGGCGACGCACCGACCTGAGCCAGTGACGCGGGGACGTAGGACGCGCCCGAGCGGGCCGCGCCCAACTGCGCCGACGCCGTGAGCAGGGCCAGCCTCGGGCCGATCCGCGCCCATCCTGCGTCGAAGTCTGTGCCGATCGTTGACCACTCGCGCCGGGTCAGGCCCAGCGTGGCAACGATGAGACGCTGCTGCGCCCGGTAGTGGTCAGAGACCGCCTGCGGGAGCACCCGCGCCACCCGTCAACGCACGAGCCGCACCAACGATCGGGTCGGATGTCGCCTCTAGTTCACGCCGAGACAGCTCCCGGTCGATCTCCGCTTGCGACATGCCGTAGCGGCGCTCGAGGATGCCCGCTGAGCTCCACCCGATCTGCGAGTCCTTCAGCGCGGCATCCGACGTCTGAGCGTCCGTCGCCGTCTCAGGGTTCTTCCACAGGATCTGAGCGGTACGGCACGCCTCGGCCACGGACTCATCGCCGCGAGCCAGGGCCATCAGCCGGAAGACCTTACGCATCGGCGCGGTCAGGTGCTTGTGCCCGTCGCGGACCTTCATATGCAGCGGCGTCCGCAGAGAATCCAGCGTCTCGCCGTTCACGTTCGACAGCGCGCCGAAGTAGTTGAGCGGCACCTTGTTCTGGGCGCCGATGTGCTTCACCATGACGTCGATCACCGACGTGAACACGTCTAGCTTGGCCGCGTCCCACTGGCCCACCGTCGCCTGGCCCGTCAGCCACAGCATGCGGCCCTTGGTCAGCGCCTCGATGTCCAGCGGCTTCTCGCCGACCTTCAGCCCGTTCGCGTCAAGGATGGGCATCTTCGGAGGCTCCTGCCCCATGACCACCCGCGCCGGCATCGACGCATAGTCAGCCGCACCGAACAGGTACGCCCACATGAGGTTCGCGCCGTCCTGCATCGCCATCGTGCCGTCAATGTCCGAGATAGGACCACGGCCCAGCAGCGGGCGGTTAGGGAACTCCACCAGTGGCAGCACGCCGAGCGGGTTCGGCATCGGGTTCGTGTCAGCGCCCGACTCTCGAGGCCTCCACCCGCCAGCGCCGAACCCTGACGGGAGGATGATGCCCGCGGGAGTCCTGCCGGAGACGACCACCGCGGACGTGGGTCGCTCGAACTTCCACACCTCGTCGGCCGCGTAGAGCGTCGCGTACTCGGTGTCGTCCTCGCGCCACGCCTTCAGCCCGTAGCCGCCCGAGACGATCGCCTGCGCCGAGTGCTCCCACGTCAGGACCGGCTCGTCGTTCTCGTCGCCCCACACAAGGGCGAACGAGCGCGCCGTGACAGCCCCGGAGAGAAACCCTTGCGCCGACTGCGCGCCACCGTCGTTCGCATCCCAGTCGCGCCACAGGACCCGCTCCTCAGCCGACAACGTCTCGACGTCGTCACCCAGGCGGATGCCAGACACCTCGGTCAGCTCAGGCGCCGCAGCACCCACCACCCCGCACCAGTTGTCAGAGAAGCCCGCGAACCGCTGCCCGTGAAACTTCTTCCACTCATCCGAGGCGTAGCACAATGGCTGGCCACCCGAGAAGTAGCGTTCCTGCTTGTCGATGGCGGTGCGCCGGCCGCTCAGCTCGGCATAGAGAGAGTCCACCCGCTTCGCGGCCTGCTCGGCGTTCAGAGCCACGGACAGACCTCCTCACGGGGTTAGAAGACGTAGGCGTACGACTCGGGTTCGGTCGGCCATCCAGCGGCGCGAGCGTCGGACGCGGCCTCGTGCGCGAGGACCGACGTCACGGCGGCGTCGATCTTCTGGTGATAGGCGCCCGCGGGCTTGGACAGGATGTAGCGTTCGCCGGCCTTCGCCGCCTTGCGCGCGTTGCCGATATGAGTCGCCGACACCTTGCAGTCGTCGTGCGTCAGTGAGCCGGCAGTCAGGTCCGTCACGAACCGCTCGAGGGCCGCGTGCATCTGCGACACCCGGTAGGTGGGCCAGGGGATGACGACGTTGTCGCCGAACTCCAGCGCCCAGGCGTCAACCTCGGACTGCCACCACGGCGGATCGGCGTACATCCGCGTCACCCGGTAGCGCCCGAACAGCTCGGACACCGCCGCATTGACCTCGCCGCGGGGGATGATGCCGCCCCACTCTGCGGGGTTCCACAGCGTCGGACGCTTGTCCGGGCCATAGGTCGGGGTGAACAGGACGCCCTCGCGCGTCTCGGCGCGGATGCACGTCCAGTCGTCAGTTTGCGAACCGTCGAACCCGAGCGCTATGTCGAGCACGTCGACTCCCACAATTTGTCAGGCAGCCACGCGCCCAAGCCCTGCACCAGCCGATTCCCGAAGAAGCGCTCGGCCTGCTGCGGGTCGCGCTCCATGAGCTCGGCCGCCTCAGCCTCGATCGCGTCGAGGTCGACCCACGGGGAGCCGGCGTAGACGTAGCGGAGGATCTTGCGGCGCTCGGCCTTGTTGGCGAACGACAGCGACGACGGTGCCTGCGGGAAGTCTCGGAAGATGTCCTTGGCGGAGGACTCGAACGTGCGCTGGGCGACCGACAACTCTGCCGGGTCCCATGCGTTCGTCGTCTCCCACGCGCGGCCACCCATGCCAGCGAGGCCACGACGCTGCGTCTCGGCGACGCGCACCATGCCGGCCGACTCGGTCCAAATGCCCGTCTCGTCCTGCGGCACGAACGTCACGCGAGCACCCAAGCGGGACTTGGCTGATGACGTCACGGTGTCAATGCGCCCCGCGCCGGGAAGTCGGATGAACTCCTCGCCCGTCTTTGGGATCAGTTCAGCCAGCGGCCCGAGTTGGATCATGGGACGCAGCGCGTCGTAGATGTTGTCCGTCTGCTCATTCGACGTCGCTGTGATCTGGATGAGCGGAGTCGGCCACGGGATGCCCATAGCCTCGCCCGGCTCGTAGGCGTAGACGAACCCACAGCCACACCCGAAGTCGCGGCAGTCATAGACCTCGCCACCGCGAGCCCAGCCGTCGAACAGCGCCGGGCCGACACCCTCGAGACAGATGATCGCCGCGGTGAACGGACCCTTGCCCGTCTTCTGCGGTCGCACCGTCTGAGAGCGGCGGAAGTAGAACGCGGGCGCGAGCTGCCCACGAGTCGCAGACGGCTTCACCCGGTAGTGGTTCAGCGTGTCCCACGCCTGCCAACCCGAGAGCGCAAACCGTTGCCCACGAGAGAAGCCGTCAGGGATGACGCAGTGAGCCTCGATCCAGTCGACCGCGACGAACAGGGTCGGGAAGTCGACGCGGTAACTAGGCTCCGGGCTCGACATCAGTCACGACCTTGAAGCGGTCGCGCGCAGACTGGCCGGCAGGCTCGGACGCCTCACGCTGAGCGGCGACCTGATCGGCGGCGATCTTCCACCGACGACGAGCGAGGCCATCCTGCGAGATCCCGAGGCCTTCCATGAGCTGCTTGACCAGCGTGCCCAGGTTCGTCGGCGCGCCCGGCGCCTCGGCCTCAGTCAGCCGGCGCACATAGAGGGCAACCTCGAGAGTTGATCCGTCGCGCTCCCACTGGACAGCCTGCGGGCGAGCCCACTCGGAAGCCCAGACCTCGACCTCACGGGCCGACGCCTTCGGGGACAGCGGCCACTCGGGCGGATCACCCAAGCGACCCTCGGCCGGCAGCGTCGTCCACCCAGCCAGGTCGGACGGG
>ERZ724509.638-NODE-638-length-14536-cov-4.959188_pt1 | contig 14536 bp, 17 predicted proteins | sample MGYA00376042_ERZ724509 | MGnify/ENA primary metagenome ERZ724509 (study PRJEB28724, sample SAMN07190887) | wastewater metagenome | isolation source: effluent of sewage treatment plant in Hong Hong | place: USA: Christiansburg, Virginia | collected 2016-03-01 ...
TGGTGTATTCCGGTCTTGGTATAACCGAGGCGGTAGAACCGTATCGTCTAAAGAAAACTTCGGTGTTAGGACTCAAGAGGTCCGTTCAACCATCATGTATGGTGGAGAAGATCAGTTCTCTGTAGATGCCAATAGGGCTCGATGCATTCACTTACGAATCCCTAAGAATGGTCGAGAAGAAGTTAAGTCATTCGCTTGGATTGATAGCCGCAGACGGGATCTGCCAGCTATTGGTTTCCATTGGATAACCAACAAGCACAAGATTGACGCCAAAGAGATGATTGCTGGTATGAAAGAGTTGGATACCCAGCTTCGAGCCAAAGGCATCTCTAGCAGAACTTCTTTGAATTGGGCTGTGGTTGCTTACTTCGGTAAGAAACTTGCAGAACAGTACTGCCCTAAGTTTGATTACATGGAATACCTGTGGACTGCTGCTCAGGATGACGTTGATCGTCAGAATGAGGATGAAACCTTGTCTGAGTACTGGAATCTGGTTGAAGGATTGTTGTCAGAAGAACGTCCTAAGCTAAACTCAGAACATTTCCGAGTAGAAACCAACATGCTTCATATTTGGTGGGCTGAAGTCTTCCGAGTAGCTGAGCGAGAAGGTAGAAACAAAGACATATTTTCCAAACGAGCAATTATGGAAAGCATGAGAGATGAACCATACTTCGTTCGTGAAGGTAGAGAGAAGTTTGGCATCAAAGAGGTACAACACAGAAGCATAACGTTAGATTTGGATAAAGCTCCAGACGTTATTAAACAAATAGCGGCAACATTAGACCAGGGGTAATATATGATTGACATGGGTTTTAACATCTATGCAATGGCTAAGCCGGAAACCCTGGAAGAATACGGTGCTTTGCTGGATGAAGCACTTAGACTTATGGATGAACTCAACGAACAGTTGTTAAAGATTGAAGAAGAGCTACATAAGAAATTTCCAGGTAGACGTTGACTAACTTCCTCGGACGATGATATACTCACGTCGTCTGAGGAATTATTCTAAAGAACTTGAGTTGTATGAACACGGCAACTCTTGCTTAATAATAAGTGTTTATGGAACTAAAAGAAAAATGAATAAGATGAATCAGCAGCCTAATAGAACCAATTCTTCTTTTGTTCGAGCCAAACGCCCGTTTGATCACTCGGATAATAAGTGGCGTGGTTATGAGTATTCTTGGGCTGTTTATCCTAGTTATTGGGCCAGTACATGGGGTCCAAAACCTCTGTTAGGCTATGTGCGAGCCGACTCAGCATTCAATGCTCGGTACGCCGCATTCGACAAAGGCCTTCTGCCTCGCAACGATACGTTCGAGCCTGAAGTTGTGTTACAAGAACGTAAATATATCCGCAGGTAATCCATGACAATGAAACTGATTTTTGAAGTAACGGTAGAAGATAACATTCTGGTAGGTTTTACCGAGGATGAAACTCTCGCTGAAACTTTGATCATTGACCGTTTCTATGCCGCTGCATCCGAGGGTGACGAGCTGGTTATGACGATCATTGATGGTGTAAAAACCTATACGATCCGAACACTGGTTAACGTCCCCGGTGAGGATGAAGATGAATTAGAGTATGTCGATAATGACGGTAATCCTATTACTGCCGACGGTCAAGACATCGTAGAAAGCGATGACCTAGTAGACGATGTCCCTGAGTATGAGTTCAACGAAGAATTCCTTTGGGCAATACATACTGGTGAGCCTGACAAGGACATCAATGTAAGCCAACAGTCCATGTTCTTGATTGACATTGGACACGGCTCTCCCTTTGAACGGGATGAGAATCTTGCCATCATCGCTGCCAAACGAGGATAAACTTCTTCGTGATGTTTTAGAACATGAGGCCAAGTTAAGCTTGGCCCATTTAACTCTTTCCCAGTACAAAGAAGATTTAGCGAAGTATGATTCCATGGATCAAAAATTCATGGAAGGCATCAAATTTTTTTACGAAGCCCGGTATGCCTTGTCTCGTGACATATCCAACCTGGTAATGCTAAAAGCAGAATTTGGCATAGTCGGAAAACAATGGTATAATAGAAATACGAAGAGTTGAACATGCTCTTTTCCTCCTGGGTGACCTAGAAATAGATAACCCCTTTGGCCTAGACTAAACACCTAGGCCTTTTTTTATAAAGACCTCCTAATAGAAAGTTAGCATGGCAAAACTAGAGACGCTTCCCTTGGAAGAACTCTATGCGAGAAAGATGACGTCGAGCGTAGAGAAGGTAATTATGCTGAAGGAAGACTTCAGTAAGAAAGCACCGTTGTGGTGTGAGAAGGTGTGTAAGCTCAATTGTAAGGCTCCACCTAGAGATGCAATGCTTGTTCCGACTGATACTGTTGATGTACTGATTATTCAGGATCATAAGGCGTTCAGTGATGGTAAGTACGGCAAAAGATTTGAAGAAGTCGAAAGCAAGCACAGGGAAATCATTTTTCAGATGGCTGGCAAGGCTTTTAAAGCAAAAGAAGGTCATCCTAAACTGACCTATGCAGTAACGAGTCTTCTGAAGTGTCAACTGACAAAGGATGACATCAAGAAGAACAAAGCACCAACCGACACGGTGCTGATGAAGTGTAAGCCTTACGTGCTCAAGGAAATTGAGCTGCGAAAGCCAAAAGTAATCATCTCGCTTAACACTGCAGTAACCAAAGCAATGGGCTTGAAGAAAACCAACTACGGCAACCGTGGTGAAATCTTTGGCAACGTTGTATTCACTTTACATCCACGAACTCTACTGATGCTTAGACAGAACAGTAGCGGTAAGTTCTGGGGTCCGGACTTTTATAAGATCATTGAACGTGATTTTATGAAAGCTGCTGCCCTGGCTCGTGGTGAATTGAAGAACCCTGACCTTGTGGCAGCGGTTGAGAAGGTAAGAAAGCAAGTTCATGTAGCCAGGAACATGACAGACGTTAAGAATTTCGTCACAGAGTTGCTAGAGGCTGGCCGTGCCGGAAAGATACTGTCATACGACACTGAAACAAACGGATTAGATCCATACGCAACTGGAGCCAAACTCCTGACTGCTCAGTTTGGCTATCGTCATGCAGACGGATACATTAAGGCTTTAGTCTTCCCGCTGTGGCATAGAGAAAACCACGGCTACGATCCCGTTCAAGCTTGGCCTTTCATAGCTGAAATACTTCTCGATGAAAGTATTGGTAAGATTGGCCACAACATGAAATTTGATTGCCTCTTTACTTACTGTACTGCTGAGATCAGGATTAAAGGTGTCAGATTTGATACTATGCTTTTACTCCATGCGTTAGATAGTGGTACTCAGGGTAATCTAGGCCTGAAACAAGCTGTATGGGATTATTTACCTGCAATGGAATTGGGTGGCTATGAAGACCTACTGCCTTCATTACATACAACTAAGCAGATTGAGAAACTTGAAGGAGAAGATGACGATGAAAATGAATAATTTTAAAGTCGTAGACCCGTTGCCGTCTCAAGTCAAAGATCTTAGGGGATTAGTTTTTGGTAAATTAACCGTAAAAGGTTATCTAGGTAGGTATGTAGTAAAACATTCCCTTTGGGTCTGCGAGTGTGAATGTGGAGATCTATGTACTGCTACCGGAAATGGCTTACAAAGAGGAGCTAACGTAAGTTGTGGAAAGAAAAAACATCCAACTCATATTACTCATGGAATGACGGGTACCGGAGCGCATAAAACCTGGAACACTTTAAGGAGGAGGTGTTTGGACCCCTCCTTTAAGCAATACAAAGATTATGGCGGAAGAGGTATAACTTTTTGTGATCGGTGGAAAGATTTTAAAAATTTCTATGAAGACATGGGGGATAGACCTGTAGGTAAGACCATAGACAGAATAGATGTAAACGGAAATTACGAACCATCTAATTGCAAATGGTCTACTCACAAAGAGCAATGTAATAATAAAAGGAACTCTAATGGTCGTACTTAAACCAATGGCTAAAAGAACGGCTGCTGCTAAGACGTTGAAGCCCGTAGGTGAAAATATCCTGGCAGTTGAGAAGAAGATTTACAGGACGTATGAAGACTACGACCCTGAAGATCTTTATCTGTATGCCGGAATAGACGTAATTGTTACCTCAGAAATAGCTAGTAAACTAGCCCCGAGATGTTACGACGAACCTAAGTACTTTCGCAGTGTGAACGGTAAGGATAGGATAGAGACGACAGCGATGTCCATCTTTGAAAGTTACGAGAGGTTTACCTCTCCTGCTTTTGAGTTCATTATTGACCTGGAATTGAACGGAATCAAATACGATGTTGAAGGCAATAGGGCGATGGCGGCTCGTATGGTGGCCGAGGTGGAAGAACTGGAGACGCAGATATTTGAGGCGCTTGGGTCTACTATAAACTTGGACTCTGGCGATGCGATGACGAACCTGTTGTACGTTGAGAAGGGCTTTGATGTTCTGACCCGTACAAAGACAGGTGAACCTTCTACGGACGGTGAAGCTTTAGCAGCGTTGGCTGAAAAGTATGAACTTCCATGGCTTAAGCTAATTGCTAAACGTAAAGATATTGTGTCCATCTACAGAACGTTCATTCAGAACTATGTAGAAGACTTCGTGAAGCCAGACGGACGGATTCATTCGTCCTATAACTTACACGGTACCAGTAGCTTTCGTATATCTGGAGACAATCCAAACTTCACACAAATTCCTAGACCCAAGCATGGATATAACATCCGTGACTTGTTTGTGCCAAGGCCTGGATATGTCTTCATTGCACTAGATTTTTCTAGTGCTGAGGTGAAGATTCTCGGAGCGATTAGTCGAGATCCTATGCTGCTTAAAGCTATTGAAGACGGTATGGACTTCCACTCGTTCTCGGCTAGCCAAATGGCAGGACTGGACTACGACGAGTTCGTGAAAATCGTAGGAGATAAAACTCATCCGTTAAATAAAGAGTACAAGTTAAAACGTCAGGCTGCAAAGACATTGACGTTTGGTATCCTTTATGGTTCAACGGCGCGAGGTGTCGCTCTTTCTCTGAACATAACCATTAAAGAAGCTGAAGCATTGATTGCGCTGTATTTCGATAAGTTTCCGCTTATTAAGACTTACATTGACGATATGCACAATGAGGCTAGGTGGAACCATTTCGGAGTTGGTCCCTTTGGACAGAGGAAGATGCAGTATGGGACGTTGGGTTGTTTTGCGAATACTGCGGTGTATAACGCTGCACTTCGCAATCAACAAAATGTGAGGATTCAAGGAACCAGCAGTTCCTTAGGGTTAGCTTGTTTCGCTGCAGGTAACGAAGCGATCAAGAAGCTCGGAGCTAGGTCACTGGCAACTGTTTATGACTCTTGGGAAATCGAATGCCCTATCGAGCACGCCGCTGAATGTTTGGAGACATGCTTCTACTACATGGAAGAATGGCCTCTTGAAAACTTTGATTGGCTTACTCTGCCTGTGGGGGTTGAGGCTGAGATTTCCGGAAAGAGTTGGGGTCAGGCTTCGGTTGTACACCGTGGAATGAACCAAGCTGAGATAGAAGAGTTCCTGAGAAAAGAGCAGGAAGAAGGTTAAACATATATCACGTTTGTGGTATAAGTTTTTTGTAGAGGTATTATTAAGTTTGAGTATGCGTCCTAACGGATTATAATTTCGCTTACTATCTATCTCCACAGTGTTAGTTAAGTATTCGTGAAACGTAAGTTTTACGGGGGAATGCAACATTCCCTTTTTACGTTTTCCAGAACATAATCTGAAATCGTACCGCACTGGAGTCGAGTTAACAACACGTTAAAGAAATTAAGTTGAGTGGTTCACTGATAGTTATAAGTATGAAGTATGAAACTTCCAGGGCGATGTAACATCGCTCTAGTTTCCCTGTTTGAATACGGGGATAAATTCGGGATCGGGATCGGGATCGGGGTCAAAAGATCCAAAGGGATCTTTTTGGTTATAACTGTTGGTGAACCACTTAATTTTTAGTCAAGGAAAATATGAGAATTGGTATTGACCCAGGTTGGGCAAGCTTTGGTGTTGCCATAGAGCATGATGGTAAGACCATCTTTAAAGACTCTTATATTCCCAGAGATCATGAGGAAGATATCTGTACGTTCATAAAATTTTTAGTAAGCCGTCTATTACACGCTAGCGATGTGCTGGCAGACGATTTACTTAAGACAGGTATTACGCCAGGAGCGGCTCTTGAAATCATGAAGCTGACGGACGTTTATATCGAACGTTTTGTAGCCTATAAGGGGATACATTCCGACATGAGTGAAAAAATTCTCATGTTGATCGGAGCATTGAATTACGAATTCACTCGTTATGGTGCCAAAGTCCATATGGTTCGTGCCATTGATTGGAAACCAAAAGTTTGTAAGTACTTGGTGAGAACCCAAGGCTTCAATAACCCGAATCCTTCCTTTGATAAGAAGTTTTCGATTGCAGCGGCAAATGCTTTATCCGGCGGATCCTCAAAAGTCGACCATGAAGCAGATGCTATTTGTCTTAGTTATTTAGGACTAGTAGACATATACAACCAAGGAAAGAAATGAAGAAATGACAGATCCAGAGAGTTTTGATCCTCTCCCCGGTGACCTGGTAGTAGTACCAGAAGGCACAAAGATACCTACTGGTTTTCCAGCATTGGTGTATCACATGAAGTTTCTCCTAACCCCTTCAATCATTCGTACTGGAAGCGCCATGAACTTGTTTCAATTCAAAAATTCTCACCTCGGCAAATGGTTTGGCAAGGGCCAGTCCACAGAAACCTTAACGGTTGCTTCTGCCGAAAGTGGTGTACTCACTGCTTTGTCGCCCGACTTTTCAGATACCGTGTTTGAGAAGATGGCCGAGAAAGATTTGGATCCACTACTGATGGAGAAAAGTCATCTTGAGCCACGTTCGGATCTCAGCCTGGTTTTACAGCCGGTGTCTCCTGAAGTCCAATTGGCAACGTTCTTTCGCTATGCCCGTGGCATGGACGTCTTCCGCAAGCCTGACGGCGGCGAGAGCTGGGCCATCTCACCTAAGGGTGGCGTAACCTTCTATGTCGAACTGGACGCAGCTAACGGATGCTTTGCATTCGCTTACTCTCTGTGCCATTCCGACGAAAATTTCTGCATGAAGATCGGTCGTCATATTGCGAAGCAACGCTTTGAATACGAGGACTGGTACGAAGTGGGAAACTACGACCAGGGCCTCTCAGTCGTAATGAATGTCAAGATTGCCATACATAACTTGCTTTATGCAGGAAACAGTGGTAAACTTGCCGTTGACAAAACAAACGTTGTGTTCTCTTCCCTTTCGGAAAGATTCAACGAAGATGACATGAAACTTATTTACAAAAGGATTTAAATCAAATGAGCGTTACTATCAAAGAACTGGTTGACTCTTCTTCAGCAGCCACCGGTCTGACAAAGAAAGTCACCGAACAAGCCCTGGTTGCCGCTTTTGCTGCTGCCGGTACAGCATTGAAAGCTGGCCAAGAAGTCACCATCCGTGACTTTGGTCGTCTGTATCCCAAGGTTCGTCCTGCTCGCCAGGCACGCAATCCACGCACGGGTGCAGCAGTCCAGGTGGCCGAGAAAACCATCATCAAGTTCAGCCCACGCGGCAGCCTGAAATAATCAGGGAACGCTGATATAGAGGAAGCCGGGGTTAATCTCCCGGCTTTTTTTTTATTCAAAAGGACTTTGTGAGAACATTTACTTCAATTGAAAAAGCATTAGGGATCAGGAGTACCCGAACCATGAATATACGAGAATCCGTTCCTGTTACACAAGCGCTTCATATGCCTATGTCTGGGTTGAGAGAATATCTCTTCTCCACGTTTCGCATGAATAAGCTGCTTGAGAACAAAAGCATCATCAACGTCAATCTGATTTATCAGGTTGAAACCAAAGACTTTAAAGCTTTTGCTTTGACTCTCTCGGGGTTAGTTAGCGAAGACGTCAATCAGCACGTTGAGAATTCAGTATTCAAAAGCCATGACGGTAAGATACTCATGGAGTACACACCTGACGAGCATTTGATGGAAGTCACTTTGCTCGGTGAACCTGAAACTGTCGCAGCGTACGAACGTATGTTGGAAGACAAATTTACCAGCCCCACCGCCTACATCAAGTGGGTGTTTGATCCTCACTCCATGCAGTCCCAGAAAATTCCCGTGGACAAGAAGCATAAACCGTTCGATGCCATGTACCCTTGGCTTAACGGGGAAGGGCTGGAAGACTACTACGACAGATACATGGCCTCTGACGCCGGTATCCTTTTGTTAACTGGGCCTCCAGGCACCGGCAAGACTTCGTTCATTCGAGGTCTTTTGAACCATGCTAAAGAGAACTGTATCTTGACGTACAGTACTGACTTGCTGAACTCAGATTCCTTCTTCGCCGACTGGCTAGGTGATGAAGACGAAAAGATCGTTGTACTGGAAGACTCCGACACCATGCTGGGTAGTCGTAAAGAAGGCAATGGTCTGATGCATCGCTTCCTTAACCTTGGTGATGGCCTTATCACCATTCCCGGCAAGAAGATGATCTTCTCTACCAATCTGACATCATTGGATCAGGTAGATTCAGCTTTGACTCGTCCAGGTCGTTGTCATGACATTTGTGAGTTCAGAAAGCTCACGAAGACAGAGGCTGAGATAGTGGCAAAGATTGCTGGTACTACATTATCAGAAGGTGTAGACGGCCAAACGTCTTGGACCATTGCTGAAATCTTCTCTAATTTGCGTGCTCGTAAAGAGGTTGCAAAGAAGACTGCTTTTGGCTTTACGGCTGGAAGGGTGGCGGGCTGATGACTTCCGGACACGATTCCTCACCGATACCAAATTCAGCTACCGTTGCAGCTATGGAAGAAGCAAGAAAAATAAGTAGACGAGAGTTACCTGCTTTTCCTCACGCTAATCCTAGATACGACGGTAACTGGAATAAAGAGTCTCAAATAGCTGGCATGAGTCTTCGTGATTACTTTGCCGGTCAAGCTTTGATAGGTATGGCTGCCTCTTATGGTGAACACGACATGGCTATAAGGGCTTACAGGATCGCTGATGCGATGATGGTATCGAGAGAAAAATAACAAAAGGAAATAAGTGATAGAACAAGAAAAAGATGGTCACGTCGAGATTGACCTTGAAACCCTGTCTACAAAACCGGGCGGAGTCATTGTCTCATTAGGGGCTGTAAGGTTTGACCCTCGTCTGGGTCGAATCCAGCCCTATGATGAGCTGGTAGAAAAGGGTAAGACCCTTAAAGTTATATTGGATATTCCCGACTCGAAGAACTACGGTTTTACGATATCTAAGGACACACAGGAATGGTGGGACTTACAGTCTCAAGAAGCCAAGGATGCGACGTTCAATACCGGTAAAGAAGTACCCGTTAAACTTGCCCTTGAGAAATTTGCAGCCTTTATGCGTAGAGGTGATTGCTTATGGGGTAATGGAGCCAACTTCGATCCAGTCATGTTGGAGCCATATTTTGATCGCCTAGGGATGCCGTTGCCTTGGAAATTTTACAAGGTCATGTGTTTCAGGACGCTCAAAACATTGCTTCCATATAACGAATTGTTGATTCCACCTAATAAGATCAAGCATGATTGTTTGGCTGACGCTGTGTTTCAGGCTCAGATAACCCAAGCTATTTACATGCAAAATCCAAACATTAAACCTGATAAGAAAGACTGACATGAACCCTTTGGTTTTCATAATCATCCTTGTCGTACTTTGCATTATTCTTTGAGGTAAACATGAAGCGCCAAATATTACTCGTTCCTGGAAAACAACTGCTTGGTAGCTGGTGCTGTCCCGGTCATGATACTTGGCCTCATCAAACCTACAAGAACAAACGCAGCAAACAGGCCAGGGCCAGAGATATAAAGAAAGAGCATAGGCTCGCCAGGACTCTCGAAAAGAGAGAACTTGGTAAAGAAATAAAGGAATTAAATGACAACGACGGATCCAGAATTGGAAGTATTAGTGAACGGGAAACGGACGATTGACGAAGAGAAGGATCTTGACCTGATCCTCGACTGGTACAAACAGGCTGAGATGGTTACTTCCCCCGAAGGTGCCCAGGAGCTCTCAAAACGCCTTTTGGGAGGTTTTAATCACGACTTAGGGTCCATGTGCCATGCAGCGGCTGCGGCGGCTTATGCGTCGATTAAAGCGGTCGACACTTCGGAACAGAGCGTCAAAAATGGTGGATTCACTGATTTTCAACGCAATATGATCATGTGGCTTATAGTCCAACAGATCACCGGAGTGACTGACGAGCCTATGCGGATACTTCGGTTTGGTGAATTGCTCAAGCCAGGTGGTTGGCATAACTTCAACGTGTTATCTCGCACCACTATGGCTTGGCTATTTGAACAGGCCAATGAACAACTTAAGAACACTGATGGTATGCCTAAAGAACTGGTAAAGCACTTGAAAGCTATTGCTGACGGTAAAGTACCTAAAGGATTCGTTCTTGAGTCCGGACCACAGTTAAACAAACGCTGAAATATTGGTATAAATACTATAGAGAGCAATCTCCGTTTTATTAGATAACAATTGACCTTGCAAGGAAAATAAGAAAATGAATTCATTCCCATCAACGTTCGTGTACAACCCCCGCAAAGATCTCATGGAAACTGTCCCTGAATTGCGGACTTTGGCTCGTCGGGTTAAGTCTCTGCGTATCGCCAAAAACATGAGCCGCAGTTCCCTGGCCTTGGCCTCTGGTCTGAGCTACGATACGATCCGTCGTGTTGAGCTGGCTAGCCAAACGGGTTACAACCCAAAACTTGATACTCTAGGCTACATCGCCTATGGTCTCAAAACCCCTTTGACCGAAGTGATCGCTCGGCCAAAACCGCAAGTAGCTTAACGGTTAATTGCAAAGTGTTTACTTAAATGTTTACCTCTAGTCATGTACTGACGGCGGTTTCCCTAAGTGGTGGGTCCCGGCTTTCGTTACACATTAGCTGTAAGAATTTAAGTAAGCATTATTAGATGTGATAGTAATATAGTATAATGGATAATTCTCGATAAAGTATTTGTCGATGGTCAAGTTGAAAGACTGAAGCCAAGACAGGGCAGAGTAACTCTGTCGTTATGTCTTTCTGCCTAATCTCCGCTGCGCTGCGAAACGGCAGAATACCAGGATCCTGGTCCCGAGCTCTTCGCATGCATTCCTCCAGGGGGATGGTACCGGTTCGAGCGGGCCGCCCAGCAGGGATGAGTTTATCGATTGTTAATTTTGTTAGTTTTAAATTTGTAATGTATTGCAGAGCTTGGAAGCTGCTAAGGAACGAGTTACTCGTTCTATCTCTTCTCGGCATTTTCCTACGGAAAATTGCCGAATTCCTCCTCGACACCACGTCGACTGGGTCCACCCTGGTAAGATGTATATACCCATATATAGACATCTGTGCGTGCGAGTGAGATTACAAATTTCGTATTTTTAGATTTAGTAAACCATAATAGGTTTGAACGATGTTACATCGTTTCTTTTCGTCCTATTGCATAGGAGGAGCACTCGTGCTCTCTATGGACCCCGTGATCGGAGCTGCTAAGCTTGCGTGATCTCACGAACTAGTTGTAGATGAGTACTGGATGAGTTCTGGGATTGCCATAATCTGCTGCATTTGCTATAAACCATCAGTGGCCACTATTGTTGTGACATACCGATGGAGCTGAAGAAGAGAAGGACACTGATGTCGACGAGACGTCGGTCTCGGCCACTTGGTGAAAGGAGACATGTGATGTACATCCGCCTGGCGGATCCATACCATGGCTACCAAGAGAGATGTGCTCAACTGAACGAGTTCATGATTAGGAGGAGATGCTAGAAAGTCACTGAAATATGACATTCTCAGCGTTGTCTTCTTGATCACCTCATATTTCGGCGAGCCAGATCTTACCTTCCTCAGGTACTATGCGCATGCTTAGATCTCCTTATCTGCAGTCAAATCTCCCTGTCGTGTAAATCTAAAAGGATAAGTCAAAATGGAATACCTTCCAGCAGTGTTGTTATTCCTCTCGTCGTTGTTCATGGTGTTCATGCTAGGAATGCAGTCCATGAATGTTAACGGTGGCCATTATTTGGCTGCTGCTCTCACGAGTTTTGGTATTGGGTTCTGCAACTTTTTTGTGTTGCGGTATATCCCAAATGGAAATTTCGAAATCCTACCGTTCTCAGCCTACGTGGCTGGTGGACCTGTAGGTATCGTTTTGAGTATGTGGTTTCATCGGAAGTTTATGAAACGCAAACCAGAGAAAGAATCTCAAACCCACTAAGCTTGTGAGTCGCATCTTACTCCTTCGGGCCTGTAAGATTCGCAGAGACTTTGGGTTTGAACCGGACTAACTGTCATGAAATGAAAACGACCTGGGAAGTAGGTAACTACACGTTTACCGGGGCCATGATGTTTTAGTCCGGGATTAATACCCAGCGAACCAAGTCAATGAAAAGTATACTAACTATAATTAGGTATATAAGGTCATATGATACTTTCGCTGGGGTTCGGTTTCGTCGGCGTTACTAAAGTAATGTAGCTCAGTCGGTAGAGCAATGGACGCAAAATCCATGGGCCGCAGGTTCGAGTCCTGTCATTCCTCCGTTACCGTCGACGATTTAAGTTTCATTGGTAGTACTGTAGACAGGTGTAGCTCAGTCTGGTAGAGCACTGGCCTAATCCGCTGGGGGGTCGCAGGTTCAAATCCTGTCGCTAAACGCTCGTTACCATCAATGTTTTAGGGGGTTCGCCAAGTCTGGTTCAAGGCACTGGGTTTTGATCCCAGCATGCGCAAGCTGTCGTAGGTTCGAATCCTTCACCCCCTGCCAATTTTTATGGCTCAGTGATAAAAAGCCAAAAGGTAAGTCACTGAGTCTTTTTATAAATCCCCTAGTACTGTGGTTCCCTTTCATGTGAGTATCCTTCCCGACATGTATCTATTCTGCAGAATGGTTTATATCTCCGTGTAGGACCAATATCATGAAGGCTTTAATCCGTTACTAGGGGTCTTTTTTTAATCGATGATACTGCCAGGCTAAGAGGGGTTGTCATCTAAGTTAAGATATCAGGTTTTGATCTGAAAATATTGGGTAATTCCGTAAAGGTAGTCCCATTCTATTGCCGTTCCCTACGTTATCATCGATTAATATTCTCTCTTACAGTACTACGCTTGCATCGGCGGTCTATCCCGGTTCGATCCCGGTCTCAATCCGTGTAGCCTGATTCCTTACTGTAAGAGACTAGTCCTAGATTCGTCTAGGCTTGTTTGCGTCGTCTGTATTTAGTTGACCTCTACTAAGTTTGTCCTAGCACTGATTCTCTCTTGACGAGGTCGTTGCTCTAAACAGGTTTAGTTCAGCTCAGTTAAGTACAGGCGATTTTTTATTTGTTCAGAATGAAATGGTTACATCTGATTCGCGGTAGCATGTAATGATTTCAGGGCCTCAGTAGAGTAACGGAGTAGTAATCCGTCGGTAGCTCTCTCGTGATTCGGAAAGCCTCCAATTGATAAATGGTCAAGCTTACCCGGTGCGAAGCCTATGGATGTCTTTCAATTTTGACGTAAAAAGTTGGGTGACCACCAACACTACGCTAAGTGCATACCACTGTCTAGCAGTGACAGCCTCGACGGGGTTGCTGAGAAGGTTTTAAGGATGAAGCTAGAACGTAATCCTTCCCCTCAGTCGCGCTGCTTCTTCTATCGAGTTTGCAACCAGGTTTAGTCACCTGGCGTCATCCCAACCGGCCTGTAGTCTAAGTAGAGACGCACTAACCGTCTTAGTGAAGTTTGAGGTTCGAGTCCTCTTCAGCCCTCAATTTTTTGTGTAAGTTAACCAACCCCAGGAGTCTTTATGAATGAAGTCAATCCAGTCGCAGCCGTTTGCGGTAGCGAAGTCCGTATCTACGGTTCTGTCAATGAGAAGAGCAAACGCCGTCCTTTGATGAAAGTCATTGAGTGCGGCAATCGCGGTAAAGCCGTTATGTTTGCCCAGGAACATGACGATACTGAAAAGGCTCGTCAGATCAAGCACGCTCGTAGCCACTAAAGCTTTTGGGTAAGTCAGTTATCTGGTTAAGCTGTGGAAGTCATGAGCCAACAAGTTGCGGTTCGAGTCCGTACCTTACCCCCAACAAACCACGTACCGTCCAGTTGAGGAGTCCCGGTCAAGCTGGGTCATGGATTATCCCCATAGGTAATGCCGACTTAAGTGTCGGGATCAGGCCAGAACTCCACAAGGGTTCTGGTCTTTTTTAGCTCAATTGAGTTTGAGGTTTTCATTTTGTCTTGAGATTTCGATTCCAAGACAAAACGACCAAAATTTTGTCATAGGGTTTTAGTCTTCAAATAAAGGACTTAGTCAAATTCCAAGACAAAACGAAAATTTATGTCTTGGCTCTGTCATTGAATGGTTGCCAGTAAACAAAAGAGTAAATCTTAAAAATGACAAAATGACATAATTTTCGGAAACATATACCTACTTCTACAGAAATAAAAAATCTCACAGAAAATTTCTCATCAAAAACATACCTTGAATTGCAGGAACCCCTTTAAGTCCGTCAGACATGT
>ERZ724509.640-NODE-640-length-14532-cov-5.768944_pt1 | contig 14532 bp, 15 predicted proteins | sample MGYA00376042_ERZ724509 | MGnify/ENA primary metagenome ERZ724509 (study PRJEB28724, sample SAMN07190887) | wastewater metagenome | isolation source: effluent of sewage treatment plant in Hong Hong | place: USA: Christiansburg, Virginia | collected 2016-03-01 ...
CGGTGGGTAAAGACTCAAGCTGAGCTCGGGGCGGCTTTGGGGTGTGATCGGAGGAGTATCGCTCGCTACATGGATACCCCTGGGAATCCAGGCCGGACTGCGGATGGGCGTTACGAGGTTCAGCCGTGGCGGGATTTTGCGGCGAAGCATGGCCGGTTGCGTGTGCCTGCTAAGTCCGATGAGGAAAAGGCGAAGTTGCGCCAGCTTAATGCCGAGGCTGAGTTGGCTGAGATTCGGCTGCTTGAAGCGAGGGGGCAGTCTGTGCCGCTCGATGAAGCGATGAGAGTATTCGGTGACATCTTTGCCGGGTTGGTGAGGCAAATGCGGGCATTGCGCTATGAGGTCGCTCCAAACATGGTTGGGTTGCCAGTGGAGGATGCCATGGAGATGCTAGATGGCGCTGTGTGCGACGTGATGAAGGATGTTAGCCTGTCTGGGGAGGTAAAAAAAAAAGCCTTCTGGAGGACCATTGCAGAGCGGTCTTCACTCCTCCAGGAGACCTTACTATGTGGCAATGGGGCGAGCGGTGGGTGAGGATGTCGAACGGTCAGAGGTGGAGTTCGGTCCGCTGTCTTTTCTTGCGTGAAATCATGGAGGCCTTGGGGTCGATCCACATTCATGTTGTAGCGTGCATGTGTTCCGCGCAGTCATTCAAGACTGTCACGATGCAGGTGGCTTTGCTCTACTGGATTGACCAGGATCCCGGGCCTACGCTGTGGGTCACGTCCACAAAGGACATGGCGGTCAAGGAAATGAAGGGGCGCATCAAGCCGATGTTCAATGACTGTGAACCGGTGGCGCAAAAGATGCCGACGCATCGATCAATGTGCACTACGCGGGAGGTCTATTTCCCTGGGGGTGAGTTTCGGATCACGGGTTGCGACTCTGAGGCGGATCTACAGACCACGCCGTATCGGCGGTTGGTTCTGGATGAGGCTCGGTCCTACCCAAAGGGTGCGTTGGAGATGGTTGGCAAGCGGGTTCGTTCGTTTCCGCATTCGTTCAAGAAGGTGATTATCTCCACTCCCGATGAGGAGAATGATGCTCTGCATAAGGCCTATTTGGAGGGCACTCAGGAGGTCTGGCACTTCCGGTGCAGGGGCTGCGCGCATGAGCAGGAATTGAAGTGGGGCGAAGCGGGTGTCCGTGGTGGCGTGAAATGGACAACCAACGAAGTTACCAAGAAGGATGGTCGATGGAACTATCCGGAGCTCTACAAGACGCTGCATTATGAGTGCGAGGCGTGTGGCTACGAGTATTGGGACATTCGGTCGAATGGCGTGGATCGCGTGTGGTTTGCGACTCAGGGCCGCTGGATCGTGAACAACCACGAAGCGCCAAAGGACTATCGGTCGTTTGCCTGGAATGCCCTCCTGCCGCCGGTGCCGTCCTGGGAAGATCAGTTGCATGAGATGTTGGAGGCTATTAGCGCGCTATCCTTTGGTGATTTCATGCCGCTCAAGGTGTGGGTCACGGAGACGGATGGCAAACCGTGGACGCCGAAGATGCAGTATATCGGGGATCAGAAGATCCTGCTCAAGCGTTGTGCTGATTACGATCCGTTGGATACGTGGCAGCAGGAAGTCGATCGCTGTATGACGATTGACGTTCAGGGCAAGGGTGGTCGTCACTTCTGGGTGGTTATTCGCGCCTGGTCGTGGGGTGGATGGAGTCGGCTTTTGTTTGCGGGCAAGGTGTTCACGTATGAAGAGATCGACAAGCTCGTTGCGGAATGGAATGTGCCGGCGCGCAACGTGTTGATTGACTCAGGTCACTTCGCTCAGGAGATCTACGCGGCCATCATGGCGCGGCGCTACCAGTGGAAAGCGTTGAAAGGTGAGGATGCCTCGCACTTCCTGGTCGATGGCGTGCGGGTCATCTGGAAGCGGACGTATGTGGATCCGATGGCCGGGAAAGTGGTGCAGGGACGACGGCCGCCGTTGCTGCCGGTGTTCTTGTTTTCAAAATCGGCGACGGTTTACATGCTGCTCAACATGATCGAGGGCGAGGTGGGTATCTGGGAGCTGCCGCACAAGGATGAGATGTCGGAAGACTACAAGACCCAGGTCACGGCTTACGAGGTGCGTCCGGAGACAGACAAGCGAGGGATCCAGACCATGCGTATTCGGTCGAAGAGAGAGAACCACCTTGCTGACTGCGAACGGATGCAGCTTGTCTTTGCGGCCGCGAAGGGATTCTTGGCCGGGGAGGCTGCGGTCGAAAAGCCGCTGATCGACGTGTTCGCGGAATAAGTCGGTTGAGAACGGGAGTGGGACATGGCGAATGTAGCACCAGTGACGGGTTCAGTTCTTCGGAGCGCGAACGGACGAAAGAGCGAAGGTAAGGCTTTGGAGGCCATCGCGCAGGGCGATGTGCTTTACGAGGATCCTGCGACCAAGAAGCTCGGGTTGGCGCAGTGTGATGACACGGCGATCAAGGCAACGGTTAAGGGCGTCGCTCTGAATGCCGCTGCAGCAGAGCAGCCGGTGGACTATTGCACGGTGGATCCCGATGGGCTCACTTTGGGCGCGGCTACCCTGACTCAGGGGACGGTGTTGGTTCTCAGTCCCACGCCTGGCAAGATGCGCCCCGTCGCCGATTTGGAAGCCTCAGACCGCGTCGTCACCCTGGGTGTCGCATCGTCTGCGACGAAGCTCATTCTTTCCATTCACAACTCGGGGGCCTCAGTCCCGGCGGCGTAAGCTTCTGCTGTCTTAGCTCGGTCTCCTCATTCATCATCCTCCAGCTAAGCAGCAGGCAGGGCACTCTTCGCGGAGTGCCCTGTTTTGTTTGGTGGGATCACTTGCGGATTTGGTCCATGCAATCTGGGCACAGCAACCTATCGGGACCGTGGTTATCGTCATCGATGATGATGCCGCAAACTCTCCCGCATTTGTGGCAGGGGGCTTGATGGACGGTTTCGTGGCCTGGGCCGCATTTTCCTTCCCAGGTTGCGCGAGGCACTTGTTTGCCGCATTTGAGGCAGAGATCTTTGTCGAGTTCAACCTCGTTGGGGGTTGGGGTATGGTTTGGATCCATGACAAGCGGGCTGATGCCAACGCTGAATCGGTGATCTACTCCAAAGAAAAGATTTACGTGGTTCTGTAAGTTTCCCGGCTCAAGCGGTTGGAGATCTTTGCCGTGCTCGAGAACGGCTCGGACAAAGCACCTCTGCTTAGTGGGTGAATACTCAAGAACGGCGGTGACTCGATTGTGGGCGTCTGGCATGATTGTCGGTGGGTTTAGGATTGGCCGCCGAGGCGGCGAAGGAAGGTGGCGGGATCGTTGAGGGGTGGCTCGTCGATCGCGGCGACGGCATTGCGAAGGTCATCGCGTGTAAGGAGCGTTTGATTGGGCGAGGTGTGGTAGGCGGCGATGGGTGGGTGCCATTCATTGTAGCGAGTCTGAGCGGTGCGCAAGCCATGGCGTAGGAGCGGCTGCAGTTGCGTCCGGATGTGCGCTTCGTCCTGGCTGAGTTCACCGTCGGGGAGATTGGCGGCGATGGCATGGGTTTCGTTGAGCAGTTGAGCCAGAGACATCGGCTCCACGTTGTCCGGCGCGAGGTCACCATCGAGGGCGAGGCCTGCGGAGTCGCGTTTCTCGCCATGCACCTGGCGCAGTTTGGCGTCGATGGTGTGCAGGCATGAGATCAGGTAAACGCGGACTGGTCCTGGCGATGACAGCCGCCAGATCCGGTGGATGAATTGCTCCACTTCGTCCATGGCCCATGACAGCGCAGGGAGGATGAGGTTAGGGCACTGTGCAAAGTCGTGGCCTTCGGCCATTGCTTTGAGTCCGGCGACCATGACGGAGTAGTTGTGCTGCTTGAAGGCGTGGGCAATGGCACCGCGGCTGGAGGGTGTTTCAGTTCCATCGCATCGCGCTACGCGGATTCCTGCGGCTTTGAGGGTGTTGACCAGCGTCTCCGTAAACGGGATCGATGGCGAACCGATGAGCACTTGCTCCCCACGGGAAAGGCATTGCTCTACGACCTGCAGCAGGGCTTGCAGTTTGGGCGTATAGATGTGCGCTGAGCGGTGTGGCAGTCGATCAGACCATGGGGCAAGGCAGGCCTCGCGCAGCAGCTCCACGCGCCGCCCTGTGATGCTGCGCGCATCGGTGAGGAGTTTGCCCGTCTTCGTGTAGAAGTGCTTTTCATGCAGGATCTTGTGGTAGGCGGTGAGTTGGTGGGTGCCTGGTGGCACGTCGATGGGGTGGTAGGTGCAGAGTTGCATAGAGGTTCCGGTGTCGAGTTTGCGGCGGCGTAGGATGAGTGGGGCGAGGAGCTTGTAAAGGTGTTCGACGTTGCAGGCGCGGTTAGAGCGGCGTTTGATCTGGCGGCGATCGCGCGGATCCATCTCTGCTTCGCGGGTGACGAATTGGTCGTGTTCGAGGTGTTGGTTGGCAAAGCGTTGGCGGCCGTCGTTGTCGCCAGGGTAGGGCCAGAGGCTTGTAGGCTTGTTGGATCCGCCTGCGGCCCACCAGCATAACCAGAAGATGGAGTCTAGGCGGTTCTTGATCGGGGTGCCAGTCAGCACCAGTCGATTGGCGGGAATGCAGCGGCGCGTGGCGAGCGAGAATAGGGAGTCGTCGCCTTGGAGCCGTGTGCCTTCATCGAGCACGACGGCATTGACTCCCGCGCCAACGGCGCACCAATTGCCTATCGCAGTGGCCAGCGATGGCACGGCGCAGCAAAAGATCCCGCCGTGTGTCTCTCCCACATTCAGCCTCCAGTCGTCGTCTGCCAGCCGGGTTTCTTCATCGACTTGGGGGGTTTCGACGGCGTTGTTGCGGGTGTAGGCTTCCCAGGACGTGAGGTAGTATTTGGGTTTGGATCCTGGTTTGGGGAGAGGCTTGTGGAAGTTGTGGCGGCGTGCTTCCTCAATGGTGGAGATCGTCTGTAGCCAGATACCAAAGTGCTTGGCAACGGACTGCTGCAGTTGTTGGTGCAGTGAGGCAGGGGCTACAATCAGGGTGCGGGTGGCTTTGCGGAGTTGGGGCCAAAGGATGGCCGCGATGGTTTTACCGAGGCCCTGCTCCCACGCGAGGATCACGCCATCACGCAACGCAGCGTTGGCGAGGTCCTCCGTTTGAAAGGGTTTGAGCTGGATCATGGATGGAGTTGACTTTAGGGTTTGAATGTGGAGATTCGGGAATGAACTTGCAGGAACGATTGACGACGGTGATGGACAATCATTTGGCGCTCTGCTCCCTGGAGGGGCAGATTTGGGCATCGGTTAGAGCTCTGGCGGCGATGTTGCTGTGGAGTGTGTTGGCGTGGTGGATGATGGGGTGGACAGACGTCTGGTGGGTGTGGATGGGGAATGCGTTCGTGGCGGTTTGGCAGTTTGGCGATTCGGCACGCTTGGACTTCTTGAAGGAGGCGGGGATTGAGTTGCCGGGGATGCGCTATGCAGCGCGGGGGAAATCCGTCTGGGCGCTGGTGTTCTGGCTTTGTGTGTGGCGGCTGGTTTGGCTGAAGTGGAACGTGGGGGAGTGGTTTTAGGCGCGTAAGGAGCCAGCATGGCCAGCGCCTCTTGATAGGCCTCCGGCTTGCTGTCTGCGGCCGTTGGAACCTCTGGAACTTGAAAGTGCTTGATGAGCTCGGTAAGGGGCCGGGTGCTTTCCTGCGGGTTTGGATGGCGGATAAAGTGCGCGGCAGTGCTGCCTGTGCCGATGGTGATCTTGAGATCGAGTCCTGTGATTTCGATTTCTTCGCGTGGGGGTGGATCCCCTGGGATCAGGGGCGGCTTGTCGTAGCGTGGGCGGAATTGCGTCCGGTAGCCTTTGACCATTTCCGTCTTGAGCGGATACCGCTCCCCGGCGTGAAAGGAGTCAACGCTCTTGGTGCAGAGGATGGTATGGTGTTCGTCGAGATAACCGAGCCGTTGCACGGCAGAGAGCGGCCGCATCGGGCAGCGTAGGGCGGAGTATTCGAGGATGGCCTGGCTAACGGCGGCGGAGAGCTGGGGATCGACCTGCCAGATCCCACTGTGGACGGCGTGCTCCAGGGCGTTGCGTTGCGATCGTGCCACGACCAGCTCGCGCAAGTGGTGCTTGTTGAGCGAGTGCAGCGTGGCTACCAGCTCGGGATCGATGGTGGTGGTCAGGCGTTCGTAAAGGGAGAGCCAGGTGCTAATGGATCCGTCGGGACGCAGGATGATGTGGTAGAGATCGTGGCCAGCGGTGCGGCTGCGTCGGCGTCGTGCGAGCTCTTCGGCGACGGCCTTCCATTCGGTCGCTGCGTCAAAGTGGATATTGGGCACGGGTAGCTTCGCATACCTCATGCGGTCAGCGATTTCCTCGCGGTCGAGGTGGCTCCAATCGTCCGGACGGACGTTTTTATCGATCTCGGGAGAGAGGTAGATGGCAGCGATCTTCATTTCACCCCAGCGTCCAGTGCCAGGGAAGAAGTTGGGGAGGATGAAGGCCCCTTGGACGTAGCGCCACTCGGGGAGCTGCTGCAGCGCGGGCAAGGAGGAAGCATTGCAGATGATGAGGCCTTGGCCAAGACGGGTCAGCAGTTGCGGCATCCACCGCATGGTCGCGATGGTGCTATTGACTTGGCCCTCGGGCGTTTGCCAGACCAGTGAGAAGGGAGGATTGGCGACGAGAACATGGAATTTGGCTTGCACGGCCAAGAGGAGAGGGATCGCGGCGGAGCAATCGCCTTGCAGGTGGTGGGATCCTTCGGGTTTGCATTTTGGATCCAGATCGATCGACCAAAGGTCGGCGGTTTCCTTGTCGCGAAACGGGGCAAGCAGGTGTCCGATCCCGGATCCAAAGAGGTCGCCGACGTGGTGGCTACAGTTTCCGTCAAACTCAAAGGCGGAGCAAAGAGCTGAGGCCCATGCGGGAGGGGTGAAGAACTGCTGAACGCCTTTGGTGGGCGCATTCGTGGCGGCATCGAGTGCCTCCTGCATGGCGTCGCTGGGGAGGGTGAGTTTGCGCATCATGATGGCGTGGGGTTGTGGGCACAAAAAAGGCGGCCCTTATGTAAGGGCCGCCTTCATGGGGGGTGGGATTGTGTGCTTGTGCGAAAAGGGCGGAGTTGTTCCAGTTTTAGCACAAGGGGTATGTCTTTAACCTTGCGAGGGTTGACGGATTCAACCGTCTTGCTGTTTTCGGGCCACTGTTTTGGCTCTGCGGATCAGTTGGACCAGGTATTCGCCTGTCCAGTCGAGGGCATCCTGAATTTGCTCGTCGGGGATCTTAGCGATCGCGTCGGCGACTTGCGCGGAGAGGGGGCGGGTTTGAGGCTGGATGCGTTCCTCGGTAATTCGTTGCGCGATGTCCTTTGTGGGCGTAACCCACAGCATTGGGCCGGGTGGGCCGGATTTAGCGAGGGTCGATGCGTTGGCGCCGGCGATAAGGGTTTCGAGCCAGTGCTCTAATTCAGCGGCGGCGATGGGGCTCCCGCAGTAGAGTGTTTGCCAGTAGTCGTTGTCCTTGTGGAAGGTCAGCATTTCGTCCTCACGTCCGATAAAATGAATGCCTGCGCTGGTGTGGCGGGTGGGGGACTTGTGGATGGACTCAAAGGTGTGGCAGATGCCATTGCCATCTGTGGAGCCTTCGGTAAAGGTCGCGGGCAGACGCTGGCATTGCTTGCGGATTTCGGTCAGGTAGGCGAGAATTTTGGCGAGACAGCGGAGGGATGCGTCGGTGTCGATGCCGACGATTTGGAGAAAGAGTTTGGTCATAGATCGGGGTGTTGGGAGGTGGGGTGGAAGAGTTCGATTTGTCCGCCCGTGTGGATGGTGCGCTTGCCTGGTTCGATCCACCCGCTGGGGTGCCGGATTGGCGGGGCTTGTTTGACGTGCCAGGGGAGGCGGCAGATAGGACAGCGGAAATTATCGGTAGAAATGACGGCGGCGTCAAAAGAGGATTCGTGGCCGCAGGGGTGGGTGATTCCACCATCGACCCAGATTTTAGGTATCGATTTCGATGGCGCTGAGGTCTTGGCAGTCAGGGTGGGATTCGACCCAGACGACGGCGCTGTGGCCGCCGAGGACCTGCGCAGCGCTTCGCGTTTTGGTGTGGATGCCCTTGTCAGATTCGGGGCGGTGGGGCCTGCAAAAGGTGTAGCGTGTAACGGCTGTGCCGATGGGGCATTTGGCGTTGAAGGCTGCGACGCGGGCATTGAGTTGTTTGAGGGTGGGTGGTTTGGGTGGCATGGCTAGGCTTGGGGGTGATTAGCGTTCGCAGAAGTATTGGACGTTGTCGTCGTAGGCTTTGAGAACGGCATTGAGGCCTTCGCTGACTTCGCTCCATTGTTTCATGCACAGCTCGGTATTTTGGCGTGATATCCAAAGGAAGGTCTGGCTCCCGTCGCTGTAGAAGACGCGGACTTGCGCTCCTTCCAGGCCGCGTGCGACGCGGAGGGGGTTGAAGCGGTAAAGTTTGAATTGGATTGGCCGGCGTGGTTGGTCGGTTTGTAACCATGCGTTAATCGCTTCTTGCGTGGCGTTTTCTCGGTCAAGTGGGATCTCGATTCGCTGGGTGTCGCGGGCGGCGATGAGCACGAAACTGACGCGCACCTGATTGCGGTGTGCGAGGTGTTCAAAGGTGGTCCCTTGCACCTCGGTGACTTGAATTTCGACGACCTTCATTTCCTGTAGTCGTCCGCGTGCAAAGACGGGCGTGGTGAAGTCCGGCAGTGTGTAGGGTGGCGTCTGCATGAGGGTGGGAATCAGTGGGTTTAAGGGCGTGGTTTGGTGGTCAGGCGGAAGCTGAACGCTCCGGACTTGCCGTTTTCATTGTGGATGGGTTTGCTGATGCATTCAATCGGGCGCAAATGGTCTGGCAGCAGCTCTGCGAGCACGTGTGCCATTGCGATGTTGGTGTTTTCGATCATTTTGGCAATGTCTTCCGGGGTGTCTTCATGGAGAAGCACGACGGAGGTCATTTTTTTTGCGCCGCACAGGTTGGGGCGGAGCTGGTTCCGCCGACTTGCAAACATTTCCAGGTTAAACACAGCGACGATGATGCGCAAAACGGGGGAGGTGAGGTAGTCTGGGTGGGTATTATCAACGTCCGTGAGGAAGGGGGAGACGGAGAGGCCCCAGTCGGAGAGGTGGAGCGTGCGCCGGGGTCTGCGGCGAGGTTTTTGGCCTTGGATTTGAGGTCGTCGCACAAAAGGATGGTTTTTTCGGCGATGAGTTCAGCGAAAAAGGGGCGTTGTTCGGCGAGGGGGCGTGAAACGGGGCGTTGTGTGGGTGGATTGGTGTTCATGGCAATGGTTTTGGGGAGTTTTCGGAAAAACTTTTGTGTTCCACGTGGAACACAACAAGGATTTGACAGATTAGGAAAGGTGGGCAGAATAGGGCTCTCGCGAACCACCACTCATGCGAAGAAAGCAGCACGCCAGCCGGGTATTCCCCGGTTGGCGTGTTTGTTTTTTGGTGGATGCTACTTTGCTGGCGCGATGGGTTCCAGGGTGTGGACATCGACCTTGCCGTAGGACTTAGCGGGCGGGAGGGCGAGGTCTGCTTTCTTCTTGGCGGCGTCGAGGTCAAAGCTGATGAGCTTGGCGATCTCTGCCATTTCGATGCGGAGGTCTGCGTCGTCGTCAAAGCTCTCCATCCCGCTGTGGAAAACGAGGCGCTCGCCAAACAGGGGCCGGAAGTGGTTTTTCCAGACGCTATCGGTGTTCATGCCGACGGGCTTCCCGTCTTCTTTGCGGAATTTGGAGACAAGGGTAGCGCCATCAGTGATGCCGTTGGTGACACTGTTGGCGAGTGAGGGATCGGTGAGGTGGTAGTCCTGCCAGTATTGCTTGGAGCGATCCCCGCCGGGGAAGTTCTTGCGGACGCTGGAGCCAAACGTGACGAAGAGGCTGAGCCACTGAGGCACGGTCAGATCTGGCGGGCCGGATTTGCTGAGGGCCTCCTTCAGTGTGGTGTGGACTTCCTTCCAGCGGCGTCGCTGCAGGTTTGCCTTGCGGGCGGCCAGAGACAATTCGTCGGCGGTGAGTTTGGTGCCTTCTTTTTTGGCCTCGCGCTTAATTTTGGCTTTGAGCTTGTCGTTGGGGCTGAGTCCAGCGGTGGAGCCCCCCTGCCCTTTGGGCTTCTCTTTGATCTTCACCCATTGGCACACGGGGGTCAGTGGGTTGCTGACATCCATGGCGAGGAATCGTTGCCCGTCGTTCTCTTTGGGGGCGGACTCCAAAAAGGTGTAGTCATTCTTCATTTGCCAAAGCTGGATGGGTTCGATGGGGGTCTTCGCGCCGGGCGGTGTGTATTTTCCGTAGCGGTCGCTGTAGATGATGAGCTTGTCGTGCTCAACGCCACCGATGGCTTCCAGGGCGGCGCAGTCCAGGGCGAGCTTTTTGCGTTTGTCAAAGCAGGCTGGATTCGCACAAGCGTCGCAGGTGTTGAACTCAGCAAAGAGCCCTGCCCCGGCCTGACTGGCGCAGGAGGTGGTGCAGGCCCCGTTGAAGGTTTTGGAGTTTTGGAAGGCTGCTTTGAGCTCGGGGGTCAGTTCCTTGGTGGATTCACCTTCGAGGTGGTCGATAAGGTCCTCAAGGGTGTGCAGGTCTTCGAGGTGCCATTGGTTGATCTCCAGAAGTTTCTGCTGGGTCTCCTTCGGGAAGGTGCCGATGTATTCCATCATGGGCAGGGTGAAGCGATGGAAGTTGCTGGTCGGATCCCGATGCAGGGCGCTAAGTTTCGGGATGACGGTGACGAGTTTCATCCTTCGCTTGAGCCAGATGTTGTCTTTGCCGTAGGCGGCGGCGATCGAAGAGGGGTCTTCATTCTTGCCGATGCGGCGGGCGATGGCGGCGGCTTCGGCCCATGGGTCGGGATCCTCGCGCTGGAGGTTCTCCACGATGATGAGGTCCTGCAGTTCCTCGTCGGTCATGTCGTTGCGGACCTCGATGCGGATCTGGTGGCCGAGAGCGGTCAGGGCGACGGAGCGACGTGCGCCAGCGGCGAGTTCGATGTGGCCCGGTTGGCCGGGCATCGGGCGTCCGATGCAGGCGGTTGTTTGGCCGAGCTTAGCGATGGAAGCGATAAGCTCCCTGACGCCGGGATCGGTGGCTTTGGGTTGGCGGGTGTTCAGCTTTGAGATGTGCACCTTATCGCCTGGGAAAAGGGCGACGGGGTAGATGGTCGCAGACACTTCTGCGACGGGGAGCGTGGGGCCTTTGGGGGTCTTGGGTTTAGCTTCCTTCTTGGCGGCGGGAGCGGCCTTTTTGGCGGCTTTCTTAGCGGCGGGTGTTTTCATGCGGCTTGTTGGGTGGGGTTCGTGGTTCTAGCGGAAGAAGAGGGCGAAGTGGCGGTCGTCCCATTTCTGCCAGTCGCGGAAGTGGGCGTTGGCGCGGCGGTAGCTTTTAGCGCGATTCATCCGTCTGTTGGCGGCGATGGCTTTGCGGCGGTAGTAAGCGAGGAGACCTTGGGTGGAGGGGTTCATACGATTAACCTTTCGAGACTTGACAGATTCGTTTGGGCCTTATGTAAGGGCGGCTTTGCGTTGTTGGGCGAGGAGGGTTTTGATCTCGCCGGGGAGGTCAGCGAATTGGATCTCTTCCCCTGCTGCGATGACTCGGGCGGAGATGCAGCAGCCTGCACCGATGCCCATGAGGCGAGCCAGATCTGCGGGGGGCAAGGCCTCCCATTTGGCGAGTTTCTGGGGATCTGGAATGTGCTTGGCGGGGGTGGTCAGTAGGCCGCAAGCGGATGTCTCTGGCGTGGGCCATTCGAGCGCTGGACAGGGTTTGCCGTGCGCGAAACCTGCGACGAGGTTGCCGACCGGACAGGTAGTCATCATGCAGCAGAGACCGCAGGAATTGCAGGGGTTGGGGTAAGTGGTGCTCATGGGTGGCAAGTAGGGCAGGTGCAATCGTCGGTGAGAGGGAAAACGAGCGCCTTGATGAGGTCATCTTCCTCGGGGATGGTGGGATCCAGTTCCATCCACTGCGCCATTTGGCGGGCGGCAAGGAGGGGTGTCATCTTGGCGTGGATCTGGAGCTGATGCAGTGCGCCGAGCATCTTGGCGGAGACCTCCCTGTTCGTGGCAAAGGCAAGCAGCTCTTTAGCTTGGACGCCTTTCGTCCATAACTCGTTGGCTGTTGCTTTGGTCAGCACTTCCAGGGCGCGTGCGGGAGGCATGTGGTTGCGGATGGCGTCGCGGGCCTGGCAGGGCTTTTTTTGCAGGTGCTGGCCAATGCAGACGATGGCTTGAGCGACTTGGATCGCGCCGTCGAGGGTGATGGTGGAGAATGGGTGTTTCATGGCGGTGTTTGGAGTAGATTCAGGGCAGATTGGATCTGTTGTTCGAGATTTGTGTCTGATGGGGAGAGGGATTGCCGCAGTTCTTCGAGGGCATCTGCGGTCATTTGGGGTTCATACCCGCTAATTTCTGGATTGGATCGTTGCGGGTGATTTTTGGAGCGTTCCCATGTGCCGCAGAGGTAAGAGCTGGCTTGTTTGAGTTGTCCTCTGGTGATAACGGATGCGCGGACTTCGCTTTGCCAAGCCTGCCACTGGCTGGGGCGTGCCGATGGGGGTAGGCAGTGTCGAATGTCATTAAAATCGGCGTCATCATCGTGTTCCCAAAGCGTTTGGATGGCGATTTGAGGTGCGGTGTCCGCGAGTTTAGTTTGCAGTGCGCTTCGCATTGTGTTGTTGGGCGGTGGTGAGGGGCATGGCGACGGTGGTATGGGACGGCGAGGTGACGAGCAGCGGGCCGTATCCGATCGAGGCGTCGCACAGGTGGAGGTCGGAGCCGTGGCGCAGGCAGGCGAGGAGGTATTGGGCCTGATAGCGGTAGATCAGGGGATCAAGGTCGCTAATGGGTGGGCAGGGCGTGGGGAGGATGGTGCCGATGGGGTAAAGGGCAGCGGCGTCCGGACCGACGAGATACAACTCGGTGCCGGCGAGGGCGATGGCGGTGGATCCATCGGTGCGGGCGAGCTTGGGGATCATCTTGCGGGTGGCGTCGAGGTCGGTGATCTGGGTGTGGTAGCGCAGGTTGTGCTGCCGGGGGATGACTTGGTTGTAGTTTGGGTAATCGCCTCCGATGGCGCGAAAGCGGAGCTGGATGTTCCAGCCTTGGCCGTGCAGGTGCACGGTGCCGTGGTTGCTATTGGCTTTGCAGGGTGGCACGATGGCCATCGAGCTGCAGAGGGGGAGCAGTCGGGAGACAGAGCTCCAGGTCTCGGAGGGCATAATGAATTCCCCTTCATCGGGGCAGCAGCCCGCATGGACGGTCCAGGTCGATTTGAGCAGCACGCGGCCGTTGGTGCTGACGGCGGTCAGTTGGCGGTCGGCAGCGATTTTCAAAAAGGTGCCGCAGATAACGTAGCGAGTCTCGTCGGTGCTTTGGAAGGGTTGATGGGGGAGGATGAGATTCTCTAGAGCCCATTTGGCTTCGAGTCGCAGTGGCGGTGGATCGGGGAAAAGAGTCTGGGGCTGGTAGAGGGCATCGAGTCCTTGCTTGGACACAACCATCTTGGGCGTGGTTTTGACGGTAGGTTGGGAGTATTTGCCCAAGATCTGGATGGCGAGGCGGCCATCTTCGTGGAAGGACATGAGGTGAGGCGACGTGTCAGATCGGGAGAGCCAGTGGCGCAGATCCGCTGCGTCATCGATCCACACGTCGGCATCTGGGAGGGCTTGGGTGGTGTGGCGGACGGTCAGGGTCATGGGCTGAACGTCGGAGGAAATGACGGTGATGTGCGTTGCTGATGAACGGCGGGCGATGCGGGCCTGGAAGAAGTTCTTCTTGGGGCGAGGCAGGCGGAGCAGCATGGCCAGTGCGGAGCGAACGGCGGCGGTGAGTTGCAGGCTGATTTTGACGGGCGGGGCGGCGAGGGTGGTGGACATGGCGTGGATCGTGAGATTAGGGGTTGCGGTTGCGGATGATGGTGCGGACGCAGGCGGCGACAGAATCGAGCGGTTGACACATGGGGTCGCCCGTCCAGCCGAGGCAAGCGGCGCGAAGTGCGAGCTGGTTTTCGAGCTCGTCGAATTCGGAGCTGATAAGTGGGTCTGCCTTTATGAGGGTTTCGTCATCGAGGTCGAGGAGGGCTTGGTCTGCGTCGGTCATGGTGGTGAAAGGGTGTGCCCCTGCCCGGCACGGCGGGCAGGGGCGTTATTGCGGTGGGATCTCAGACGCGCCTGCCCAGATCCTCTGCCGCAAAAGGGGTGGTTAGTTGGTGCCGTGGCGGGGGTCGCCCTGGTGGGGGTGGTGATGGCCGTTGAGCGGTTGCGGTGGCGTTGTGGGTGCCACGCAAACGATAGGGGCACCGACGACGGTCCCGAGTGTGAAGTGGAAGAGGGTGATTACATGCCTATTCCAGAGGAAGGTATTGGGGCGAATACCCTCGGTGGGCAGGTGGTCGAGGATGATGCGTTCGGCTTCGCGGTAGGCGTCGAGGTGTTGGCGGGCGGTCTCGTTTTCGAGGCGTGGAAAGCCGTGCATTTCCGCGAGCTTGGAAAAGGCCTCGTGCGCATCTGTGGCGTTGAGGTAGGGCATGGGTTCATGGGCGAACCCGTCATCGATTAGCTGGCAAAGGTATTGGTCGATTTG
>ERZ724509.641-NODE-641-length-14530-cov-14.242694_pt1 | contig 14530 bp, 25 predicted proteins | sample MGYA00376042_ERZ724509 | MGnify/ENA primary metagenome ERZ724509 (study PRJEB28724, sample SAMN07190887) | wastewater metagenome | isolation source: effluent of sewage treatment plant in Hong Hong | place: USA: Christiansburg, Virginia | collected 2016-03-01 ...
GCTCGACGGCGACAAGGTGCCCGGCGTGACGACCGTGATCGGTGTGCTCGACAAGCCGGCACTCGTCGGCTGGGCAGCCCGTGAAACGGCAGCGTTCGCCGATGACAACTGGTTACGGCTGTCGCAGCTGCGGTCCGCGGAACGCATCACGGAGATGGAGCAGGCACGGTTCCACACGAACAAGACTGCGGTCGTGCAGGGCAACCGGGTGCATGCGATGGCTGACCGGCTCGCACGCGGCGAGCAGGTCGACGTGCCGCTCGACATCCTGCCGATGGTCGAGGCGTACGCGAAGTTCCTTGACCGGTGGCAGTTCGTGACGGTGATGACCGAGACGCCGGTCGCGCACACCGCGTACCGCTACGCGGGAACGCTCGACCTGGTCGTCGAGTCTGACCGGTTCGGCCGCACGCTGCTCGACGTGAAGACCGGGAAGCGTGTCTATCCCGAAGTTGCGTTGCAGCTGAACGCGTACAAGGAATGCGATCTACGGCTGATCAAGGGCGAGCGGGTCGGGCCGCGCGGCGGCAAGTACGTCACGTGGGAGGAAGCACCTATGCCGAAGATCGACACGCTGCTCGTTGCGCACGTCGGCGACGGGCCGGTCGAACTGGTGCCTGTCGAGATGGGCGACGAGTGGTTCGATCCGTTCCTGCACATGCTCGACATCTTTGAGACTTGGACGAAGCGTGTCGCGTGGGAGTACCGGAACGAGGACACGCACCACAGCCCGATCGGTGATCCGATTTGGCCGGAAGACGAACAGCAGCCGGTGCTCGCCGGCGTCGAGAAGTCCGCGGGCGATCCGTGGCTGAAGGGGGAATGACGATGACCGTGTTCGAGCCTGACAAGGCGGTGTGGACGCAGTCCGGTCTGGTGGTCGACGCGTCGGTCGTGACGGGGCAGATCAGTGTTCGTTGGGCGATGGGTGCCCGGCCGGCGCATCTGCGGCTCGATATGACGCTCGACGCTGACGAGGCGGATCTGCTCGAGTCGATGCTGATGAACGCGCGGCTGTGGCTGCGGAAGTCGGCCGCGCAACATGCCGAGGTCGCCGCGGCTGACCAGCTGGGCGACGACGCCGACCCCGTGCGGCTGATTGATATGGGCGGCGTCCGCGTGTACTGCGGCTGCTCACATCTCGCCGAGTCGCATTGCGAGGACAACGACGGCGGCTGCCACGCGGCCGGGTGCCGCTGCACGCTGTCGATCTGGCAGGTTCTCCGCGGTCGCGAATGGCCGTACAACAGCATGCGTTACTACCCGATCCCCACCGAAACCACCACCGGAAGGAACCCCCGATGAGCAACCAGATCGAGCCGTACCACAAGCCGCAGCACCGCGAACTGTCCCTGATGAACGTCGTCACCGACAGCTGGGTCGAAGTGCTCGAGGACGTCGCGTTTCTCGCGGGCAAGATCGCGACGACCGAGTTCGTGCCCGTGTCGATGCGCGGGAACGTGCCGAAGGTCGTCGCCGCGATCATGCACTCGCGCGAGCTCGGGCTGCCACCGATGACCGGACTCGCGCACACGCACGTCGTCGGCGGGCGTACCGGGATCTCTGCGGAACTGATGCGGGCGCTGATCGCGCAGAACGGGCACCAGCTGCGCATCGTCGAGTCGACCGACCTGAAGTGCGTCGTGAAGACGCACCGGCGCGAGTGGGACGACGGCGAGTGGTCGACGTACACGTTCACGATGGGAGACGCCGCGGCGCGCGGGCTGACTGACGACAAGGTCAAGGACGGGAAGCGAACCCCTAGCATGTTCAGGAAGTTCCCGGCCGAGATGCTGCTCGCGCGGTGCACGACCAGGGCGGCACGTGCCGACTTTGCCGACGTGATTCAGGGCATGCGGTCGCTCGAGGAACTAGACGATTATGCCGACGAGGTGTACGCGGACGGTGCAGGCGATGGTGCCGGGCCCGCGACGCAGTCGGTAGCACGGCAGCCGGTTCCGGTTGCTGAGGGTTCGGCGGCGCTTGGGGTTGTCGCTGCTGAGCCGGGAGGGGCACCGATTGGGCCCGGTGTCCCTCCCACCGAAACGACGCCGACGCGGAAGCGGGCGCAGACGCGGCGGGATAGGGCCGTGCAGGCACCAGCAGCACCCGTCGCGGGTGTTTCCACGCAGGAGCAGGAGAGCGTGTCTCAGATCGCCGATTCTGGCGATGAGCCGGTCGAAGCCGTGCAGCAGCTGGGCGATACGGCTGCCCGCCAAGCGCACGACCGGCTGCTGATGGGGCACGGCGTCGACCAGGCGACAGGCGAGATCGTCGAGGGCGAGATCGTCGACGATCAGGTCGAGCAGGTCGAACCGCTCGACGCGGCGACTCCCGACCAGCTGCTCGAGCACGTTCGCCCCGAGGCGCACCGCACGTTCGCGGCGCTCATCATGCACTTCACCAGGCTCGGCGTGACCGAACGCGACGAGCGTCTGTTCTGGACGGGCAAGCTCGCCGGCCGGGCGGTGACGTCGTCGCATGACCTGTCGACGTCGGAGTTGCGCACGGTCGAGTCGAAGCTCGGCAGGCTGCGCAATCAGGAAGCGCTCGACGCGCTGCTGAAGGAAGGGGAAACGAAGTGAGCAACAGCATCAGTTGGTTCCGGTTGCCGCGCGGCCGGGTGTGGCACGTTGCGCTCGGCGGGCTCGGGCTGTGTGGTGAGCGTCTGCCGGCGCGCGGCGGCGAGTGGCAGCCGAACCTGCCGCCGTTCGGCGCGCGGCCGTGCAGCGAGTGCGTCGCGGTGACGGAGAAGGTCGCCGACACGATCGCGATCGCGCAGGGGTTGCGCGACGCGAAGCTGCCCGACGACGGCATCGTCGACGCCGAGATCGTCGACGACGGCGACGGTTGGGTCGATAACTCGTCGGTCGTGATCGTCGAGGGCGAACCGGTCGTGATCGGTGGCGAGGCGCGGCTGATCTCGTTCGGGCCGTCGACGGGCGGGTCGGTGTTCCAGACGATGCGGACACGCATCGCGGGCGGCACCGTCACCGGCGAGATCACGGTCGACGACGTCGACGGCAGGCTCGCGGCGGCGATCGCCGACATCGACCAGGGCGGCACGCTCGAGGCCGGGTTCGACCCCGACGGCGACGAGATCGTGTACGACGCCGACGGCGACCCCGACCGGTCTGCCGAGCATGGGCCGTCGGTCGCCGATCTCGCCGACCAGCTGCGCGCAGCGAGGGCCGAACCGTGACGCCGATCAGCTGCCGGCGCTGTGGCGCAACGATCAAGCTCGTGAAGATGGCGGCGACCGGGCGCGTAATGCCGGTCGAAGCGATCCCGACCCCGGGCGGCACCGTCGTCGCACGCAAGATCGGCGACCGGTGGGCAGCCGGTTACGTGCTGAAGGCCGGCGAGCAGCCGCGGGCCGGGTTCACCGTGTTCAGGTCGCATTTCATCGACTGTCCCCCGAACCAGGTGAAGCACACGCGCGGCGAAGCCGAGCAACTGTTCTGAGTAGTTCCGTGGTCACCGGCCGGCAACGTCCGGTGGCTGTCGGTGCCGACCAGATCGGTTAGGCAAGGAAGGGAACCATGAGTGCAACGATGAAGCTCGCCGGGAAGCTGCCGGGGAACAGCGACATCAACGGGCTTGATCATCTCGCTCCGCTGGTCGTGGACGATCCCGAGTCGACGCTGCTGTGCGCGATCGTGATCCTCGAGCCGCGGAAGGTCGAGCACGACATCGCGACCGACACGTACGTTCCGACGATGCAGGTCCGCAGGATCGAGGCGTTCCTGCTCGATGACACGCCGAAGGCTGTGCGTGAGGCGCTGGTGAAGGCGCAGGAGATCCGGACGAAGCAGGCACCGATCCCGTTCGAGGCGGCAGCGACCGATGAGTGAGGCGATCGAGAGGGCTCGCGCGGCGATCGCGCGGAACGACAGCGAGTGGCGGAATCCCGACGACGCGTGGTTCGCTCCGATGGTGCTCGAGATGGCCGAGACGGTGCAGCGGCTCGCGCTGTGGGAAGTGCAGTACGTCGCGGTGAACGACGTGCGTCCGCAGCCGCGGTCGCTGTCGGTGCCGATCACGGTCGACCGTGCCGAACTCGCGCGGATCGTCGAGCGTGAGGTCGCGCGGTCGTTCCCGGTCGGGAAGGTCCGCAAGCTGAAGTCGAAGCCGACACGCGAGCAGACGCGGTTCGTTCGTGGCTGGGGCGAGATCACGCTCGACCAGGCTGCCGAGGCGATGCGGAAGCTGGTCGACGACGTCGGCATCGTGCGGACGCAGCGGGATCAGGCCGACCACGAGAACGCGCTGCTGCGGGTCGAGCGTGACCAGCTGCGCGCAGCGCTCGACAAGATCAACTCACTAGCGAAGGGCGGCAACGAGGAATGAGCACCGATCAGCACGACGACGGCACTCACAACGGCGCAGACGAACGGTTCGACCTGGTCGCGACCGTCGACCGACCCGACGACATCGTCTGGACCGAACCCCCCGTGATCCGCATCGACAGCACGCACGCCGTGTACCGCAAGGGCGCACCCGCACGCGTGTTCGTGAACGACATCTACGCGGGCAACGTGATCGGGGCCGGGCCGTACGAAGCGGCGATCTCGCAGTTCCGGTTCGGGCCGTTCGGCACGAAGGCGGAAGCGGTCGCGTACCTGGTGCGCATGTTGCGGTCGACGCTCGGCAAGTTCATCCCGGGCGTCCCGCGATGAACGACACCGGCGCACGACCAGCTGAGGCGGTGTGGCGAGCGCTCGACCTGGTCGTGCGTCGGTACGCGATCGGGGAAGCGATCGCGCAGGAGTACCCGTACCGGACCGTGCAGCGCATGACGAAGCAGTACGTGCACCTAGCACGGTTGGCGATCCGACCGTGACACCGCAGCACACACGGCAGGAGATCATCGACGAGGTCGAACTGCTGCTGCCGTGTACCGCGGAACGGGCCGCTGACGGGCTCGGCATCAAGGTCGACAGCTTGTACAAGTCGCTGCTACGGGCCGAACGGCTCGACCTATGGCGACGGCTCGCACCCGACTCGAAACCCCGCGGACGTCGCCACCCGAAACCCGAACCCCAACCCGACCCGTTCATCGAAGCTGCTCGCGACTGGCTTGCCGGCGGCGACGAGTACGGAACACAACGCGCCATAGCGTGCGCACTCATCTCGATCGCGCAATCCCTGCACGATCAGAAACCGAAAGGCAAGGCATGAACATCACCGATTACGGAGCAGTACCAGGCTCGGACATCTCCGCAGCCACACACGCCGCGATGCTCGCCGGTCACGGCGTCGTCCCGGCCGGCAACTGGGTCGTCGACCCCGCGACCGGCATCAAGCTCGACCAGCCCGGCATGCGGCTCGAACTCGAACCAGGCGCGATCGTCACCGTCGCACCGACATCGCTCCCGAACTATGCGGCCGTCACGATCTCCGCTGATGACTGCACCGTGACCGGTCCCGGCACGATCGTCGGCGACCTGACCACGCACACCGGCAGCACCGGCGAATGGGGACACGGGATCAGCATCGTCGCCGGCGGCGACTACGCGACCGTGGAACGGGTGACCGTCGTCGAATGCTGGGGCGACGGCGTGTACGTGTCGGGCGGTGTGCTCGGCGCTCACATCGTCGACGTGACATCGCTGCGGAACCGGCGCAACGGTCTGTCGGTTGTCGGCGCGACCGGCGCGAAGATCGACGGCGGCAGGTTCAACTACAGCGGCACGATCGGCGGCGGCACCGCACCCCGCGGCGGCATCTACTTCGAGCCGAACCCGAACAGCGGTTTGCACGTGATCGAGTTCAGCGCGAACAACGTCGAGGCGTCGTACAACCTGGGGGCCGGCATCGCAGTCATCAGGGCGGCGGCGCAGACCACGCGCGGCAGGATCGCGGGCGCGGTCACGGTGGGCAACGGCGGGGCCGGCGTCTACTCGGCGGGGTCGACGGGCTCGCTCGCCGCTGACGTTTCCGACGTCACCGCGGCGTACAACCTGCACGGCGTGAACGCGACAGCACCAGGCATGATCGTGTCGGGCGGTCACATCTACTCGAACACGCAGCACGGCGTGACGGCGTCGGCAAAGGTGAAGCTGAAGGGCACGACGATCGATTACAACCAGCGGTCGGGCGTGCTGCTCGCTGCTGGTGCCGATTCGTCGTCGCTGGTCGGCGTCGAGTCGTCGGCGAACTCGACGTCGGGTTCGTACGTCGAGGTCGACATCGCGGCCGACAACTGTCACGTCGTCGGGTCGCTGGTGCTGCCGAGCTCGGCGGCGTCGTGGGGCGTCGCTGTCCGGTCGGGTGCGACAAAGGCGCGTCTCGTCGGGTCGACGATCCTGCCGGGCGCGTCGGGGTCGGTGTCGGCGCAGGCTGACACGGTGCAGACCGGTCTGATCAAGGCGTAACTCTCGACCTGGTGCCCGTGCAGGTATGGCTGCACGGGCATCGGGGCAAGTCTCAACTCTGAACCACTGATCGAAGGATGGAACGATGAAGCAGAACACACCAGGCGACGACCAGATCGCCGACGAACTCGCCGAACACCCGATGAAGGCGGCACGCAGGGTCGTGCCGATGGTGCCGCGCATGCACAGCTACCAGTTCAAGATCCTGTCGCTGTTGCAGTCGAAGCCGATCTATCAGGGCACGGTGTCGGAACGCACCGGGTCGGCTGGTCGGGCGAAGCGTCGGGCGGCCGGCAAGGCGCAGAAGGCGGCACGGAAGGCGAACCGGCGATGAACGACGAGTGGAAGGCATGGCACCAGCGGTCCGACGAGATCGCCGCGAAACAGGCCGAGGTCGAGCGGCGGCAGCTGGCGATCGAGGCGAAGTTCACGAAGGCGCTCGCGTCGATCGCTGATGAGCGGGCGACGCATGCCGGCCGCGGTTGGACAGCTGAGCACGACGCCGAGCACGGCGTCGATCATCTGGTCGAACTCGCTGTCGGGTACGCGCAGCGGGCGACGATCGAACTCGACGTGCGGCGAAAACTGGTCAAGGCGGCGTCGCTGCTCGTCGCCGCGATCGACCTGCTCGACCAGGAAGCAGACGACGATGCGTAACCCCGACGCGCTGCCGTACTGGCTGCGCAGCCGCAGACGCGAGAAAATGCGCGAGTTCCTGACAACCCTATGGTCGATCATCATCGTGTGGCTCGTCGTCATGGGCGTGATCTGGCTCGTCACGAACTGGTCGACCGTCGAAGCGTGGCGGTGGGAACAGTGAAGGCGATCACCGTGCGGCAGCCGTGGGCCGGGCTGATCCTGCGCGGCGGGAAGGATGTCGAGAACCGAAGCCGCAACATCGCCGGCAGCTACCGGGGGCCGATCGTCGTGCACTCGTCGCGCACCCTCGCGACGATCCCCGACGGCATTCCGAACCCCTGGTCGACGCTGTACGACATCGTCGGCATCGGTCCCGACAATCTGGTCGACAATCTCGGCTGCGCGCTCGGCGTGGTCGACCTGCTCGACGTGCACGACGAACGAGGCTGCCCCGGGCTGTCGTGCTCACCGTGGGCCGACGAGGGCAGCGTGCACCTGCTGCTCGCGCACCCGCACGCGTTCGCCGAGCCGATCCCATACCGGGGCAAGCTCGGGCTGTGGGACTTCCCCGACGACCTGCTGCGGCAGGCAGACCTGAACGGATGGGCAACATGATCACACCGGACGAGCTCGCGCTAATCGAGATCACCCTCGAGCAGCCCGTCGCCGACTTTCAGGAACTCGCACAACGGGCCGTCACGCTGCACGATCACTGCTCGCTGCTGCTCGCTGAGGTCAAGCGGCAGCGGTCGCTGCTCGCGCTCGGCGTGCGGGTCGTCGGTGCACCCGTTGCGGCCGCCGGCAGCGACGCGTCGCGGGCGGCCGAGCACGACGCGTCGGTTCCAGCTGGCGAACGCGTACCGACCGTCGGCGAGATCGCGCAGGCAATGGTCGACGCGATCGCATGGCACGGCTCGCTGTGTCAGTACCGGCGCGGATCTGGTGCCTGTTCGTGCTACATCGGGCCGACCGCTCGCGTGACAGCTGCCGAACGCGTTCACCAGCTGCTCGAACGGGGGCAGTCGTGATGCCGTACACCGTCGGCGAGATCGGGCCCGAACTCGTCGACGTCGACAGCATTCCGATCACGCTATGGGTATCAGGCGTGCCGAAGCCGAAGGGGTCGATGAAGTGCATCGGCAGGCGCGGCAAGGTCGCTCACGTGCTCACCGAAGACGACAGCAGCGGCGACCGCAAACTGTGGCGCACCGCGGTCGCCACGATCGCCGACCAGGCACGGCAACGCCGAACACTCGACTACGCGGTGCGGGTGCACGTGACGTTCTACATTCCGCGACCGGCGAACCATTACGGCACCGGCCGGAACGCCGCCGTCGTGAAGGATTCGGCACCGGCGTTCCCGACGGCGAAGACGATCGGCGATACCGACAAGATGCAGCGGAACGTCGGCGACGCGCTCGTCGATGGGCACGTGCTGACCGACGACAGTCTGATCGTCGATTGGTTCGCGTCGAAGCGGTGGGCGGCTGAACGGTCGAACGTGGTCGGCGTCGGTGGGCAGCCGGGCGCGCTGATCCGGATCTATCGGGCGCAGTTGTGAGCAGGCCGGCGGCAGACCGCAGCGGGGCGCGTGTGCTCGCTGCGGGCTGCTGTACCTGGTGCGGGCACGTGCACCGGCTGGTCGAGCCGTGCGGGTCGACCGGGTGCGAGTGTCGGCGACACACGACGCGTCACGCGTACGGCGACACGCCGCCGCTGTATTGACACGCGTATACACGCGAGGTTAGGTTCTGTGGTGTAAGGCCCAACGAACCGAAGGAACCCCCGATGAGCACCACCGAAGCCACCAGCACCGATTACTCACTCGTCACGCTGGGCCGCGGAACCGCGACACACGTCGCGGGCTGGGCCGCGGACACCACCCGTTGCGTGAACGATTGGAACCTGGGCCGGCGCGTCGTGAGGACGCACGCAGCCGGCACCGGCCGTCCGACCTGCAAAAAGTGCCTTGCGAGCGTCGACAAGGTCGAAGCCGAGCAGGCAGCCGCGGTCGTGGTAGATGAGCACTACACCGCTCGATTCAACGACGACGGCGAAGCAGAGTACGGATTCGCACCGCGGCTCGACGCAGTCGACGAACCGGCACCGACCAGCACCGGCCGCGCGGCGTGGATCGACCAGCTGCACAACTGGGGCGACTGCACGAAGCACGCAGCCACCGACCCGACCGTCACCGCACGGCATTGCCATTGCCGGCTCGAGATCGACGCGCTGAACAGCGGACGGTTCCTGACCTGCAATCAGTGCGACAGCTACACCGTCGACGGTCGCCGCGAGTGGACGCTCGTTTCGCGTCGGCCGCGCGGCCGGTTCTACCGACCCGTTGCGAACGTCGTGCCGATGACGTACGCGCAGGCTCGGGATCTCGCGCGGACGATCAACACCACGGCAACCGGCGACGTGATCTGGTACGTGCCGACGCAGCAGAAGCAGGCAGCCGACGCGCTCGTGAACGGCGGGCTCGCCGCTGACCGCGACAACATCCTGCACGCCGACGGCACCCGCGTTCCGATCCGGTGGGACGCCGAGCCGCAGGTCGAGGCACCGACCACGATCGAGCGGTTCGTCGGCACCGGTGACAGCCGCGACGTCGTCGTGTTCGTGAACGACGATCTCGAACTCGGCATCGCTGCCGGTTCGGTGCTGTACGCGGACGATCCCGACGTCGTGCCGTTCTGCCCCGACTGCGGCAGCTACCCGGGCACCGTCGAGCAGGAGAACGGGAAGCGGCTGTGCTTGGGCTGCGGCCGGCTGCTGAACACGCGACCCGAGATCGTCGCGGTCGGTGTCCCGACGATGACGCTCGAGTGGCACGGCACCGCACCCCGCACGTACTCGGCACGGATCGACGGCACCAGCCGGGCGACCGTCACCGACCTGGGCGACGGCGGCTGGTCGTGGCGGGTGTCGCGGCTCGCCGGGCCCGGCAGCAACCGCAGCTGGTACCCGCGCACGATCTATTGGGGCACCAGCAGCAGCCGCGACGCCGCGCAGGCGGCAGCCGGCGACGCCGCGCACCGCATCATGGTCGAGGCGGCGAACCGATGAGCATCTTTAGGTTCGACGATCTCCCCCTGATCCCGTACACCGGCGACCCCATCGTCGACCCCGCGCACCCCGACGTACGGTTCGTCGGGTTCCGCGTCGAGCACCACCCCGACGAACCGCACCCGACGTACTGGTACGAGTTCGCCGGCGTCGACCGGCCGGTGTCCCGCGGCGTGATGATCAACCGGAAGCACGCGGCACGGCTCGAGGCGGCAATGCTCGCCGGCAGGCTGGTGTCGAACGTGCGGACGCTGCACACGAACACCGACCCGTCGGTGTCGTACGCGCAGTTCGACACGGCGGTTCCGATGGGCAAGTACGCGAACTCGGATCTCGCACGGATCGGGTTCTGATGTTGAACCAGATCGGCGCGGCCGACAGCAACGCACGCGCAGCAGCGAAGCAGCGCGACCACTACATCGCCGAACGTGACCGGCTGATCGTCGCCGCGATCGCCGACGGCGTCACCGTCGACCAGGTGCTGCGCGTCGTGTACTCGCTGACGGCGGCTGACATCGTCCGGATCACCGACGGGCGATCATGGGTAACGGGCCCGACCGGCATTGACTGCCGCTGCGGGCACGACGAGGATGCGCACCCGTACGTCGAGGTCGGCGACGACGACGTGCCGGCATCAGATCATCACTACCGAACCGCGTGTGTCGTCTGTGGCTGCGCACGCTTCACCACCACCGAAGGAACCCCGAATGGCTGCTGACCGAATCCGTACCGTGCGCGTCGACGACCAGCTGTGGCAGGAAGCGAACGACGCAGCCCGTGCCCGGGGCGAGTCTGTCTCGGAAGCGATCAGGCGGTTCCTCCGCGGGTACGTGCGACGCGCGCAGGTCTGAACGATGACCGACGACACGACGCGCGTCTGCGCGTGGTGCAAGCAACCGATCCCGACGTCGGCACGCTCCGACTCGATCTGCTGCTCGACCAGGTGCAGACAAGCACGACACCGATTCACGACCGGGATCGGCGGGCCGGCACCCGTCGAAGCCGGGCAGCCGCTGAAGCTCGCCTATGCCGACCCGCCATACCCGGGCAAGAGTCGCCGCTACTACGGCGACCACCCCGACTACGACGGCGAAGTCGACCACGCGCAGTTGGTCGCGCAGCTGGTCGACGGGTACGACGGCTGGGCACTCTCGACCAGTGCGTCGGCGCTGCCGAGAATCCTGCCGCTGTGCCCATCAGGGACGCGGGTCGCTGCTTGGCACCGGGCCGAACGTCCGACGCGCTCATGGGGGCCGCTGAACGCGTGGGAACCCGTGATTTTCTGGGGCGGTCGACCACTGATGCGCGAGGAACGCGGGCAGCACGTGCTCGCTCGAGCAGCCGGCGAAACGTCAGCGATCGCAACACGACGCGTCGACTCGCTGGTGTACCGACCCGGTGTACGAACCACCGACCCCGCACGCGTCATCGGCAGCAAACCGGCGGTGTTCATTCGCTGGGTGTTCGACCTGCTCGGCGCGCTCCCGGGCGACACGTTCGTCGATCTGTTCCCGGGGTCGGGCGGCGTCGACCGCGCATGGTCGACATACACCGCGGGCGCATCGTGATCAGCGACGCAGACCGCGCACGCATGCGGCAGGATCTCGCCGACGATCGACGGCTGCGCAACAGCGACCGGCCGACACAGCTGGTCGACTTCGCACGATGGTTCAGGCTGATCGACGACGTCGAGCGACTGCTGCGCGAGAACGAGCAGCTGCGGGCCGAGATCACACGGCAGGCGACCGACATCGTGCGGCTGTCGAAGGCTGGTGCCTGATGGGTATCAAGCTCGTCGGCGACGCACTCAACCCCGACTGGCACGTACTGTCCGACCGGGCACGGCTGATCCTGATTCACATGAGCTACGTCGCGAAAGACACCAGCAGCAACGGGCACGCCGCCGGCGTCTACTGGGCCGGGCACAAAACGCTGATGATCAACGTGCTCGGCATCGACCCCGACCAGCTGACCGAGCAGGAGTTCGACGCGGCCGACGCGAAGATCCAACGCGCGATGCGCGAGCTCCGACACGCCGGGGCAGTCACCGTGCTACGCAGCGCGAGCCGCGGGTCGAACACCGAGTACGAGGTCACACCCGGCAGGTTCCCGGGCACCGTAGCGTCACCCGATCCCGTAACGGAACCAGCCGAACCAGTGCAACGCAAACCCCACAAGACGCAACGCAAACCCACACGACCGAAGGGAACGAACGGGCATGCTCACCCTGTGCACGAACCCCCGCTACCTGTGGATAACTCGACCAGCGACGACGTCATCGTGCAGGAATGGGGTACATCCCGTGTACCCCTTTAACTACACCAGGTGTACCCCATTAGCTCGTAATGGGGTACACCACGTGAACTTAATGGGGTACACCCGGTGTACCCCCGAGGAAAGACTAAGGAGAGCAGTAAAGAGAGGAACAACTAAGGAGGGCAACGTAACTACCTACCTAGGGTGCGCGAGCGCGCACACGAACAGCCTGTGGATAACTCGATCCCGATGACCACACGAAACCCCACACCACGCAACCCCACACGCCGACCCGACCAGGTCGACACCGACGGCAACCCGTTACGCTACGCAACCCCGATGCAACGCGAACAGCTGCTACGCGACCTGCACGACCTACCCGAACTCGTCGACCACATGCACGACAACTACTGGTGGTTCGTTGCACAAGGAAGCTCGAACGTCGACGACCGCAACGAGCGGTACGTGATCAACCCCGACCCCGTCGACCTGCACGACATCCGACTGAAGAATCGCGGCATACACGCCGACCCCATCGGCGAAGCCGACCTAGCCTCGCGCATCGGTGCGCAACGTGCCGGCGTGCTGCCGCTGCTCGCAGGATGGGTCGACCAGATCGCAGCCGAGATGCGCGGCCGACACCAGCCACACACCGCACCAGCCCGACCACACACCGTCACCAGTGCGGCCGGCTGGTTGTCCCGGCATCTCGACCCCATCGTCGAACAGCCGTACGTGTACGAACTCCGACACCAGGTACGCGACCTGGTCGTCGCACTCGAACGGCTCGTCGGTCCCGCGTACGCTCCACCCGATCACCAGACCGTCGAGACAGCCGACGAGCTCGCTGCACGGTTCGGGATCGAACCCGGCACCATTCGCGCGTGGGAAGCTCGAGGGCTGCTCGCACCAGCTATCGACCCCGCAACCGGGCACGTCATGCGACGCAGCACGTTCAACCCGACGACGGGCAGGTACAGCCGCAGCCGGTTGTACTTCACCCGGGAAGCACGCACCGTTCACCAGACCAGGAAGGGAAGACCATGACCGACCCCACACCCGAACCGACCACACTCGACAAGCTGCTCGCCGCGATCGCCGCGATCGATCAGGCGCAGCAGCGAGGCGCAGCGATCATCGCCGCAACCGAGCACGCGATCGAGGAAGCACGCGCGACCAGCTGCGGCGTCGTCGTGAACCTCGAGCCGGGCGCAGACCCGATCGCATGGCCGACACCGTACGCACCAGCCGACACGCTGATCGTTCTCGCTCCCGACTGGCGCACACGCGCACACCACGGCGAACCGCTCGACATCAGACTCCGACCCGACGACCAGACCGCAGCACCCGCACCGCTGCGGTTCACACACGACCAGGTCGCCGGCATGCTCGGCGTCCGCACACCCGACACGTTCCGCATCGTCGACGGCATGTGACCATGACACCCGAGCCGTCCGACTCCGCGACACACTCGAGGACGAGATCGCCGATCTCCGCACACAACTCGACCAGGCGATGCGCATCGCCACCGAACAAGGCGCGATCATCAGACGACTCGAACCCGACCCGCCACGCACACCCGGCACCGACTGGCAACAGCCACCCCGACACGCGCACTACTCGCCGAGCATGACTCACAACGAGATCCGTGCAGCCCTACACGACAGCGGCACAACCACCGAAGCAGCAGCCGCAGCACTCCACAGCATCACGCACGGGCAGCCGATGCTCGTCGCCGAGAACGGTCCCGAGTACATCGCGACACGCCGACACCACACGCGGGGTACTTGACAGAACCAGCGTGCACAACAAACTGTTACAACTAGGAAGACCTATGCGCGCACACCGACGCCGACCCCAATCCCCCGGGGTCGGCATCACGCACGAACAGGGGCAAACGATGACCAACCCCTACGGCTACGAACACCAACAAGACCGCGCAGCATGGCAAGGCGAGATCGACCACAACCCCACCCGATGCGGCTGCACCGGCAGCTGCGGCAAACACGCCGGCCGCTGCCCAACCATCATCGGGCCCGGCACACCGTGGCACCTAGGTCACCGCACCGGCATCGCACTCGGCGGCAACCACAACGACCGGCGACCCTGGTGCACAGCATGCAACCTGACCGACGGCGTGAAGGTACGTGAACGACTGAAGCGAACCCCGAGAACATCACGCGACTGGG
>ERZ724509.645-NODE-645-length-14488-cov-3.188526_pt1 | contig 14488 bp, 21 predicted proteins | sample MGYA00376042_ERZ724509 | MGnify/ENA primary metagenome ERZ724509 (study PRJEB28724, sample SAMN07190887) | wastewater metagenome | isolation source: effluent of sewage treatment plant in Hong Hong | place: USA: Christiansburg, Virginia | collected 2016-03-01 ...
CCTTTCGGACCAGACTCTGAGTAAGTGGCGAGTTACTTTGCGGTAGGGACAGCTCTGAAGAGAACATCTTGGGAGTAGTTCCAGAAGGGTGGACGCACATCCACTGAATCTTCTGGCTTACCAACTCGGGTGTGCTCGTAGTTATCCTTGGGGTAGGTGTAGTAGGCGTGCTTCCACTTGTACTGCCAACGTAGATTGTATGGGTTGCCGTTACTCCACGCAACCTTATTGAACCTCGACAGACTCGTGATACTGCGGAAGCCAGTCACGGGAATTAAATTCATGGTATTATTAATATTATCGGGATAGGGGTAACTCCCTTGCTTCAGCTGCCGTCCAATCGATCCCTTGCCCGACAATCACCGATTCTTTCCACGGTGAAATCATAAAGAGCATGTAAGCGAACGAAAGGGTAGTCACACTTGTGCACTTAGCTTCAAGCTCATAATACAAATATAAAATCAGGATTGGCGGTATGTCCAAAAAGCTGAAAGGAAGCGGTAACCCCAGCATCAAGCAGTTCCTCAGAAAACCTGAACCGAGTACTGCTTAAACAATAGAGCAAGAGGCGCAAGAGGCTGCGCCAGCACCCTCGAAGAAAAAGATTGTGGGCAACTTGAATGCCTTCATAGTGAAGAAGTCGACGACAGCGAAGCCTACCGAACTGCCTGTGGTCCTCTATCAACCAAACGAGCTCATCAATAAGTGCGATCCCAAAGAAGTGTTTGAGCAAGTGCCTATACTCCTGGAGTTTGCTGCAGCTCTGGAAAGCGCAACCGAACAAAAGAAGTGTGTTAAGAGCCTGTTACTCAGTTTTCTTACTCAGCGTAAAAGTAGCCTGTGGTCTAGTAAGTATACCCCCAAGGACCTAACGGGCATGTTCCACGAAAAGACTGTTAACGAAATCAAATCATGGTTAAGGCTGTTTAGCAGCAGTCGCACTAACGATGATGCTTCTGACGGGGACTTCTAAGACTCTCTGAACGATCAAAGACGCGACCAGCTGCTTTGCAGTCAAAAATCGATGATTGTATATGGGCGGGAAGGAGTGGGGAAAATGACCTTACTGAAAAGTATCGCCTGCACTATGAACATGGAGGTGCATGTGTGTTCCAATGAACTCGACCGCTTCAAATATCTCAAGGAGAAGGATGAAAACACAAAAAGTTAGTGCGTAAAGGTCCGTAAGGGCACACCCACGCCATCAGTGCTTCTTACTGACTTTCTGAACAAAAAAGATACCAATGATGATTCCACTAGTTCCACACAACCCAGAAAGGTGCAGATTATCCACGAAATCAACCTGATCTATCCCAGCTAACGACGTGGAAAGTTCCACCAAGATCTCATCAAACTCATGAAACAGTCCATGATTCCTTTCATCTTCACCTCGAGCGAACCCACTGTCCCGAATGAGTACAAGGACTTCTAAAAGGTAGAGTTCAAAGAGCTACCCAAAAATGAATTGGCACAGTTCTTCTGGTTGGTCTACCACATCGAAGCTTGCATGTCTCCGTTGTTTACTGTCTAAGCCCTCCAAAAAGACAACTTGTATCCAGCACTCAATAGCTGCTTCAAAGATCTGAAGCTTCAGGAGCACATAACCATACAACAACTGTAGGACATGATCCAACTGTACGACTTCAAGCTTAACAGGGTCTTTAACTTCCTGCAGTTTCGCTATCACAATGCTGAGAACTTGGATTTTGAAGTCTTCAAACAGGAGGCGCTGATGACTGCCATTGAGAGTGCTGAGAATACCAGTATCGAAAAGGTAATTGTCAACATCCCCTCGCAGCACTTCACCAGCAATCTCACAGAAACCTATTAGTTCTCGTAAAACAAGGAAGAAACACTCAAAAGCAGACTCGCTTATCTTGAGTAAGTTATAGAAGCTGATGTGCTAGACCACGCCAATCAGAAAAGCAACAGTATGAGTCCATTCCATCGTCGTAGTTGGCTCAAACAGCCTCCTCTTGACCTGAACCATGTGGTTCTTCGGCATCATTATCAGATGTAACTATTATCGCTAAGCTTAGTCAGGCCGGAACAGATGCGCGTAAAGTCGCGATTGGCTCGGATGATCAACCACTATCAGATCAGCAGCTATGGGGCTTACAGTTCATTGAGATCCCAGGAATTTCAGTTGGTAAGGCTCTAAACAACACGTAAACAACGACGCCCCACGCGGCAGCTACTGGAAGAGATGATAGGCGCCGACTATGCACGCTACCTTGTGCATTTTTCGCAACTTGGATGATGATCACATAAGTATAAACGTCAGTCAATCGTTCTCATGCGCAACAGTTGGTCGTTGGGTCTTGGCTGCCGACTGTGGAAACCTATCAAGCTGAAACGCAGACACCTCACCACCCCCGACTAATGTTTTTAGGTACTCCAACTCCTCTTTAGGCAGCTGGGGAGGTTCTGAGAATCTGTTTTGGACGAAGATATGAGGCCCGTGGGGAACTGGGGTGAAGTGGTCGATGACGATGGAATCCTGTTCACAGAAGTCTGGATACTCCGAACCCGGCACGGATACTATATGCTTGAATTTCATCGGTGCAAACTTAGCTGAGAATTGTCCTTTCGAAGAGCGCTCTCCGTCGTTTCGTTGGACAGTTCGTTCGTAGCGACTTTAAACCTCGATGGACTTAATTGACTTTCGTTGTTCCACGGTATTCTACTGCACTGAATTGTTAGATAGAGACTCATCATTCTCGCAATCGACTCCTACCACTGGATCCTCATGGGTGAAAGGGGAAATAGCTGGATGGAATGTCGGTTGGTTTGCCTCGATTGCTGTTTTGTGGTGTATTTGAACTGGGTGTACTACCTGCCTGGATTTAAAGAAAACCTTTTGAGGTTGTCGAACATATTGCTGTTGTGTGGATCGATTAACTGTTGCGGCATGATAAAATTGGTTTCCATGAGAGGAATTTAGGGTTTGCTTGATTTATGTACTCGCTGTTTTGGGAAGATAAACCTTACTGACGACTCGTTGTTCCATACTCAGTTCTGACGCTTTCTTTGGAAGAACATTTAGTTCCAGTTGGGATGTCTTCGCTATGACAACATCCTTCGCTTACGGATTTTGTCCGATTTTTTCCCAGACTTGAAGCGATCGTCTAAGGTTGTCCTGCGTGGACACCGATGCCATTTTCGGAGTCAGGTTGTTCCAAGATTCCTTCTGGCTTAGCTTTATTTCTGAGTGAGAATCTGATAGGAGGTGTTTGAGCTCGTTGGCTGCTTGCTATTTCTGACGATCATCCTTCCTAACTTTCCTCCTCTTCACTTCCGAGATCGATATCTTCTTGCTGAACTGTTCTGTGGAACCAGAGAGGCTTTTCCTAGAACCATTGAAGTCCTAAGCAGTCTCTCTGTCATCGGTTCCACCATAACGATTGTTTTGAACCTTCTTGTCGAACATGACACAGTTACAATCGCATAGCTCGCGTTCGAAGGAGATACCTGAGTGGGTGCCACTATTGAACATGCTTGAATAACTTTAATAATATATTTGAGTGTCTGTAATCCAGCAGTCAGGGCTGACCTCTTCATAGGCTTGGGTGCGCTCGATAACGAAGGTCGGTTGGGAGTTGAATTGTACCAATCGAAAAGTTAAATATTGATAAGCTGATTAGAATTTCGATAATAGAGAAAAGAGTTGATGCGGCAAATTATGCCAATCGCCGGTTTGCAAGGGTGTTGCTTGCACCTAGATTGAGTTTTAGAGGCTATCGTCTGATCACTATCCTCGACAATGCATCTAGTTTAGTCTCTTCAACGACAAAACACATCGATCCTTTGGCGCTTGATACGTCTTTTGCTCAATAATCCCATAACTTGATCAATCACAGTTGCGCAATCAGGTGCGAAGACAAGTCAATATGTTCTTTATGGTCTTGGCATCCCCTTCCCTGAGGGCAGTAACTAGTGTTGAGAATAACGGGTTCGGAGACAGGAGTATCGGTTTGATGCTCTACAGAACATCTGCGAACAGCTTCTATCCTCCTCGCTTAAAGATCTCAATCAACAGATCCGTCAGAGTTCGGGAGAACGGATCACAATATAACTCGTACCTGCTCAGAATTTCCCTAAGTATTTCATGGAGGTCCACTTGCGTATTCATTGTAATGATGACGAAGTATCTCAGGATTTCTCGGATAAGCTAGTAATTGAATGGTACATTGCGTAATGCTTTCAATGCATAGGCCATGTAGGCAGAATGGTCTTCAGTAAGAGGTACCAACTTACTTCCTAATTCTACCAGAATCTTGGCTCGTTAGGGCGTGAGCGGCATCGAGAAGAGTGCAGTGTTGATAGGGAGCCAAACTGTCCTGAGGAAAGGGAGGTACGATTGGACAATACTGAGCTCATAGCTGAGAATGCTTGAGAGGAAGTACAATGAACCTGTTTCAACAAAGTTACGATTGCTGGCTTCCATCAGTAGCTGAGTAGCGATGTCGAGCATAACCGTCGGAATGTACTGTCCGCAACTCTTGGCAATCAAACTAAAGACCATCATATACTGTAGCTTGGGTTTCTTCTCCTGCTCGCTGAAGTAGTCGGATAGGATGTTGTGGTAGTATCCAATGATGAAGGTAGACATTACCTGATGTAAGTTATGATCCTGGACTATTCGATGATGAGTCGAGAATAGTGCTTTGTAGTGCATCAGCCTCTTGTTTGGGCTAAGTGAAAACACCTTCATGCTATAGTTTGTAAGGAACTGGGCGTATGTGCTGGAGGAATTTTCGAATTTAGTGATGAGAGTAATCACTGAGTTGACAAGATTCTCAATGACAGTTTCGTCTGAGTAGTTTTCAAGCTGTGCGTAGACAAGACCAGTAAATTCCTCGATAGTGGACTTCAATGTTGATAATACGACATTGAGTTAGCTCATAATGTTGCTGAGAGTCTGCGTGCTTAGCCTGATCAGCTTTTCGTTTTGAAATGATTTGTTAAAGAACAGCAGGGCCGCAACGAAAAGTTTGTCGTCACTGAAGAGTACTTTGTCTGAATCGAACAACAGTTGTAAGAACGGTACGAGAAGTTCATCTGGCAGCATTTCGTAGGCTGAAAAGACCTTGTTAAAGATTGGGTAGGTAAGCGGGTACTCCTCAGGGGTGAGCTGATCGACGATGGATTTGAGCACAAAGATGCAGAGCTCAAGGCAGAGAGGATCCTGTCCCATCAAGCATTCCAAGTCCTGAAAATACTTGACTTCGACATCCTTCACCTTTCTGATACACCTAAAGCACAGCAACAGGAAGTCGAATGCTGATTCCCTAAAGGAAAGGCATCCGTCTGCTTATGCAGGAGTCTGACAGCCCAGTGCAAGTGGATCCAAATCATCTTCGACGGAGTCGGCATCGAGATCGACTACTTCGGTAGGAGGCTGATCGGTGGTGGTATTCCTTGGAATCAATTTGCTCAGCTTGGATTGCACCACCACGATCTTGTTGAGCTGCAACATAGCCTAGAAAATAAGCTGAGAGCAATCCTGCCGTTGCTCCGCATACTTTTCCAGATCCATCCAAAATTCGAAGGAGTTGGTAATATGCTCGCGATCAGAAGCTATGTACTCCAGGGTCTTGGAGAGTATGTGTTGCAGATTGGCAAAGGGCATATGCAGGTCGTGGGTGATGTAGAACCGAATGAACTACAGAAACATAGATTTGAAATTGGGCGATGGGTTGGTCTATTGGGATGCCTTGAGAACGTAGTTCACTAGTGCATCAACAGTAGCTGAATTAATGCTACCCTCAGTCAGTTCACTAAAGCACTCAGCCAGAAGTGTGCATGTTCTTTAGATAGGAAGTCTCACTAACGTCTCGATCATCCTTTGCGAACGAGCTACTCTTATCTGGAAAAACTACGCGAAATTCTAGAGACAGGCAATCGCGTCTGCAACTCTCGCTTAGTCGTTCAACCCTTCCACTATCACTGGTTCGACGTGCATATACAGTTTCTTGCGATCTTCTACCTCAAGAAGAATTGATTTTTCTGAATGAGACAGGCACTGAGGAAGCTCTTTAACAATACTGAGGCACAAGGGTAGGCTGTTTTCTCTCAAAACATCTTGAACGAAACGTTCTAGGCAAGGTATGCTGCTCGCCATAATTTTAGCAATGCTCAAGCAAAGCTGTCCAACGATAAGCTTCTCGTTGCTATTCTTTTGGATGGTGGCGTACAGGAAACGGACAGCCTCTAGTGGATCTGTGTTGGCAGGCAGTCCCGACGAAACGCGCTTGGAGAAGAGCTGAGCCCCGTATAAGCGATTTGATAACTGAGTATCTTCGATTAGTTCACAGGCGATTCTCCAAGCCTACTCACTCCTCTCGAGTGCTAGAATGTACTGGTTTGCATGCTGTTTCTGCACTCCCTGAGCGAGGCAGGAGTATGCCTCCAGAAAGCCTTGTTTAGTGAATATCATTAATACGAGTCAAGCCCACTAACTTTCAACATACATACGATAGACTACTAAAGTACGCTTGCGTGTACTTAGAATACGTTTCCTCGATCAGAACATCTTGATGCTCGTGAATTGCTTGGGTTCTCTCAAGGCCTCGATAAGGCGGTAGCGGTACTTGATGTGGCCCTGGAAGTTGGTAACGCGGGAATTGAAGATGTAGGATAAGCTGTGACGCTTCAGGAAAATACCTGATAAAATACGGGTGGCCTTACCGAACGGGTTCTCCTCATCCACCCAAAGAGAGCGCAAGTCTGCAATCGAATTTACCTTGCGCTTCTTCTGGCGGATGGTGTTCATGAAGGCGTTGTAGTCATTAGAGTCCGTAGTGTTGAGCACCCTTCTCACCAGCTTCTCGTTTCGTTCTATGAACGATATAATAGCCTTCCCGTAGTTTTTAGGGATGTTCTTCGTCTCATTCTTGATCTTCTTGCTTCCCGATGGCTTCTTGAACTCAGAATCCTCGGCTGTTGGATTGTCCTTCTCAACCTGCATATCGCTGGAGTTTGGAGTCTCTTCCTGCTTCAGCAAAATTGGCTGTTCAAGCTTACTCTCGCATGATGTAGCTCCTTGAGCCTGGAGCACAAGCTGGCTTTGTAGCTCGATGATCCGACTGTTAATCATTACCGTGGTAAGAAGGATCTCGTTCTTTAGCTTCTCCTCAATGACCGTTTGGATCAGCCTCGCTTGGAAAGACTGCTGTGCAGACTGCTCAACATTCGGTTCCTCTGAAGTTGAGGAAATGTCGCCGAACGGCTGAGTAAGTAGGCTCATGAAGGAGGAGTTTTTCAACAGCTCTGGGCACAGCAAAGGACTCTGACCGGACGTCATTTAAAATACTCGGAGATTAATAACTATATGACTGGCTAGGCCGATCACCATTTAACACCATTATCCGACTGATTGAGTATGCACCAGTTGCGGGGGGGCCAGCGGATAGGAACAAATGGTACGACCGAGCAATCCACCGGTGTTACAGTGATTTAAGACCCAGCTTTCACCGCTTAACTCAGTTGAAGCGCCTCAGTAAAGTGTTGACAAACTAAAAATCCCCGAATGAAGTTTGGTCGAATGATATTGTTACCACCAATCTCAGCCAACCGATCAATTGTGTTAAGCTCCCATAACCTGTCCATTAACTATCATTTCCTGATCAGAAATATCTTCTTGAGGTGGCGAGCCACCACACGATCTCCTCATACCTCTAGCCCATGTTTTCGGAAGAAACTCCAAATGTGGTCGCAGCGTGGCTTGCAATAACTGTGGAATTTGAATATTCGCTTCAAGCTGACCTTAAGAGTCTCTGGGCGAATGGATTACTTTATGGTTTCGTGAACGACCGTCTCAATGGGACTGATCAGGAAACTCTTGAGCTGCACAACTTTTCGTACGTCATCGAGGGCGTCTATTGCCTTCATGATTCGACTGACCTGCTGTGTATAGTTGTCTACGTTAACCAACTCTTACCCAGGACCAGCAGTTAGTTTTAGTAAACGCCTTTTTTCATAGTGTACTTAACAGCTCCCTGATAACCACCGAAGAGCTCGAGATCGATGCTGCAGAATCTGAGTGGAATATCTGCACGTTGCGGGTAGTTAACTTTCATGGGGCGCATCGTCAAGTAGGCGTTGCGGCGTTTATAGTGGCTAGGGTCGGTATGCATTCTTTCCACCTTTTTCGATCGAAGGTTTTAAAGCATCCCAATGATGCCTATCTTCTTGAGAAAGTCGAACTCTTTCAGCAGAACCTCCTTCAAGTCTTCAATTTCGTTCTCTATGTTCTCCTCCCTGAGAGGCTGTTGGCTTTCTGAGTGTTTGGAATCCTCCTCCAGAGCATGTTGCTGCTGTTGCTGATGCGGAGGATGATCCACTACTTGCTGCTGCTTTTTTCTCACACCTTGTGGTTTGGCTCGGTGCTTGCTCAGCACTCGGCTTAGTTTTTTAATGAATGTCTTTTACTTGATATACTTCTTCGACACCGATACTGGTAGATCGTTGGATTGAGGCTGCTCCAATGGTACAACGTTCCCGATCTCCTTGATGTTTTCTTATTTTGCAACTGTCAGTGTGGCCGGTATGGTTGGTTGAACCAATATAGTGGTAGGTTTGTTGTCCTCAATATTACGAAGTGATTCCAGCTCTACAGAGTTCTCTTTTTAGCGAAACGAATTTGCTCTAGTCTTGCGCTTGGGAGCATAGATTAGGTGGGTGTTCTGATCTGAATCACTCGACTCTGAACGGCATTCAGGGGCTTAGTTACGCTCGAATAAGTGTTCAGGTAAATCGGAACTAACGACCCTGGCTAACCTTGCTGATTCATTTCTGACGTTCTGAGCAGTCTTTGCGAGCATGTTCTTCAAGAATGATTGTCTTTGTGGGGTACTATTCTGCCTCTTCAACGACCTCTGTGTCTTGACGACCTTGATACTTTTGGCTGACTTGTCTTTTTCGACAGGACGTGCTTCTGTAAGTGACTGGTCGGAATACTAGTTGTACAATGTGTCTTTGTCGTCTCCAATTGTCACCATCTTCTTTTCTTTCAACTTACTTCGATTCTCAAGTCCATTTACTAAAGCTGACCGTTTCAGATTTAGGTTGTCCTGTGTCTGTGTTTCTTGATGGTTGCGAGCGAACACTGTCTGAACTCCCATACTATCCACATCTATCATCTTCATCTTCTTCTCTCTGAGTTCTTTCTTGGTGCTGTCCAACTCACTGGAGATCCCGTGCATCTCCCTTCGAAGCTGCCTCTCTTCCTCACTTGCCTGCAGCTTGATCTTGTCTATCTATTGCTCTTTCTCAATGAAAATACGCTCCAACTCAAATTGGTAGGCTGCTCGCGAAGCTTATAGAGACTTATTCTGCTTCTGCTGCTCAGTAACTTTGTCTTCAAGGTCTGTCATCCTTCGTCTACATCTTTCCAATTCCAGAATCTCCGTCATAAGCTCCTTTTCAACTTCTTGGGTTCGTAACTTGCGACCCTGCAGCTAAGTGTTTGCCGTCTTCAATTTCGATTACAAGGCCTTGATTTGCTCGATACTCTTAAAGTCGATAGTCTGAACAGCAAAACTTGTCATATTTTAGCTTCGCATCTCAAGGAACTTTTTTAGCTTTGCCTCGCTCACAATATCTATGTACTTTTTCAGAGGCTGCCCTGCATGCTTAAGTAACTGTGACTTCATTGTGTTTGTTAGTTCATCCGCCACATCGATGTCCAGTTCATCGTCACTCACTGCCATCTCACTCAGAGGAGCAGTATCGCTGTTATTTTTGTTGAATAGATCCGACAGAATGCTTTGAAGTGTTTGCTCAGTATCCGCTGCTTTTCGGCTTAAGCTTGCTGGCTTTTCACTCAAAAGCGCCGAGATCTTTTTCATAAGAACCTCTTGATCGCTTCCATAGAACTTTTACAGATCAAGCTTTTTCATGTCCCTTTCGATATCCTCAGCGCTTTGTTGGGGATGATTGGCAAACTCGTGGGTTGCGAAGGTTGTTTGGGGTAATAGATCCTTCAACTTGGCCAGTTCCATATGCTTCATGCAATATTGGCACACTTTGGGTTTCACATGTTCCAGCATTCCTACGTTCACCCGGAGAAGTTACCTCTTTTGCGATGCTCCTCGCACATCAAAGACAAAGATCGGTTCTTCTTGATGAGAGCAGCTTGAATTGCCGACATAGTTTCGAAAAGGCTGCATACGGACACGCTAATAAAAGGCAGCTGCAGGAAGTTGATGTCTTCGGAGATCTCAAGCACAACTGCATCGAAGTCCAGCCGAATGCTCTCATAGGCGTCTTCAAGCTGCTCGCTGACGGTCAGCAGGGAGTGGTCATTGTACTTGGCAAAAAAGGTCCTTTTGTATTTTTCGACTTGTGTATGAAGCTTGCGATGCTTGTTTCTTAACCTACTTCGCACGGTTCGTACATTTATAGATATGCAGCGTTGGGCCACAGGGTAAGTTCTGGCTCTGCCATATGGAACAACGGCTGTGGAAACTGCTATAAATAATCACTCTCACTCCAGTCGGAACTTCTTCTCCGTCTCGTCGCTGAACGTTATCATGTACTGCGTCTCAGGGTACCGACTCACTTCGTTGTCGGTCACCGTCTGTGCTATCACTTCACATTCGAATCCCGCGGAGTTCAGAATTGATTCGAGGATGCCTGCCACGAACACGCTACAAACGAGGTCCTCGTTCTCCGGAACGTACTTGAGTACGACTGGAAGATTGTCCCTTCAATTATCTTTGTGGTACCTTATCACGTACAAGCTCTTGTTCTCGAGATTGGGATGGTTGTACACTGAGAGCTTATCAGCCTCCTTCCCGAACAAGTATTTGAAGACAGTGCTCTGCACAAGCCTAACCATGGGCAGAATCCTATTCTCCCGTTCGGTTGAGCCCTCCCAAATGGCGATCAGATGGTAAAGCCGAAACCCCATATCAGAACCTATTTTCTTGAGGTTATCCTGTATGTTCTTCTCGTCCTTCTTCCACATGAAGCTGATGAGCTCGGAGAAGAGGAAGTTGAAGGTGGAGAGTGCTACTTCACCCTTCTTGAACTTCTCCATTATTATTACATAATGCAGTATCACAGGCGTCCGATTTGTGGGTTGGTCTTTCGCAAAAGATCTCGAATAGCACCTTTAAGCTGCTCTGCAATTTCTTTTTCGTTATCCAATATTTAAGTCAGTTTCCCCTTGATGTTCACCTTGGGCTCATGAAACTACCTTCTGCACTGCGGACACTTCTTCTCGTCGAGGTCTAGCACGTACTTCTCCATACACTCCGGACAGTATGCATGCTTCATTACTCTACTGGGTACACTGCAGGGGAGCATCAACGTCATCGGACGCTACATGCACACACAACATAGTTCCTTGCTGTCAGGCCCGCTGGGGGTAGATCCTTCACATTCCAACAGGTTCTTAATCATGTCTCTCAGTTAGAGAAACTCGCTCAGGGTTAGCTCTATGATCGCTTAGGGGCGTGCTTTGTCGACAAAGAAGAGCTTGCCAGTTAGCACGGCTTCTGCGTAGCTCTGATAGAACGAGTGGCTGAAGTTTTATCTGAAGCGAACTTCAAAGCCGAGCAGCGACCTCAGCAAGGACCTTAGCTGTCTGAAGTCATTACTGGTCACCCTTGTTGAACGCGACGATACGGACTCGGATTTAGTTGGAATTGCTTATGCTTCGAGCCTCGGGATGGTGCTGATCATTGCCCATATTATTCGCTTGCGGTCTACTTATTATTATCGCGAGTTGGTCCTGTCAAAGAGTATTGAGTCGTATCCAATCAGTCACTTGACTGTCTTTCGGTATCCAACTTAAAATGGATTATGCTGTGGCCTCTCGGGCCGACTGAGGATATCAACCCAACAAACCCTGAGGGTGAGGTAGATGCATGAGAATGCAGACCCAGCTTTATTTAAATATAATGATAACCACGAATATCGCTGAGTGTGAGAACTGCGGCAGTCGAAGGGGCCGCCGTCGCAAGAACTGTGAAGTGCACTCCATGATCATAAAGCGGGTGTCGGGATTTAGCACGAAAATTAAGAGCAAGTCGACGATCGGGTTATGTCCAATCCTGAATAAGTACCTCTTGCTTCGAATCAGGTCGGCTAACCTCTATGAAAACATCATTCCACGGTTCTCCGCAGACGGCAAGCACTATCTGCCAGCCTTTATTTTACCCGTTGACCAGGTTCCTTCTTCGATGAAGTAGGCGCACTACGAAAAGAACGACTAGAAGTACCGCCGGGACCATGTAAAGAAAGTCAAGGAGTACTGCACGGATAAAAGCTAGCTCGTAACCATCTTAAGTCATTCAGTGGCAGCCGCGCCCCAACGGCAAGAGCAAATTCTGCAGTGTGTGTAAGTTAGAGTATCCGGACTACCTAGAAGTAACTGTTGCCTTACTCAGCATGTAAGATCGGAGCCTCATCACGACAACATCCGCCGGAACCGGTTTAACGGCTACATCAATGAGCTAGCCGAGGAGATTCAGAAAAGTAACAAGCGAAAGAGCGAGTACGAGCTTGTGGATGTACCCAGCAAGTACCGCCATATCGACGCCGAGACGATTCTTAGTACTGAGGAAAGCCGCCTCACCACTTGAACCCTGTCTATATTTCAAGTAGAAACTGGTTGTTCTAAAACAAAGTACGGTTGCAGCGTAAATTGCGAACGATTTTCAGAATAGTTGAGAGAATCATCGTCGGGTGCCTCGAGACATTCGTGTTTGGTAGACTCGAGCAAGGTCCTCTCTTTTCTGCCTTTCAATTTCTTCCATATGGCGGATCATTGAAAAGGTGTCTTTAACGACCATCGAATCCTCGTTGTCTTGTCGGCCGTATTGCTCTTCTTTACGTTGATAGATTTGTTGTCTCCCGGAGGGTTTTGTGGGTCGATAGTCGTCTTACTCTTCCCAGTTCCTTTGTCTAGCAGTAGGGCTTTTGCTTGGAGTTCCACTTCTGGCAAGCTCATACTCGAGTTTTCTTCTCGGCCTTTCAGGGGTTAACCTTTCACTTTCCTTCTAGTACTATCGAAGCATACGTTTGAGTGGAGAACTTTCGTTGATGGGGTAACGAGTGGGTCTGGTGCTTTGAACGGTTCTTCCGCTTGGGCTTCTTTCTAAAGGTCTATTCTGGCTTCTCACACTTGGCGTATAAACCGAGATTTCCTCTGGTTCTCGTTGTTCCTTCATGTCTGGCATAATATCTCCCAAACGGATTTTGACAAGCCTATCCATCACCACCACCTAGTTGAGGAACTACATTGAGCGAAGGTGACATTCCTTCCTCATTGTTCGTATCTTTTGTGTGGGAAACCCGTAACCTCTTTCAAAATCGGAGTTAGGCTGGGAATGCATTCCGTAACTGTATTGGTTGGAGTTGTAGTCGTATTTGATGCCAGGACCAACTAACATTCCCCCATCAAATATGCCATCGTGAATTTAATCCTTGACGTACAGTCGGCCAAGTCCATTTAGTTCGGTGCTGGAGTAAGTACCGTAGTTGTATAGCACATCGGTCTTGAACACCATTCCAACCCCTTCCCCTTGCGTTGCCTCTGGATTGGTAAACCCGTAGTATCGATACATGCTATTGATTTCGATCTCTGCAATGTTGCTGACCGGGGATTGCCTTAGCTGATGTGATAGAAACTTTCGGAGGCCTATGACCTGCCCAGGATAGCTTCTCTTTATAATTTCGTAGACGGTGTGCCGGTTGTAACTTCCCTTTTCGAGGATCTATTGCTTGAGCCCTTTCGAGAACCTCGTGATCTGATACTTGTCAGCGGTGGTGACCAAACAGATATCGTTGATGAGATTCCGACTGAAAGAACCACAGACAGTTAGGTTTTCATCAACCTGCACAACGTTGAAGCCTTCCAAGTTACCCTAGTCCATGAACCCATACGATTGCGAGTTTTCGCTGAGGTAGACGTACCATCCATGCAATCGCCCTTCATGCCACTGTCCTACGATAAGCTTGCATTGTACCCAAAAGGATATCTGCGTCGTCACTGACGACTATGCCGACTCCTTCTCTTTTGTTGTTCATGAGGGGGCACTGTTGCGTACAGTTACGCATCTCTAGAATGCGGGAAGGTCCAAGTAGCTGCTGGTTGTTCATTATTATTATTGGTACAAACTACCAACTCGCGCAAATGGAACCAACTACTGAACAACCCCCGCAAGTGTAGTCCGGTGACTCATACCGGTGTCGAAGCTGTAGAAAAGTACTCTTCACCAAGTTCGTTCATCACAATGCTGAGTGCAGCTCGTACTTCATCGACAAGCCGGAGTGGCTGACGGAGTAAAACTCGCAGTACAATGACGCCAGGTTGAACTGCCCTAAGTGCAAGTGCAAGATCGGTGAGGTGGTCTTTTCGGGAAAGAAGTGTTCATGCATGCAATGGATCACCCCCGGCATCCAAATCCACGCCAACAAAGTCGATGGAATCCGGCAGATGTGATGCTTGCCGACTCTGTTAAAGAGTGATATAAAA
>ERZ724509.649-NODE-649-length-14375-cov-4.543575_pt1 | contig 14375 bp, 14 predicted proteins | sample MGYA00376042_ERZ724509 | MGnify/ENA primary metagenome ERZ724509 (study PRJEB28724, sample SAMN07190887) | wastewater metagenome | isolation source: effluent of sewage treatment plant in Hong Hong | place: USA: Christiansburg, Virginia | collected 2016-03-01 ...
TGAACAATGGCTGATTCTATTTTATAGTACGGTTGACGAATTGTTTGAAGGAGAGAAAGCAGATGGAGGAAAATGGCAGGGACAACGTATGGCAGAGATGTTCAATTATAAAATTGAATATTATAGAAATAATCCTTCTACTACGATATTATAATCGAACATACTACCTCTATAGTATTACAACATGCATATAGAACGTAATATTAAGATAAGCGCAATAAATAGATTAAAAATTAAGTAGGGCTCCGAATGTTTCGGACTTTCCAAAAGAACGTTACAAAAAATCAACATGAGTATAGAGTCGATTGTCAAAGATATTGAAGACAAATACACAGATTTAGGAGAAAAGCCTGAAACGTATTTAAAAGGATTACTGAATGCAAAGCCAATTAACTATTGGGATTATTTGGAAATCGATACCTTACTTACGCTCCAAAAACCAAGAACAGATTTTAAGGACGAAGAAATATTTATTATGTATCATCAAGTGACGGAATTGACACTTAAAATGATGATACATGAAATCAAACAATTGATTTACGATCCATTTAACGAAACGGTCTGGATAGATAAAATAAATCGTTTAAATCGATATACAAATATGCTCATCACTTCCTTTGAAATAATGAAGTCAGGTATGAATTACGAAGATTATAATACGTTTAGAAGTACGCTAACACCTGCTAGTGGCTTTCAATCGGCTCAATTTAGATTGATTGAACTCTATTGCACACGTATTGGAAATCTCATCAACGAAAATGGTAAAAAACGGATCGGAGAAAATCCAAGTACGGAAGAATACTTCGAGCACATTTATTGGAAGGATGCAGGTTTGAATAGAGCAACCGGCAAAAAAACGTTGACGCTCTGCCAATTTGAAGAAAGATACATGCATCGCTTTATTGCCTTAACCAACAAAGTTAAAGGAAAGACTCTCGAAGATATTATTCTTAAAAATGCTACCTATTCGGATGCATTACGTGATAAGTTAAAAGAATTTGATCATTTATATAATGTTGCCTGGCCATTGGTACATATACAAACTGCACAGCATTATTTAGATAGTAAAAGTGAAAATAAAGCTGCAACGGGTGGTAGCGAATGGAAGAAATATCTAAACCCTGAATCTCAACAGCGCAAGTTTTTCCCCACGCTTTGGACCAAAGAAGAAATAACAAATTGGGGAAAAGAATAAAACAAGAAACACATGAACATTCAAGAAAATCAAATTATCGGAGAGTTAGTCGCTAAAGACTATCGTGCAGCATCTGTATTTAAAAAATATGGTATTGACTTTTGTTGCCAAGGGAACAGAACAATCAACGACGCGTGTGAAGCAAAAAAAATAGATGGCAAAGCGGTTGTTTCAGATTTGAATGCTTTAACGCAATCCCAAGCAACTATTGCTGCGGATTATCAAAGCTGGCCACTTGATTTATTAGCGGACTATATTGAGAAAAAACACCATAGATATGTTGAAGCTAAGACCTTAGAAATAAAACCATACTTAGAAAAAATCTGTCGTGTACACGGAGAACGTCATCCAGAATTACTTGAAATCAATGAGCACTTTAATGCTACAGCAGGTGAACTAGCTAAGCATATGAAAAAAGAAGAGCTTATTTTATTCCCTTACGTGAGAAAGATGGTTAAAGCTGAACATGATAAAGTGAAGCTAGATACACCTGGATTTGGTACTGTTCAAAATCCAATTCAAATGATGATGGACGAGCATACAACAGAAGGCGATCGTTTCAGAAAAATTGAAGCATTAAGCAACAACTATACTCCGCCTGAAGATGCTTGTAACACCTACAAAGTAACAATTGCATTACTTCAAGAATTTGAGCAAGATTTACATTTGCATATTCACTTAGAAAATAATATTTTATTTCCAAGAGCAATTGAATTAGAAAAAAAATTAACACATGCCAATTAAAAGAAACGAGCACCTTAAAGCAATAAGTCGTGAACACCATCACGGCTTATTGCTTTGTTGGAAAATAAAAGCAGGATTAAAAAAAGAAATTAATCCTGAACGAATCAAAACATACGTAGATTGGTTTTATACGGAACATATATTGCCACATTTTGATATTGAAGAGAAATGTATTTTCCCCATTTTAGGGAATGAAAATGAATTGGTTCAAAAAGCATTATCCGAACATCAAAATTTAAAAAAGCATTTTGAATCAAAAACAGACATCTTAGACAATTTAAAATTAATAGAAAAAGAGTTGGATGAACACATTCGATTTGAAGAACGTGTATTATTCAATGAAATTCAATCTGCAGCCACAGAAGCAGAACTTCTTAAAATAAAAGAGATTCATACTGAAACGGCATTCGCAGATAATGTTTCTGATCCTTTTTGGATGTAGTTAGAGCAACACACCTTTTGTGTTGCTCTAACTGCTTAATTTTTTATTCAAATCGTAACAACCTTACATTCTCATAATTTTTTAATCAAATAGAATGCATGCTTTTATCAATTGATAAAGAATCTTTTCTAAATTGGCTTCTAGAAAAGTATATGTATAGTCCCGAATACACATTTCAAAAATCTAATTTGTATTTTCTACGTATAGAACATTTAGAATAATTATTTTAACTAATGATCGAGTAAATGAGAGTTGTTGTAGCAGATATTGAGTCAAAGGATGGACATGATTACAACTTCTTCGGTTGCATATTAAATGAAATAACGAATGAACCATTTCATCTCAGACACGAATATTATGAAAGAGAAAAGAATGTAAAACAATCGTTGCATTTATTTGGCAAAAGACCAGATGAGAGGGGTACGCAGATATTTATTGAAAAATATTTTGATTATGCAAACAACTCCAAATTTGATGAAAGTCTACTATTATATAAAAATCAAGAAAGTAATTTTAAACTTTTAAATAATATTAAGTTATCAAAAACATTATTATTGAATGAAATTGAAGGTGAAAAATCGTGTCATCAATTTATGACAAAAGATGGAAGATATAGAAGACGTATTGTGTATGATATAAGAGGCGATAAAAATGCCTTACTGATCGTTTTCTCCTTAGACACAACGTTATTTTATGACAATCAATTATTTCATTTCTTAAAGAATAATTTAAAAGTTATCATAGAATGAAATTATTTTCTAAAATTGATAATTAAATAGTAAGAAAACTCTTTCTATCCATTCAAGAATAAATGGTCAAGAATGAACGATTTTTTATATTAAAAATACCCTTCTAATGATTTTCTAATAAAATCTATCGCATTATTAAAAATAACTATGCTCAGTAAAAGTATAAATCGATTTAGTGCTATATAAAATCCGACATAGCAAATCTAAGGCATCCCATTAAATTAAGATTATAAAGAAATCCCATTACAAGGAAAAAAATACCTGAATCTATAAAGGATTTTCTTAAATAAACAATATTGAATGATGCACCAAATCGAATAGCGTTTACTTTTTCGTCCATTCAGAAGAGCTCCTAGCGCTTCTCAATAATTAAAGATAAACTTAGGCAGATCCTTATCGATCTATTTCCAATAAAAAAAAAGACTCTTACCATAAAAAAGGTATTGTTAGCTGTGAAAATTTAAGTTATTTTTATCTCGCTTTATATATAAAGACATACATGCAAGAGTTTAAAGAAATACATAATTGGATAAAATCGAACAATCGATTTCCCGAAGATTTTAATGTTAGTACCCTCCCTTCCCCTTCATTCATAAGCAACGGCAAAGAATTAATCTCATTTTCAACAAACAATTATCTTGGTCTTTCATCCGATCCAGCTATGATTGAAAGTGCTGTTGTAGGATTAAAAAAATACGGTGTCGGCAATTGTGAATCCCGACTTTTGGGAGGTGATTTGGATATATACAGAGAACTAGAGGCCAAATTGGCTGAAATGAAGCACAAAGAGTCTTCAATCATGTTGGCAACAGGTTATTTAACAAACTTAGGTATCCTGTCAACCTTACCAAAAGCATCCCAAATTTGCAGAGCGTACGGATACCGTTCGCAAAAGACCTACAATCACATGTTTTTTAGTGATGAATTTAATCACATAAGTATACGTGAAGGTATTCGCATGTCTGGTTGCCCAAAAGTAACCTATAGGCATTGTGACTTAGATCAGCTCGAGTCCTATTTGAAAAAACACGAAGATTACGTAAAAATCATTGTTACCGATGGCGTCTTTAGCCAAGATGGAGATATTGCTCCCCTACCTGAGATGGTTCAATTAGCAGAGAAATACAACGCAATCTTATATGTAGATGATGCACACGGCACAGGTGTATTGGGTAAAAATGGCGGTGGTATTTCAGAACATTTCAATTGCTACAGCCCAAATATGATTCACATGGGCACTTTAAGTAAAGCTTATGGCGCTTTAGGTGGATTTATTGCAACTGAAAAGTATGTAACGGATATATTAAAGTATACATGCTCATCGTATGGTTTTACGTCTACTATACCACCAGACCAAGCCTACGCAATCATAACTGCAATGGATATGATCAAACATCAACCAGAACGTAGACAACAGCTTTGGGACAATCAGAGTTATTTTGTTGAACATGTTACCAAAATGGGCTATCATTTATTAAGTACGCAAACACCGATCATGCCCATACATATTGGCGACGAACGCGTATGTCAAGAATTATCTTCACTGCTTCACAACGAAGGCATACACATAGATGCTATTATGTATCCTGCTGTTAAAATGCATTCTAGTAGACTTCGTGTTATGGTAAATGCAAAACATACAAAAGATCAAATAGATAAATTATTATCCATTTTAGATTCGTATAAAAATAAAATTACGCATCCGCTAACAAAAGCGAGTTAGTTTACCATATAACACAATATGTAATATTCATACAATCTGTATTACAAAACATTAAAAACCCGATAGGCACTTTTCACTATCGGTTTTTTTCTTATTCTAATTTACAGACGAGCATTTTGAATATCGAACCATTTAAAAAATATGACCAAAGCACATATTTAGAGACACCCCAGAAACATTTTTTTTAAATTCCTGTTTATATATCATCTAAAACGATGATATCCATAATAAAATGAAATTTTTATTATTTATAATTTAGTCCTTGCAGTATTGTTGTAAAAAATGTTTAATACAACGAATTCAGTACCCTGCAACGACATCTTATGAATTACACACCAATAGAAATACTTGCCCCTGTTGGCTCCTATGAATCCCTTACAGCAGCATTAAATGCTGGCTGTGATTCCATTTATTTTGGAGTAGAACAGCTCAACATGCGCTCGCGTTCTTCGATAAATTTTGTATTGGATGATTTAAAAGAAATTAGTCACATCTGTACAGAACGAAAGGTTAAGTCTTACATTACCATCAACACCATCCTGTACGACCACGACATAAGTTTGATGAAATCCATCGTCAATCAAGCAAAGGAAAGTGGCATTACAGCAATTATTGCTTCCGACCATGCTGTAATGTCGTTTTGTAAATCTATTGGAATGCCTTTACATATTTCTACACAAACCAATGTTACCAATTTAGAAACGGTAGAATTCTATGCAGCATTTGCGAATGTAATGGTATTGTCTCGAGAATTAAGTTTAGGCCAGGTGTCCAAAATATCAAAGGGCGTTGAGAAAAAACAAATTAAAGGTCCGTCTGGAGAACTCATAAAATTAGAAATATTTGCACATGGCGCGCTTTGCATGGCTGTTTCAGGAAAGTGCTATTTAAGTTTACACACCAACAATGCTTCTGCCAATAGAGGAGCTTGCATACAGAATTGCAGAAAACAATATATCGTTACAGATAAAGAAGATGGAGTCGAACTTGAAATAGACAACGAACACATCATGAGTGCAAAAGATTTATGTACCATCGGTTTCTTAGATAAAATTTTAAAATCAGGCGTACACATTCTTAAAATTGAAGGTAGAGGTAGGTCGGCAGATTATGTGGATACAGTAGTGCGGTGTTATAAAGAAGCAGTAACAGCTATACAAGAAGGAACCTATACCTCAGAGAAAATTGACGCATGGACAAAACGATTAGCGACTGTATACAACAGAGGATTTTGGGATGGCTATTACTTGGGTCGTAAAATGGGTGAATGGAACGACTCCTATGGTTCTAAAGCAACAGAGAAGAAAATTCTGATTGCTAGAGGTGTAAAGTATTTTAACAAAATAAATATAGGCGAATTTAAAATGGAATCGCATTCATTGAAACAAGGTGATAAAATCATGCTTACAGGTCCTGCTTTTGGTATACTCAAAATGGATGTGCAAGAAATACGTAAAGACAATATATCGGTTGATTCAGTTTTTAAAGGCGATGTATTCTCTATGGAAGTTTCCGAAGTTATTCGACCTTCTACCAAATTGTATAAAATTGTATCTGCCTAATGTTTCAAATTATATTTATTCGAAGCAAATGTATTGGTTGCAACGGCTGTGTAGAAGCGGCTCCCGATAGATGGCGCATTTCTAAAAAGGATGGCAGATGCAATCTGATTGATGGAAAAGAAAAAAAAGGAATCTACCAAGCAATTATCTCCATGGATGAATACGAGCAAAATGTACAAGCCGCCAGTTGTTGTCCGGCAAAAGTGATTCAACTTAAAGTTATGTAATTAAACAGGTGCTTACCCATTCTGTGATGAATTTACTTTTAGATTTCATACACAAGCGGACAAAACAACAACAAGAGAACTCATAAATCATTTTTTATTTGACATTTATGAATAACAAGACAGCAACATCTATTACATGTTAAATTGTCACGAATGGCAATATCATGTTTAAGATTAATCCAACCGTTACGAATGGTTGGTGGAAAAGTTGCAAGCTTATCGCATTAATATAGGACTGAAATCTATTTGGCAAAAGACAATATGATCGAACCAAATTAAATTAATTCCATCATATAAAAGCAATTAAATACTTTTATTAAAAAACAATGATATACATTAATATCTCGGATTTATTAAAAACAATATTAAATAATCATGCGTAGTTGATCGTATTGTGCATATACAGTTATGTTCATAATTATATTTTTATTTTTCATTGCGCATCTTATTTTTTTGATGATATTTGAAATACGTTCTTTGATTAGGTATTAGGTTCATTCACAATGAATGATTAAAAAGGAATCGTGTTCAACTCACGAACTGTCGCGCAACTGTGGCTCTCAAGACATGTATATGAATTTATAAATTCATAAAATACAACATATATCTTGAGAGGAGTCAGAAAATTTGCCTAATACTATTCATTACAAAAACTTCCGCGAATGAAGGGTGTAATAAAAAGTGATGCACATCATTTATTTACATGAATGATATATAAATTCATACAAATGAATCTATGTGTTGCATGCATACATATTTTTTACATTCATTTTTGCGGCATATATTTTAACACTAAAATAGAATACTGCATGGAAAATTATGTTATTAAAAGAAATGGAGCGTATCAACCCTTTAAACTTTTCAAAATTGAAGATGCCTTAAAAAAAGGTTTTTCAAGTACGCATACAACCTATAATGAAGCTGTTTATTTAAAAACGCTTGAAAAATTAGAACATAAAACAATCTGGTCGGTTGAAGAAATACAAGACATTATTGAAAAAGAACTTTTCAAAAATGGTGCCTTTGAAGTGATGCGTTCCTTTATGCTTTATAGGCATACTCGAAAATTACAAAGAGAGCATGTAGCGGGCTTAAATGAGGATACAACGTACGTCAATTCCAGTCAAACCATTGAAGAATATATTGAAAAATCGGATTGGAGAATACATGCCAATGCAAATACATCCTATTCAAATGCAGGATTGGTAAATAATGTTGCGGGCAAAATCATTGCCAACTACTGGCTAGATAAAGTTTATTCAAAAGAAGAAGGATACGCACATAGAAATGGCGACATTCACATACATGATTTAGATTGTTTAACCGGCTATTGTGCTGGGTGGAGCTTACGTGTGCTGTTGAATGATGGCTTTAATGGCGTACGCGGGAGGGTTGAAAGTAAAGCCCCCTCTCATTTTAGAGAAGCCTTAGGGCAAATGGCCAATTTTTTAGGAATATTACAAAGTGAGTGGGCAGGCGCACAAGCATTCAGCTCCTTTGATACCTATCTTGCACCCTATGTTTTCAAAGACAAGCTAACCGAAACAGATGTATTAAAAGCCATTCGTAGTTTTGTCTACAACCTAAATGTACCGGCACGTTGGGGACAATCTCCTTTCACAAACATTACGCTTGATTGGGTTCCGCCTGAAGATCTTAAAAGTCAAATTCCAACAAAAAAAGATGTGCATCTATTTAAAGGAATTACAGATGCTTTATTAGAAAAATCTGCAATAGAACGCGGAGCAAGATCATTGGAAGAACTAACCTATAGCCATTTCCAAAAGGAAATGCACATGATTAACAAAGCGTATTACACCGTAATGACTGAAGGCGATGCAAATGGACAACCCTTTACATTTCCTATACCGACCGTTAATATTACTGAAGACTTTGATTGGTATGGAGAAAATACGGATATACTTTTTGAAAATACTGCTAAAATAGGTTCCTCATATTTTCAAAATTTCATTGGCAGTCAATACACACTAGACGCAGATGGAAATAAAGTCGAAAACCCAAATGCATACAAGCCCAATGCGGTAAGAAGTATGTGTTGCCGTTTGCAACTGGACTTGCGCGAACTTTTGAAACGAGGTAATGGACTATTTGGTAGTGCCGAAATGACTGGAAGCATTGGCGTAGTTACCATTAATATGGCACGTCTAGGCTTTCTATTCAAAGGTGATAAAAAAGCACTCTACGATCGATTAAATATTCTGTTGGAAATTTCAAAATCGACCTTAGAAAAGAAACGCATTTTTATTCAAGAAATGTATGACAGGGGTTTGTACCCATATACAAAACGTTATTTAACACATTTTAGAAATCACTTTTCTACCATTGGGGTAAATGGAATGAATGAAATGTTGCTAAACTTTACAGATGGCAAATTAGATGTTACCAGTGAACACGGAATTGATTTTGTTTCAGAAATACTACTCCATATCCGTAATCGCATGAAAGCATTTCAAGAAGAAACAGGAAACCTCTATAATTTAGAAGCGACCCCAGCGGAAGGAACAACCTATCGATTTGCGAAAGAAGATAAAAAACGCTACCCAGAAATTAAGCACGCAGGAGAAGGTGAAAATATTTATTACACCAACAGCTCACAAATTCCTGTGGATCACACAGACGACCCATTTGAAGCGTTGTTGTTACAAGACGAATTGCAGTGCATGTATACTGGAGGGACAGTACTTCACTTATATATGAAAGAAAAAATAAGTTCCATTGAAGTATGCAGAAACATGGTTAAAAAAGTAGTGAGTAATTTCAAACTTCCCTACATCACAATTACGCCTGTATTTAGCATCTGCCCTACGCATGGAAATATTTCTGGCGAGCATGAATATTGCCCCCAGTGCGATAATATTTTACTCAATCAATTAACCAACAAACAAACCAATTATGCAACAACAAATGAAATCTGAAGATGTGTTAAGTCAACACAATGAATTAAGAACAAAATGTTTGGTATACACCCGAGTAATGGGATACCACAGACCAGTAGAAAGTTTTAACATCGGTAAAAAAGGTGAACACAAACAACGAACTCAATTTAGCGAATGTGTTAAATAAGCGTGTCATTTACGATATAACACCATTTACATTGCTAGACTATCCGCATAAAACAGCCTGTATCCTTTGGTTTACAGGCTGCAATATGCGTTGTTCCTATTGTTATAACCCAGACATTGTTTTTGGAAAAGGAAAAAAAACAATTGGTGAAGCACTCCAATTTATACAGTCTAGAATCGGACTTTTAGATGGCGTTGTATTAAGCGGTGGAGAATGCACCTTACACAAACAAGTATTTGAATTGGCTATTGAATTAAAAAAAATGGGACTGTTGGTTAAAATAGATACCAATGGTTCTAACCCGATATTTTTAGAAAAATTGATTCAAAACAATTTGGTTGATTTTATTTCGTTGGATTTTAAAGCCTTGCCAAATAAATTTCAAGCAATAACACAATCAAATTTATTTTCAGCATTTGAAGCATCACTTTTACTTTTTCAACAATATAAAATACCTTTTGAAATACGCACTACTGTACACACCAACTTATTGAATGTAGAAGATATACAAGCGATGATTGCATATCTAGAAAAGATGGAATATAAAGGAATTTTCTACATACAAAATTATTTAAACAATGTAAAAACCATTGGAAACCTAGCCAATACATCTAATAAAATAACAGAAAATATTTTTTCAAAGACCAACATTCCTATTCAAATAAGAAATTAAAATACTTCTTTCTGATGCATAAACTCCTATAAATACACCCATCGATGTTGCTTCGTTGGGGATGATGGATTTGGAAGAAACAAGCACGAATAAATCAATGCTCGTTATTGAACCTGACATATCAAATTTAATTACAGTCCATTCCTATATTAATTCCCTAGGTTGTGCATTTTCGACCAACCAATCTTAAAAGATTGAACTATGACTCAAATATGATTGGGTATGAATGTCGTTTACTCAAGCAAATAAACCGTATAAATGATCTGTTGTTGGCGTATCCGCCAGAGCAAATCAATGTTATTGAAATATTTTTTCGCGGTGCACCAACAACCATTTCCGTAAGGGATGTATTTACTAGTTGTTGGCGAACCACGTTGTTTTAGTTCATTATTCAACAGCAGAGCTGGCGGAAACACCAACAACAGCAGTGATTCTGACTTAAGGAAACGGCATTGAATATGGTATCATCAACAATTCCGAAATATATTCTTAACAAGCACAAAAAAAGATGTCTGTACAAAGAAATACATTCTTTATACAGACATCTTACTAAACAAACAACAAACTATAAACTAGATTTTTCGTTTCAAGTTGTAAATCGTTTCTTTTACTGCATACCAACAGAAGAAGAAGATACCAACGGAGAATATAACATCACCAATTATTCGCATCCATTTCAATGTTTGAATGGTTGGTGAATAGAGCAATTCAGAATCTCGTGCGAAAGAATATCCTTTAGTAATCGACATGTACGATTGAATAATACCGATAGGTAATAAACTAAATACAACCATTGCAACCAATCCAATATTCAATGCCCAAAAGGCAATTTTCAACTTTTTAACATCACCATCGCGATCCGAGTAGAATCGTAAACAGATTAAAATGAAGCCCATTCCCAGCATTCCATACACTCCAAATAATGCTGTGTGCGCATGTACTGCTGTAGTATTTAATCCTTGAATATAATACAATGCAATCGGTGGATTGATTAAGAATCCAAATATACCCGCACCTACAAAGTTCCAAAAAGCTACTCCAATGAAAAAGAAAATAGGCCATTTGTATTTTTGCATCCAAGGGGCTGCCTTTAAGTGATTCCAATTCTCACGTATTTCATAGCCCATCAAGGTGAGTGGCACAACTTCTAAGGCACTAAATGTAGCACCAAGTGCTATAGCCTTTACAGGCGTACCTGAGAAATACAAGTGGTGTAAGGTTCCTAGAATACCGCCTGCCAAGAAAATACTTGCAGAAGCTACGGAAACCTTACCCGCTGTTTTAGCAGAAATAATTTGCATTTGAGAGAAGATATATGCAATCACAACCGTAGCAAATACTTCAAAGAAGCCTTCAACCCAAAGGTGTACCAACCACCATCTCCAATAATTAATTACAGGTAAGCTACTATTTTCACCGTACATCAAACCCGAGAAGAAGAACATACCAATTGCCATAACAGAAATCAATAACATGGTCAAAAGCGACTTAGAAGATCTTCCTTCACGTATAGCAGATGTGATGTGTTGTGTCACCATAAATACCCACAACACTAAACCTACTGCCAATAATAATTGCCAGAAACGACCTAAATCCATGTACTCATATCCTTGGTGACCAAAAAAGAAGTTTGCAGTATGGTCTAAGAATTGATGAACACCCAACCATTCGCCAAACATAGAACCCAATACAATAATCAGCAATGCAACGAATAAGAAGTTGATCCCCCATGTATGATATTTAAACTCTTTCCCAGAAATCATAGGCGCTAAGAATAAGCCTGTAGCAAGCCATGTAGCAGCAATCCAAAATACGGCTAGCTGCGTGTGCCACGTTCTAGTAATGGAGTATGGTAAGAACTGAGAAATTTCAATACCAAAGAAAGCTTGTCCTTCTACCGTGTAATGCACAGTAATAATTCCCAGTATTACTTGTAAGGCAATTAAGAATGAAATAACTAAAAAGTATTTCAACACTGCTTTTTGAGAAGGGAATAACTTCATATCTCCAAGTGGATCTTTGTTTGGCGTTTTTAAGATCTCCCCTTTTTCATGATTTAATAAATAGTAATAGGTCAATACACCAATGAATAAAAGCAACAATACAATTGACAAACCAGACCAGATAATAGAACTATCCGTGATTAAATTATCAATCAAGGGTTCATGTGGCCAGTTTGACGTATATGTGTAATCTAAATTCGGTCTATTTGTACTCGCAGCCCACGAAGTCCAGAATAAAAACGCATTCAATTGTGCTAATCTTTTTTCGTCCTTTAATGCTCCTCTTGGTATTGCATACTCTTCTTTTCCTTCAGAGAAAATTTTCGTGTAATGCGCAGTATTGCTTTTAATAGCCTTCAAGCGTTCTGCGGAGATAGAAATTGTTTTTGTTTTTTCATCAAATGAATTCGTTTTGATGTCTTTAATCAAACGTGCTTTTAGAGCAGCTTTTTTTTCTACATCCAAACTATCGTATGGCATATTATATTCTTTCGCCCAATCATTTAACATAAAAACAGCTTCCTTATGTATCCAATCGGCCGTCCAATCAGGCGCAACATAACTACCATGCCCCCAGATGGAACCTACTTCCATTCCACCAATAGATTCCCAAACGTTTTGACCTATTTGAATATCTGCTTTTGTGTATACAACTTCATTTGTATTCTTGATAACAACTTTATCAGGGATAGGAGGTTGTGTTTGATAAATTTCTTTCCCTACTCCGATCAATACCAGAAAGGATAATATAAATACCGCTATAAATGCGATCCAAGCTTTTTTCATGTTAATTGATTATTTAATTGTTTTTTTTAAATTGATTGAACGCGCTCAACTGTATCATTTTTATGAATGGTTAAGCGAATGATTGCATCTGTTATTCCTTTTAAATCATGTATGACGGAAGCATCTAAAGCAATAATATCTCCTCGTGTTAGTATTTGTTTCTCATCATTCACGCCAAATTCAATGACCCCATCAAATATCTCAATCACAATGGGATATGGAGCTTTATGCTCTTTCATATATTGATCTTTCTTAAGTAGTATTCGAACTTCCTTTGAATAGAGCGTTTGTAATAGAACACTAACCGCTGGTTTCGAATCGCTAAATTCTACATTTTCATTTAATGAACCTTTTTCCATAATTATTATTTTTCTGCAAGCTGAATTGATATTGAATCTTAAATAAAATTTTTATACATAAACAAGATAACACCCACAATAGGGTTACACATATTTCATTTCTTATTGAAAATTAGACATAAAGATTCCATGTCACTCTTATTTTGAGTGGGTTCATTTTTAATCGAATTTCATTAGAATAGCTGTGTTAAATTTATTGCAATAGCAATTTTCTAGTTCATTCTCTTCTTCATCATTGTATAGCTCAAATCACATATTTCCATAAAACAATTTTACATGGCGTAGACAACATGTAGGCTGAATTATTATGCAATAATAACACGTAAATAATAAGGGACAAAATTATCCTTTATTATTTTTAATATATTTACAGATATTTCATGAATAGTATTATATATCAACAAAAAATATAACAAGACCATGTTGTTACTCTGAAATATTCTAAGTAGAGAAAAACTGGATGAATCCTATGAACAATACAATCTTATCAATACAAGTAAAATGAGGCCATACAAAGAATCATATAACATGTTACAACATGTAAAAAAAGACAGATCATATAATCAAAAATGTATCAAAATAATCAATCACAGCGCTTACAGTGATGGATTCATCCTTATATATATTAAATAATTTATAAACAAGGGTTATAAAGCACATAGCCTATTGAATTTGACAGGATAGCTATATTAGAGTATCAACTTCGTCAATTAATAGTAAAATAAAATGTAGTCAATGCAAAGAAGGGATGCTAAACTATAATTTTAAAAACCACTCAAAATAACTTATTTACTCTAAGAGCTAATCGACTAGATGAATATGTTTTTA
>ERZ724509.650-NODE-650-length-14360-cov-11.227053_pt1 | contig 14360 bp, 4 predicted proteins | sample MGYA00376042_ERZ724509 | MGnify/ENA primary metagenome ERZ724509 (study PRJEB28724, sample SAMN07190887) | wastewater metagenome | isolation source: effluent of sewage treatment plant in Hong Hong | place: USA: Christiansburg, Virginia | collected 2016-03-01 ...
CACTCTCGGACTCGTCTGATCAAAAAGAATTGATGAACTTCCACAAACATCACTCATACTATAGGCAATCTCACCCAGGCTATCATCATCCATATTGCCCACCTGGAGTGATTTGAGTGTGATTTTCTTGAGTGGTAGAACACTACGAATTTCTACTTTTTCACCAGGACGAATATTCATCTCATGAGTAATGCGATCATATCCAGTAACACTGATTGGCACCCAACCACGTGTCTGATATTCTGGAGCACTGCCATTCTTTGGTACTATACGCCACTGGTACGTTGCATCACCTTGGGTAACTATTTTTGGAAGGCGATCCAATACCTTGATTTGACGATCAACTCAACTCAAATTTTTAATCGTTGTGAGTGATACAAGTTCACCAAGATCTTTCAGAAGTACACTTCCAGATCAACTCACAACTTTCGTAACTTCCAGTCACTCAACAAGAGCTCGATCACCACGAACATAGGGAATCTTAATATTCGTATTTGATGCATCCTGTGCCTCATTTTGAAGATTATCAGCGTTCAGAGTTCTATTTTGGTCCGTGATAATAGGAACTTCGCCATAGAGTTCACTCCGAATACGAGCCGAAATTGGATCTCACTGGGTAATAGTAGGCAGCACAATACGATTATCAGCAACCGCAACTCAAGTGATATCCGATCCATCAGCAATCTTGATAGTCATTCATGAGTCAATATCGGTTTGATCAAAAGCTATACTATCATTGCGCAAAGAAAGTATCGATATGACACCGCGATTATCGAGAGTAACGATATCATCCCGACCATCTTGATCCATATCATAGACTTCAAGTTGATTCACAATCATACCATATCGTGATTGTACATCTCATTTTGTAGCAAGAAGTGGCGTTGGAACTATACGCCCACCAGCATTTCCATAGAGTGCTATATGACCAGTATCATCGATGAATACTAGATGAGATCCTTTTCATTTTGATGAAATAGTTCGGATAGTTTTCAGATTTGCCTGTGGAAGTCGTGCAAATACTCATCGATTTCGCAAAATACCATTTGTGTTCTTAATGAGACGTAATACTCATGATTGATGAACGATAACAATATCATCAAATCAATCACCTTCAAGATCAAGGCGAAGTGCTGAGATAATCGTATCATTCGCTCCATCATATATCTTCTCACCTATACTCATATCATAGGTAGCGCTGCGATCTTTGACTGGAAGAGAGAAAGTTGGATCTCCAAGATGCATGAGAAACACAGAGTTCTCACCTACGAATGCATCACCAATACGAGTACCTCATGCAATATCCTGGAGAAAAGGACGAGAGAGATCATCATCATGCCAAGGACGTGAGCTATTGAGTGCAAGCGAGAGATCATCAATAGTAATGCCTAGTGTTGCTCGTGTCTGTGCACCGACAAATCAACGACCAAGAGCAATAGATCGATCTCATGGATAGACAACCACTGACTGACGAAGAATATCTTCAGGAACAGTGCTAGTAAGATCTGCCTTTTCGAGTCCTACCCCTTTATGAATAAGGATCATCCGAGCGATCTCGCGATCACCATTATAGACTCAAAATCTCAGTAATCAGTCAGTAAAAATTGGACGCAGAGTTATACCAGCTGCAAGATTATACTTTCAATCAACCGTTGCCGTCATGAGGATAGTATCATCACGGACAATACGTATTGCTCATTGTACTGATCAGACTTGAACATCTATTGCGCTCGGCGCAATAGCAAGAATATTCTCATCTGCTCGTGAGAAATTGCATGAATCAATGTCCCCAGAACAAGCAACAAGAGTACGATCCATACGAGGAAGTGATACCTGAGCAAGCATGCGACGAGAGGTACGATCAACGATATTGTAGCGAAGGTATCCATTTGAAAGTTCGGTTGTTATCTCACTTGAGGATCACCCTATATTTGATAGCTCTGGTTTTCCTGTCGATAAGATACCTCCAACTCTCTGTGAACCACCACGTGAGCTGTATGATGTGACACCAAGAACTCGACTCTCACGATCAAATATCATAGCATCACCCATTGTTTCTCCACCATCCTGATCTGCATAAGCATCACCAGTGAGAAAAGCATAAGAAAAGGATGGATTGAGATTGTGAATATCCTGTGGACTAACAACTGCACCCTTCGAAAGAAGCAGACTATTTTTAGAACTTCCAAAAATTACTTCTTTCAAATTTGGATCTGAAGCATTGATAAAATAACTATTCGAAGACAGATCTCTTGAGCTCTGAGCACGCAATAGAGACCTTGTACCTGCAATCGTTCCTGTAACATCAATAACCCAGATTACAGGTTGATTCGTAGTCTCATTCAAACTAAGAGTAGATCCGACTATTCCATTATATGAGAGTTTCGACCCATTCGTTGATGAAACATTCGTTGATTGAAGTCAGATATCGACCTTTTGACCATTCTGACCAAACACAACATTCCCATAGATATCACGAAGTGAAACTTGTACACGACTCGTGTCACCCGAGGTATCGAGGGCATCGAGAGCTACAAACATAGGCTTGTCAGGCACTACTGGAACAACCGCAGAATATGATCATAAAAGTCCTGCAACCTGAACTTGAATCTGAGCATTTGGATTTGATTTTGTACGAGAAGTAATTCTTACGAATGGAGCAACCCCATTTGTAATTTGAGCCGTTGATCCCGAAAGAAGAAGAGAATCAGAACTAAGAGTCGATAAGGCAGAGAAATCAGTCGCAACTTGATTATTTTTATCTTTGATTACAACTCTACCAAACACTGAAGATCATCAAACAACAAGAAGTTCATTATTTTGAACCTCAAATGTAATTTTGAGATCTTTTGGATTCTTCAGAGTTTTTTCAATGCTTAATTTTTCACTCAACGTAACTTTCACTCCAATAGTTTCAGGATTATTGGTAGGAATCACAGAAAGTGTTGTCGATCAAACGATACTGAGATCCTGACGGGCCTTACCTCATTTAAATTGCGCTTTGGTCAGCTCAACAAGTATATTTGCATTTTGTGCGACATTTCATTCACTATCAAGAGCTTTTATCACAACTGGTGTAGAAGACCCAGCAACAAAATAATCAGAAGGAGTAAGTATTTGAATATTGACTGGATCAGATGGGACCACGCTATACTCTACAATGGCGCTCTCACCATCCTCAGCCTTCATTACGAGGAGATATATACCAGTTTTTTTAAGCTGATTAATATTGAGTTTTTGACTGAGATCATTCACAGCTCAGGTATAGATACGATTTCCGTTCGTTCTATCATACACATCGAGGTTGATCTTTGATGGAACACCATCTCGACCATAGTAGGTAAGTTTTGAGAAATCAATCGCTTCATTTGCACGCTTAGAGGTAGGAAAATTCAATATATCTATACCACTCCACCGAACATTCATACTCACATTTGCAATCTTTGCACCATTTTGACGAAGGAGTACAAAGTCATAGCGGGCATCGCCTCGCTTTGGTTGAAAATCAATACTTGCTTCACCACTACGAAGCACGAAAGAATCTTTAGAGTATTCTGCATAGGTCTTCTCAACATTGAGATCTTCAATGTTATATCGATAGAGATCTTTCCCAGTTTTCGTATCTACAATTTTCATCAGACGAACGCTGTAGAGTTCATTATCCGGAGTACTGATGATTGTATTGTCTGCTGCGAGATGTGTTGCCACGATTTGGTATTTTCCACGATATCCAACATCCGTGAGGGCACTCGAAAGCCTGAAAGAAGTGCCGTCTGATATCGATGGTATATCAGGATCTGGAAGAGATGGAACAGTCGAGAGAATATCACTCAAGGTAGGAATACCAACTGTACGAGCAGAACAAACCCCAGGAGTAAATCATACTTTCACTTCATTCTTGATCCAGCATTGAATAGCAGCCGGCCATTTAGTAAGCTCAACACCATCGATAGGTCAACAAGTTGATCAAGCAGCTGATGGATTTGAGGTATTTTTCACTGCAATATCGAATGATCCGAGAGCCTGACTCGTTGTAACAATTCTGCTAATATTTTTCTGTACTGCAATATCATCAGGTGTGAGACTGATAGCTTTTTCATCGGCCTTATTAAAGGCTACAGAAAAACCACCATTGTTTGCTTCACTGCGAATCAGTGCCATTTCTTGAGGCTTGCCATAGAGACCTTTATCAAAAGCATCTCATGTCGATCAAAGCTTAATATTACCATCAAGAAGTTTTCGAAAAGATACATCATACTGACTCTCTACATCACTACGAGTTGTCCATTCAAGAGCAGATATGAGTGTATTATAAAAGTTTGCATCTTTTGTGATAATATCTACGAGTTTTGGAGTATCACTTGGATAAGTATCACGAAGAGCATTATAAACACTACGAGAAGATGCATCAAGAAGATCTGGTCGATTATTAGAACGTAAATCATCGATTTCTTTCTGTTTAACGACAAGATAATTACGAAGCTTTGTATCAATAGTAGATCTGCTATCACCCCTCTCTATACCAAGTCGGAAAAAATTTGGAACAATAAATCGAGCTGTCGTAAGTGATGGTGTAAGATATGCAAACTGGGGATCTTTATCGACAGGAATATTCGGTGTTGCACCATTGGCACGAATAATTTTTAATTCTTCTGGTGTTGGTGAATTCTGATAGATCAGCGATGGAATGAGTTTAAAATTTGCTTTATAATTATGTGTTGGATAATAATAACTTTTTTGGGAGTCACAGTAATAACCATTAATAATAGATCAACTAGCATCCAAATTTGATGAATCATATGCATTGCAAAAACCCCGAGTAAATTCATATCTATTATTATAATAGTAATAATAATCACATGTTTGCCCAAATGACTCATTATATATAACACTTCAGTTCTTTGTAATCTTTGTATTTCATAATACACAATTACCTGGAGCGGGAGGCGTTTTCAGGATAAAATCTTGAAATTGCACAAGTTTCGGAGAACTTGCAATAGATGATGGAAGGCATGTATAGCGTTCACCCAATGTCTTCTGAGGGTAATACTCTGGGGTTCAATAGGTTGTATTTTTTGATGAAAAATAATAATAACTTGGGGTATAAGAAGATGGTATGCGGATAAGATCTGTATTTAAGCAAGAAGCTGGATCGTATTTATAGGTTCATTGATTAATTTTTTTCGATCCAGCAATATCAAATACGGGTTTTGTAAATCCATTAAATTTTACTTGTTTACTATTTCGCGTGAGATTCTGAGTTTCAGAATCATAAGCAAGAATCGAATGGTTTCACCAGTATGATTGTGTCTCAGGTGATGGATCTCCCTTGATATCGTTTGGAAAACATGAATACAAACCTGCTACCGCAGATGTTTCATCAGACAGTATTTTAGCATCTCAACCATTATCATTTCAAAAATTAAATCATTTTGAAGCCATCACCGTCTGACTCGATCCTCGAAAGATAGAACAATCTTGTGCGCTCGCAATATTGGAAGCTTCCTTACCGACAAAATAATTATTATAAGTAAACCAGCTTTGGGGTTTTGCATATTCGAAAAACCCATCATATATAACATAAGATGTCTGATCATGTATGTAATCAACCAGCACTGGAGCATCAACCGCAAGATCCTCGAAATAAGGCTTCAAAATAGAAGCAAGCATATCGTTCGCTCACTTGATGAGATTATTAGCGGCTTCATCTGATCGTGTTACTGATGTAGGAATAGTATCAAATAGAAGTTTATCACCAGTACCAAGATAGCGACCGAGTCGGTATACAAATCCATCTCTATCAGAGACGGATTTTGAACCAAAGAGTTCAACAAATTGTTTCAGTGATTTTTCAATAATATCTACCGACTGTATATCGGGGATACTCGACATAGCACGGGTTGTAGAATCAAGTATATCAGTGAGCTGAGCATTCGTAATACTACCCGTAGATACCCCCTTTTCCTTTGCAAGAGCCTCTACGAGAATATCCTTGTAATCTGGATCTCAATTAATAAGATCTTGATTTCCATTTAAGATAGATGATATTTCTTGAGACCAAGATGCAGTATATCGCTTGTACACAAGATCCTCTCTCGATACCTGACGAAGCCTGTACGATCTATAAGAATCCATCGAAAATGACTTTGGATCTTCGACATTGTCGACAACTAAGACACGTGGTTCTTCATTCACAAAATTCGAGAAATTGGCTTTTTTCTGAGTATAATCATCAAGTTTTGCAAAATAATCAAGTATCCCCTGATTATCCAGTGTTGAATCACCCGTATGTGGTCGCAGTACCCCATGACCAATTTCTGGCATTGCCTGAGTATTATTCTCATTGAGAACAAATCTCCCTTCTTTCGTGTCAAAACGAAATTTTCGATCCTCAAAATCAACATATGGATAGATAGATACACCGATTCACTCTTCTGATTTGACCACTGGGAGAGGGACATCACCGATGATGAGGGTATAGGCGAGCCTTGCGGAAGTTTTACCATCTCATTCATAGTAGAGTTTCTGTTGAATCTGTGCTATTTCCTGAGGTTTTGTTGTAAGTGTAATTGGGACTATTAAAGTCCGTATATCAGGATTTGTCTTCTCAACATTCTTTGCATATTTAACGACAGCCGTTTCTATAGCGCCGTTAAATATACGATCACTCACGAGAATTGAGAGAAGGTTCGGGCGATCTGGAGCATCTGCAAAGACATTATTGAGAAATGGTAGAGAAATCGTCTGAGTGAGAAAAAACACAACTAATAAAAACGTCGCAACCGACATCTGCCAAGAAGCATATGGATGTTTATGGAACATATCACCCACTTTTCACTGTACCAACCGAAGATGGGAAGAAGAGATCAATGAATGAATGGAGCGAAAATAAGAGTGATTTCTCTGGGACAAAAGACAATATTGAATTCCTTCTATTTTATAGATTGTGTGATATATGCAAACGAAAAGATGGTGATAAAAATCAAAAAAGATTGGACAAAATCAGAATCATTTATAGAATACCTCGCGTTCACAAATATCACCGTTTGGGAATGTAGCTCAGTAGGTAGAGCAGCGCCCTTTTAAGGCGAAGGTCCCGGGTTCGAACCCCGGCATTCCCACCAATCATACATAATAATAGAGTGTTAAAAGTTTTTTTACCTCCTCTCGGTGATGAAAAAAATTAACCTTGATAAAAGAAAGAAAACGAAATTGAAAACAGGTAAATACCGGGATATGGTATTTACCTGTTTTTTGTCTAAACAGATACTCGAACTCTAAAAATCTTTTATAAAAAATTCTTATGCGATTTTTTTGACATGGCATTCTTGGTATGAACGCACGAAATTTACGGTACATACGAACGAAAAATTCTTCTGATGCTATTTCTCTTGCTGACAGCAAACTGAAAACGAAAAATTTTCTTTCAACCCGATGAATCCCTTTTGCGGAAACATATGCAACACTATGAAGCAAACAGGAACTCAATAATTTTTCCTTCGAATCCATCAAATCCGATTACTTTATCATTAAACCAAACAAATGAAGTCAATGAAAGTGAATACTTATCGTAAAAAAGAATAAAGACGCATATGAAATTTGAGGTGAAGAATGGACAGAAGATGAAATACGACTCCATCTCATAGATATACTCCATGGATCCTTCTCTCTCCATGGATCATCTGATACAGTTGTTATAGAAGAACTTCTTACACCATGAATCGATTTTGCTAGGTATTGTGATCACGGTTTAGCGGACATACGCATTATTGTATACAACTATGTTCCGATTACCGCGATGGTTCGTATGCCGACAATACATTCTGGTGGTAAAGCAAATCTTGCACAATGATGAATCTGATTAGGAATCAATATAGCGAATGGGAGAATTATTAGCCTATTCCAAAATAAAGTGATCCATACTGATATTTTTCCTCTAAAATACGAATGAATCAGAGATAAAGCTATCCCATTTTGGGATGATATCCTTCTTTTTTCTGCACAAGTTCAAGCATATACGAAACTAGGCTATCTAGCTCTGGATTGGGTAATCACCAAAAATGGTCCAAAACTGCTAGAAATCAATGCTCGTGCTGGACTGGAAATTCAAAATGTTAACCTTGTGCCACTCGACTCACGACTCAGAAAAATAGAAGATATCAAAATACTAACCCCAGAGAAGTGAGTAGAGATCGCAAAAACATTGTTTCAAGCAGAAACAATTTCTTCTTCGATAGATAAAAAAATACTGTATCGAGAACAAGAATGATCAGTCGAAGAAAAGAAAATAACTATCTCTGTAGATATGACAAGAAAAAAAAGTCTTGTATCACAAGATTTAGCGGACCTTGTATGAAATGGAAATATGTACATTGTAACCAGTTCGCATGTTTCCATATTACTCAGAAAATATGAGATATCATCTTCTTGTGGACAAGTGATTCTTGGAATGGATGATGTAAAAGATTACCTTATCAATCCAAATCCATTTATTCTACGAGACAGAAGCGAAACTCATCAGAAATGGACACAGGAATTGAGAAACTTTGATGAGAGCGTGCACAAAATTGGTAAGAAAATTAACCTCTCATCACTCTTAAAGCCCGATAATTATTTTTCTCTTCTCGATGTATTTATCAGAAATCCTCATGGATATAATCCAGTCTTTTCCTATCATTTCCCGAGTGATGAAAAAATTGTATCCATAAGGAATATTCTAACAGAGCTCACGAAGAAGAGCTACCAATTTAAACAAAAAGAGGCGCTGATTGGGTCTTTATATAGAGAAAAACTTATGGAAATAGAATCCAAACTTTGACTCATCGTAGCGTATAAAAATGAAAATTTTGAAAAAATAGAACATTTTAACACAGAACTTTTTGGACATACTGATCAGAAATTATTAAAAATAGCCCGAGAAAAAGTCTTTGAGATGAAAGGGAGTAATAAAAATGATGAAATTATTCTTTGAAAAATTCTTTCTCTCGATGAAATAATATCCTATATACGTAAGTATTTTGAGACAAATAATATCAAGGAAATTCCTATTACCATAGAAAGTGGAAACCTTTCTCGAATGTCTGTTTCTTATGGACGAGAAGTGAAAATTCATATTTCGAAAAATGCGGTAATACGAGAAAATGAGATCAATGCCATTTTAGCGCATGAAATCGACACACACCTTCGAAGATATCTCGCAGGCTCTCTGACAGAACTAAAGCTTTTCCAATACGGTACTGGATACTATTTATCAGATGAAGAGGGACTTGCTATCTACCGATCCTTTTTACATCTTCCGGAGGGATATGAAAAAAATGCTATGTATATAAAATACTATCTTCTCTCCACGATTGATGTTCTTTCATTCTCTGATACTGTTGGTCTTCTTATTTCACTTTATCCAGAAAAATCACTGGAATCGATTTTCTCAGATGCTGTGAGATTGAAGCGTGGTATTATCCATTCTTGAATAAAAGGTATTTCATGAATTACTTATCAGAAGGACAAGATATACTTAGATGGCTATATGAGAGTAAAAGAGTGGATAGATAATGGCGGTGATGAGCAAAAACTTCTGTATGGGAAGATAAAAATAAATGATCTTGAAATTATCAATCAACTCTAACTTTTCTATCTTATGTTAAAATATATTCTTGGTTGTATTCTCCTTTTATTTCCCGTATTTTCTTTTGCAGAAAAGGGAAATAGTATTTCCAACGAAAGCACTGCTCAATCGGGGATTATCACCCCACAATATGTTGGAATGTGTACAGACTTCTATCAAATGGCTTGACCATCCCAAGTAAAAGCAGACTCCTCTCATGAATATTTTATTACCACATGAAGTGGATGAGAATCACCTGAAAATGTCGTTTATACTTTAAAACGAGATGGAGTAGTTATTGAAACCACAAAAGATAGAGTCAAATACTTGCGATATTTTAGGGATGCATGAGAAGTTACCATAGATGCGAGCATCCCCAATGCTCCTATTTCATGTGAGGGAACAGTTACAAAGAAGGTTCGCGTATACAAGAGCACTCTTATGTATATCGGAGATGATCTTTCATTGCTCAAAACAGGAATGGCAGATATTTTAGAAAAAAATAATATCCTCTTACAAGGTTCAGCTGATAAAACTATACTTTCACAGAGTGATGAATCCCAAACAATGTGGAATTCGATCGATCAAAGTGATATTTTGGTTATAGGAAGTCAGGATGTATTAGGGTTTTTCTCCAACATCGTCAAGTTCCAGAAGATAAAACCAGTAATCTTCGAAAAAAAGAAAATTTATATTATCTCAAAATTCTCTAAATCCTTTCTTTCAAAAGTTATTGCTTCTTCACTTTCTCAGATCGGGGCAACTCGGGTTTTTCTCATCTCGGAGAATCAATTTTATAGCATTATCACACGTCTTTCCACAGGCGAAAAGGAGGATATCTACATAGGAGAAGAATTGTCATACGAAAAATGAAATACAGTATACAGCCTGAGTGGATTTGTAGAGTTTCTTGCTTATGCCGGATTTTCTTACCAACTTCTCGCCATCCTCCTCTCTATCACTTTTATCGTTCTCATATTAAACTTTTTCAAACAGGTAATTGGATTTAATGTATTTGGGATTTACTATCCCGTTCTTTTTGCTCTTGTGGCAGTAACACTCGGTTTTTCCACTGCGCTTATGTTCATCTCTATTGGATTTACCTCCATAATAATCATTAATATATTTAGTAAGAAAGTTCATCTCTTGCTTCATGCCAAGAGAGCCCTTCTTATAAGCATCTATATCTTGTTTCTCCTTTTGGTACTCTGAGTTGATAACTTTTTTGAACTTTCATTTATCAATTATTCGATATTCGATAATCCGCTTGTTATCTTTCCTCTATTTATCACTATTATCCTCTCAGACAAAGTATTTCAGGAGGATATAAATATGTTCGGAAAATCTTGAATCATGGATGTAATCCAATATGGGATAATAACTTTTGTTATTTACAAACTTTTCGAATATAAAACTCTCCAATATTTTCTCGTCTCCTACCCTGATGTGATTATATTAGTTGTACTCCTCAATATCCTCGTAGGACGATACATATGACTCCAAGTATTTGAGTATTTCCGATTCGCTCCCCTATTGCGAAAATTAGACGAAGAAGAATAAGTCTAATTCCTCAATTCTCAATTGAAACGCAACAAGCTTTATGAAAAGATTTTATTTTGCATTATTTTCTGTTATGAAATTAAAAAGCACCCAAAACTTACGCATAATTCAATTTTAAAAAAATTTTCGACTTCAATAAATATTCCCCTGTTCTACAGGGGAATATTTATTGTCTAGAGTCTGTGTTTATATGAGAAAATCCCTGGAATATCTATGAGTGAATAGGAAGATAATTTTCGATATCACGCCACATCATGACGAAAATTTTCAGCTTACTAAATGCCTGTACAACTTTTACATTATTCAAATCATCTACCGAAATGTCTCCTGCGTATTTTTCTTGCATGTATGCCATAAAGTTTTCATGAGTAAATCCTTGTCTCCCAATACCTACCATAAAAAGAAGCATCTCGGGGAAAAAAAGAGGAAATACAATCTTCTCTTTTGAGATAAGTGTATCAAGCCTTCATGATGCGATATCATCAATCGAGAATTTTCCCTTATAAAAATCAATAAGAGAACATTTTCCGCTCGTTACTAAATCTACAATTTTATTAGCTCCTCGCCCATATGATGCATCTTTTCGTTGTGATCATGGACCGTCGAGAGGATATCCTCGCATAACACGTAAATCTCTTCTATGCCCTTCATCCCCCTTAGTACCATCCATTTTTAATCGAAGATCTACCAAATCCTGTCTGTCATCTTTTGATAAATATTCTCCCGCAAGTATATAGGGGAAAGAATATCCTGGTCATTTAATATCTATGAGATTCTTTCCTTCTAGAAGATGTTCAAGAACAATAGCTAGTCCTTCCTCTTTTTCTATATTTTTTGCTCATCGTATAGAAAATCCGTTCTGTTCACTTATTGCCTGATTTACATAGTGTGCTCATATCTCATGAACCATGAGTTCTAAGACTCGTTTGAGACTTATGTTATCATATCATGATAAATCAGGAACTTCCAAAGTGCTAGGTCCATCATAAATGCTACTAGCATTTGGATTAGAGACAACCTTCTGATGAAGACCCATAGCATCAATATAACCCTGCCAAAGTCGCATGTATATATCTCTGGGAATCTTTATATTTTTTATTTTTTCAAGAGCTTCTTTCGTGAAATTATGTTGTAAAATAGGTTTCTTTTGAAAACGAAGGATATCAAGAGCTTCAAAATTAGCCCCTTCCCAATGTTCTTCTACTTTCTTTTTAAGATTATCGTAGATCTCCAGGAACCTTTTTTGTTGTTCCTGTGTTAAATTTTCACCATTTTCGGAAAATTCGCGACAAAGAAGATCAAGCGACATCATAGATTCTTCCATGTTCTCAGAAATTTTGGAACCATAGAGCTTCTCTTGTCCGGATTCCACCTCCGAACAAAATCGTTGCCTTTCATAGGAAGTAAGAATTGGGGTTTTTGAAGACTTTTCTAATTCGATGATGGTTGCTGATTTTGCTGTTTGAATTCAAACTATAATAAAATCAATTCCTTCGCCATCCAATATTGTTTTTTCACTTGTTATTCCTTCAATACTTAAATTACTTCTGATTTCTTCTAGTTCGCGTATCCATGCTGTGAACTTTGAATTTACATCTAAAATCAGTTGCTCACTAGTTATCTTTTGCTCTTTCCATTCCTGGTAAGAAATTCCTCCAATCACATCAAAAAAAGTCGTATTATATGGGGTTTCATCAAATATACTCTGCTTATCATACATAAATATCCATTCAAGCACCTCGGAAACTCCGGGTTGCTTCATAAATAATGAAAGTTTTTCAGATACATTTTTTGTATCTTCCGATAGTTCATTTCCAGAAATAAGAGACATGAGATAGCAAGATTAAAAATAGATTTTATTATTAGCATTTTGCAAATAAACTATGAGAAACAATTTACCGTTCTATGGTATCATAAATTCTAAATTATGTCAAAACCCATGACCTACTGGTCCGTATCCTCGCAGGTTCTCAAAGAAGAGGCTAGAATACTCGGACTTGAAGTGGAAGTAATCCTTCCGGAAAAGAATCTCTTTTTGATAAAAGGGAAAGATAAAGATGTACTTTTCAAGAGTACTGATTTCTGAGTCAACAGTGCACTTGGGAAAAAAATTACCGACGATAAAGAGCTGACATATAAACTCCTAGAACGATACGGTGCGCCCATAGCAAAAACACTCTATATCCACAATCATGAATTCCAGAAATTTGATTGGACCAAATTCTCAAAGTTCTGCTTTCCTCTTATCATTAAACCCATCGATGAGGCTCATGGAAATGGTGTATGTATGAACATAGTCTCGATATCGGAGCTTCAAAAAAAGCTAGAATCATCATTTGCAGATTACACCAAGATGATTATCCAAGAGCAAATATCAGGCGACGAATGTCGAGTATTAGTGGTTCTCTGAAAAGTAATTGTCGGACTCCACAGAGTTCCGCCTTTTGTCGCTGGTGATGGGAAATCCACTCTTCATGAACTCATCGAAGATGAAAACAAGACCAATCCTCTCAGACAACAAAACTACTCTGCCCCACTTTCACTCATAAAAGTAGATTCGGAGCTCCTTGATTATATCAACAAGCAAGGATATTCTCTAGATAACGTGATTCCAGCGAACATAAAACTACAACTCCGTTGAAATTCAAATCTTGGAACAGGATGAACCATAGTTGACATTACACATATACTTCATGAAGATATTAAAAAAGTTTGTGTTTCCATTGCAGAAAAGTTCCAACTCTGAATATGTGGAGTGGATATTATTTCTTCTGATTTTTCGAAACCACTCTCCGAGACTGGATGAGTTATATTGGAAATCAATAGCACCCCATGAATCGGATGAGACAGGGAGCTTGCGTCTGTAAATACTGGGCGAGAAATATTAAAGTTGATATTTAACTTGCAGGGCTAATAGTTATCTATCTGAAAATATACCCTATCTGACCAGTCCGAATATAATGATTTGATTTTTTCGATATCTCCTGAAGGAAAAACTATTGTACATCATCAGATAAAACTTGAATGAGAAAAATACTAGATATAGCCTATTTTATTTTCTAAATCTTCATCTTTCTATATAATAAAAAGAAACCTTTATACATTTCAGAAGCAAAAAGTTATGATAAGTCATATTTTCCCACACTTGTACTGATCTTGCTGTTCCAAATCGGAACAGATTTTGAGAGAGTGTTGT
>ERZ724509.652-NODE-652-length-14331-cov-5.457761_pt1 | contig 14331 bp, 17 predicted proteins | sample MGYA00376042_ERZ724509 | MGnify/ENA primary metagenome ERZ724509 (study PRJEB28724, sample SAMN07190887) | wastewater metagenome | isolation source: effluent of sewage treatment plant in Hong Hong | place: USA: Christiansburg, Virginia | collected 2016-03-01 ...
GGCGCTGGCTTGCCGACAGCGTCTTTTTCCTTGATGTAGACCGATCCGGTCGGGCTGTTGGCATCCGCTACAGTCGTCAACTTCTCGCCGATCTGAACAAGCGGGTTCGGGTTGAACGCTGGGCCTTCAGCAACTTTGACCGGCGCCCCGTTGCGGATCTCGTAGGTGACTTCCTTCGTCCCCTCGCGGCGCGTGAACTGCCCGGCAACCGGAGCCCCGTCCGGGCCGTATCGCACCCCGCCGACGCTGTAACCCTTTTCCGTGGCATCCGGCTTCGGCGCCCCCTGCGCCAACACGTCGCCGGTCAGCGGGTTCACCATCTGGTCACCCTGATTCAGCACCGTCGGCTTTTCCATTGCAGACAGTTGCGCGATACGCGGCGCAAACGCCTGCATCAGGTCGGCCATCGGGACGCCGGTTTCTTGATGTTTTTGCGCGAGCGCCTGAATGAGCGCGGCCGTAGTCATCATCTTCGGCGCCGTCTTGCCGACCACTTCCACCTTCGGCGCGGTTATTTCCGGCATGGTGATGCCCCCTGCGCCGCCTGCGGGGTCGCCTACGGGCACGGGAGCGCCGATCTGCGGCATTGCCTGCGGAGCGCTGGCGAGGCTCTCAGGCGCGGCCTGAGGGGGCGGCATGGTGATGTCACCGGGCGCGGGTTGGTTCGTTTGTCCGAGGATTGCGCCGCCGGGCATCTGGTCACGCCAAAGACTCGGGTCAGTCAGGACTTCGGATAGCTTCTGTGACTTGGCAAGCTCTTTCTTCTCGGCGTCTTTCTCAAGCCATGCCCCGGTGACCGATTGCAGCGCCTTCACAAGCCCTTGCGACCAAGGCGTAGGGACGAAACGGTTGCCGATCATTTGCCCCGGAGGAAGGGCTTCTCCGCCTTGCTGTGCGAGCATTTCCGCCATGCGACGTTGACGGTCAAGGCTGCGCCCGTCATAGTTAACCGGCGGTTGTTGCGGTAGAGTGGTCGATCCGAACTGAACCATCAGGAGGCTCCGATGCGATTGGTACTAGTCGTCATGGCGTTGGCCGCGTGCGCAACGCCCGAACAGCGGGCGGAGAAGATAGAGGCGCGCTATGGTCCGGTTTGCGAATCGTTGGGCGTAGCGAAGGGGTCGGAAAAGCATCTGGATTGCGTGTTGAAACTGCGCGAACAGCACATTATTGAACAGAACTAACCCCACTTCTTGATCCCCGCGCCGGCCACCATACCGCCACCCTGCATCAGGCCGTTAATCAGGGCGCTGTTGTAGCTCATCTGCGAGTTGTACTGCGAAAGCTGATCCTGTCCGGCCTGCGCGGTCGCGCTGTAGATCGGCGCTGCGCCGACGTTGGCGCCGCTGAACTGCTGGAACTGCGGAAGCGTAACTTGCGAGCCAGTGCGCAGCGCGTTCATTTCGTTCAGCGGCTGGTTGCGGATCGCGAGCGATTGCTGCATCAGTTGCGGTTGCAGGTTGATCGCCTGCAATGCCGCCTGACTGTAGGCGTCGTTCTTCCCTTGATTGAACGTGCGATAGGCGTTGTTATATGCCTCGCTTCCGGCCTGCAAACCCTGATTGGCAAGCTTGTTCTCCATCGCGGCTTCGTCTTGCGCCATCTGCGGACGCAGCCGGGCGAGGATGGATTCTTGAGCGGTGTCCTGAAGCTGCCCGATGCTGTTGTAATCCATCGGGGCATTGAACGATTCCCCGACGCGGCCGATGCCTTGTTCGGCAATGCCGCCGAGGCCGGCAATCATGCGGTTCTCTTGGTCTTGCCGCTGCTGCCCGAGCGGGGTCAATTCGTCGGTGATGTATGGGACCAGCGTGTCCCCGGTGATCTTGCCGGAGTAGTCGATCTTTCGCGACCCGATGGGCGTACTCGTCCACGGGTTCGAGAGTTTTGCAGTGGCAATCGCGGAGTCTTTGTTAGCTGCTCCCTGCGCGTTGGCTGCGCCGACGTAGTCGGGGGCCGGCGGGGGCGAAGGCTTACTCATAGCGTCTGTCTTCCTTGGTCAATGTCAGTATCACCATGTCCGCAGCGGGGCAGGCGTTGGGGATGCGCGTGACTTCGCGAAACCCTAGATGCTTGTCGAAGCGCAATGCCTTTTCGTTGTCGCTGCTGACGATGCCGATGACGCAGTTAACGCGCAGTTGTTCGAATGCGTACCAGTGGATTGCGTGCAGCCATTCACGGTTGACGCTCTGCGCCGCCACGTGCGCGACGACGCTCGCTCCGTTGAAACTGTCGAAGATAGCGCCCGCGACGACCGCGCCATTCTTCTCTAGGCCAATGGCGACAGCATCCGAGCGAAACTGACCGCCCGTCTGTGCGGCAACCCATTCGCCGACTCTCGGGCCGTCAACTAGCCCAAGATGCCGCCGCGCTCCATCACAAGCGTCGTCGCTATCCATTCGATTGACATGCCGGACGCCTGCGTCTTCAGCCTCACACCACCGAAGACACCGACACCCGAGCAGCCTTGCCAGAATCGGTTGATCTGAAGGCCGGAACCCCAGATGGAAGAACCCCAGATGGCCGCATCCCAAAGCGCACCCGTTGCAGGTGCTACGGTAATCGGCGTCGTGGGGTCGGTCTCGTCGAAGTCGATGTTCATCGACCCATAGATAAGCGGTGAGCCATCGGTGCGAATGAGCGGCTGCATCGACACCCATCGCTTGCGCAGCCCGGGCAGTTTGTAATCCTGGAACGCTTGCAACGCATTGCCATTAATCGCAATGCCGTTGTCCGCTTGCGTGTCCCAGAGTTTGACGACAGAGGTCGCCATGCCGCCATAAGGTGAGTCATTAAACAGCGTGAAGCAGACGCAATCCCAGCCCGTGTATTTGCTCCACGCGCGGGTGATGGTGTTCATCACGTACTGCTGGCGCTCGGTCGCACTCGTCGGCACGTTCAGCCATAGCTGGTTTTCGCGCGGGAAGTACATCGTCTCCCAGCCGTAGTTCGATCCGTAGTTCGTGACCGCGTCAGACACGGCCCGTTGAATCTTGTACGACAGCGCCACTTGAGGCTGTACGCGCGAGGATTGCAGCGCACCGGACAAGGGGATGACGCCGTCCTGACAGATAAGCAACAGGTCGCCCGCGTACTTCATCAAGCAGCGCCGACCTACCGGGGCGCCCATCGCCCATACACCCGTCAGTGCGAAGGTGTTCGCGCTTGCAGGGTCGGTGCCCTTGTAGACAATGACCTCACCTTTCGAGGTCACGAAGACAAGGTAATCATCCGCACCTTGACCGGCGTCGATCGTCCACGAGGCCATTGCCATCACGTAGCCGCCGAGCTTCGCCACGCCGTAGAGCGGGAAGACCGTGGCCGCGCCGCCGAGGGCGTTCGTGCCGAGATACCACACGTTCAGGCTGTTGTTTTCCACCAGCCAGATGCGGTTCTTGAACAGGTAGATTCCGACGCAATCGGCCGTGTCAACGTCCGTGATGTCGTAGGGCGCACCGTCACCGTCTGCCGCCCACACCGTGCCGGTGTAGACGATCGACTTGTCCTCACCATTGACCGCGCGCAGGTAGTTACCGCCGGTCGTGCTGACGTTGATGTATTGCCAGCGGGCGTTCGATAGCGTGGTGACTGCCGCCGCACCCACCGCGCCGGCCGTCGTCACGTCGTAGATTTCGGTCCCGCAGGCTGCGAACAGTTTGTCGGATGCCGGGCCGGCGTAATTCATGAGCGTTTCAGTCTCGGCCGGCAGGCCCGTCGCCCATTCGGAATATCCGTATCGCTGGTTGACGCTCGTCGTACTCGGAAACCAGTTTTCCAGAATGACAGCGTCGTTCGGCGCCATTTCCGACAGCACGTCGCGGGCGTTCCATCCACCCGTCGGCGCCGGAAGATTGACGGACCCCGAGACAGGCCGCTGAATCAGCGGACCACGGCGAGCGGCTTGCATCAGCTACCGTAGCCGCTATCGGGCAGGTTCACCCAGCCGATGAGCGCGGTAGACATGCGCGGGGCCATCGACAGATTAGGCGCACCACCGTCCGCACTCTTCGCAACCTCAAGCTGCATGTTGTAGTCCCTGAACAGCGCCGTGGTTTCGAAGCCTTTCGTTTCGAAATACTTGAGCTTCAGCGCGAGGACCATCAGCCGGTCAGGGAAGATCGCCGTATCGGTGTCCTGCGTGAGCGATGCGACAAACGTCCCGGACGAGTCCTGCGCCCAGTAGCTCGACACGTACTCAAAGCCAAGATACTCGTTGGTCCCCATCGGGGGCCAGACTTGGAAATAGCCGCCCATCTGCCGCCAGCGCATGCGCGGGCCGGTGCTGATGTAGCCGGACTTCAGCCATTGCCATTGCTGCGGCGTCTCGGGGCCGAGCATTTCCCAATGTTTCGACTTGTCCCACTGCGTCCGGTCGGTGATGCGATCGAAGCCCGCAGGCATCGCATACTTCACTTTCGAGAACGTGAGCGACGCCGAGCCGGTGACGTTCGCAGCCTGCGACAGCGTAACTTGTGTCGCCGAGTCAACCGTCAGGATGTAAGTGTCCTGATTGATACCCGTGCCCGTAACCATGTACGTCGTATCGAGCGACGACGTGTCAGACAGCCCCGTAACCACCGCGCTGCCGTCCGTCGTCGCGCCCGTCTGCGTGCTGTACTGCGTCGTAAATCGGTACTCCGTGTTCAGCGCCTGCCACGGGTATTGCCGCGCCAACTCGTAACCGGCCGCATTCAGGAGCGCGAGCATCTGCACCACGTCTTGCGTCTGGTTCCCCGCCACGGACGACGGGACGGCAAGGCCCAATTCAGCGGACGCTTGCTGCACGAGTTGGAGCATTGCCATTTACGCGGCTTCCTTTCGAGGGCGACCGGGGCCGCGCTTGTCGTTCATGAGTTCCGCTAGTTGCGCCGCCATCGTTTCCTGTTGCTCGCGCAGCGCGGCAATCTCTTCGTCCTTCTTGCGGAGTTCGTCTTCGCGGTTCACCGCTTCGGCGGTATCGCTTGCCGCGCGCAAGTAGGCTTGTGCCTTCTGCCGCAGCGTGTAGGGGTCCATGCCCGCCGCCATGCCAAGGCGCTGCACCATCTGGTCCGAGGAATTCGCGATGCTCTCGACCGTGTAAAACTTGTGGAAGCGCAGCGATTCCGCTTGATCGCGACCAATCAGCGCCCATTGCGCGATCGGCGTACCGACGACTTCCACCGCGCCTTCCTTGCTCTGTTCATACCGCGCCCAATGAATCGGGAAGCGTTGCTTGTCACCGGCATGCGCCGGGCGGTCGATCACGGAGAGGTTATTGCCGGGCACGCAGATGCGCACGAAGTCGACCCAGTCGTACATCGGGCGCCCTTCCTGGTTGCTGCGGAATTCATTCAGCACTTTGTCCAGTCGAAACTCGACCGCAAGGGCAGCATCAGGATTCGAGGCGCCGGAGAATTCCGGGTTATTCAGGTCAGAAGCAAGCATCGTTTGGCTCTCAAGGAATTGAGAAACCCCCGACCACGCGGCCGGGGGGCATTGCTGAAGTACAGCTGATTACAGGGTGCGACCAACCTTCGGCCAATTAATGAAGCCCGCAGCGGTCGCGGCCGCGCCACCGACAGCAGCATCAAGCGCGATGCCGTCAATTACTTCGGCACCTGCGGTCGCGTCGTCGTCCAGTTGCCCGGCGGTGCCGGTGGAGTTGATGAGCGTGTAGGCCGCGCACAGCGCGTTGGCGCGCACCGTGCCAGCGCCAAACACTTGCAGCCAACCATAACCGCTTGCCGCGATTGCAGCGCGCGCCACGCCCGCCAGCTTTCCGGCGCCGGTGCCGGGCGCAGTCGTCGTCGTGCTCGCCATGATGGCAGTGAAGTCGCTGCCATCGACGACCGCAACGTAACCGTCACCCGTGATCGCTGCGCCGGAGTCCTTGACGTAGATGTAGCCCTTGACGCCCGCACTCGTCGCGTTGAAGCCGACTTGTCCGAGGCCGTATTCCGGGCCTTCCGTGGAGGTCCGAACAGAAGTCGGATCAATGCCAGATACGTACATAATTTTTTCTCCTGTCAGGCAATTAGGACACCATTGAACTGAGCACCCGAGCACGTCAGGTTCCCCGCCCAGCCGATGAGTTTGACCACGGCATCTTGGTTCACTGCCTGACGCTCGCCGCCGATCGGCACGAAGTTGCGGTCACGGTGAGGGCGGAAGTGCATGTACTTGGTGTTCAGGAACCACATATGGGCCGAGGTCGCGCCCGTGAAGTTGGTTCCGCCCGATCCACCGGAGTAGATGCCGCCATCGAGCACCACGTCGGCCGTCTGACCGCCGCCGTAGAACTTGAGGGTCGAGAAACCCGAGCCGGCCGACTCTTCCGACGTAATGCGCTGGATCGCCTGAAGCGAGTTCACGTAGTACTGAAAATACGTCGAGTCCGAAACGATCAGGTCCGCGCGATCGGTGCCGCGCACGAGGCGAATTGCGAGCGCCGTCATGTAGGCTTGGATGTTCGCCGCCGACACTGCCGCACCGCCGTCCGTCGCGCCGCTGTACTTCTGCGAACGCCAGAACGTGCCGATGGTCGTGCCGCGATCGATACCGCCATACACGCCGGAGGTCGGCGCGTCAGGCACAGCAGCGCCGAGACCCGTCAGGTTTTTGCCGGCGTTACCCGTGCCGTTGTCGTAGAGGTCGGTACTGATGCGGTTCATCAGCTGTGCTTCAGCCACCTGAATGCGACCTTCCATCAGGTCGATGATTTGTTCCTTGCCGGCATTCTGGAGCATTTCCAGACCGGACATGGTGACAGCAGCGGCGTACTGCGAAATGTTGAACTGCGCGGCCGAAATCGGGCTGTTCGGCTGAATGTTGATGAGTTCGTAGCCGGAGTACGAATTCACGTTAGCCGTCGTCGCGTCGTTGTACATGATCTCTTCCAAGATCACATTACCACCGCCGAACGGGCGCACGTTGCCGCGCGACTTGAGCTTTCGGAGAAGCGCGTTGTTGTTTGTGACGTTGTCGGCCAATTGGCCAGACCGCTGCTGAATCGTGGTCGCGATAATGTCGCTGACCGCACTATTGGCGAAAGCCATGATGTGCTCCTAGTCGGATTTAAACCCTGCTCGAATGGCTGTCGAACGCTGCCGACAGTTGATCGCGCAAACCTTGGGAGCCGTTTGGTGCTGATGTCATTCCGCCAGGAGTGGAAGAACGCACGCTGACCGCTGCGGCTTTGGCTTTCTGCACATGCGCTGCCGCCTGTTGGCGAGATTGGCTCTCGGCTTGATGCCGCTGCCATACCTCGTCATTGAGACGAACCGCTTTGTCGTAAGCCGATTGAAGGTCTTGGGCCATGCCCGACTGGAGTAGTCCAGCCATCGTTTCCCGCACTTCACTGAAGTAAGGCTTGTCGGCAGAGAACCGAGCGATTTCGGATTCCGCCGCCTGCCGTTGTTGCTGCTCTTGCAAACTCGTGAACTGCTGCCATCCGCTTTTGACTTGTTGAAGCTCATTGCGGAGGTGTTGAAGCTCGTCGTTCTCGTTCGTTTCGCCGAGACTCACGCCGAAGTCACGCGCGAGCGTGCGCAGCAGGTTGGCCTTCTCCTGCGGCTGTCCGAATGCGAGGGTGTAATGCACCTGACCGAGCGACTTGATCCACTGCGCCGGATCGATGTTGCTGCTCTGAAGTACCGGCATGTACGGGTTGATCGCGTCTTGAATCGTCTTCGCGCGATCCGCTTCCGCCTTGTAGGTACTGACGCCCGTCGTGTACTCGCGCTCGCGCTGCGAGATGTACTCGGCGAGCGTCGGGTCGAGCTTGTCCCAATGCTCCCAATAGTCCTTTTTCCACGACGACGGGCGCTGCGGCCGGGGCTTCTCGATCGGCTGTGTTTCCAGCGTCTCGGAGGGCGCGGCTTCCTGCTGCTTGCCGACGAATCGTCCGCGCTCGTCGCGTTCGCGGGCTTCGCGCTGCTCTGCTGTTTCCTCGGATGCGGGGGCGTCGTTGGTGACGATTTCAGGGGTATCGCTGACAGCGTCGAAACTGGCTTCTAGCGTGTCTCGCAAAGTAGTTTGCGGGTCCATGCGGGCTCCATAAAGGAACGGGCCGCCTGACTGCTGCGGCCCGTGTTGAGGGCGTCATCACGACGCGCTCGGTTAGCGGCAGACTTCAGTACCGCAGTTTTTCGTACACCTGACGGGCGATCATTTCCTTCAGCCCGCCGGGCAGTTCCTTCGGCTTCGGCGCGAGATATTTTGTTTCGTTGCCGACTTCGATCAACCCGTGCGCCTTCAAATGCTCACGATGACGCGAGCGGGAAGTGATCATCTCGCCCGTTGCCATCGATTGATAAGGCGCGAGGTCATCCATGATATACGGGCCAGCCGGGGCCGCGGTTGCCATGTCGGCAACGTCGACCCACCGCCCATCACGGAAGACATACGTCTTACGCACTCTTGTTCACCATCCACAGTCCGCCGCCGTAGCACGTGTAACGCACGACAGCATAGGTCGTGTGCGCATATGACGCACCAGCCACGGCAGAGCCGAACGAGGTACCGGGCACGCCGATCGCCGCCGAACTGGTCGGGGGCCACACCTTGATCGTGGAGCCGGTGTCGTTGACGATGATGACCGAATCACCCGGCTGCGCGATGCTCGGCAGGCGCACGCCATCGGCACCCGTCACGCGGTTCACGCTGGCGGTCAATTCGACAGCCGTCGCGAGCGTCGAGGACGACGTTGCGGTCACAGCAGCGGCCGTGCCGCCCATCGCGGAAGCAGTGACCGGAGGCACGCCGACGCGGACCAATTCATTGGCAAGGGCCATTTCTTACTCCTAAACAGGTTGCGGCGTCATCGCCTTGATTTCGGCTTCGCGCATCTTGTTCTGCGAAACCATGATGGAGGCTTGCGCCTTCGTTTGTTCAGCCTGCGCGCGGACGCCCTCTGTCTGCATCTGCACGCCTGCGAGTTGCTGGTCGTTCTGCATCTTCTGCTGCAACGCTTGCGCCTTCATCTTCTCCGCTTCCATGCGCGGATCGGGCGGTGGCGGTTGCTGCGCGCGCTGCTGTGCGCTCTGCTTCATCTGCTCCACCGTGGTATCAAACGCCCCTTCGATCGTCTTGCCGACCTTGAAGCCCTGCACACCCCACTTGAGCATTTCCATCAGCAGCGGCACGAGGTCAGGCGCGGCCATGCCGGCCTCCATCGCCTGCTTGAGGAATCCACCCGTGGCAGTCAGGAACTCGACGCGCCCTTCCTTCTCGGCCTGTTCGTCGATCTGCACCAGCGAGTCCGCAGCGATATCGATGCGGAAGTTTCGCAGGGCTTTGCGGTCCTGTAGCAATTGCAACGCGGGGCCGATGTACTGCTGGTCACCTTCTGCAAGCTGCTGCGCCGCGCTCATTTCGACGATGGTTTCGGGCGCGAAGTGTTTGCAGATGACTTGCGCTTTCAGCCGCAGGATGTCGGTCGCAAACTGCGCGACCTGTTCCTGATAGCTCCGCAGCCGCAGCGATGCGTATTGACCCTTGATCTGCTGCGCTGTCGCGGTCTCGCTCGCCTGCGTCTGGCCCCGGATGATGTCGCTGATGCCGGTGATCTCGTACACCTGCGACTTGACCTGTTCGAAGGCGCCGTAAGCCTCGCGCAAGGCCTCCGCGATAGGTCTCAGGTCGACGAGGTCAATAGCGCCTACAAGCCCGTTCTTCTCGCTAAACGCGGTCCAATTCTTGACGGCGATTAGGCTATTGTTGTCGCCTTCGCTGAACAGTCGCGAGAGTTCGGGGATGGAGTTGTCGTAGACCCCGCGCACCTTGAGCGAGCGCACAAGACCGTCGATGCGGTCCGACAGTGTGTCGAGTTCGCGCGCCTGATCCTGGTAGAGCGTGAAGTCAGGCAGCGGGACCAGTGACTCGTTTGTGATCGTCGCGTAAAGCGGACGCGGGCACGGGAAGAACCCTTCCAGCTCTAGCGGGTCGTCGCGCTCGTCGAGTACCTTGGACAGGCTCTTGCTGATCCACAGCGCCTTTGACGTGTCCTTGTCCCAAATCTCATAGACGCACGCCTTGGAATCGGTCTCAGACTCGCCCTTCATCTTGCTGTCTTCGTCGGGGCGGGAGTCCAGCGGGATCGAGCTTCCGACCTCTTCGCCGAAACGCTCGATGCACGCACGGCGCGACAGGTAGACGCGACGCCAGACAGCGGTGACTTCTTCCCACGTACGCGCGACCGAATGCCCGAAGTCCTTCCAATGGACGTAATCCACCGGGGCGCATTCGTAGTCGATCTCTTCCTGCATCTCCTGCTCTTTCTCGGCTTCCGCGTCTTCGGTCAGGCTCACGCCGTCCGACATCTCGACTTGCCGGATGTGCGGCTCATAGCGCACCCACGACGATCCGCGACCACCGAGGAAGCGGTCATGCACGCACTGACCGATCGTTGTTTTGTAGTCAGGGTAATGACTGATTTCGTAGTCTAGAGCCCGCTCAAGAATCAGCGCAGCAACGCGACCGACCGGGTCTTGATCGCGGAATCGGCGCGAGACATCAGGCTTTGGCAGGCGTGCAAACGTCGCCGAGTAGAGCGTTTGAACATTGCTCCACAGGATGTTGAACTTGCACTCTTCGTACCCATCCCGGCCTTGGCGCGAGTCGTCCCGATACCTCTTAAGAATGTTGTCTACGCGACGGTGCCACGCCTGAAAGTCGCGGTCATATGCCGCGATGTTTTTCAGCCACTGCTCGGCAGTTGCCACTACTCAGACCACATCCGCGCGACGGGTTGCCACTTCGGAAGTTGGGTCAACCCTGCCCACGACAGACCATCAGTCGGGTAAGTCATCAGCCGGCCTCGTTTGCGTAGAAGAACGTCACGTCAATAGTGTTGGCGATCGTCGCGTAACAACCGCCCGTGCATGTCGCGGGGTATCGGTGGAACCCGACGGCCGGCGTGATCGTGCCGCTGATCGCAGTGCCCCCCGATCCGCCGTTACGGATGACGATGGTCCCCGACGTAGTGGAATGAACGTAGAAGCCCAGCAGAGCGCCAGCGTTTGCCGACACCGCGCCGGATGCCGCTAAGTTCTTCGGGCTTCCTGCTTCGATGATTCGCGCCATGTGCGCTCCGTGGAAATTGTCAGAAACACAACTAAGCGGCAATATCGCTCAACAAAACCACATCAAGCGTACCGCTCGACACAAGCGTTTTTACGGCATCGCAAATGGTTACCAATCGATCCATTTCGATCATGATTGCGTTATCCGCAGCGCCACGCGCCACAAATTTGTGAAGCATCAATATTCCATCCATCCGCGCCTCCGCAACTGCTTGAATGCGCCCGACGATGGTCGCAATGTTTGCCGTTTCGGTAACGTCGTCAGGAGTATTTGCAACGCCCGCATAACTGTGGCCAATAATCGGAAGAATCATCCGCGATTGATTTGTTGCAGCCATCGCATCCATAGCAGTATATTCGGAATATTCAGTAGCAGCGCGGCCTAATACAAATCCCGCTGCTTGTGCTGCCGTCAGCGTGGACGCCGACCCGTTAGCGTCTGAATATCTGCCTTGCGGCCAGATATAACATTGCGCACCGGAATCGGTTGTCAATCCATTCGTAATCAAATAATCCCGGTGATATTTCATATCGGCAATACGCTCGGCGTCGTTAAGATACGCCGGACCACCTGTAAACAAGTTTCCGGACCCGCCAATCGGACCATGTGCAACACACTCATTACCGGCCTCGGTAATTTCCACGAGGTTATCTAAAGTCATATAACCAGACTTTCCCACCTTGTCGGCAATAATCCCCATCGAGAACGGGAACCCGTACCGGGTCAATACAGGCCACCCAAGCCGGTAAACGCTGTCATATCCGTCATCAACGGAAATACACAATCGCCCTTTGTTTCTGACAGCGCCGGCCGTCATTGAGCGGAACCGCACAACAGCAGATGTGCCATTCGCAACAGTCATCCGCACCTTTGCATTGATCCAGGCTTGATCTGTCAGGCTTCCTGTAAATCCATTCTTTGCAAAAGATGCGTTGTAATGCGTAAATGTCATCGTCCCATAACTTCTAAACGGGTCGTTATTTGACGGAGTTCCGATCGCCCTAGTGTCATTTGCAAACACTGAATAGCCGCTTGTGCCAAGATATGCGACAGCGTTCGAAAGGTTTGCCAAGTCATCAGTCTGAAATTCATAAGACAAACAGTCACAAGTGAACTCAGTTACCGTGTTCATTTGCAATTCAAAATAGTTACTTGCTCCAGCGGTCGCCGTTGCATTTATTTCAAACCACTGCTCGCCTTGATATGTTACGAATTTGGCGCTATTGAGTCTGCAACCTGCGCCGACAGCGGCAGCAGGCGTTACCGTCGGCACCCTGGGGCCAAACAACGCGACGCCGGGGAGCGGCACGACATTGCGCGCCGCCCTTTGCATTAAGGCCGTCCACGATGACTGATTCCCGCTTGTGAATTCCATATATGCCTCAGATTCGTCTTGTTGACCGTGGCGCGGTTCGCCACATTTCATCCAGTGACACGGCCGATTGACCGACCGTCACGCCGCGTATCGGCAAGGGCACAACCACCGCCGCTTTGATGACTTCTTCAAGTACCTGCGCGCCGTAACTGAAGGCGTCGCCCGGATGGCTTGCCCAGTCGTGTTCCGGTTCTTTCGAGCGGATGCGCTTTTCTTCGTCCCACCGATACGACCACGACCGCAGTCCAGCAAGGCCCTCTTCGCAGTTTGTCCCGTGAAACCGCACGCGCTCGATAACGCGCCGCGCAGCATTGATGCGGTCGGGAATCTTGCCCATTGGCACAATGGCGATGCGATCCTCTCCGAACGCCATGAGGAAGCGTTCCATTGCTGAATGCTTGCTTTGGAACGTCTTGATGCGGGCGTCGTGCGGCAACCAAATGCGCTTGATGTGGTACGGACTCGCGCGGAGTCGGTCGATCCAGTCGTCGGCATCCATGCCGATGCCTTGGTCGTAGTCCACGACATCGAACCCGCCGTGCTTCGGCTGCCAGAACCAGACGGATGTCGTGTCCCGAAAGCCAAGGTCACAACTGATCTCGACCGGCTCGTCGGATATGTCGAAGTCAGTGATGCGCCCCGACTTCTCTGCCCTCTCAACCGCAGCGCCAATAACGGCGTGCATGTTGGCGGCGCTCCAGTCGTTGAACCATTCCTGCCGCCAGAACGCGTCTCCGCCTTCAGGCCCGAACAGCGCCATTTTCTCGGCGCGGTCTTCCTGCAACTCGGCCGTCGATATCACGCCCGTCTGCTCAACCGTCAGCAGTTGGGCAAAGGCGTTCGGGTTGTTCTTCGCGGCTTCGTAGGTGCTGAAACCGTGGTTGTAGCCGCGGGCCGTGTAAATCCACAGCGCCCAACCCTTGTTTTCCCGCAGGATCGGCGAGAGGTAGGCGTGCGCCATCGGGTTTGCCAGACTCCATTCGGAGTACACGACCCCGACCGGAGGCGAGCCCACGAGGCTGTTGAAGTTGTCCGACCCGACCACGTTCCAGATCGCGCCCGAGTGGAACGTGATTTTCATCTGCGTGTTGTCGGTCGCTTTCCGCAACTCAGGCGGGAAAGCCTCGTCGATACGACGCATGCCCGTATGCGGGTTCACGGCGTCCCAGATCGCTTTGCGCGACTGTTCGTAGCTAGGGAGCATGTGCCAGTAGTTGCCGGGCCGCTCGTGGGCGGCGATGGCCGTCCGGTGCAGTGCTACCTCGTCCTTACCGGCGCGACGATGCCAAACAGCTACGGCCGTCCGTCCTCCGCGCTCCAGGTAATCCCAAAGCGGCCGCTGATACGGGCGCGGCACCCAGCCGCTAGCTGGAAGCCGAATCGTTGGCAAACTTGATCACCTGCACGACGAGTGAGGCGTCACCGTCGCCCGTGATCGCCTGCGGCGGCTTGCCGTCCAGCCTGTTGAATAGTTCCTGAACCGCCCAAGGCTCGCCCTCTTTGGCAAGCTCCACGACCTTTTCGCACACCTGGCGGACCATGTTGCCGTCAGACTGAGCATTCAGCCGCAGGAAGCAATCGCGGACAAACGTGGTTTTCTTCAGCCCCTCAGGGTTGCCGGACTTGCCGGCCGTAAAACTGGTTTTGGTCTTCATTTCTCAACCGCCGCTTTTAGCGCCAAGACGGCCGCGTCTAGCATCAACTGCTTTTCTTCAAGCTCTCGGCGGATGCCCGTAAGCGTCCGCTTCGTCACCGTCTCCGACGCTTCTAGCTGTTCAATGCGCGCGCTGATGTCCTGTGCGGCTTTGGCAGCGTTGATAACGTCGGGCAGGTTCATTGCGCTCCAATGCAAAAAGCCCTCACGCGGAGGGCTTCAGGAAATTCAAAACGTACGG
>ERZ724509.656-NODE-656-length-14253-cov-8.644668_pt1 | contig 14253 bp, 21 predicted proteins | sample MGYA00376042_ERZ724509 | MGnify/ENA primary metagenome ERZ724509 (study PRJEB28724, sample SAMN07190887) | wastewater metagenome | isolation source: effluent of sewage treatment plant in Hong Hong | place: USA: Christiansburg, Virginia | collected 2016-03-01 ...
AGCACGAGTTTGATGAGGGAGAATGACGATGAGCGATAACCCTAGCGCGTTTCCGGTTTCTGACATTGGCGTGCACGGACAATTCGGCATGACCTTGCGCGACGCCTTTGCGCTGTCCATCGCGGGAGGTATGGCTGCGTATTCCGGCACGGCGGGCGGCAATTATGGCCCCGGCGAGATCGCCAATCGGTCTTATCAGGTTGCCGACGCCATGCTAGCCGCCCGCACAGGTGCAGCATGAGCATGACCGAACTGGAGCGGCGGTGCTTCTGGGTCGCGACCGATGAGATCGGCGCAGACGGTTGCGACACGCTCGATATTGTCAAGGCCGTGCTTGCCGAGGCTGGCGTTGCTGAGTTGGTGGAGGCGTTGACTGAACTGCTGGCATCAGGAGACGACTATCTGCACCCCGACACGCTGCATATCATCGCCAAGCGCAACACCGGCGAAACCATTGGCGATATTGTCAACGCAGCCCTCGCCAAGAGCGGAGCAAACCAATGACCGATGTAGCCGAGATTGCGCGGGGCCAGTCATGACGTTCTGGTCAGTCAATGTTGTGCGCGGTCGCAAGCCCCACCGTTGCGCCTCATGCTATGCCGATATGCCAATCGGCACGCTGCACTATGCTTGTTCGGGAAAGCATGACGGCGACTTCCACGCATACCGCCATTGCATCGGATGCTTCGACCTTGGCAGCATGGTGTTCAATGAAACGCGCGAGGCTTATCAGGTCGATGAGCTTGGCGAGACTGCGGCTTATTACCTAGGCGATGATCTGCCAGAGGTTCTGGCGTTCAAAGCGCGGTCGAAATGGCACGCCGCACAACGCCGCGCCCACCTCACCCAGGAGCAACCACGATGACTATGACAGACGAACGGCTTGCGGAATTGGACGCGGTTATGGCGAAGGCTATGCCTACCAAGATTTGGTATTGCAAGGTCGGTGAAGTCGCGAGCGTTCCTGTTGCCGCTGACCCGCCGATGCGCGAAGCCGTTGAGAATGCATATTATGCGATAACCGGCGAATATCCCACGTTTGTGTTTTCAGGCTGGGGCGCGGAGTTGACCGAACCGGAACGCGCGGTCGTAGAGAACCGGCTCCCCGCAGACACGTCCACCTTTTACGACAACGAGCCGATACAAAGTCAAGTCGATAGGCTTGCAGAATACATCATGCGGGAAGCGCCGGATGCGATCAACGGCGGCGGGGCAATCGAAACGGCAATATCAATCATCTCCGCACAAGCCGCGACGATTGCGCGGGCGATTGCTATCATCGAGCATTGCGACGTGACGGAAGGCGTGTGCTGCTGTGGCGATGATATGGATACGCACGCCGAGCCTATGTCTTGTGGTCATAGCCCTGTTGACCACGGAAGCTATACCGCAAGTCAATGGCTCGACGAAGCCCGAGCAACCCTAACAGGTGCAGCATGAACCGCGCCACCCTTCTAGCACTGGCCGAACGTGTGGAAGCGGCGACGGGGGCGGATCGGGAGTTGGACGCGGCTATTGATTGCGCGGTCAGGCTTCCAGACTTGCGCCCCGCACAGCCCGACGATTTCGACGGCAAGTATGGCTATAGCGCGGGCAACATCAAATGCGAACACGGCTTTCTAATGTCTTACCGCTACACTGCCAGCCTCGACGATGCGATGTCGTTGTATATCACAATCCCCGAGCGCATCCCGAGCAACCCACGGCTGGCAACGGCAGAGGCATTGAGACAGAGGGCTATTGCAGGGAGTATGACCGATGACTAGCGGGGATGAACTTCTTAACTGCCCGTTTTGTGGGGGTGCTGCCGAAGTGCGCGAATGGGATTTCCCCTATGTCCGGTTTCAAGCGCGATGCGTAGAGTGCAAGACGACGGGCCGCACCCGCTTCAACGAGCGTGCCAAAGCAATCGCAGCATGGAACCACCGCACCCCACCCCCACCCGCCGCCGATGTGCGAGAGGCGGTCGCGCGGGCATATCAGGCGGGCGCAGAAGCGGTGCATAAGGCATGGGTCGATACAGGCGGCAACTGTCCCGGCGAGCCTGATTTTTGGGAAGCCGCGCATGACTACGCCGACGCGCATCCGTTCGTTGCCGCCGAAATCCTCGCAGCAGAGGCGAGGGGTATGGGGCGCGCACGAACCGTTGTGCAGAATACTCGCGACGGTATGAAGTTTGATCCGAGCGCAACGCTGGAATGGCGCAACGCTATCACGGGTGGCTTCAACGCAGCCGATCTGGCGCTACGGCATGAACTGGACGCCATAGAACGCGGTGAACACGGAGCAGGGAAATGAGCGACGAGGGTATGAGCGAACCCGCAATGATGACGCCCGATGAAATAGCGCGCGCCTATCTGAAATCCACCATCGAAAACAAACGCGCGCACCTTGATAAGTGCATACGCGAAGTTTCCGCGTTCATGGCCGCAGACGACGTTAATCTGGTGACATTCACGCGGCGATGGGAATCCGCGAGAGTTGAGGCGGAAACAACGCTTCGTGTCTATGAGACGCTGCGTGACATAGTGGCAAACGGCGACGAGTATCGCGAGCAGCATGAAAACCTGTTGTCAGTGCGCCAAAGTGATCTAACCGCGCTCGCTGCCCGCCTCGACGCAGCCGAGCGCGAACGCGATGCGCTGCGGGAGGCGTTGGCGATGTTGGCGAACATTGCGGAGCAGTATGTGCTTGAAGTTGACGGAGCGCAGAAACGTGGCGCTAGTTGGTATACGCAAGGCGCAAGCGGCCTTTATCAGCAGGTCATGCTGTGGAGCGGTCGTATGCGCGCCACCATTGACCGCGCCCGCGCATCACTCACCGCCAACCATAGCGCGCCCGCACCTTGACCAGACACGCCGTCGATGGCATCACCAGTTCGTTCCTAGTTGCGTTGCGTACCCACCCAGTTCGGAGAGCATCATGATCGACAACACCCGCAACGAGCGCCACGAGCAGCGCCGCCGCATCCAGCAGGGCAAGGACCACGACCGTCGCGTCGCACTGGCCGCCCACCTCAAGCGCGGCATGCCGTTGAGCGCGGCCGACCACGCTTTCCTCAATGGCGTCACCGTGCCGTCGCCGGCACAGGTCAAGGCCAGCCAGATCATCGCCGAGGCCCGCGCATGATCCCGCTGGTGGACTTCGGCGAGGCCCTGACCGCCCTCAAGAATGGGTGGAAGGTCGCGCGCAATGGCTGGAATGGGAAGGGCCTGTGGCTCGAACTGCAAGTGCCGGACGCCCACTCGAAGATGACGCTACCGTACATCTTCATCAGCTACCCGGCTGACGCGCAGAACACGCCCGGCGCTCGTGTGCCGTGGTTGGCCTCACAGACCGATCTGCTCGCCGATGACTGGCATATCGTCGCCTAAGCCATGACCGCCATACCCACTGCCGCGCAGATCGAAGAGGCGTGGGAATATCTCAACGAGGCAGAGCGGGCTGAGCTGCTCGAACTGCTCAAGCAAGACACGAGGGTCTGGTGGCCAGTCGAAGGGCCTCAGACCCTCGCCTATAACTGCACCGCCGACATCACCGGGTACGGCGGTGCGGCCGGCGGCGGCAAGACCGATCTGCTGTGCGGCACCGCCCTGACCAAGCACGAGCGCGTGCTCTTCATCCGCCGAGAGAAGGCCCAGACCGAGGGCATCATCCAGCGCCTCGAAGAGCTGGTGGGCGCACGCACCGGCTACTCCAGCCAGAAGTCGCAGTGGCGCATGGGCAAGCGCCTGTTCGAGTTCGGCGGCCTCGACAACCCCGGCGACGAGAAGCGCTGGCAGGGTCGAGCACACGATCTCAAGGCCATCGACGAGGCGACAGAGCAGCGCGAGGCGCAGGTCCGCTTCGTCATTGGCTGGAACCGCACCAGCAACAAGGACATCAAGCCCCGCGTCATCATGACCTTCAACCCGCCGACCAGCGCGGAAGGCCAGTGGGTGATCCGCTTCTTCGGTCCATGGCTCGATCACAAGCACCCAAACCCAGCTGCACCGGGCGAGCTGCGCTGGTTCACCACGGTGGGCGACAACGCCGACTACGAGGTGCCGGACAACCGACCGTTCGTGATTGAGAAGGACGGCAGCTTCAACTACAGCTTCAAGCGCAAGGACGTCCGGGCCGAGGACATTCGCAAGCCCCTGTCGCGCACCTTCATCCCGGCGCTGCTGACCGACAACCCGTTCTACATGGCGACCGACTACATGGCGACGCTCCAAGCCATGCCTGAGCCTTTGCGCTCGCAGATGCTATACGGCGACTTCCGCGCCGGCATGAAGGATGACGCGATGCAGGTGATACCGACAGCATGGGTCGAGGCCGCGATGGATCGCTGGTCAGCCAGACAGGCAGAGATCAAGGCGAACGGCCCCGGCCCCATGGACAGCATGGGCGTCGACGTTGCGCGCGGTGGTTCGGACCAGACGATCATAGCGCGGCGCTACGGCAACTACTTCGACGACCTGATCTGTCACCCCGGAGCAGACACGCCCAACGGCCCAACGGTCGCTGGCCACGTCCTTGTTGCAAGGAAGGATGGTGCCCCGATCCACATCGACGTCATCGGTGTCGGCGCGTCGCCATACGACTTCCTGATCTCGAACAACGTCCACACCATCGGCGTGAACAACTCGTCGAAGTCGCTCGAACGGTCGCTGCAGGGATCGATAGCTTTCGCCAACACCCGCGCCGAGCAATGGTGGCAGCTCCGTGAAGCGCTCGATCCCGATCTGGCCAAGGTGCCGTTGAGCCTGCCCGACGACACGCGACTGCTTGCCGATCTGTGCGCGCCACGCTGGAAGCTCACCCCCGGCGGCATCCTCGTCGAGAGTAAGGACGACATCCGCAAGCGTCTCGGCCGGTCACCAGATCGCGGCGACGCTGTCGTGCTGGCCAACCGGGTGACCATGAAGCGCGCCGATGCAGAGCGTTTGAACGCTACGTCCGTCGTGGCCGAGAAGGACTACTACAAAGAAATCCTTGGCTGACCCGGCGGTTCCGGTGTATCAGGCTCACGTTGTGTTGTGTTGCGTGAGTATGCCCCATGTGTCTCGCCCCCAAAATCCCGAAGCCCGAAGCTGCACCGACCTTGCAGGCTGCGCGAGCACCGGAGGGTCTGGCCACTGGCGAGCGTGCAGCTGAACGTCAGCGCCGCCGCATGGGCTTTGCCGCATCGCTGCTGACGCCGGCGTCAGGCGTCGGCGCACCGTCCACCACCGCAGCCCCAGTGACTGGCGCGTAAGTGGAGTACGATCAGGGCATCCGCAAGCGTTGCGAGACGCGCCTCGAAGGCCTCAAGAACAATCGCACATTGTTCGAGCCGCAGTGGGCCGAGGTTGCACGCCTCGCCCAGCCCTATCGCTCGCGCTTCCTCGACGAGAAGCAGAACCAGAAGACCGAGAGGCGCATCAATTCGAACATCCGCAACGGCCACGGCATCCGCGCCGTCCGCACGCTGCGCGCTGGCCTGTACACTGGGCTGTCCGCACCGTCGAAGCCATGGTTCAAGCTTGAACCCTATGACCGCGACCTGCTGTCGTCGAGCGCAGTGACCCAGTATCTGGCCGCGTGCGAGGATCGCATCTACGCGCTGTTCGCCCGCACCAACTTCTACCCGGCGATGAAGGCTGGCTACGGCGAGCTTGGCCTGTTCGGCTGCGACGCCGGTGTCATGGTCGAGCACAAGCTGGCCGGCCTCGTCACCAACCAGCTGACGGCCGGCGAGTTCTGGCTGGGCCTCAACGACACAGGCTCACCCGGCGCGCTGTACCGCGAGATACCGCTGACCGTGAACCAAGCCGTGCAGACGTTCGGCGACAAGACATCGCAGCGCGTGCGCAACCTGTACGACCAGTCGAAGAAGGAAGAGCCGGTCCTGTGCTATCAGGCCATCGAGCAGAACGACGGCCGCGATGCCTCAAAGATGGACGGCAAGAACAAGCCGTGGCGCTCGGTCTACTGGGAAGCCGACACCAGCTGCACGACTGCGCTGTCGATCTCCGGCTTCGAGGAACAGCCGTTCTACGGTGCGCGCTGGGAGACGACCGGCGGCGACACCTATGGCACCTCGCCGGGCATGGACGCGCTGCCTGACCTGCGCGAGATGATGCTGCACACGCGGCGCAAGGGCACAATCGTCGGCCAGATCGCCCGGCCCCACATGCGCGTCCCGCCGAACATCGGCTTCACCGGGATCGTCGAGGGTGGCGTCACCGCCATCGCCAACGTCGATGCCGAGGCGGTGCGCCCGCTGTACGTGCCTGACTACCGCGCCGTCCAGCTAGTGGGTGAGGACGTCTCGAACAGCGAGCGCAAGGTCGACGAGGCATTCTTCGCCGACCTGTTCATGGCCATCACCAATATGCCCGGCATCCAGCCGCGCCAGATGGCCGAGATCGCGTCACGCAACGAGGAGAAGCTGACCCAGCTCGGCCCCGTCGTCGAGAGCGTCAATCAGGAGAAGCTGCAGGTCAGCATCGACCGGGCCTATGCCATGCTCGACCGCAACGGCGGCCTACCCGATCCGCCCCCTGAGCTGAACGGCCAGCCGCTGCGCATCGTGTTCATCTCGATCCTGACCCAGATGCAGCGCATGGTTGGAGCCGGCAGCATCGAGCGCATGGTCTCGTTCGTCGGCAACATGGGTGCGGCCTTTCCCGAAGCGCTGCTCAAGCTCGACGCCGACGCGGCGGTCGAGGAATACGCATCGGTCATCGGCACCCCGCCGCGCATCCTGCGTGATGCCAAGGTAGTGGCCGAGATGCGTGCCCAGCAGGCCCAGCAAGCGCAGATGGCACAGATGGCGCAGATGGCCCCGGCCGCCAAGGATGGTGCCGAGGCTGCGCGCCTGCTGTCCGAAGCTGATACTGGTGATGGCCAGTCGATCCTGCAGCGCCTCACCGGGCAAGCGCAGGCCGCATGAGCGCCGAACTGAAAGTCCTCACCGCCGAGCCTCTGGGCGAGGACGTCGTTGCCGTTCTTGAGGACATGCTGAAAAGCGCCAAGAAGGGCGAGTTCTCCAGCGTAGCAGTGGTCTACGTCACGCGCTCCGGGGAGACTGGATCGTCGTGGTCGAGGCGTCCATCGCAAGGCCTCATGATCGGTGCAATGACGACCGCACTTGGCCGCATGGTCAATATGGTGATCGGGTGACCCCAGAGCAGCAGCAGCGCATGGACGTGGAGCACATCCTATCCTTGCCGAGTGGCAAAAGATTTCTGTGGCGTATCCTCGAAACATCAGGTATTCACACCCCAGCTTACAGTGCCGATGGACGTGATCTCGCTTATCGCGAGGGGCGCAGGTCTCTGGGGTTAGACATTCTCGGATGGTTGGGCGCGGCCCAGCCCGATGCGCTTATCCGCATTCTCACCGAGGAACTAGCAACCCAGAAGGAGACCACCAGTGGCAGACGAAGCAACACCCCCGATCCAGACCAAGACGACGCCGACGCCTGATGCGCCTGCGCCGGCAACCCCTGCGCCAGTCGCAGCACTGCCCGCCGGCCTTGGCGCACCTGCTGACCCGCCCGCCGATCCGCCGGCTGGCGATGCCGTCCTCACCGACGAGCAGAAAGCCGAAGCCGCGAAGGCTGCCGAAGACGCTGCCGCAGCCGAGAAGGCCGCAGCGGTGCCGGAAGTCTACGAGCTGACCATCCCCGATGGCGTCAACCTCGACCAGACCATGGTTGATCTGGCGACGCCGACGTTCAAGGAACTGGGCCTCAACAACGCGCAGGCCTCGAAGCTGATCCCGGTCGCCGGCCAGTTCGCCGAGAAGATCGCGGGCGACGTCCAGAAGCAGATCACCGACAACCATCAGGCGCAGGTCGCTGCATGGGCAGCCGCCGCCATCAGCGACGTCGAGATCGGTGGCGACCCGGACAAGTACGCGGCGAACATCGTCTCGGCCGGGCAGGCGCTCGACCGTCTCGGCTTCAAGGCCGACACCCCGTTCCGTCAGCTGCTGACCGACAGCGGCCTCGGCAACCACCCGGAGATGATCCGCGCGTTCGTCCGCGTCGGGCAGGTCATCTCCGAAGACACCGTGTTCGTCCGTACAGGCGGCATGGCACCTGCCAAGCTCGACGCTGCGTCGCAGCTTTACCCCAATGACGTGAAGTAAGGAGCACTCAAATGGCCACCATCGGCAACAGCTTTCTCAACATGATCGACGCCCTCAAGATGGACAGCACCACAGCCGATGTCGGCATGGTCGCCGAAGTCTTGGCGCGCGTGAACCCCATCCTGCAGGACGCCAACATGATCCCGGCGAACATGGGCACGATCCACCGCCACACGATCCGTACCGGCCTTCCCGCCGTCGCATGGGGTCGCATCTATCAGGGCATCCCGCAGTCGAAGTCCACGGTGCAGCAGGTCGATGACACGACCGGCTACGTCGAAGGTCTGTCGACTGTCGCTACCGAGCTTCTCCGCATCGCGAAGAACCCGGCCGCGCTGCGCCTGTCGGAAGGCCAGAGCTTCCTCGAAGCCATGTCGCAGGAGCTGAACATCGGCTTCTTCTACCACGACACCGCGACCACGCCCGAGAAGATCAAGGGCCTCGCCGCGCGCTACTCGTCGCTGACCGCCGGCCAGACCGCCTCGCAGATGGTCAGTGCCGCTGGTGCCGGTTCGGACAATACCTCGATCTGGTTCTGCACTTGGGGCGACCACGCCACCTCGCTGATCCACCCGGAGAACATCCCCGGCGGCATCACCCGCGAGGACAAGGGCGAACAGCGCGTTCTCGACGCAGCGGGCAACCCGTACTACGTCAAGGAAGAGCTGTTCCAGCAGCACGTTGGTGTTGCCGTCCGCGACTGGCGCTACAACGCCCGCATCTGCAACATCGACGTCTCGAACGTCGCTGCCGGGTCGGTCGACTTGTACAAGTTCATGCGCAAGGCCTACTACAAGCTGCAGGGTCGCCGCGTTGCCAAGCTGTCGGGCGATGTCCCGAGCATGGGCCGCACGGTGATCTACATGAACCGCGACATGCTCGAAGCACTCGACGGTCTGGCCACCAACGGCGGCTCGGCCGACAACTTCACCCGCCTGCGCCCGATGGAAATCCAAGGCGAGGAAGTCATGTCGTATCGCGGTATCCCGATCCGCGAAACCGACGCGCTCGTCAACACCGAGACCGTCGTCAGCTAAGGCGCTGACACACTGGCAGCCCCGGCGTTTGAACGCGCCGGGGCAAACACAAGGAACCCGACCATGATTTTCGACAAGACCCTCCTCGTTTCGGCCGCGCAGGTTGTGACCGTGACCGCCAACTCGACGGACACCATCGATCTGGGCGCTACCGGCGCACCGTATGGCACGCTGCCCAGCGGCTCACCGGTTGGTGCCATCGCCCGCGACATCGGCCCCGGCCGTGACATCGACGTCTGGTGCGCCATCACGGCTGCCATGACCGCTGGCGGCACCTCGCTGGTGGTGACGCTCGAAGTCGACGACAACACTGGCTTCTCCAGCGCTGTCGAAGTCTATCGCTCGCCGACCTATCTGGCTGCCCAGCTCGTCGCCGGCTTCCGCCTGTTGCCGGATCGCATCCCGATCCGCACCAACGAGCGCTACCTGCGCGCCAAGTACACCTGCGTCGGCACCTTCTCGGGCGGTGGTCACATCACCTGTGGCATCGTCGCCGCCGCGCAGACCAACGCCTAAGTCGGCACAGCCAAGGAGCCGAACATGGGCGATGAAGCTAAGATCGGCGACCCGGTCGACCCGAAGGATGTGGGGCTGGCAGTAGCCAACTCCGCCTCCGGCCCGGTCGAGGATGCTGCCCCGGAGCCGGCCGTCGACGACGGTCAGCTCTGGGTCGCACCGCACCCGGTGTACGTCAGCTCGGCCAAAACCTTGGTCCCGGCGAACACCCCGTTCAGCGCACCGGGGGCCATCCCCGGCGCACTGTGGGTCCAGTACGTCGAGCCGGTCGCGGCCGAAGAAGGTGAACAGGTCGAGGCCGAGAAGGTCGACCCGGCCGACACCAAACCCAAACGCCGGGGTCGCTAGTCCCGGCAGTTGACGAAGTGCCGCCCTGCCCTCATAAGGGCGCGGCGGCACTTAGTGTTTCAAGGAGGTTCGCATGGCAGAGTTCAATGGGCCTCCGGGCATTGGCGGTCGCACCGCTCTCATCACCAGTGGCCAGTCTCTGTCCAGCGCTGCAAGCACAGGCCGCGCGCTGTTCTTCGGCATCCTCATGCCAGCCGCGTGGGACGCCGCAGCGATCACCATGCAGGGCAGCGTTGACGGCCAGACATGGGGCGAGATCGTCCTCGACACTGGCGTCGCCCTGTCGTGGACCGTGGCCGCCTCGCAGATCGTCCTGCCCAGCAACCCGTCGCAGCTGATGGGCCTCAACTGGTTCAAGTTCCGTTCGGGCACGTCGGGTGCCCCGGTCAACCAGTCGGCGAACCGCACGATCACCCTGCTCGTCACGGACTAAACCGATGGCGCGCAACCGCCTACTCCAGCGCAGACTGTTGGCGTCGCTCGCATCGGGCAGCGCCGGGGCCACATCCGCGCCTGCTGCGATCAGCGCGACAGGTCTAGTGACGCGCTGGACGGCGGGCTTCTCGACGCTGACCACGAGCACGGACGCGCAGGGTCGGCCAATCGCGACGCAGATCAACGACATGATCGCGGCGGCGCATGCGATCAGCAGCGGCACCGAGCACCCGCTCGTCAAGACCGATCTGCAGGGCCGGCGCTATCTGCAGTTCAACGCCCTGTCGTGGGCCGCGTTCACGACAGCCTACCTGATTAGTTTCCGCTCGCTCTGCACCTACTTCGTCGGCAGGCCGCACCGCCCGCCGGCTGGCGGCGCTGGCGTCATCAACATCCTGACGGTCAACGACTACTCGACCTACGCGCACATGAACATCGCGAAGTCGACGGATACCCCGTTCCTGCGCATGGTCAACGGCAACACGGCCAGCGCGGTGGGCAGCGAGAAGGTCGTGGCCGGTAACCAGATGCAGGTACTGGTCACCCGCTCGACGACCGCCATCAAATGCTGGGTGAACGAAAACAGCGTCGTCCCGGCGGGCGCAGGAACGGCTGGCACGCAGACGACGGCGGGCGGGCAGATCGGCGCGTTCGGCGGCATCCCCACAGGCGGCTTCGATCTCTACGAAATCGCGCTCTACACCAGTGGATATGCGGACGCCGACGTGCAGGGCAGCGTGCCCGGCGACCCGGTGCTGGGCGGCAACATCGGCGTGCTGATGGACTACTACAACATCGCACCCATCGAGCGCTCCATCGAGCTTGGGCCGGACAGCATCACCTTTGGCTTCCCACTCGACAACGCGGGTAACAACGGCACCGTGCCGTCCGGCGACTGTCTGGGCGTCACGCTCGCACGCCTGATGGCCGACAACAACGTCCGCCTCGTCACGACGGCGGTGACGGGCAGCACGGCTGGCGATATGACTGTGCGCCGTGACAGCGCATTTAGCATGTTCAGCGCGGCTGGCGGGTTTGTGGCCGGCTGGCAGAACGATGTCCACATCATGGTGGGCACCAATGACCAGCACCAAGTTATAGGAACGGGGCTTGCTCCAGTTTGGACGACGGCGGGCAACTCTGTTGCGCGCGGCGATGAGGCGATGGACCGCGTCAATGGCATCATCGCATTGGCAAACACGCCCCTTGGTGCGGCCGGCTATCTGCAACGCGGCGCGAACAAGGTCTACTACTCAACGGTCATCGCGCGAAGCAGCGGCGGCATGCTGGCCATCGACCAGATGCGCTTGCGCATGATGGACCCGGCGTTCCTCGTTTCGTGCGACGCCGATGCCGGCGGGACGTATCCGGGGAAAGTTGTCGTCATCCCGCTGCATCAGTGGACCGTATCCGGCGCGACCATCTTTGACACTGCCACCAACGCGCTCGATCTGACCTACTACCAGACCGACTTCCTGCACCCGCGCGCTGCCGGCACCTACCAATTCGCGAAGTGCATCCTGCCAGACTTGGGGTTGACCGCAGCATGAGCGACATCATCACCATCTGCAACATGGCGCTTGGGCACATCCCGCAGGCTCGCATCGTGTCGCTCGACGAAAACTCGAAGGCCGCCAAGGAGTGCGCCTTCTGGTATCCGATCAGCCGCAACCTGCTGCTGGGCAAGCACACATGGTCGTGGTCGAAGAAGCGCGTCGTACTGGCGCAAGCGGTGAACGACCGCACGCTGGAATGGACCAAGGCATATGCCCTGCCCATCGACGCAGCATACCCGATCCAGCTGGTGCCGAACGCCAGCGCGCCCGGCGTCTGGTACACCCTGCTGCCCGGCAATGCGCAGAGCGTCGAAGGTTGGGCCAACACGCTCGCCGGCCAGCGCTCGTTCGAGATCGCCGGCACCGTGCTGTACACGCATGAGCCATATGCCACGCTCGAATACTGCGGCACCGATGGGATCGAGGATCGCTTCGACCCCATGTTCAGCGCGGCGCTCGCACTGGAGATGGCGTCGATGATGGAGCCGCAGCTTCGCGGTGATGACAAGCGCCAGCAGGGCCTGATTGGCTCGGCCAAGATCGCGCTCGATCAGGCCATCTGCGCCGACCGCAACCGTCAGCCGCAGAGCTACGACCTCGGCCCCAGTCAGGTCGATCTGGTACGCCGGGGTGCGGCTTAATGGCTTTCCGCGCGCCGCTGGTCAACTTCTCCAAGGGCGAGATTTCCGAGGCGCTGTTCGGGCGCTTCGACACGGCCGCCTATCAGGCTGGTCTGGCCAAGGCGCGCAACGTCGTCGTCAAGAAGGAGGGCGGCGTCACCAACCGCCCCGGCTTCCGCTATGTCGCCGAGCTGTACAACACCACCGGCATCGGCCGCCTGATCCCGTTCCAGTTCAGCGTCGAGCAGAGCTATGCGCTGGCCTTCGAACAGGCGCTGATGAGGGTCGCCACGAACGGCGGCTTGGTGCTGGAGGACGGCTACCGCATCATGGGCGCGACGCAGGCCAACCCGGTCGTGCTGCACATCCCATACCACCCCTATGCGGTAGGCGATGAAATCTTCCTGTCGGGCATCACCGGCATGGTCGAACTGAACGGCCGCACGATCCGCGTCATGGCTGTGCCGGACGGCGACCACATCACCACCGACGTCAACGGCTTGAGCTTCGCGGCCTTCATCAACGCACCCGGCGGCACGCTGCCCTCTGGCCCGCCGACACCGCCACCGACACCGCCGACCGTCCCGCCAGTCGTACCGCCGGACGCACCGCCTGTCACCGCACCGCCTGTTGGCGACGGCACTGGCGGCGGCGGCATCACCGACTATGACCGCCCTCCGAATTATCAGATACCATGACAGCACAACGCATCCATCGCGCCCCGTCGCCTTACAACGACGTCGAGCTATTCGAGATCGACTACGTCCAGTCGAACGATGTCCTGTATCTGGCGCACTGGGACCATGCGCCGGGCAAACTGTCGCGCTACGGCCATACCGACTGGACATTCACGACCGTCACCTTCGGACCATCGATCAGCGCCCCGACAGGGCTTGTAGCAACGCCAGCATCGCCGAACGTAACAGGTGGCCTCCATGTTGAGGATGCCACCTACATCGTCACAGCGACCGACCTTGTTACAGGGCAGGAGAGCCGTGGCAGTGCAACTGTGTCGGCATCGAACGATCTGTCACTCAAAAGCAACACCAACACGATCACATGGAGCGCGGTGACCGGGGCGGAATACTACACGATCTACAAGAGCGACAGCGGCGCGCTGGCCCTGCATGGGTACATCGGCTCGACGACCGGGCTGTCGTTCATCGACAACAACATCAACGGCGACGAGACCGATACCCCGCCGCAGGGCAAGAACCCCATGGACGTGGCTGGCAACTGGCCGTCGACCGTGGCGCTGTACGACAGCCGGCTGGTCTGGGGTCGCACGCGCAACAAGCCCAACGTCATCTACGCCAGCCAGACGGCCAGCTATGAGAATATGGACGTCAGCCGGCCGCAGCGCCCCGACGACGCCTTCACTGGCGGGCTGGTAGCCGAGCGGGTCAACGCGGTGAACCAGTTGATCCCGATGACCGATCTGCTGGCGCTGTGCTCGGATGGCCTGTTCAAGATATTCCCCGGTGACACAGGCGGCCTCGCGTCGCGGCGTCAGGCTGGCGACGGCTCGTCGCGCCTCGATCCCATCGCACTGGGCGAGGTGGTGCTCTACCGGCCGAACGTCGGGTCGAGCATCCAGACGCTGGGTTTCAGCTTCGACAT
>ERZ724509.658-NODE-658-length-14238-cov-4.967073_pt1 | contig 14238 bp, 17 predicted proteins | sample MGYA00376042_ERZ724509 | MGnify/ENA primary metagenome ERZ724509 (study PRJEB28724, sample SAMN07190887) | wastewater metagenome | isolation source: effluent of sewage treatment plant in Hong Hong | place: USA: Christiansburg, Virginia | collected 2016-03-01 ...
GACGCTCTTCCGATCTCTCAAGAGACCATGTCTCCTCGTCAGCAAAGAGACCAAAGAGAAATTTCAGTGCAATTTTGTTATCAATGAACCACAACCAGAAGACGGTGGGGCAAATTATAGTTGTGTTTGCGAGATTACCGGTGCGCCCGACATCAGTGTCAAAATTTTTGGAGCGGATGCTATTCAAGCCGCCGAACTCGCCATACGACATTTAGATACAGAGTTTGAAATTCTGACCCGAGAGTTTGATGTTTATTACACAGACGGAACGCCGATGACCTTCTTTTTATCAACTCAAAATTAATATGGCCGAATACGTAAAGAAATACAACCCAAATCGCAGTAGTGAGTGGAACTACGGGGGAGCGAAATGGCGCTTATCACGCTCAAAGATTGAATTCTTTGTGGAATGTCCACGGTGCTTCTATATCGATAATAAACTCGGAACGAAACGTCCCGGCATGCCGTCGTTTAATCTCAACATTGCCGTTGACGAACTCCTCAAGAAAGAGTTTGATAGTCATCGTGTCGCGGGTACCCGCCACCCAATAGCCGAAAAGTACAACATCAATGCCGTTCCGTTTGCGCACGAAAGTATGGATCTCTGGCGGGACAACTTCTCTGGTATCGAGTGGACCGACAAGGAAACTGGCCTCGTTGTATCCGGTGCGGTTGATGATATCTGGCAGCAGCCCGACGGGACGTTGATTGTGGTTGACTACAAAGCCACCTCAAAGGATGGTGAGATACTCACCCTCGATGATTCATCATGGAGTGCCCAGTATGCGCGGCAAATGGGCGTATACCAGTGGCTCTTACGTCAAAACGGCTTCACCGTCTCTGATACCGGTTACTTTGTGTATGCGAACGCCACCAAAGACCACGACGGATTCTTTGACACCCTGCACTTCGATACCACTCTTGTGCCATGCGTCGGAGACACCAGCTGGATACCAAAGACCCTTAAGTCCATCAAAACCACCCTCGACTCTGATATGTACCCAGACAGTGGTACTAGTTGTGAATACTGTCCGTATCGCGAAGCCTGTGGCAAAAAGCTCATTGCTATCAAGCAGTCTAAGAAATAGCTCTCTATGTCTACCTTTACGGAAAATGTCCACCGTGTGGTCAAAGGTATCAAAAAAGGTCAGATGATGACCTACAAAGCGGTCGCGACAGCAGCCGGGAACCCCAAAGCCGCTCGCGCGGTCGCGAACCTCATGGCCAAGAACTACAATCCCGATATTCCGTGCCATCGCGTGATCCGGAGTGACGGGGCCTTAGGTGGTTACAACCGGGGTGGAGAAACGGTGAAAAAGGAGATTTTACAAAAAGAAGGTGCTATACTCTAGGTACTATGGCTTTTGATGACGTACGAGCAAAACAACAACTCGTTGATGACCAAAACAAGCGTGTCACCGATTTGGAAACGAAGAAACAACGAGTCATTCTCATGATGCAGAGTGAGCTTGATGCCATTCAATCAAAATACGCAAATGATAATCGTAAAGTAAAACAAGATATTCAGACTCTCCAGAATAACCTCAAAGCCCTTCAGGAAGATATCGACTACTACCAAAAAGAGCAAACAAAGCTCCAAAATCAACTCAACAAACTGCAAGAAGAGCAGTCAGGTCTCCAGCGCAAGCATAACGAACAGTACAATCGTTTTAATGATCTCAATAAAAAACTTTCAGGTATCACAAGAGATCAAACTGAAGCAGAACGTAGAGCACGCGACACTCGAATGCGTGAAATTAATGCCCTCGAAAGTGAAATCAGACAGAAGCGTAGCAGTCTCGGTAACCTCCAAGCAGACCTGACCCGCGCAATGACTAATCAAGCAAAAGCGAATCAAGCGAACAGTAATTTTGCACCAAGCACTGCCGGTCGCACAAACCTCAACATAAAAAGTTCTGGTGGTTACAGCTCTCGTTCGTCTGACTCAAGACGGGCTGCTTAAAAATATAAAATATGTACTCCTACCGCATTGAACAAGCTATCCGTGCCGCTGCCGTCCTTCACCGCGATCAGGAGCGTAAGGGTTCGATGCCGTATCCGTACATCACCCACCTCATGTCAGTGGCTTTTATATTGCATGATTATACGGACAATGAGGATGTCATAGTAGCAGCTCTCCTCCATGACACCGTCGAGGATACCGATTACACCCTTGATGAACTCGAAGAGGACTTTGGCGGGACCGTGCGTGAGCTCGTCGAAGCCCTCTCTGAACCGACTCATGATGGTGATCGTAAAATGACCTGGAGTGAGAAGAAAAAAGCCTATGCTGTCCAACTGAAGAAAGGGCCAAAAGACGCCATCATGATTGCCGCTGCTGATAAGGCACATAATTTCCGTACCATTGTCGAGGAATACTATGAAGCGCCGTCACGGTTCCTTCAGGACTTTGGTAAGAACCTGACCGAGCGCCTCGAGGTCTACCAGACCTTGGCGAACGTCATCAACAATCGTCTCGAGGGACCACTACTGAACGAATTTAATCACGTATTTGAAAGTTACAAAGAATTTATCTATGCCGTCCAAAAATCCCAAGAAAAAGAGTTTTAAATATACGCCCGCTGTCAGTCGCAAGCCCGTGACTATGAAAGAATCATGGGACTTTTCTTTGTACTACAAGAGTGATAAAGATCCGCAGATCGAAAAAGATGTGGCGTCGACCGAAGCTGCGTACCGAGCCTTCGCCAAAAAGTGGCGCGGTAAGGCTTTTACTACCAATGTCAGTCTTCTCCTCGCCGCACTGAAGGAGAGCGAAGCCATGGCTGGCAACCCAACCTATTCACGCGCTACTCGCTACTTCTGGCTCCGTAGTTGTGTTGATACCAAAGACACCAATGCCGTGAAGCAGCTCTCCCTCATCCAAAACCGCCTCCGTAAGGCGAGTGATGAAACCCTCTTTTTCCCGCTAGAACTCGGCAAGATTCCCAAAAGCACGCAGAAAACTCTCCTTAGGGATCCAAAGCTCGCACCATACCACTACTACCTTGAGCGGTTGTTCGTAGGAGCCGCCCATCATCTCACTGAGGCCGAAGAAAAGATCGTGAGTCTCAAGAGCCGCCAAGCCAGTGGCCGCTGGGTTGATATGACCGATAAGATTATTACCGACCGCCACATCACTTGGAAAGGGAAGCGTGTAGCCTTGCCAGAAGCCATTGAACTCATTAACGTGCAGAAGTTTGCCGAAAAGCCAAAGCTTTGGAAATTGATTGTTGAGGAACTAAAGCAGATTGGTGAAGTGGCCGAACACGAGATGAACGCGATTGTCACTGATGCTCGTACCGAAGATGATGTCCGTGGGTACAAACATCCATACAGCGCCACTGTCCAGAGTTACCAAGACACCGAAGAAGCCCTCATGACCCTCCGCGAGGTAGTAGGGAAGAAAGGTTTTGCACTCAGTCGCAAGTTCTACGAAATCAAAGCGGCCTATCACGGTGTCCCGCACCTTGATTACAGTCAGCGGAACGAATCAATTGGTGAAGATGTAAAAATCTCCTACGCAGACGCAGTTGCTATTTGTCGTGACGTCTTTTATGATGTCCATCCACGCTACGGCGAACTCTTTGACACCATGTTATCGAAGGGGCAGATTGATGTCTGGCCACGGAGTGGCAAATCCGGTGGCGCCTTTATGTCGGCACAAAGTGGACAGCCGATTAATGTCTTCCTTAATCACGTCACTGATTTCAAATCACTTGAAACGCTCGCACACGAGATGGGTCACGCCATACACGCGCGCCGCAGCATGGATGGACAGTCACCGTTTTATGATGGACACTCGATTGTGACAGCGGAGACTGCAAGTACCTTGTTTGAAAACTTGGTGTTTGATGCCGTGTATGCGCAGATGGATGAACATACGCAGTTTGTCTTGCTCCATGACCGTATTCTCCGTGATATCTCGACCATCCAGCGCCAAATTGCCTTCTTTAACACCGAACTTGATATTCACGAATCGGTGATGCGTGAAGGAGGGCTCACAAGCGAAGAATATGCCACGCTCACAAACAAGCATCTTGCTGCATACCTCGGGAAAGGCGTGAAATTGACTCCTGACGATGGCTACACCTATGTGTACGTCTCACACCTCCGTATGGGCTTCTACACGTACAGCTACGCTTATGGCCTTATGATGAGTAGTATCATGGCTGCCCGCTTCCGTGCCGACCGGGCGTATGGTGCGAAGATCGATCAGTTCCTCACCTCTGGTGAATCAAAACTCATCAAAGACATCTACAAAGACGCTGGCATCGATACCACAAAGGCCACCACGTTTGAAGCCGCTCTCACGAAGCTCGAAGAAGACATCAAAACCTTCCAAAAGTTGGCGAAGAAAAAACTGTGGACGTAGTTCTTATGGTAAAATTTTCTGATGCAAGATGATGTAGACAGTATATTGCATGAGTTCTACCAAACAGATTTTGGGGTACATATACCTGAACCTCACATTTTGGTATGGCTTGGTAAAATTCCACACACAATAAATCACCCTCACCAAGGCTATGACATCTACGCGTCGAGGAGGGCTCTAAAACATATCATTGAACGACGGAAACAAGATTTACTGAAGCGACATACTAACGATGAATGTTTTCTTATTATTCGTTTTTTGTTGAATTCAATTTTGGAAAGCATACTCACTTTTGATGAATATATCTACGAAAAACCATGTAATCATTTTTATGTAAAAGACTTCACGCAAAGTCAGTATCCAAAGGTACGTATCCTTGCCGAGGTAGCGGCTACACAATTGCACATAAAATCAGTACATCTTGTGAAAAGAACTAAAAAACACCACAATAGTGGCGATTTTTAGAAGCTCGGAGTGACGGCAGACCTAGGGTCATTTCACTCATGAGTACACATTACTGTGTCCGCAGCAAGCCGATACAATTTTCTGTCGTCGAGCTCTTAAGATTATACAAGAAACTGAGCATAAAACAAGTAAGGGCACAAACAAGTTTAGGATTAAAAATCTTAAGTTCCGATCATTGAATTTATTTTGTGACATCTCTCGCCAAAGTGGATAAATCTGGTATAGTAACAACCACTAGAAATAACATTATTTTGTATGAGTGGAAATGAAATCAGACAGCGGTATCTCGACTTTATGGCCAAAAATGGTCATGCGGTTATTCCGTCTGCCGCGCTCGTACCAGAAAATGACCCAACCACACTCTTCACCGGGAGTGGTATGCAGCCACTCATCCCATATCTCATGGGAGAGAAGCACCCGATGGGTACTCGCCTCGCTGACTCCCAGAAGTGTTTTCGCGCGAATGATATCGAGGAAGTGGGGGACAACCGTCACACCACCTTCTTTGAGATGCTCGGTAACTGGTCTTTGGGTGACTACTTCAAACAAGAACAACTCCGTTGGTTCTTTACCTTCCTCGTCGATGAAGTCGGGCTGGATCCCGCACGTATCTACGTTACCGTCTTTGCCGGAGACGAGAGTCTTGGTATTCCTCGAGACGATGAATCAGTCGCCATTTGGAAAGAACTGTTTAATGAACGAGGTATCGAAGCCAAAGATGTCTTTATTGGGAGTGAAGAAGATGGCTACACCGCTGGCATGCAAGGAGGTCGCATCTTCTACTATGATGCTGGTAAAAACTGGTGGAGTCGCAGTGGGAAGCCAAGTAATATGCCGGCTGGAGAAATTGGTGGCCCAGATAGTGAAGTGTTTTACGACTTTGGTCCGGAGCATGCCACTCATCCTGTGTACGGCAAGCAGGCAGCCCATCCAAACAGTGACTCAGGGCAATTCCTTGAAATCGGAAACTCGGTGTTTATTGAGTATATCAAGCAAGAGGACGGCAGTTTTGCCAAGCTCCCACAGCGGAATGTTGACTTTGGTGGTGGCCTTGAACGTATTGCAGCAGCGAAGGTAGGGAACCCTGACGTATTTCACGTTGATCTGCTCCATACCGTGGTACAGCAAATTGTTGATCTATCGGAACAGCTCTATGCAGGGAACGAAGTGGCTTTCCGTGTGATTACTGACCACATTCGTGGGGCCGTCTTTATGATTGGAGACAATGTCTATCCAAGTAACGACCAGCAAGGCTACTTTGTCCGTCGTCTCCTTCGTCGCGCCGTACGGTATGCGGATAAGATTGGTATTCCAGCCGGAAAGTTTGCTGAACTAGCAGAAAGTGTGATTTCGACTTACGAAATACACTACCCAAATCTCGCAAAGAAACGTGAAGACATCAAGACTGCTATCGCTCGAGAGGAAGAACAGTTCCGCAAGACCCTTGAAGCCGGGCTTAAGCAATTTAATAAGGTTTCACTCCAGATTCACCTCACGAGTAAGGAGATAGATGGTCAGAAGGTGATAGATCGTGATGTAGCACCAGTAACCAAGCAGGCCATCAGTGCACAAAACGCCTTTGATCTCTACACGACCTACGGCTTCCCAATTGAGCTCACCGAAGAAATCGCTGCTGAGAAGGGACTCATTGTCGAGCGAGCTGGTTTTGAAAAGCTGATGAATGAGCACCGCGACCTCAGTCGCGCCGGCGCCGAACAGAAGTTCAAGGGCGGTCTCGCCGATCAATCAGAGCAGGTAGTTCAGTACCACACAGCCACTCACTTGATGCTCGCGGGCTTGCGCCAGCTCTTGGGTACCCATATCCACCAAGCGGGAAGTAACATCACCGGTGAACGACTCCGCTACGACTTCACTCATCCAGAGAAAATCAGTGACGAAGATCTCCGCCAGGTCGAGACCTATGTGAATAATGCCATCAAACAAGGCGGCCCCGTCACCATCACCATGATGGCGAAGAGTGATGCGCAAAATGACCCAACTATTGAAGCATCGTTCTGGGATCGTTACCCTGAGGAAGTTAAGGTCTACACCATGACCACCAAGGATGGTGTGGTCGTCTCCAAAGAACTCTGTGGTGGGCCACACGTTGATGACCTCGCCGACATCAAGGGTACGTTTAAGATCACGAAAGAAGAATCGTCTTCGGCCGGTGTCCGTCGTATCAAGGCGGTTCTTGAATAACACACCAGAGACAATCCACGCCTCACAAACAACTTCGACCACATTTGGTAGAAGTTGTTTGCTATACTACAAACAATATGAAGCTCTTTAGTAAGCGTGGTGGAGAAACACGGGTTGGTGCCATCATTGAGATTGGCTCTGGGAGCGTGCTCACTGCCGTAGTAGTGTCTGAAGCTAGTGCAAAACAACCAACGATTGTCTGGGCCAAACGTGAATTTGCCAACATTGGCATTGATTATGACTTTGCCCGGAGTATCAAAAGTATGCTCACGGCATTGATGAACAGTATGATTGCCCTTGATAGTGAGGGACGTGCTGCACTTGAGACTAGTTTTCCACGATATAGTATCGATACACTTCAGGTTTCTATCACCGCTCCCTGGTCTTACACCATCAGTAAAGTTATAGAATACGAAAATGACACACCATTCACCATTACAAATGCGTTGATTGATAACTTAACTGAAAAGGCCAACGAAAAAACCATGGGGGCGCTCTCAGAAAGCGAAAAGGAGCATGGTTCAGGGCTTACTATCATGACGCGTGCGACCACCGACATTACAGCCAATGGTTATCGCACGATGAGTCCAATTGGCCAGACCGCCTCGGTAGTGGCGCTGACCCAGGTGTCGGCTATTGCCCAAAACCTCATGACGAGCGCGATTGAAGACCTCCGTCAGCGCATGTTTACGAAAACCAAGCTCGAACGCTATTCCGCCATGCTGGTTTTTCACAGTACTATCAAGGACCTCTATCCTGATATGACCGAGTATTGTCTCGTTGATCTCACCTACGAAGCCACCGAACTCGCTATCGTCCGCGGTGGGGTACTGCAATACACCACCTATACACCACTTGGTATCAATACACTGGTCCGGAACCTCGCAACGAGACTTGATATACCCCAAGGAGACGCGCAGACGCTCCTCAAGCGTGCATACGATGCTGATTCGCTTGACAGTGTCGCCGCCAAGCAAAAAGACGCTATAAACTTACTCATGAAAGAATACCAGGATGCCCTTGAGGTGCTTTTCCACGAGACGGGAGATAGTCTCGCTATACCAAAAATCCTCTTTTTGCATAGTAGCTACCTGCATGAACGCTTTTTTGATAACTATATTGCCGATGCTGCGAAGGCTGCCACCAGTTCCGCCCATACCGTACACACGCTCTCACACGACCTCATGCTCACCCAATTCACCGGTGAACAGAAAATCGACCTCCTCAAGCGTGGTATCGACACAGGTGTCCTTATGAGTGGACAGTTTTTCCACAAACAGGGGAGTGCCGCTCGCTTTACCCAGGTATAAAGAGCTATACTGTAAAGAAGTCTATGACACAAAAATGGAACCTTCAGGACATTCGTCCGACCGAGCCGCGTCGACCCCGTACCGACGGTCAACGTCCAACTATTATTCGGCCGCAAAGTAACGAAGGTGCTCCAGTGCGTACCCATGTTGGTGACATGAAGCCTCCACAGGCCGGAGCCGGTCTTGATATGCGTCCACGACGTATGGCACCCGAGCCAGAAACCGAACCAGAAGAAACACACTTTGCCTCAGAAGAGGATGAGAGTTTTGATCCGATCCCAGTTATTAATGGCAAGAAAAAAAACCGCCAACACCTCATCATCGCCTCTGTCTTATTCGTGGGCATCACGAGTATTGGTATTTTTATTAGTTACCTGACAGGCGGTGCAACGGTGACCTTTTATCCAAAAGTTCGAGAACTTAACGTAAATGCCACTTTTACTGCGTACAAGGAGCAGCGTCCTGAGGAACTCAGTTACGAAATCCTCACCCTTGAAGCCGCGAGCGAACGCCAAGTAGAAGCGAGCGGCCAAGAACAGGTGAAGGTCCAAGCATCTGGTGAAATCGAAATCACCAAAACTACCGCTGGTGCCGAGCGCCTCATCAAGAACACTCGTTTTGAAACTCTTGATGGGCTCGTGTTCCGTATTGAAGAATCAGTGGTTGTACCAGGCGCTGTAACAGTAGATGGGAAGTCCGTACCAGGCACCATTCGCGCCAAGGTCTTTGCTGATCAAGCTGGAGACAAGTACAACCTCAAGGCTGGTACTGATTTGAAGGTACCAGGCTTTAAGGAAGGCAACTACATGGACCTCTACAACGCCATTAGTGCCAAGAATCCAGCCTCCTTTGAGAACGGCTTTGATGGACCAAAGTTCATCATCAACGAGGATGCGCTCGCGACCGCCCGTCAGAGCCTCCAGGCCGAGCTCCGGGACACGCTTCTTGCTCGTATTGAATCAGAGCGCCCAGCTGGTTACACCACGTTTAAGGATTCGGTCGCTATCGTCTACAACCAGCTCCCAGCGGTTCAATATGGCGACAAACTCGTTACCATCAAGGAACAGGCTGTTCTGCAGATGCCGCTCTTTAAAGCTGATGATTTTGCCTCATTTATTGCCAAAGAAACCATTGTTGGTTACGAAGAAGACCCTGTCCGTATTGATAATATCGATCTCTTGAGCTTTACGTACAATAGCGCCACCACCAGTCAGAGCACGCTCGCAAACGAATCAAGCCTCAATTTCAAGATTGTCGGCGTCCCAAAGATCGTTTGGACCGTAGATGAAGGGAAATTGGCCCTAGATCTCGTCAGTAAAGAAAAGACCGCTATTCCGCAAATTATGTCGAGTTACCGAGGAATTGAGAAGAGTGAGGTCAAAATCCGCCCAATTTGGAAACGAGCGATGCCAAGTGACCACACCGAAATCGATATTATCGAGGTTATAAGCCAAAATTAACGGTTATACCGTTGACGAATTGCAGTTCTTTTGCTACACTCACTCCCGTCTAAATGGATCAGCAAGAACTCGACAATTCAAGTGACGACCTCGTCTTCGGCACAGTGGAAGAAGCGCTCCCAAATGCGCTTTTCCGCGTTATTCGTGACGATACGAATGAATCACAAATTGCCTATCTCGCTGGTAAAATGCGACGGTTTAGAATCAGGGTTTTAGTCGGCGATCGAGTTGGTATGGTTATCGACCCGTACGGCGGCAAAGCACGTATTAGTAAGAGAATGTAAGAAGAACAACATGAAAGTTCGTTCATCAGTCAAAAAGATGAGTCCCGATGACATCATCGTCAAGCGACGAGGTGTTGTCTTCGTAATTAATAAGAAGAAGCCACGTCACAAGCAGCGACAAGGCTAGTTAACAAAAGTGTATGCGTATTTCAGGTATCACAATCCCCGACGATAAACAGCTGGCCTATGGTCTCACCGCTGTTTATGGCATTGGACTTTCGCGCGCGAAAAAGATCCTTGCCTCGCACAAGATCAACGAGACAGTAAAACCTACTGATCTAAACACCGAACAGGAAAACCTCATCCGTGAAAGTGTCGAAGCCTTCACTATCGAAGGTGAACTTAAGCGCGAGGTTTCTGCCAACATTAAACGCCTCAAGGACATCCAAAGCTACCGTGGTTCACGCCACACCAAGCGTTTGCCTGCCCGTGGACAGCGCACCAAGACCAATGCCCGTACCCTCAAGGGTGTAAAGAAGACGATGGGTAGTGGTCGCCGTAAGCTCGAAAAGACTTAAAAGTCTCTCTTAATTCAAGTATCTTAAACATATGGGAAAGAAACGAATCATGAAAAAGAGCGGCGGCTCGGATGTAGCAGGCTCTTCACGAGCTCTCAACCGCATTCCAAAACGTAAAGTAGCAACAGGTCGCCTTAATATTTTGGCCACTTTTAACAATACCCTCCTTACTCTTTGTGATCCAAAGGGTAACGCGGTTATGAGTGCCTCTTCAGGAGCACTCGGCTTTAAGGGTTCTCGCAAGAGTACTCCGTTTGCCGCAGCCAAAGTTGGTGAAATCATCGGCGAAAAGGCTACCCAGATGGGTATGAAGGACGCTGAAGTCATTGTCCGCGGTGTCGGTGCTGGTCGCGAATCAGCGCTCCGTGCATTTGCCGGCAAGGGTATCAGTATTACTCGCATCGTCGATATGACGCCAGTACCATTTAATGGTCCTCGTGCGCCTAAGCCTCGCCGTATCTAATCACCAACAATATGATAATTGGTCCTAAATACAAGATTGCGAAGCGTCTCGGTGCTCCAATCTTTGAAAAAACTCAGACAGCAAAGTTTGCTCTCTCAGAACAGCGTCCTGGTCGTCCACGAAAGCGTGGAGGCGGACAAGCAAGTGACTTTAAGAAGCAGCTCATCGAAAAGCAGAAGATGCGCTTTATCTACGGTATCACCGAAAAGCAGCTCACTCGTTACGTAAACGAGGCGATTGAAAGTGGTCACCAGCCAATCGCGAAGCTCATTGAGCGTCTCGAAGGTCGTCTTGATAACGTGGTATACCGTCTTGGTCTCGCAAAGACCCGTCGGTTTGCTCGTCAGATGGTGGCTCACGGTCACATTATCGTTAATGGTCGTCGTCTTTCAATCCCATCTCACAAGGTGAAGGTTGGAGATGTGGTTACTGTCCGCGAGGGAAGTAAGGGAAGTGCGATGTATCTTGGCCTCCAGGAATCAGATCAGCTTCTCTCAGTCCCTTCATGGCTCACCTTTGATGCCAAGGGGCTTGCGGGTACAGTGACTGGTGTAGCTAGTTATGCACCAGCTGAGTTTATGTTCGATGCAGAGCAGGTCCTCGAGTACTATAGCCGTTAATGAAACACTCGTCGTTTTAGTCACGTTGTAATCACACACACTATGTTGGAAACAAATGTAACCCTCCCATCAAAGCCACGAGTTGTTTCAGAAGAAGAGTTTCAGGGCGTCTACGAAATCGACGGCCTCTTCCCAGGCTACGGCCACACGCTTGGTAACTCACTTCGTCGTATTATCCTCGCGTCTCTTCCTGGTGCCACAATCACTCAGGTCAAGATCGAAGGTGTTGCGCACGAATTCGCTACCATTGCTGGTGTTCGCGAAGACGTCATCACTATTCTCCTCAACCTCAAGCGCGTACGCTTTATGCTCCATGGTGAAGGTCCGATCAAAGTCACCCTCAAGAAGAGTGGCGTTGGCATGGTAACCGCTGCGGACATGACCGTACCAACTCAGATTGAAATCCTCAGTCCAGAACAGGCTATCGCTGAAATTACCGAGAAGGGTACAACGCTCGATATGGAAATCACTATCGAACGCGGTCTCGGCTATGTTCCGCGCGAAGTACACCAGAAGGACAAAGTTGAAATCGGTACTATTGCACTTGATGCAGTATTCACCCCAATCCGCCGTGCGAACTACGAAGTAGAGAACATGCGCGTTGGTGACCGTACTGACTACAACCGTCTCCGTCTTATGATTGAAACCGATGGTACAATCACTCCTCGTGCTGCCCTCGAACAATCAATCGAAATCATGATTCACCAGCTCAAGGCCGTTATTGGTTTCCAGGATCAAACTCCGCACACCAATAATGCTCCTGAAGTTGAAGTCAAAGAAGCAGCAGCCGAACCAGACACTGAAGTATTGAAGACTCGTATCGAGACACTCGAACTCAGTTCACGTACACTCCAAGCGCTTGAAACCGCGAGTATCCGTACAGTTGGTGGCCTTGTGCGAAAGAAGAAAGATGATATTCTTGCGCTCGACGGCATCGGTCCAAAAGGAGTAGAAGAAATTATTGAACTTTTGACCACTATGGGTCTTAGTCTTGCAGCATAACGCATATTAGTATGGTACACGGAAATAAAAATCGAACATTTGGGCGACCCCGCAATCAGCGGACTGCTCTTATGCGTGGTTTGGCTGTCTCACTCATCCGTGATGGCAAGATCAAGACCACAGAAGCAAAGGCGAAAGAACTTCGCTCATTTATTGAACGTCTCGTTACTCACGGGAAGAAGAATACCGTAGCTGCTCGTCGCATTGTCGCGAGTCGTCTCGGCGAACCAAGTGCAGCCGTCATCAAAAAAGTGTTTGATGAAATTGCACCAAAGTTTGCAGAACGTGCTGGTGGCTACACCCGCGTGATCAAGGTTGGTCGTACTCAGGCTGGTCGTGATGAGGCAGTAATCGAATTTGTTGAATAATTATATGACTACCTCAACTACAACTCGCACCCACACCATCGACGCCACCGGAAAGCGTCTTGGTACTGTGGCGACCGAAGCAGCCAAAGTACTTCTTGGTAAGGACCAGGCTGACTTTGCAAAGCACCTCGTGTCCGAAGTAACGGTCACTATCACAAACGCCGGCAAGCTTGATATTTCTGAAAAGAAAAAGAAAGACGAAGTCTACCAGACCTACTCTGGATACCCAGGTGGTCTTCGTAGTGAAACCCTCGGACACCTCGGTGACCGTCGTGGTTACGCTGAAGCACTCCGCCGTTCTATCAGTGGTATGCTTCCGAACAACAAGCTCAAGAAGCCGATGCTTAAGAATCTCATAATTACTGAATAATATGGCTACTGCAACTCGTTACATTGAAGCCATTGGACGTCGTAAGACTGCCACTACCCGTGTGCGTCTCACGCCAGCCAAAGAGACTTCAGTCATCGTGAACAACCGTCCACTCGCTGAATACTTCAAGCACCTTGGTCACCAGCAGGTGATTGAGTCAGTACTCGCCACTCCAGACGCTGGAATCGAGCACTACGCAATTACTGCCAAGGTACAGGGAGGTGGTATCTCAGCGCAAGCTGATGCTATCCGTCTTGGTATCGCACGTGCTCTCGTGAAAGAGAAAGAGGGACGCCGTATCACTCTCAAGAAAGCCGGACTCCTCAAGCGTGATGCTCGTTCAGTTGAGCGTAAGAAGTTTGGTCTTCTTAAAGCTCGCAAGCGCCCAGCTTGGTCAAAGCGCTAACAAATACAAAAAAGCCCTTCTGGGCTTTTTTGTTTGTTAGTGCTTTGACGGGCGGAGCGATACGAACCGCCCCTTCCTAGGGCGGCGAGGCAGCGAGCCGGGGTCGACAGCACTTATCTAGAATTGGAGCGTAGCGAACAATTATAGTTAGTGACTGGTGACCAAAGCGATAAAAATGAACGGATAGCTGCGTTGTGCTTCGGTAAAATATCTTTCGCTCTACTACTCGTAGCACTCAAGACATTTTCCTCGCACGCCTTGCTCTCCATTTCATTTTTAACGTTTCCTATTCGAAGCGTTAACAAAAAAGCCCTTCACTTGGGCTTTTTTGTTTGTGTTGTTGTGTTTTAAGCAATGACTTCTGTCCCTTTTAAATACAATACCTCATTCGGTGTCTT
>ERZ724509.659-NODE-659-length-14218-cov-6.023865_pt1 | contig 14218 bp, 18 predicted proteins | sample MGYA00376042_ERZ724509 | MGnify/ENA primary metagenome ERZ724509 (study PRJEB28724, sample SAMN07190887) | wastewater metagenome | isolation source: effluent of sewage treatment plant in Hong Hong | place: USA: Christiansburg, Virginia | collected 2016-03-01 ...
CTGCGGTGCAGCCGGCGTGGGCCCGAACCCCGGCCGCGGCGGCAACGGCGGAGCCGGTGGCGCTGGCTACTGCATCGTCTACACGTACTAGCAGGGGAGGCCGACCGTGGCGCTCCTGCAGCTGTTCGACCCCGAGCTCGCGGTCGCTGGGTGGTTCGACCCGACCGCGAAGGTCGAGGGCTGGTACGACGAGGACCTGACGGCCGCCGCTGGCGGCGGCGGCAGCGCCACCTTCACCACGGTCGCCAGCGACGCGACCGCCGACGGTGGCTCGTCGACCCTCACCGGCACGGCCACCTTCACCACGATCGTCGCCACGGCCCCAGCGGACGGCGGCTCCACCAGCCTCACCGGGGCGGCCACCTTCGCCACGAGCGTCGCCACGGCTCCGGCCGACGGCGGCTCCACGGCGTTCGCCGGCGCCGCGACGTTCACGACCACGGCTGCCAGCGCCCCAGCGGACGGCGGCTCGTCCGCGTTCAGCGGCACCGCCACCTTCTCGACCCTCGTCGCCAGCGCCCCCGCGGACGGCGGCAGCTCGAGCCTGGCTGGCGCGGCGACCTTCACGACCAGCGTCGCGGACGCTCCCGCCGCCGGCGGCTCGACGACGCTCACCGGAGATGCCGTCTTCGGCACCCTGGCGGGAGACGCCCCCGCCGACGGTGGCGTCTCCACCTTCACCGGAGGCACGTCCGGTGCCGCGACCTTCAGCACCGTGGAAGGCGCCGCCACCGCCGACGGCGGCAGCACGGCGTTCACCGGCACCGCGACCTTCACGACCACGGAAGCGACTGCCACCGGCGACGGCGGCTCGAGCGCGTTCACTGGCGCGGCGACGTTCACCACCGTCGGCGGCACAGCCACGGGCGACGGCGGCACCTCGACGCTGACCGGCGGCGCCACGTTCGCCACCACGGTCGCCCTGGCGCCCGCTGACGGCGGCTCCGCCACGTTCACGGGCACCGCGACCTTCCAGACCACCGTCGCCACAGCGACCGCTGACGGCGGCTCTGGGGTGTTCACCGGAGAAGGCTCCACGTCCGTCGGCACAGCCACCCCGACCGCCCGCACCGGAGTCACCGCCGGCGTCGGAACCCGGGCACACGCAGACGCCCGACCCAGCCCACGGGCCGGCACCTCGACCAGCGTCAACGAACGCGCAGGCGCCACAGCTGGAGCCAACGACCGCAGCACCTCGACCGCCACCATCGGAGGCTGACCGTGAGCTACGACCTCGGCGACCCGATCCCGCTGTCGGTCACCGTCCGCAATGCCGCCGGGACGCCCGAGAACGCGACGTCGGCCGCGTTCAGCATCACCAAGCCCGACGGCACCACGGTGGCGTCGGGCTCCGTCACCGGCGTCTCCGGGGTATACGACTACGACTTCACCGGAGCCGCCGCGGCCGGCTGGTACACCTACGTCTTCACCGCCACCGGCACCAACGCGTGCACCGTCACCGACGGCTTCCAGGTCCTCGACCCGGCCACGCAGCTGCCGATCGTGTCCCTCGCAGACGCGAAGGCGCAGCTGCTCATTCCGACCACGGACATCACCCGCGACGACCAGGTCCGCCACATGCTGGCCGTCGCCACCTCGCACGCCGAGCGGTACTGCAACGCCTCCTTCCGCCGACAGAGCTTCACGAAGACGTTCAACGGCGGCACCGCCACCCTGAGCCTCACCGCCCCCGTCCTCAGCGTCACGACCGTCGTCGAGGACGGAACCACCCTCACCGCCGACGACTACGACCTCGACCCCGTCTCGGGCCTGCTGTGGCGCGGCGACATGGGCAGCGGGCAGACGTGGGCGCACGGAGCCGGCATCGTCACCATCACCTGGTCCGCCGGGTACGCGAACCCGCCCCTGCCCGTTCAGCAAGGCGTTCTCGAGCTCCTGGACCACCTGTGGGAGTCGCGGCAGGGCACCGTCCCCCGCTTCGGTGGCGGCGGCAGCATCGACCCCGCCGACAGCGGCTACTCGTCGCGGTCGTTCCTCGTCCCATACCGGGTCCGCGAGATGCTCGACCCCTACGTCATGCCCGGGATCGGCTGATGTCCTCCGCCGCACCAGCCTTCAAGGCCGCGCTGTTCGCAGCCTGCCAGAGCCTGTTCCCAGCGCCGATCCTCGTCTCCTACGGCTGGCCGCAGTCCAACCCTCCCGAGCTCGTCGTCGTCGGCAACATCCTCGGCGAGCAAGAGGTCGGGCCGATGAGCTCCCAGCGCCGCCGCGAGGAGCTGCTCGCCGTCGAGGTCGCCGTCTGCGTCTTCCAGGGTGGAGTCGTCGACCAGCAGCCCGTCACCGAGCGTGCCTACGAGCTCGTCGCACTCCTCGAGGACTACCTGCAGGACAGCGGCGTGATCGCCTCGCTGCAGGTCACCCTCGGGAACACCGTCCGCGAGTGCCGCGTGATCCGTGCCGAGCTCACGGAAGCCGAGGACCCCGACCTCCTGGCGTCCGGGCGCGCCGCGACGCTCATCGCCACCGTCCAGGCCACCGCCCGCATCTGAGGAGACCCCTGACCATGCCCCGCTTCACCTACGTCGGCCCGTTCGACTCCGTCGAGGTCCCCCTGATCCGCCGGCACGTGAAGCCGGGCGAGGAGTTCGACGTCACCGACGACCAGGCCGCGCTCCTGGCCGAGCAGCCCGACAACTACCGACCCGCCACCAAGAGCCGCAAGGCCGACACCGCCCCGGAGGGCTGACACATGGCTACGCCTCAGGACTGCAGCATCGGCCTGGTGAACGAGGGCACCTACGGCACCTACGTGGCGCCGACCCGGTTCTACGAGTTCACCGACGAGGGCTTCGACTGGAAGCCCAACCGCAAGCAGGGCCAGGGCCTGCGCGTCGGTGGCAGGGTCGCGCGCTCCGGGCGCCGCGTCACCACCACCGTGCAGGGCGAGGGCTCCCTCGAGGTCGAGGCGATCACGAAGGGCCTCGGCCTGCTCCTCGCCGCCGCGACCGGGTCGGGGACCTCGACGCTGGTGTCCGGCTCGACGTACCAGCAGAACTTCGTCCTCGGCGACACCCCCAACAGCCTCGCGATCCAGAAGGGCATCGTCGACGCCGGCGGCACGGTGCGCGCGCACTCGTTCCTCGGCTGCATGGTGTCCGGCTGGTCGTTCATGGCGCCGAGCGACGACGTCGCGAAGTTCTCGTTCGACTTCGACATCCGCGACCTCGACACCGCACAGTCCTACGCGGCGCCGTCGTACCCGTCGGCCCCCTCGCTCTACAACTTCTCCCAGGCGGCCGCCACCTACGCCGGCACCGTCACCGTCCCCACGGCGACGGCGCTCGCGTCCGGCGGCACCGCGGCCACCGACATCCGCGACTTCGAGCTCAACGTCAACAACAACCTCGCCACGGACCGGTTCAACTTCGGCGCAGCGGGGAAGAAGGCGAAGCCGACCGTCGGGCTGCGGGAGATCAGCGGGAAGTTCACCGCGGAGTACGCCGCGAACGGCTACCGGGACGACTTCATCGCCGACACCGAGCGCGCGATCGTCGTGACCCTCACCTCGACCGAGTCGCTGTCCGCGGGCACGGCGACCCTGCAGGTCGTCCTGCCCGCGGTGAAGCTCGACAGCGGCATCCCGGTCAGCAACAACGGCGACTTCGTCACCGTCGAGCACAACTTCACCGTGCTCGACAACCTCACCGCCGCGCAGCCGCTCTACGTGGTGCTCCGCACCGCCGACACGGCCCTGTGACGATGGCTGCCCGAGGTCGCGGCGGCCCGGCGGCACCCCCGCCGATCCGCATCGACGCCCACGCCTTCGCGCAGCTCATGCGCGACGCGAAGGCGTTCGACCGCGACCTCGGGCTGCGACTGCGCCGCAACATGCGCCTGGCCGCGAAGCCAATCGTCGCCGATGTGAAGCGCAAGGTGCTCGAGCCGCCGCCCGGCGGCGGGGAGCGCACGGCCGGGACCCGCGCGGCGATCGCCCGCGGCGTGGGGCTCAAGATCGGCACCGGTTCCAAGGGGGGCAGGGTCACGATCGCCGCATCCGGGCGAGCGTTGCCGGCCAACCGCCGCGCGATGCTCAAGGCGTACAACAGCAAGGGATGGCGGCATCCCGTGTTCGCCGATGCCGTCAACGGCGACCGCGACTCGCGCACGCGCGGGTTCCGTGCGCTCAACGCCGCCCGAGGTGGTGGCCTCAAGTCGTGGGTGTGGGTCTGGCAGGAGGGCAATCCCTACTTCAACTCGATCATCCTCGAGCACAAGCGCGACATGCAGCTCGCCGTGCTCGCCGCCATGGACGAGGCCGCCAGGGCCCTGGCCCGCAAGAACCCGTAGCCACCACCACCGAGGGGTCCACCTCATGAAGTTCGTCATCGACGACACCGAGTACGAAGCCGTCGCGTTCGACCGGCTCAAGCCGTTCGACCTGCTCGAGCTCAAGCGGCAGACCGGCATCGGACTGCAGACGATGATCCGCCTCCTACAGGAGGGCGACCGGCTCGCGTTCGACGACGACGGCGAGATCACCGTCCTGCCCGAGGGCCAGGCCGGCGACTTCAAGCTCGTCACCGAGTCCGTGCCCCACCTGACGGCGTTCCTTGCGTTCTTCTGGACGTCGCGGCGCCTCAACGGCGAGCGGACCCTGACCTACGAGCAGGCCTGCGACTTCCAGTTCACCTCCCTCAACCTCGCCCTCGACGACGGCGACGAGGAGCCGGAGGAGGACCCGGTGCCGGACCCTCCCGCACCGGCGGCTTCCGCTCCGGACGAGTAAGCCGCCGCGCGAAGGTCCTCGACCTATTCGACGGCCTCGACGACGTCGAGACCTACCTCGCCGAGTACCTCGTCGCGCTCTGCCAGCTGTTCCCGTCGATCTCGCCGTGGAACGTCTACGACCTCGAGCTCCGCCACCTCCTGGCCTTCACGGCCGAGGTGGACCGACACCGGAAGGCGGTGAACGACGGTGCGCGGCAGCAGTAGCTCGATGACGTTCAACATCTTCGGACGCGACGTGTCCGGGTCGAAGGCACTGCGCGGCGTCGCCAACGAGGCCGGCCGCACAGGCCGCGCCCTGGACCGCGGCGGCCCGCTCGGCAAGGGCACCATCGCCGCCGGCACCATGCTCGGGAACCTCGCCACCGCCGGCATCGCCGCGGCCGGGCTGGGCATCGGCGCGATCATCAACACCCAGGGCGACTTCGAGTCGACCATGAACGTCTTCCAGCAGATGACCGGTGAGACCACCGAGTCGATGTCGAACCTGTCGCGGTTCGCGATGAAGATGGGTCAGGACACCGTCTTCTCCGCGAACGACGCCGCCGGCGCGATGCTCGAGCTCGGCCGCGCCGGAGTGGCCACGGCCGACATCACCGGCGGCGCGCTCGCGGCCGCGCTGGCGATCGCCGCGACCGAGGGCATGGACCTCGCCGACGCCTCGGCCGTCGCCGCGAAGACGATGAACGCCTTCGGCCTGCAGGGCAAGGATGCCGGCCTCATCGCCGACGCGCTCGCCGGGGCGTCCAATGCCTCGAGCGCCTCGGTGCAGACCCTCGCCGACGGCCTCAAGTACGTCGGCTCCACCGCGCACAGCTTCAAGCTGTCCCTCAACGACACCACCGCAGCCCTGGCCGCGCTCAACAGCGCAGGCCTCGACGGCACCACGGCCGGCACCTCGCTCAACCGCATGATCATGGGCCTGGTCCCGTCGACGAAGAAGGCCGGGGAGGCCTTCGACCGGCTCAAGCTCGACGACAAGTCCTTCTTCAAGGCCAACGGCGAGATGAAGGACATGACGTCCATCGTCGGCGTGCTGGTCAAGACCTTCGGCGGTCTCGACGACGCCACCCGCGCCGCGGAGATGAAGAAGGTCTTCGGCGTCGAGGGCATGCGCGCCGCGCAGATCCTCTACGCGTCGGGCACCAAGAAGGTCGGCGAGTACGTCGAGGCGACGAAGAAGCAGGGCAGCGCCGAGGCCCTGGCGGCCGCGCGCATGAAGGGCACCAAAGGCGCCATCGAGTCGATGATGGGCTCGCTGGAGACGCTCGGCCTGCAAATCGGGGGCCTCCTCGCCCCGGCGATCACCTGGCTCGCCAAGGGCGCCGCCCAGGCCGCGAACTGGCTCGGCGAGCACCTCGGCCCCGCCATGGACGCGATCGCGCCGTTCGCCCAGCAGCTGGGCACCTGGATCACCACGAACCTCGTGCCCGCCGTGCAGGACCTCGCGCGCGGCTTCATGGAGAACGTGTGGCCCGCGCTGCAACAGGTCGGCGCCATGGTCGTGGAGAACCTCAAGCCCGCGTTCGAGGCCTTCGTCGAGTACTACAAGAACGACCTGCTCCCCGCGATCCAGCGCGCCATGCCGTTCTTCCAGAAGGTCGTCGTCGTGCTCGGCGCCATCGTCGCCGCAGTCGCGATCGTCGTCTCCTGGCTCATGGGGAAGCTGTACCCCGCGATCGCGCGCGTGATCGGCGTCGTCGTGGGCTTCGCGTCCCGCGTCGGGGAGGCGGTGTCGACGGTCCTCGACAAGGTCGGCGACATGGTCGGCGGGTTCGGGTCCGTGCCCGGCAAGATCAAGGCCGCCTTCGAGGGCCTCGCGTCGATCATCACCTACCCGTTCCGGGTCGCGATCAACAACATCCGCGAGCTGTGGAACTCCACCCTGGGCGGCTTCTCGGTGCACGTGCCCGGCATCCCCGGCACCGACATCGGGAACTACGACATCTCGATCCCGAAGCTGGCGACCGGCGGCATCGTGACCCGGCCGACGCTCGCGCTCATCGGCGAGGCCGGCCCCGAGGCTGTCGTGCCGCTCGGGCGCGGTCGCGGCATGGGTGACACCTACATCATCCACGTGACGCAGCCCCTCGGGACCCCGTCGCAGATCGCCCGCGCGGTCGCAGGGAACACGACGCGGGCACGCCGCAACGGGTCGGTGTCCTGATGGCCGCCGGCGCCCCCACCTCCGTCGCGGTCGAGATCGAGTTCACGGCCGGTGTGTGGACGAACATCGCCACCTCGGTGCGCGGCGACTCCCTGGAGATCCGGGTCGGCCGCGACCAGGGCGGCGACGCGCAGCCCGGCACGTGCACGTTCGACATCGACAACTTCGACGGCACCTACACCCCCGACAACCCGCTCTCCTCGCTGTACCCGAACCTCGTCGAGGGCAAGAAGGTCCGGGTGGCCGTCACCAAGGGCACCACGTCCTACCGGTTCCACGGCTGGATCGTCGTGCTCGAACCCGACCTCGCGGAGTCGCCGAACCAGTCCGTGACGCACGTCGAGGCCGTCGACCTGCTCGGGATGATGGCCCGCATCGACAACCTGCCCGGGTCGCTGCACGCCTACGTCGTGGGCCGCGGCCTCGGGACCGCGTTCTGGCCGCTGTCGGACAACGGCTTCGTCGCCCAGGGTGTCGATGCGCTCGGGAACCTGCCCGCACTGACGCTGCGCAACGTCACTCCGGCCGCCGGGACCCTGAACTGGTCCGGCTCGGGCTTCGGCGACAGCGATGACACCTACGTGTCCATGTCCCCGGGGAAGGGTCTGTGGACCGCCGGCGCATCCCTGTCGATGCCGGACCTCGCTGCCTTCGGCGTCACGCTGGTGTCGAAGCCGGAGGCGACCGCGTTCGACGAGGTGTTCAGCCTCACCGCAGGCCGGTGGGCGGCGAGTCGCACCCGGATCAGCCTGCAGACCGGGGTTGTGTCCGGCGTCGTCTACTACTGGCTGAACTACTACTCCCTCGGCGTGCTCACCGCTCAGTCCCCATCGGTCCCAGTCGCCACGGGGGTGTGGCACTACGTGTGCATCTACGACTACGGCGATGGCGTTGCGCGCCTGGTCGTCGACGACGACCTTGGCGGATCGACCGAGGTCACGGTGTCCCACTCGGGCCACGAGACCTACACGCACCTCTCCGTCGGCGGGAACGTCTCCCAGGCCGTCGGCGCCCTCGGGGTCTATCAAGGCTCTGCCAGCGCGCTGTACCCCAATTACCTGGTCAACGGCGGCGCACTGGGCACGCAGCTCCCGACGGCGGTGGCGCGCATCGCGAACCTGTCCGCCCTGGGCGCCGACCTCGCGCAGTACCCGGTGGCCGCTCCCTACGCCTACGGCAGCATCCTCACCACGGGCGGGAAGAACGCGCTCGAGGTCGCCCAGATCCTCGCCAACGGCTACGCCGGCATCCTCTACCACGCCTACACAGCCTCGGGCACGCAGACCGCACGCATCACGCGCCGCTCCTCGGCCCGGTCCGCGACCGTGGCACTGACCCTCGACGCCGAGGCCGACCTGTCCGCCGCGCCGACGCTGCTGCGCGAGGTCGGGAAGCGAGCATCGATCGCCGTCGCGTCCAACCCCGTCACCTTCGACGTCGCCACCGACGCCACCGCCCCCGCGACGAACGGCTCTGCGCGGGTCGAGGTGCCGACGTTCCTGCGCGACGACGTCGAGCTCTACTCCGTGGCCTCCGACGCGATCGCGCGCACGCGCGACAACAAGCTGCGGGTGGCGTCGGTCGAGTTCGACCTGTGGACCGCCGCGAACGACCTCTATGCCGACTGGTTCGCCCTCGTCCCCGGCGACCGGGTCAGGACCGGGAACCTGCCGTCGACCTACCTCGGGCGCACCTACATCGATGGCTACGCCGCCGGCTGGGTCGAGCGGCCGATGGTCGAGGGCTACCCAGTGGTCCTCGACCTGGACCCGACTCCCTACGACGAGGCCGTGTGGGACACGGCCCGCTGGGGCTGGGGCGACGGCATCTGCACCGCCTCCGCGCTGACCTCGAGCGGCACCTCGGTGACGCTGACGTGGACCGGTGGCCAATCCCTGTCGACGTCGGCCGGGGACTACCCCATGGACATCGACATCAACGGCGAGCGCTGCACCATCTCCTCCGCGCCCGCCGGCGGCACCTCGCCGCGGACGGTGACCATCGTCCGCGGCGTCGCACCGACCGTCGCTCGCGCCCACTCTGCCGGGGAACCGGTCGAGGTGTGGGACGTCGGGCGCTGGGCCTTCTGACCGACCAACCCATCAACGAGGGAGCACCGTGGCCACCGTCCCGAGCCAGTCGACCGTCACCGTCGGCAGCAAGATCACCGCCGCCTACGGCAACGACGACATCCGCGACGCGATCAACTTCCTCCTCGACCAGCCGCACGTCTTCGCGTACCAGACCACCGGCGTCAGCATCGGCTCGGGAACCGCCACTGAGATCCTGATGACGTTCGACACCGAGTCCTGGGACAACGACGTCATGCACGACAACGTGACCAACCCGTCGCGGATCATCGCGAAGACCGCGGGCCTGTACGCCGTGAACTTCCAGGTCGCGTTTCCCGCCAACGCCACCGGCGTCCGCTACGCCGTCCTCCGCAAGAACGCCGCCGGCGCCTCCGGTGGCGGCACCGCCCTCGCCTTCGCCCGCGACCAGTCCGCGTCGGGCACCGGCGCGTCCTACGTGTCGAAGTCCCTCGACGTGCAGCTGGCCGCGAACGACTACCTCGAGGTCTTCGGACTGCAGAACAGCGGCGGCGCCCTCACCTCGGTCACGGGCATCTCCGGCACCTACTGCCAGATGCGGCGGGTCGGCGCGTGAGCAACCCCGACGACGGACTTCTCGCCCAGATCCTCACCGAGGTCCGAGCCACCCGGGCACAGGTGTCCGGCATCGAGATCACCGTCGCCCAGGCCGTCGCCGAGATCCAGCACCGGGCCACGCAGACCGACGACCACGAGGACCGCCTGCGAGCCCTCGAGCGGATCGACACCGTCACCAGCGACGACCTCACGAAGTCCCAGGCCGAGCGCCAGACCAAGCAGCGAGCCTGGATGGCGATGGCGCTGACCATGTTCGGCCTCATCGAGACCGCCGTCATCGCGGTTCTCATCCGCACCTGACCCACCACCATCAGCCCCGCACCGGACTCCGGCGCGGGGCTTCGGCATGAGGAGTCCACCCATGTTCGACCGTCTCGGCTACCTGTGGGACTCGATCCCCACCCCCATCCGCACCGTCCTCAACGTCGCGATCGCCGCCGGCGTCCTCGTCGTCGTCTCTGCCGTCATCGACGCGCAGGGCGTCACCGGGGTCGACTGGTCCGGCACCGGCGTGGCCGCGCTCAACGCCGTCGGCCTCGGCATCGCCACCGCCGTCCTGCGCGCGCTGAACCCGCTCGACGACGCCTACGGCCTCGGGAAGCCGAAGGCCGAGGACCCCGAGGTCGGCGACCACTGATGGCCCGGGTCACGTTCCGCTCGGCGACCACCGACGCCCGCACGGCGGCGATGCTCACCGAGGTCGAGAAGATCGTCGGCCGCCGCCTGCGCATCGCCCAGGGCTCCTACTCCGCGCGCGTCTCGGCCTCGGCGTCGACGCACAAGGGTGGCGGCGCCGTCGACGTCGCCACGAAGTACCAGAGCCTGTCCCGCCGGCAGAAGCTCGACACCGTCGCCGCGCTGCGCCGCGTCGGGTTCGCCGCGTGGCTGCGCGAGGAGACCCCAGGCGTCTGGGGCGAGCACATCCACTGCATCGCCATCGGCTGCCCCGACCTGTCGACCTCCGCGGAGCACCAGGTCGAGGCGTACCACCGCGGCCGCGACGGCCTGCTCGGCAACCGGCCCGACCCGCAGGCGTCGCTCGGCGTGAAGCCCACGACCTGGGAGGCCTACCTGCAGTCGAAGAAGCCGCCCCGCGGCCGCGCGACCGTCACCGACCCCGACGGCGCCCCCGTGCGCCGGGAGCCGGGCGGGCACTCGCGGATCGTGCGACGCCGGCCGAAGGGCTCGACGTTCACCTACACCGCGGTCCGCGTCGTCGGCGGCGTCGCCTATCTGCGCACCGTCGCTGGCAACTGGATCCGCAGCTCGAAGACGTCGAGGGGTGCCTGATGTACGCCGACGCCCTGGCCGCAACCGGCCGCGAGGTCGACGAGCGCATCGCCGCCCTCGACCTCGCGCTGCACAACGCCCAGACCGAGCGGGACATCGCCCAGCGCGAGGCTGCGGACGCCTCCGCCGAGGTCACCCGCCTCGACTCCGCGCTCGGCGCCGAGCAGGTCGCCCGCAAGGCCGCCGACGCCCGTGCCGCGACGGCCGAGGCCACCCGCCTCACCGCCGAGGCGCGCGTCCGCGAGCTCGAGCAGCTGCTCGCCGGCGTCCCCGCCGGGTGGAAGCTCGCGTTCGAGGACACCTTCGACGGGGCGGCCGTCGACCTGACGAAGTGGAACGTCCGCTCCGACACGCAGTCCAACCACCTGGGAAAGAACCAGCCCGCCAACGCCCGGCAGTCCGGTGGCCTGCTCGGCCTGTGGTGCGAGCGCCTGGCCACGGCGATCAGCGGGAAGCCCTACTCCACCGCCTACCTCGACACCAATGGCAAGCCTGGCGCCGTCCGCTACGGCCGGTGGGAGATCCGCTGCACCCTCCCGAAGGCGAAGGGCGCCTGGCCGGCGTTCTGGCTCCGCGACGCCGCGCTCCTCGGCGAGATCGACGTCATGGAGGCCGTCCTCAACGGCAAGGGCGGCGGCAAGATCGTCTTCACCGTCCACCAGTCCACGAACGGCGACCAGGCCAAGAAGGGCTTCACCTTCACCCCGCCCGCCGGGTTCGACTGGGCCGCGCTCCACGACTTCGCCGTCGAGTGGGACGGCACCACGATGACGTGGTTCGTCGACGGGAAGACCGCGGCGACGACCAACGTCACGCAGCTGCCCTGGCTCGCGACGTCGTTCGGCCCCGCCGGGATGAACATCCGCCTGAACTACCAGGCCGGCGGGTCGATGCCGAACTACTACGGCCTCCCCATGGACGCCACATCGGTGCTGCCCGACGTCTTCACCGTCGACCGGGTCCGGGTGCTCACGAAGGCCTGACCGAGCCCCAGCCCGTCGACAGAAGGGTCCACCCCATGTCACTACGCGACACCCTCGACGCCGAGAAGGCCGCCGCCCGCAAGGGCCCGCCCTGCGGCATGTCCGTCCTGCTCGCCAAGCTCGACAAGGCCGACCACGCCACCCTCGAGGCGTACCTCGCCGACCGCGAGGGCGTCACCACCGCCGTCATCCACCGCGCGCTCATCCGTGAGGGCCACCAGCTGGGGAAGACCACGATCGAGCGGCACCGTCGCGGCGAGTGCTCCTGCGGGCGCTCGTGACCCTGTCCGACAACCTCGCCGCCGAGTACGCCGCGGCCGGGCCGACACAGACCGCGCCGTCCCGGGAGCGCCCGGACTACACGATCACCTACGACGAGCGCACCGGCCGCCCGGCCACCGTCACCGCGGTCCTCCCGGCCCTGCCAGCCGAGGACCAGTGGACGGAGACCCTGCGCAGGTTCGGCGTCCACGTCGAGCCCGGCTACCGCGCGGTCCTCGTCGAGGCGAAGACCAACCCGGCCGCCTGGCGCCGCGACCACGAGGACATCGGCAAGCCGCACACCGCCTACTCGACGGTCGCCGTGACGTGCCGGTGGGCCATCGTCGTCGACCAGGTGCAGCAGACCGCCGACGACCTCATGGACGTCATCGCCCGATGGAAGCCGCGGCAGAACCGTACCGCCAGTGGTACGGATCTGCCCGCGGCCGACACCTTCACCGTCGTCTACGCCGACATGCAGATCGGGAAGTGGGAGGCGACGGGCGGCACCGAGCGCACCATCGCTCGTGTCCTCGCCCTCACCGACCAGGCTGTCACCGAGTACCGCGCGCTCGCCAAGCGCGGCGCAGTCGGCCCGGTCGCGCTGATCTTCCCCGGCGACGGCTGCGAAGGCTTCGTCTCCCAGGGTGGCCGCCTGGTCTGGCGCACCGACCTCGCCGTCACCGAGATGGTGCGGGTCTACCGGCGCCTCCTCGCGCACGCCGTGATGACCTTCGCCAAACACGCACCCGCCGTCACCGTCGTCGCCGTGTCCGGCAACCACGACGAGGCCTCGCGCCAGGTCGCCACCCGGCACGACGACTCGTGGGACATCGACGCAGCTGCGGCCGTCTGCGAGCGCCTCGCCGACCAGCCCGAGAAGTTCGGGCACGTCGCCTGGCACTTCCCCGGCATCGACAAGGACGTGGTGACACTCGACCTGTCAGGCACCATCGTCGCGGTCGCGCACGGCCACCAGTGCAAGGGCGGCGCCGAGAAGTGGTGGGCCGGGCAGGCTCACGGGATGCTGCCGGCGGGCGACGCGACCGTGCTGCTCACGGGTCACTACCACTCGCTCAAGGTCGTCGAGACCGGATGCCGCACCTGGGTCCAGGCGCCAGCGCTCGACAACGGCTCCGAGTGGTACACCCGCGAGACCGGCGAGAACAGCGCACCCGGCCTGCTCACCCTCACCGTGGGCTCCGGCGGCTGGGACCGCCTGCGGGTGCTGCGATGAGGCTCACCCTGACCGCGCTCGGTCGCACATGGCTCGATGTCCGAATCCTTGAGACAGACGACACCGACGACGATGCGCAGCGCGAACCGTGGCCCGTCGACTCCCAAGCCGTCCTCACCGACCAGCGCATCGGCTTCCTCGACGACGTCGGTCGCGGCTCGACGTACCCCTACGAGTGACGCCCCAAGATCGGCACACCGCCGCCACTAGGGCCGCTGTGCCGGGATCAGCACACGAAGCGAGAACACCGGCCCCGCTGCTCTCGGTTGGCGACGAGCTCGCGACCCGCGCCGGACTCGACCCGGCCTGGGACGCGGTGCTCGCCGTCTACCTCGCCGGGCGGGCTGAGTGGCCGGAGCCGTTCGTGTTCCGACGTCCCTAGATAGGTGACACCCATGCTCCCCGGCAACCGGCCGGGGCTACTCCGAGATGGAGGGGCGAGATGCCCAACGAGAAGATCCACCGCACCGTCACCGGAACCCTGCTGCCCGCCACGGGTGCGGCACAGGGAACCGCACCGACCATCGTCGAGCACCGCGAGTGCCTGACCGTCCAGTGGCTCCCCCTCGGGGACGTCCAAGTCGGCGTCGAACTCGAACCGATGCAGGGAGAGCCCGGCGTCGGCGAGCACGCGGCGTGGATGTCCCTGAACCGCGCCGAGATCAACCGGCTCATCAAGGCACTGCGACGCGCCCGGGACGCCGCCTACGGCCGCGACGAGTGACCCCCTGACCCCGCAGCCGTCCCGGACCCTCCGGCTGCGCGTGACGACGCCCCCCGACCTGCCTCGCGCAGCGTCGGGGGGCGTTTCGTCGTTCGTCAGGCGGCGTCGATCACGGCCCGGCGCAGCGCGTCGTCTGGCACC